>Ga0114993_10000031_pt1 | contig 120763 bp, 123 predicted proteins | sample ArcticOcean_MG_C_FD_87042 | JGI IMG/M metagenome (GOLD analysis project Ga0114993, IMG submission 87042) | Marine microbial communities from western Arctic Ocean - ArcticOcean_MG_CB2_150 | ecosystem: Environmental > Aquatic > Marine > Oceanic | place: Arctic Ocean: Canada Basin | collected... | reverse complement strand
GTTTCAATCAAATAATTCAATTTTAAAACTTGAAAGAAAAGAAAAAGAAGCTTCAGGGATAAATAATTTAAAAATAAGTTTTAATCGAGTTTTTGGTTATTATTTTGAAGTTACTAAATCTAACCTAGAATCTGTGCCAGACTATTTTATAAGAAGGCAAACATTAGCTAATTCAGAACGATTTTATACTGAAGAATTGAAAATTCTTGAAGAAAAAATATTAAATGCAGATGAAAAAATATCATCCCTTGAAAACTTTATTTTTATTCAAATATGTGAAGAAATTTCTAAATATAAAAATGAAATATTAAACATGAGCAATGATATTTCTTTAGTAGATACCTTATATTCTCTATATAAAGTAGCGAATCAAAATAATTGGATAAAACCAAGTTTATTACAAAATAATACCTTTAATATAAAAGACGCGATTCACCCCGTTATTGATAAGACTTTGGGTTATGGTAAATTTGTTCCGAATGATTTAAAATTTTCTAATTCAACAAATACAGCTATTATTACTGGACCAAATATGTCTGGAAAATCTACATATTTAAGAACAATGGCAATTATAGTGATACTTGCTCAAATGGGTTCATTTGTTCCTGCTAGTAAATGTGAAATTGGATTGGTAGACAGGATTTTTACAAGAACAGGTCTTACTGATGATATACATGCAGGAAAATCTACCTTTTTAATCGAAATGGAAGAAACCTCAAGAATTTTAGATCAATCTACTAATAAATCATTTGCTGTTTTAGATGAGATAGGAAGAGGAACGAGTACTTATGACGGATTATCAATAGCTTGGTCTATTTTGGAGTACATCAATACTAACGAAGATAAGAAATTTAGAACATTATTTGCAACTCATTTTCATGAATTAACTAAGCTGCCTGAAACTTATTCAAATATTTTTAACCTTCAGGTTGCTGTGCATGAAGAAAATAATAGTATCAATTTCCTTCACAGAATAATTGAAGGTTCATCAGAAAGATCATATGGTATAAATGTTGCAGAAATAGCTGGCATACCCTTAGAAGTTTTATTAAGAGCAAAAATATTACTAGGAGATTTTGAGAAACCTCAAATAAAAGAAAATTCTTTCCAACCTCTATTATTTGAAGAAAATCTTTCAGAAATTACTAAACAAATTAGAGATATAAACCTAAATAGTATTACTCCAATAGATCTAATGAACTTAATAAGAAAAATCCAAAAAGACATTGACTAAAAATATCAAAAAAAATTCACAATTGGAAGTTTATTTGCCGGAACAGGTGGTATTGATTTAGGTTTTGAACAAACTAAATTTAGATTATTATAATGAGCTTATTCTTGCTTTAAGTGATGTGCTAATTAAAATTGATTCTCTATAAGCTCTATTATTTCATTTTATTATTATTATGAAGTTAGCATTTCAGAAATTATCTTTGAGTATTTCTCGATAATATCATCATAAATAAGCTTACCTTTTTCTTTTGATGCATCACTAGAAGTTCCTAAAGGATCAATCTTAATAGCCTCTTTATCAACCAAATCAGGAAACATATGTAAAGCAACAGATGTTTCATATTCATTTGCATGTCCTGGATAATTAGGGTCATTAATTACTTTTTTTATAAAGTTTGGGTCATGCATTTCCCAATAACTTGTATATCTGATATCAATTTTAGAGTCCTTATTTAGCAACTCTATATAATCTATGTGACTTCTTACCTCTGATGTATCTATGTCACTATGAAGTCCTTTCATCTCAAGGTTAATGTTTTGCATTGCTGTTCTCATAGGCTCAGTATTTCCACCGTGACCGTTTATAAAAAGGATCTTAGTTATACCACCTCTTATCATACTATTTACAACATCAGTTAATACTCCAATAAAAGTATTAACTCTAAGTGTCATTGTTCCTGGAAAAGCCATATGGTGCTCAGCAATCCCCACATTTAATGGTCTGTAAAATATTGTATTTTCTGAAAATTTATTAGCTAATTCTTCAGCTATTTTAGTAGCAGAGTTTATGTCCATACCTATAAATAAATGATTTAAATGCTGTTCTACAGAACCAGTTGGTATGATAGCCATAGGTTTATTTTTGTTAATAAAATCTCTAGCTTCGTTTCTGTTGAAAAACTCTAAATTATGCATGGTTTTTTTAACTTTCTTTACTTCTTATCACCCTACCGTATCTTCCTGGTAATTTCTTACCATTTTCTAATGCAATTTGTCCGTTTACTAAAACATATTTCATACCTGTAGAATATTGATGTGGATTAACATATGTAGCATTTTCTTTTATTTCTTCAGGTTTAAATATATTTATATCTGCAAAATAACCTTTTTTTAATTCTCCTCTATTTTTTAAACCTAACCTTGAAGCTGGTAAAGAAGTCATTCTATTGATAGCTTTTCCTAATGGAACTAGTTTTTTATTGACCACCATATTTTCTATAAACCTCGAGTTAGTACCATAACTTCTTGGATGAGGTTTACCAGAAGATAATGGGCCTTTCGTACGTAAAGAATTACCATCTGAAGCAACTGCAATTATGTCACAATTACCTATTTCATCTACATCTTTCTCTTCCATTGAATGTAGCACAAATGAACCTTCAGATATTTCATATAATCTCATAGCAGCTTCTTCTGGATTACACCCAAATTTTTCAGAAATTTCAGAAAGATTCATACCTTCTAGTGATTTATCATTAGAAAATTCTGCTAATACACACCCAGAAGAACCATGAAACCGATTTATATAATTTATAGTTTCAGATTTAATTTTTTCTCTTATGTTTTTATCTTTTAGTCTTTCAAGAGTTTTTTCTCTTCCTCCTTCTAAACTCCATCTTGGAAAAAAAGATCCACTAGTAGGAGTGCTTGACCATTCATAAGGATATTGGTCTCCTGCAACATCAATTCCTTCTTCTCTTGCTCTATACATACCTTCAATCAATTCACCGCCTCTACCCCAAAATTTAGGTCCAACAGATTTAACATGACTTATCTGAACCTTACATCCAGTCCTTCTGCCTATTTCTATAGCTTCCGCATGTGCTGGAAATAACCCAGAAGCGTCATCACTTTCTGATCTTATATGACTTGAATATAGTAGGTCATTTTCTGCAACTACTTTAGTGATTTCAACTATTTCTTCTGTATGTGAATAAGATCCTGGAGCGTACCAAAGCCCTGTGGAAAATCCTAATATGCCTTGCTCTATTGAATCTCTAACAATATTTTTCATTCTTTCAATATGATTAGGAGTTGCTGAAATCGCTTCCATTCCCATGACGTAAGATCTTAAAACACCATGTCCTAATTGTGCAGCAATATTGACAGTTGGTTTATTAGATTCAATAACATTTAACCATCCATTGAAATTATTCCAATTTATGTCTATTTTTTTATCATATTTTGAAAGACGATCCGACAAAGTTTGCTTTGAAAATGAATTTAGTGGTGCACAGAAACTCATGCCACAATTACCTACAAGTTCAAAAGTTACGCCTTGAGTTAATTTACTGTCTGCTTCTGGGTCAACTAAAAAAGAAATGTCGCTATGTGTATGAAGATCAATAAATCCTGGAGTAACAATATAACCATCAGCATCAATACTTTTTTTGTGTTCAGGAATACTAGAACCAATAAATTCTATTTTATCCTTATTTATTCCAATATTGAGTTTTTCTGCCACATCAGAACTTCCTGAAAAAATTTCACCATTTTTTATCAAAAGATCTAAAATATCATTTACTCCACAAATCTATAGATTTTATTTCATCAGAAAATATTATATTACCGTTATAAATTTTACTTATTTTTTCTTCAGCTGTAATTTTATTCTTTTCTTGACTAATATTTGCTCCCATATGTACTAATACTAGGTTTTTTACACCTGCATCTTGTGCCATTTGGGCAGCACCTTCTGTGCCGCATTGACCATAAAATTCTCCATTTTCGTTCATAGCTTCTTGGTCATCCCAGCACATGCAAACTAAGTAATCTGCGTTTTTAGAAAGATCAACAACTGATTTACAAGGCTGTGTATCTCCTGTAAAAACAATAGACTTATTCTTTGATGTTTCTAATCTATATGCAAGAGAATCTAAATATGGTTGAACATGCTCTGCTACATCAGATACAACTTCCCATTTTTTAGAAACCTTTACTGTTCCTGGTGTGATATCTCTAGCATTAGCTTTTGGTGGAGTTCTAGGCAATGTACCTCCACGATTCTCATAAACTTTTTGACTTAAAGGATGGTTGATTCTGGCTTTCCAATCATGAGAAAAAACACCATTATTCCCATAAATTTCTTCAGTAAGTTTTTCAGTAAGTTTAGGTCCAAATACATTTAATGTATTTTCTTTCCCTATACTTTGATCCCATCTACAAAGAAGAAAACAGGGGTAGTCAATATCGTGATCAAAATGATGGTGAGTAAAAAACAAATAATCAATTTCTGTAGGCCATAATCCACTTTTGACTAATTTATGGGTAGCAGCTGGACCACAATCAAACATAACTTTTTCACCATCTATGTCTAAGACATAAGCAGATCCAAATCTTGATTCAGTTGGTGTTGGAGTACCAGCACCAAGTATATATAATTTATCCATTACTACCCACCAATATTATTTTTTTAAATACTTAGAAATAAAGGCCCAAATATTATTGAAACTATAGCCATAAGTTTCATTAATATATTTATAGCAGGTCCAGAAGTATCTTTGAAAGGGTCCCCAACGGTATCACCTGTAACAGCCGCAGCATGTGCATCTGAACCTTTTCCTCCATGATTACCTAATTCTATATATTTTTTAGCATTGTCCCATGCGCCTCCAGAATTAGCCATAAAAATTGCTAATAAAAATCCAGTAACGATTGATCCTGCTAAAAGACCTCCTAGAGCTTCTGGTCCTAAGAAAGGAACCAATCCTACTACAATAGGGGCAATAACAGCAAGTAATCCTGGTATTATCATAGCTTTAAGTGAGCCTGTAGTAGAAATTTCAACAGCTCTAGCTGCATCTGGCTTAACTCCTTCTTTACCTTCTTTTAACCCAGGTATTTCTTTAAATTGCCTTCTAACTTCATCTATCATTGCTGATGCTGCAGTACCAACCGCTTGCATCGTAAGTCCTGCAAACACAAATGGTAATAAACCACCAATAATTGTACCAACCAAAACTTTTGGATCCATAAGGTTAAGTGAAGTGATTCCTGCAACAGTTCCATAAGTTGCCATAAGAGCTAATGCAGTTAAAACAGCTGACCCAATTGCAAACCCTTTTCCGGTTGCAGCAGTAGTATTTCCTAATGCATCTAATGCATCAGTTCGTTCTCTAACTTTAGGATCTAGACCCGCTTGCTCTGCAATTCCACCTGCATTATCTGCTACAGGGCCGTATGCGTCTGTAGCAAGTGTTATACCCAATGTAGATAACATTCCTACAGCGGCCAGTCCTATTCCATATAATCCAAGTATCGGAGTGTCTTGTCCGCCAGCTAAAACGAAAGATAGCATTATGCCAGCAATAATAGCTATAGTTGGAATAATAGTTGAGTATAAACCTACTGCTATACCAGCAATAATTGTTGAAGGATGCCCTGTTTCAGATTGTGATGCAATCCATTTTACAGGTGCATACTCATAAGAAGTAAAGTACTCTGTTGCAGTACCAATTACGATTCCTACTACTATACCAACTACAATCACCCAAAATAAATTGAAGTCAATTTCATTTATATAAATATAAGCTCCACTTCCAATAAGCGTTAGTATTGCTGCTCCAAAAATTCCATATCTTAAGGTCCATAGCAAATCGCTCATTGTAGCTCCATCTTTAGTTCTAATTAAAAATGTTCCCAATATAGAAGCAACTATTCCAATGCTTGCTATTATAAGAGGTAAAATCACTATATCACTTGTAATGCTATAACCTGCTGCTAACCCTAAAGCAATAGTAGCTATTATTGATCCTGCATAAGACTCAAAAAGATCTGCACCCATTCCTGCTACGTCACCTACATTATCACCTACATTATCTGCAATAACTGCTGGGTTTCTTGGATCATCTTCTGGAAGACCAGCTTCAACTTTTCCTACAAGATCAGCTCCTACATCAGCTGCTTTTGTAAAAATTCCACCACCTACTCTTGCAAAAAGAGCTATCGAACTAGCTCCAAAAGCAAAACCTGCAATGGCTGTAGAGCTTTCAAATAAATAATATAGAACTGAAACACCAATTAATCCAATTCCAACTACTGTGAATCCCATCACAGCTCCAGTAGAAAATGCAATACTTAGTGCTTTATTTAAACTTGACTGAGCTGCATTAGCGGTTCGTGTATTTCCTCTAACAGCTGTAGACATTCCTATGAATCCAGCAAGGGCAGAACCTATGGCACCAATTAAGTAAGAAATAGACATTTCTATGTTTCCTGCGCTTTTTTCTCCTATAAATCCAAATACATCAAGGTCAATAAATAAAATAAGAATTATAAATACAATTAATACAAATCCTGCAAGAATTGTATATTCCTTTTTTAGGAATGCCATAGCTCCTTCTTTAATAAGATCTCCAATGCCATTAATAGCATCATTTTCAACCTTATTTCTTTGTACTCTTAGAAACAATATACCAGCAGATATTAGTGCTACAACTCCAGCCAAAACAGCAAACAGAACTTGGGACATGAATTTCCTCCATATTTCAAAAAAATTTATACTTTCCTAATTTATAATATCTATATTAATTATTAAAGTATTTTGACAGAGATTTAGTAGTTTTTTCGGGATCTTTAGCTAAAGTTATTGCTGTTGCGATGCAAACAGAATCCGCTCCTGTTTCTATGGTACTTTCAATATTTTGTTGATTTATACCTCCTATAGCAATAATAGGCTTTGTGCATATTATTTTTGCTTCAACAAGTAACTGTAAACTAGCTGGTCTTGTATCATTTTTTGTAGAAGTAGGGAATATACTACCAATTGCTATATATCCAGCGTCATTAGTTTCAGATTCTTGTACTTCAGAAATAAGTGCATTTGAAGTTCCGATAATTAACTTTCTATTTGTAATTTCCTTTACAGCATTAGGATATATATCATTTTGACCTAAATGAACTCCATCAGCTTGTGTAAGACATGCTACATCTACTCTGTCGTTAATTATAGAAATAGCATCATATTCATTGCAAAGTTTTACTATTTTATTTCCCCATTCAATTGTTTTTTTTACAGAATGAGTTTTATTTCTCAATTGAATGATTTTAGCTCCACCGTCTAAAACTTTTTTTGTCATTTCTACAGGATCGTCATTATTAATAAAATCTGGATCAATAATTACATATATTCCTTTTAAATCTTTCATAATTACTTTCTTATCATACTTTTTATTGGTTCAAAAGATTTTCTATGAGAATTAGTTATTCCAAATTCTTTTATTGCTTCCATGTGCACTTTTGTTCCGTAACCTTTATTTTTATCAAAAAAATATTCAGGAAAATCTTTTGATAATTTTGATATCATAAAATCATCTCTAGCTACTTTTGCAATAATTGATGCTGCTGCAATTGATTTTGATGCTTGGTCTCCTCTAATAATATTTTTTTGTGGTATTTTAGTATCTAATTTTAAGCTATCAATTAATAAAAAATCAGGAGTTATATTTAAATTTTCAATTGCTCTTATCATTGAAGTTTTTACAGCAATTTGTATTCCGAAATTATCTATTTCATCATTTGTACAAATTCCAATAGCGGTACAAACAGATATGTCTTTAATAAATTGAACTAAAGATTCTCTTGAATTTTTAGAAAGTTTTTTAGAATCATTTATTTTTTTAAAGAATGGATCTTCAAGATTCTGATCTTTTTTTAATATTACCGCTCCTGAATAAACTGGTCCAGCAAGACACCCTCTACCTACTTCGTCAATTCCACAAATATTATTGTACTTGGAATCCCAAATTTCATTTTCGAAATTTAAATTAGACATTTGTTTTTTCTTTAATTGAGATAGAATTTTTAATTATTCCACCTCCAAGAACTGATGGGCCTTGATAGATTACTACCGGTTGTCCTGGCGTAATAGCTCTTACTGGAGAATCAAATATAACAGAAATTAAATCTTTACTTAAAATTTTTAATGTTGCTTTTTGTTCTATAGCGTTATATCTTATTTTCGCTTTAATTTTTATATTGTCTTCAGGTATATAACCATCAGCCCAATTCACTTGGTCAGCTATTAGTTCTTTTTCAAACAAGCTTTCATTTTCTGAAATAACAACATCTCCATTTTCATTATTTATACTTTTAACGTAAACTTTTTTATTTAATCCTCCGATTTCAATCCCTTTTCTCTGACCTATTGTAAAATTATGAATTCCTTCATGCTCTTTGATTTTATTGCCTTGTTCATCATACATAAATCCTTTAATAGGTTTTATTTTACCTTTAAGAAAATCTCTATAGTTTCCCTTTGGAATAAAACAAATATCCTGAGAATCAGGCTTATCTGCATGTGATAACTCGTATTTTTTAGCTATTTCTCTTATACCTTCTTTTGAATAATGTCCTACTGGAAATAATAGCCTTTTTAATTTTTCTTGCTGCAATGTGAATAAAACATACGATTGATCTTTATTGTCATCTTTAGCTTTTTCAACAGTATATTTCCCATTATTTAGACTGATTTTCGCATGATGACCTGTAGCAATATATTCTGCTCCAAACTCATCAGCTTTTTTAAACAATGAATCAAATTTTAAGCTGTGGTTACAAGATAAACATGGATGTGGGGTTCTTCCTTTTTGATATTCATTTACAAATTTATTCATGACTTTGTTTTTAAACTCATCAACCATATTTGTATAATAGTGTCTTGCTCCAATCACACTACAAGTTTTTCTTGCATCATTGACATCATCTAAGGAACAACACGATTTATTCAATACATTAGAATTCTTAAAAGGATTATCAAATAATCTCATTGTTACCCCTATTACTTCATATCCTTGTTCATGAAGCAATACAGCAGCTACAGAAGAATCAACTCCTCCACTCATTGCTACTAAAACTCTTTTTTTGTTATTTTCCATAATTATTACTTATATTTTGCTTATAAAATTAAAAAATTAAACTAAACTAATATTAAACACAACAAAGAAATTATATCAAAGGATTTTATTATAAACACGAAAGAGTTTTCTAAAGTAATCACTGATGCTGCTCAGATAATGAGTGACAATCTTCTTTCTAATGTTGTTGTTTTGGATGTTTCTAAACAGTCTTCATACTTTGATTACTTCATTATTGGGACTGGTATGACTAGTCAACATCTACAATCTTCTGGAAATAATATAAATAGACATTTTAAAACATTAAACTTACAAATAAACCATAAAGAAGGTTTGTCTAACAGCGGCTGGGTTTTATTAGATTACCCAGGTCTTGTTATTCATTTGTTTTTAGAAAATCAAAGAAATAACTATGACCTTGAAGGTCTTTGGTCAAATTCTTCTGAAATTCTTAGGATTTTATAATGCAACAGACAAATTTTCATGGACGTCTGTTACTAAGTGATTAATAGTTTGCGATTATAAGTCTGTTTATTGTTCCATTACCCAAGAATCAGTGGACTTTTTATAATCAATTATTTCATTTTTTGAAAAGAATATTTTAAGTTCTCTATTTGCGTCTTCTAAAGTTGCTGAACCATGAATTAAATTTCTAGATATTTCTAATCCAAAATCTCCTCTGATTGTTCCAGGAGCTGATTCTAGAGGGTTTGTTTTACCAATTAAACTTCTTGATTTTTCAACAGCATTTGGTCCAGATAATGCAAGTGCAATTATAGGAGCTGAACATATATAACTTACTAAATCTCCAAAAAAAGGTTTCCCTTCATGTTCAGCGTAGTGTTCTTTAGCTAGTTTCTCATTTACATGAATAAACTTTAGAGCACATATTTTTAAACCTGATTTTTCTAGTCTGTTTAGAATAGAACCAGACAAAGACCTCTGAACTCCATCAGGTTTGATTAATATTAGTGTTTTTTCCAACTTATTCTCCTTTAATTTTAAATATTTTGTATGCTTCTTTTGGTTTACTTATAGAAGGTTTTTTTGCGTAAATAGGCACTATATCTTCTGGTAAGTCAAATCCTTTTTTTTCTATCAATAAATTTGACGTCTTAATAATATTTCCATATGGCCTTGGATTTATTCCTGATAACCCACTAATTTCTCCACAAATATTTTTTCCACTAAAAGTATTTTGGTCCTCAGTACCTAATTGTACTGGATCAATTTCACCATTTTTAAATTTTGCCCAACTTATATTATTTTTTCCACACTCTATTATAGAAGTTACGGCTTTTTTTGATTCAACATAATTAATAGCTTGAACTAAATGTGTTGGTAGTCCTACTATTTTAATATCATTTGATAAAACTAATGCTAACGCAAATGAAATGCCTATTCTTATAGAATTAAATCCACCCGGTCCAAGTAAAATTCCTATATAGTCAATTTCATTAATTCTGTCAGAGATTTTACTAAAATTTTCATATAGCTCTTCACTGTGATTATTCTCACTTATCCAAAACTTAGAAAAAACTATTTCTTTATCAATATTTAAAACCAAAGAAGAATTTTTTGATGATGTATCTATAATTAAGTGATTCATTTTAATTTACCAATAAAAGTTTTAGATTTAATACCAGTTGAATATAACATAAATTTTCTTTCGTTTTCTATATCAGTGAAATAAATTTTTATTATTATGACGTCTTCTGGTAAGTTTTGAATGATTTTTTCAGGCCATTCTATAATAACAGTACTACTATCATAGTATTCCTCAATTCCTAATTCATTAGCTTCAGTGTTTGAATTTATTCTGTAAAAGTCACAATGAGTAATATTATTTTTATCTATATAATTATTTATCAATACAAAAGTTGGGCTTCTTACAAAACTATTATTTCCAGATCCTTCTACTATATATCTTACTAATTCAGTTTTACCTGCTCCTAAATCTCCAGAAAGTAATATAACATCACCGTTAGAAATATTGCTACCTATATTTCTACCTATTACTTTAGTGTCATCTAATGATTTAGAAATTTTAATTTTTTCTAAATCTTCAAAATTATGTTTAATATGTTGAAAATTTATTTTTTTATTCAAAATGATCAAAACTTTCAGATTTTATAAAAATTTTATTATTATTATTTTTAAATATTAAGTTTGGTTTTTTATTCTCAGTTACCTTACCTATGATTTTAAGTTCAATTTCATGGCTTAAAGTATTTATTTTATTTTTCTCACCTATAATTATAAGTTCATAATCTTCCCCAGATGAAGCTATCTTTGTATTAAAATTTTTTTTATAAATTTTTCTTAAATCTTGATTAATTGGTATTTTTTCAAATTCAACTTCTATTTCTACATTAGAAGCTTTAGATATTCTAAATAAATCTTTACTTAATCCGTCTGATAAATCCATTCCACAAGTTATTCCTAATTCAATTGCTTTTTTTGATTCTTCAAATTTAGGTTCAGGAAAAAGAAATTTTTTTCGTTGAGACTCATAACCGGATATTTTATTTTCTATCACATAAAAACCTGCAGCTGCATCACCAATTGATCCTGTTACAGCAACTAGATCATTTTTTTTTGCATTAGCTCTCAATAATAAATTATTACTTTTATAAAGTGATCCAATAGCAGAGATTGAAATAAAAACCTTTTCAGATTTTACGACATCTCCTCCTATTAAATATCCTCCAAATTGATTACAAGCGTTATCCATTCCTTTGTACAAAGACTTTAATTGAGAGTCTTTCAAAGATTTGTTTATACCTAAAGTAACTGTAAATGCTAAAGGTTTTGCACCCATTCCTGCTATATCACTTTGGTTAGAAACAATAGATTTCCATCCTATTGATTCATATCCATATGTGCTTCTGAAATGCACATCTTCTACCATTGCATCAGTACAAAAAATTATATTTTCATTATTAGTTACTATTTTTGCAGCATCATCACCAATTCCAATCCAGTTATCAGGTAATTCACTTATGGATTTAAAACCATTAGAAATAAAGCTTATAAATTGTTCTTCATTATTTATCATCAACTTCAGGTAAAGAATTTAAAATATTTGAAGCTCCTAATCCACCTGCAACTATAATTTTCATTGCTTGATCTGCTGTAAGATCCAGGATTTTAATTTTTTTTCTAGGTACTGCAACTAACCATCCTGTATTTGGAACAGGAGTTGATGGCATATATACATATCCATGATCAATTCCATCAAAATTAATTGTATTGGTTAGAAAACCAATAGTCCAGACATCTTCTTTAGGATATTCAATTGCGCATACCATATGAAAACCGCCTTTTTTACCTCCACCACTAAATGCTGTAGAAACTTGCTTAGAAGTAGTGTAAATTCCATTAGTCAATGGTACTTTCTCTATAATTGATTCAAAAAACCTAAGGATTTTTTTAACAACTCTATTTGAGGAAAGTGCTCCAACTAAGAAAACTAGAATAAATAATGTAATGAAACTTGCACCAGTAATGTTTTTACCAAAAACAGCTCTAAATATAGGTTGTAAAATGCCATCTAAACTATTAAATGCGAAAGCGACAACAAAATAGGTAACTGCTACTGGAAATAAAAGTAGCAGACCTAAAATGTATCTTTTACGTATATACGCGTATATTTTTTTACTAAGATTATCCATAAATATTACCTAATTACATTATTACATGTATTTCTATTTTCCGACTTAGAAGAAACTAATTTATCTACTATAACTAAATGCAATTACCTCTAGGAGGACATTCCCAATCTTTAAAAAAATAAAGTTCAGCAATAACACCTTGAGTTATTATTCCTGCAATTATGGCAACTATGATAAGAATTAATTTAACAATAAAATGATTTGTGTTTTTATTACTTTCTGATACGTAAAATTTAATAATAAATTTTAAAAAAAAGAAAAATATAGCTGTAAAAAGAATTGTCGCTACAATAGTGTATGTTTGTAATGAAACGGTAGTAAATATCTTTTCTAAAATATAGTCCATAAATATTACCTTTTATAATATAATTTAATCAAACTAAAAATATATAAACATGATAAATTCTAGCAATAAATTTGAAATGCGGATAGCACAATTTATTGCTAGATCTGGATATTCATCTCGTAGAGACGCAGAGAAGATGATTAAGGAGAAAAGAGTTGAAGTCAACGGAAATATTATAGAAAGCCCTGCTTTAAATGTGAATCAAAGTGACGTTGTTAAAATTGATAATAAAATTATTGAAAAATTTTCATCAGCTTTAATTTATTTATACCATAAACCTAAGGGCTTAATAGTTTCAAAAAAAGATGAAAAGAATAGACCTACTGTGTTTTCTAATTTACCTAAAAATCTGAGATCATTTTTTAGTGTGGGAAGATTAGATAAAAACTCATCAGGAATTTTATTATTAACTAATGATGGGACAATTTCTAGATTTTTAGAATTACCAACAAATAAAATCGTAAGAAAATATTTAGTTCAAGTTGATAAAGAATTATCTGATGAAAATTTAAAATCAATAAGACAAGGATTGTTATTAGATGGATTTAAGTATAAACCTATAAAAATATTAAAATCTATTAATAGAAAAAAAGCAGTTTATACAATGGATTTATCTGAAGGTAAAAACAGAGAAATTAGAAATATAATGCGATATTTTAAAGTTAACGTAATAGATTTATTAAGAACATCTTATGGACCATACTCTTTAGGTAAATTAAAACCCTCTGAATATATACTAGGTAATATAAATTTATTAGATTTTAATTAATTCTCGGTTAAAATATAACTAGACAAAAGTATAGCATTTTTAATAATAATAAATTAAAGCATTATTATTATGAATAAATTTTTTGACTCTATATTAGAATTTCTAGGTTACTCTAGTTTTTATACTTGGCTTTTTAGCGAAGGTATTTGGGCTATACTTCTTATTGTTTCTCTTTTACTAGCTTGGTTTGTTTTTCATAAAATTATTAGACCAAAGATTTCTATATTTAGCGTTAAGTTAAAAAATAGAGATGAGACTAAAGATATTGGAATATTTATGTCTTTACTAGACACTAAAACTTTTGATACAACGGTTTTGTTTTTCTTTGTTTCTGTAATGATAATTGGCTTACTATCTATAATTGGTGTTAATGTTTCGCCAATCTCTTCATATTTTCAAGGAGTAATTCTAAATTTATTTCACTGGTTTTTAAGTAATGGAATTGTAATTATATTAATGATCATTGCAATTTGGATAATAATTAGAGTTATTAGTAGAACTTTACCAAAACTTGTAATTACATTTGTAATGAGTAGAGCCGAATACGGAGAAAAAGAAGAAACAGAAAAAAGAGCTAATACTTTATCTAAAGTTTTTACTGGTGGAGCTCAGATAGTAGTTTTAATTGCTGGTATATTTATGATTTTATCTAAACTAGAAATTCCTGTTGGGCCAGTATTAGCTGGTTTTGGTGTAGTAGGAATTGCTGTTGGTTTTGGAGCTCAACATTTAGTAAGAGATATTATAAGTGGAATTTTTATTATTGCTGAAAATCAATATAGAACTGGAGATGTAGTTACTATTGCAGATAAATCAGGTTTAGTTGAAGATATTAATCTTAGAAGAACTATTTTAAGAGATTTAGAAGGAATTGTTCATGTAGTTCCTAATGGTGATATAACAGTTTCTTCAAATAGAACTAAAAATTATTCTAGAGTTGTTTTAGATATTGGTGTTGCTTATAAAGAAAATCTTGAAAGAGTAATACTTATATTAAATCAAATTGGTAATGAACTGTCTGCTGACCCTGTATTTGGATTGAGTATCATTAAATCTCCACAGGTTCTTAGAATACAATCTTTTGATGATTCTTCTATAACTATAAGATTACTAGGTGATTGTAAACCTATGAGACAGTGGCAAATCAGATCAGAACTAATACGAAGAATAAAAGCAAGGTTTGATTTAGAAGGAATTGAAATTCCTTTTCCACATCAAACAATTTATTGGGGAGAAGACCAACCAGCTCTTAAAATTCAAGAAAAAAAGAGCAAGAAAAGCACTTCAAATAAATCTTCAAAAGCAACAAATAAAAATTTAAAGCCTGAAGAAATTGAACAAATTTTATCTCAATCAGCATTGGCAAAACGTGGATCATTATGGAATGATCAAGATATAGATGAATAACAGGAGAAAATTATGTATACGAATTTAAAACCTAATCTACCTAAAGACTTAAAGGAAATTTCTTCAGCTATTTCTCACCCTGAAGGTATTACATTAGATGAAGATAATAATATATATGTTTCTTCAGCATCATCAGGAAATATATTTATTTTAAAAAATAACCAGATTGAAATTCATGCCAATACTAGAGGAAGGCCTTTAGGAATAGCTTTTTCAAAGAAATTACACTGTCTTATTGTTGCAGATGCTTCAAGAAAATCTATTTTAAGGGTAAGTTTAGGAAATGCAAGTATTTCAGAATTGTGTGACTCATTTGAAGGCCAAGATTTGAATGGACCTTCCGACTTAATTATAAATGCAGATCAAGATGTTATTTTTACAGATCCTCTTAGAAATCCATATCCTAATCCATGTATAAGCCCTGTTTACAAATTAAATAATAAAAATAAATTAGAATTATTAATTCCAGATCTTGCTTTTCCTAGTGGAATAGCTATTAGTGAAAATAAAGTTTTTATCTCAGAAACAAGAGCAAATAGACTAGTTGTTTTAGAAAATAACGATGAAGAAAAAATTGAACCTCAAATGTTTAGACGTTTTGCAGAACCAGGTAATCCTGATGGCGTTACTGTAGACGATGAAGGATATATATATCAAACACTTCCTGGTATAGGAGCTATTGCGGTATTAGATAAAGAAGGCGAAATGAAAGAAATATATCATATGGAGAGTTGGAAGCCAAGTAATATTCATTTCAAAGATGGAATTTTTTATGTAACAGATAGATTAGGTAGTAGAATTTTTAAATTTTCAAAGTAGAACTGTATATTCATATTATTTTTATGATAGCCTAAAAATATCGAAAATTTGAAAGGTTTTTATCATTTTTAAAGTTAAGTTTTTATTTTATATTGTTGTAATTACTCATCATATATATTTAGTAGTTACTTTGTTTTCAATTCCTTTTTTAATATTTACAACAATTACATTAAAAACTGATTGGTACATAACTTTTCCTTTACTTAGCTGGATTATGTATTTGGTTTTTACAACAGATATAACTTGTCCATATACAGATCTTGAAAATAAATTGAGAAAAAAGATTGGTAAACCTAAAATTAAAGGTTTTATATATCATTATTATTTGAAAAATTATGTAAGAATAAAAAAATTATTTAGGTAATAATATTTGAATTCTTTTTAGTTTTTTTTACTCAAAATAATTATTTTGAGTTTATTCTATTGAATTACTAATCTTCTATCTGTAATATTTTGTAAAATCAATAAAAAAAAATGTTTTATACAAAATATTCATAAGAATGGAGAAAATCATGTCTACCAATAGAGGTGTTGCTTATCTCGGAGACGGTAACGTTGAAATACAATCAATAGATTTCCCAAAACTTTCTATTGGGGATCGACAATGCCATCATGGAGTTATCTTAAAAACTGTTGCTACAAATATATGTGGTAGTGATCAACACATGGTTAGAGGAAGAACAACTGCTGAATCAGGCTTGATATTAGGACATGAAATTACAGGTGAAGTCATTGAAAAAGGCAGAGATGTTGAATTTTTAGAAATAGGTGATCTTGTTTCTGTACCTTTTAATATTGCTTGTGGTAGGTGCCAAAATTGTAAGGAAGGTAAAACTGGTATTTGTTTGAATGTAAATCCTGCTAGACCTGGTGCTGCTTATGGTTATGTTGATATGGGAGGATGGATAGGAGGGCAAGCAGAATATGTGATGATTCCTTATGCTGATTTTAATCTTCTTAAATTTCCAGATAAAGACCAAGCTATGGATAAAATAAAAGATTTAACACTTTTATCAGATATTTTTCCCACAGGTTATCATGGCGTGTATACAGCTGGAGTAGGACCTGGATCAATAGTTTATATAGCGGGAGCTGGACCAGTTGGTCTTGCAGCCGCAGCTTCGGCTCATCTACTAGGAGCAGCATGTGTTATTGTAGGTGATTTTTTCCCCGAAAGATTAGCTCAAGCTAAAAGTTTTGGTTGTGAAACTATAGATTTGAGTAATGATGCATCATTAGCTGATCAAATTGAATCAATTATAGGCATACCTGAAGTAGATGCTGCTGTAGATTGTGTAGGATTTGAAGCAAGAGGACATGGCCCAGATTCTTCAATAGAAAAACCAGCTGCAGTATTAAATTCAATAATGGAAGTTACGAGAGCAGGTGGTTCTCTAGGAATTCCAGGACTTTATGTAACAGGAGATCCTGGTGCAGTTGACGAAAACGCTAAAATTGGAATGTTAGGTATTCGTATCGGATTAGGTTGGGCTAAATCACATAATTTTACAACGGGTCAATGTCCTGTTATGAAATATCATAGGAATTTAATGCAAGCGATACTTTACGATAAAATTCAAATTGCAAAAGCTACAAATGTTTCAGTTATTACACTTGATGATGCTCCTAAAGGATATAAAGATTTTGATAAAGGAGCTGCAAAGAAATTTGTTATAGATCCTCATGGATTAATATCAAACTAATTCAAAGATATAAAAATAAGCTATATAGGTTTAAAAATGAACAAAAGCGGTCAAAAACCATTTCAATTTACATATCGTGAAGATTTACGTTCTTTACCAAAAAATGCTCTAGAACACGAAACTAATCTTCATGGAGGATTTGCTGTAGATCAAACGCCTGGAGGTCGTATTTTTTATGGAATGCCTAATTATGGATTGATGAGCATAAGTACAGACCTGAAATATCAAGATTTAATTGGATTACCAAATAAATTAAGTTCAATGAATTTTCATGGAATTAAAATATTTACTATTGATAACAGTAAACGACTAGTATTATCTGCAAACTTAAATGAAAAAGTTATTATATTAACTCTTGAAGGAAAGATAGATTTTATTTTTTCAAGACCTGAGTTTGATGAATATAAGTCTCAGACAAAAATATTTAAACCAACTGATACTGCTATTTTTAAAAATGATCTTTATGTATCTGATGGATATGGATCTAATTATATTTCTATAGCAGATTTGAAAACTAAAAAATGGAAGAAAATTTTTGCTGGAACTACAGATAATCCCACAGAACCAGGTCTTTTTGGAACAGCTCATGGCTTAAATTTAACTCCTGATGGAAAAATGCTTTCAATTGCTGATCGACCTCATTCTAGATTTGAACATTTTACTTTGGGAGGAGATTATAAAGAATCTTTTAGTATACCAATTGGATCAAAACCTTGTGGAATTGATTTCATTAACTGGAAGGGCCGTTCTTTAGCTGTTGTAGGAAGTTTAGACGATCCTATAGAAGGTAAACCAGCTCCTATATATATTTTAGATGGTAAAAATTATGAATTGTTATCTACTATTCGTCCGAAAGAAGATTTAAATATTGAAATAGCAAATCATATACATAATGCTGTCTGGTATGTTAACAATGGTAAATTATATTTAATTTGCCAAGCTTGGAATCCAGGATTTTATTTTGTTTTAGAATTAATATAATTTACTTTGAAGTTCTAAAATTTATCAACCGACAAATGATTATTAAAAAATAAAAAATAATTATAAGTAATTTAGAGGCACTTTATGAAAGAGCATGTTAGAACTATTCAAGATTTTCCAATCAAAGGAATTAAATATAGAGATATTACAACACTATTAAAAGATCCTAAATTATTTTCCAAATTAATTGACCAAATGACAGACCCATGGATAAACAAAAATATTGATGCTGTATTAAGCATAGAATCAAGAGGTTTTATCCTTGCTGGAGCTATTGCATATAAATTAGAAGCTGCTTTTATACCACTTAGAAAACCTGACAAATTACCTTATGATACTTTCAAAGTTTCATTTGATTTAGAATATGGTTCTACTGATATGCATATCCATCAAGATGCTTTAGATGGGCATAAAAATTTACTTATTATAGATGATCTTCTAGCTACAGGTGGTACTGCTATTGCTGCTGTTGATTTAGTAAATAAATTCAAATATAAAAATATTGTTGGAGCGGGTTTTATAATTAACCTTCCAGATCTTAATGGTGAAAATAAATTAATTGATTTGGGAATAAATGTTCATTATTTGATGAGCTTTTAAATAATTTTATTTTGTTTTTAAAATCCTTGTTCATTTATATGTGTATCACCATCTAAAAATGATGATCTAAATTGAATTCCCCATTTGTTATTAATTTTACTAACAATCCATAAAGTATGAAAATTATCATATTCTTCATTTTTTATATTTCTCCTAGATTGATGAAGCAAAAGATGAACTTTATTTTCGTCTGATTGAATAGGTTTTATGTTTAAAGTAACTGTATGGTGCCAACCTTCATTTATTAGAGTTTCTGTTTGCTCTTCAAATGAATTGATAATTTCTTCTTGAGTTTCAAATATATAAAATTGGTTTTCCCAAAGTCTTATGTTAGGAAAGTGCATGTAATCTATAAATATTTTTATATTTCTTTTATTAAAACCTTCTTCATTCCAGTAAAGAGCAGTTTTAATAGCTTCTTTTTCAAAATCTTTCATTTAACTTTCCATATTCAATATTATATTTTATTATTGGTACCCCCGACAGGATTCGAACCTGTGACGGTTTGCTTAAGAGGCAACTACTCTAACCACTGAGTTACGGGGGCATAAATAATAAAAATCATTTTTTAATATAATAATATAAATTTATACAATATTTAATTTTAAATTTAGGGTATATTAAAAAATTATAACTTATATTCTAAAAGGAGAGGTAGAGGTTTATGCTAGAAAGATTTTTAGTTTCAAAAGAAGATCAAATATTAATTGAATCAGAGTCTATGACTCAAGCTACAAAGCAAATATTTCTTAAAATGGGTCTTACTGATAGTGATGCACAACTTTCATCAGAAGTTTTAATGACTAGTGATTTAAGAGGTTGTGAAAGCCATGGTGTTTCTAATATGCTTCCAATTTATGTGGATAGATACGCTGAAGGATCTAATGATCTAGGAATTAATCCTAATCCAAATTTTAGGATTACAAGAGAGTCTCCTACTACTGCAAATATTGATGGTGATGATGGATTAGGACTGCATGTGTTACCTAAAGCTATGGAAATTGCAATTGAAAAAGCTGAAAAATATGGTTCAGGTTCTATTACAGTTCATAATTCAAGACATATTGGTATGTTGGCTTATCATTCTATGATGGCTCTAGACCATGATATGATTGGTCTAACTATGACAGCTGGAAATTCTTTGAGTTCAGTTCCAACACATGGAGCTGAAAAAAGATTTGCTACAAATCCATGGGCGTATGCTGTACCTGCTGATAAAGAACCTCCATTTGTTTTTGATGTAGCAACAACTCAAGTTGCAGGTAATAAACTTAGTCTTGCAAAAAGAGTTGGAGCTAAAATGGATCCTGCTTGGATAACTGATTCTAAGGGTAATCCAATTTTAAATGAAGTTGATTTACCTGATGATAGAGAAGATTATATGATGCTTCCTTTTGGAGGTACAAGAGAAAATGGATCACACAAAGGATATGGTTATGCAGCTGTTGCTGAAGTGTTTTGTGATATTTTAAGTGGCATGGGCGCAGGTTTTTTAATGCCTCCTAACACATATGGTGAAATGGGACATTTTGTACAAGTTATAAAAATTGATGGATTTATTGATGTTGATAAATTTAAAAAAGATATGGATTTGTTTTTAAGAGGACTTGCTGAAACTAAACCAATAGAGGGTGAAGAAAGAGTAGTTTATGCAGGACTCCCTGAATATGAAGAAACCCAAATAAGACTTAAAGATGGTATACCTTATCATTATAAAGTTATTGATTGGTTTGAAAATATTAAGGCAGAATTGAACTTAGATTTTGATCTTAAAAAAATGTAGTTAAACATATTAATTAATTTCTGAAATATCTAAAGCTAAAACTATACAAACTGAAAACAAATAAATCCCAGCTTGAAATTAATCTAGCTTCAATTAGAAGAGAGCCTTACTGCCAAGCATGTCCCAAATCGTAGGGTTATATGTTGCTAGAGCATGATATATAAGCCATAGAGCAAACAACAATACCCCTGTCATTATAAGTGATACAAAACCAGCAGTTGGTATAATTACAAATTTGAGTAATTTTTCTAAACTTTCATCGTTATTTGTCATTGTATTAGTTTCATTGATTTTTTTATAATTATTTCTTATTTGGTAATTTTTTAGTACCGAATAAAAGTTTTTATTTACAGACATATTATTATTTTATTAAATTATTTTATAATATTATAGGTTCTTTTAAACATAAATTGATCATTATTACAATTAATATCTATTGAAATAGTTGACTGTTCAGGTAAATTCAAAGCAAACTCCTTTTTCAAAATTAAGTTGAAATTTAAATAATCAAGTGTACTTATAAACTCACCTTTTCCTATATGTGCAGTATTATCATTACTAATTATTGCTCCGGAAAAGTAATCTAAATTTTGCGTTTCTGTTACCACCCAGCAGGCTGAATATCTTGGTACTTTTACTGAAACTGTGTAAATCTTATCCCAATATATAGCATTCTTTTTCACACCATCCTCAAATATATCTATATCTATATTTTCTGAGCATGAAATTATAAAAAATAGAAAAAGCAAACAAAAATATCTAGAAATAGTTTTCATATTGAAATTAATAAGTTAATATATTTATATCCTATCAGGTGCTCATTATTGAGAGAATAGGGAAGACGGTGTAAATCCGTCGCGGTCGCGCCACTGTAAATGAGAAATCATAAGTCAGGAGACCTGCCTGTTAGGAACTATTCAACTTCTTCGCGTTAAGAGTAAGAGGATTTCTCATTACTCTAATTTAAGAATGAATTAAAAAAATGAGAAATAATTTCAAAATTTTAGAAAAAAAGAATTTACTTTTTATTTATTTAATAATCTTTTTTTTCTTATCTTTAATAATTTCTGCTGTTTCATTATCAAAAGGTGTTATTGAAATTCCTGTTTTTGAAGTTTTTTCAATTCTTTTTAATCCCACATTTTCTCAAAGTATAAATGAGTCTGTAGTTTATGATATTAGACTTCCTAGAATTTTATTATCTTTTTTTGTAGGTTTAGCTCTTTCTATTTCGGGGGCAGTTATGCAAGGAATATTTAGAAATCCATTAGCCGATCCGTCAATTTTAGGAGTGTCTGCAGGTGCTGCATTGGGTGCAGTTATTCCCATAGCTTTTGCCATACATACTTTGCATCTTCTTGTAATACCTTTATTTTCTTTTATTGGTGGATTATTTTCATCAATTATTGTATATATAATTTATATTTTTATTGGAAGAAAATCTAATTCAGTTCTTTTGTTAGCAGGTATAGCAATTGGATCATTCTTAAATGCTTTGATTACTTTATCAGTATATTTAAGTGAAAATCCTTTCCAAATGAGATCAATATTTTATTGGTTGATCGGTGGTTTTGAATCTACACGTTGGGAACATTTATATGTAAGTGTTCCAATCATTTTAATATCAATGTTATTTCTGGTATATAAATCTAAAGAAATTAATTTAATTATGATTGGAGATGAGTATGCAGCATCACTAGGTATTAATGTAAATAAAACACTTATATTATGTTTATTATTTACTTCTTTAGCTACATCCGCTGCAGTTTCTGTTAGTGGAATTTTAGCATTTGTTGGCTTAGTAATTCCACATATTGTCAGATTGATGATAGGCAATGATAATCGTTTGGTTTTACCGCTTTCTGCTATTATGGGAGGATTTTCTGTAGTTCTAATGGATTTTATTACAAGAGTTATTTTTTCATCTACTGATTTGAGAGTTGGAGTTTTAATGAGTCTTATAGGGGGACCTTTTTTCATTTTTTTAATTTTCAAAAACAATTTAGTTAAAAGGAATAATTAATGAAAATATTTATGAAAAATTTTAATATTTATTTAATCATTATTTTATCTATGTTTTTATTTATATTTGGTTGTGGAAATATTAATGATCAAGATTTAAGTGTATTAAATTCTGAAAAACAAATAGATAAAGTTTCTAAGAATATATATAGAAATTCTTTATCAGAAATTGAAAATATTCTAGATCCTAATAACTTATCTTGGCCAAGATTGATCACAATAAATGATAAAAAAATAATCATTTCTGAAAAACCTGCTAAGTTACTTACTATTTCATTAGGTCATGATGAAATTTTATTTGGAATAAGCTCTAATGATCAAATTGTTGGCACTACAACCTTTGCTCAGGAAGAAGGAAGTAATATATTAGATAAAGCTAAAGGATTACCTACTATAACAAATGATCCTGAATCAATAATTGCTTTAGAACCAGATTTAGTTTTTGCTGATTCCTATGCATCTATTGATTTAATAGATGCTCTTGAAGATATTGGAATAATTGTTGTACAAACACCTTTAAACAATGATCTTGATGGAAGAAAAAAAGATATTTGGTTGATGGCTTATATAACAGGAAACTTAAAATCAGCTGAATTATTGATTAATAATATTGATAATAAAATAAAAATACTTAATGATTTATCCAACAATAATGAAGAACTTAACAAAAAAGTTTTAACCCTTTCTTGGTGGGATGCTTATTGGTCAGCTGGAATAGGATCTACTGAGGATTCTATAATAAGACTAGCTGGTGCAACAAATATAGCAGCTGAAAATAATATAAAATCCAATACTACAATTGAAAAAGAGCTTTTAATTTCTATGAATCCCCAAATTATTATAATTACACAATCAGTGGATTGGGGAGGAAAAGAATTTTATGAACAACTCTTTTTAGATGAAACTCTCTCTTCTATTGATGCAATAAAAAATAAAAATGTTTATATAGTTAATTCTAATTTATGGGGAACATTATCATACTGGAATATAAAGGGATCAGAAGAACTAGTAAAAATATTACTAGATATTAAAAATATTGAAAATTTTGGAGAATTTTAATTGACTATTAACTTAAATAAAGTTGATTTTTACTTTGACAAAAGAAAAGTGCTTTCAAATGTTTCTTTAAATATACATTCTAAAAGCACTGGTTTTTTAGGACCAAACGGATCTGGTAAAACTACTCTTTTAAAAATCTTTTCAGGTCTATTGAAAATTGATCATGGAAAAATAGATGTTAATAAAAAATCTATAAAAATGTATTCATCAAATGATTTAGCAAAATTATTTGCCTATGTTTCACAAGATTATGAACCTACTTTTGGATTTAACGTTGAAGAAGTTATTGAAATGGGCAGATATCCATATCTTAATAGATTGGGATTTATGAATAAATGTGACAAAAAAATAATAGATAAAATAATTGAACTTTTGTCATTAGAATCATTAAGGAAAATTCTTACAGATAACCTTTCATCAGGAGAAAAACAAAAAGTTAGGTTTGCCAGAGCATTAGTACAAGAACCTAAATATATTCTACTTGATGAACCAACATCTAATTTGGATTTATCAAATAAAATATTAATATTAGATGTTATTAAAGATATTACTTCTTTTGGAACATCTTTAATAATTACTTCACATGATTTGAATTTTATTAAACAATCTACTAAACAATGTTTTCTGATTTCAGAAGGTAAAATTCAAAATGAGGGTAAAACTACTGAAATTCTTAATCAAAGTAATATAGAAAAATTGTATAAATTAAAGACTTTACCCAATTGGGTTTTATGATTAAAATCAACTATGTACAAAATATTTGTTTTTTGTATAATGTAAAAAAACTACTAGGAGAATATCTTGGGAAAATTAACTATTGAACAGTTAAATCATTTTGAAGAATTTGGATTTTTAAAAATAGAAAACTTGATTGATCCAGAAAAAATTATTGATCCAATAATTGAAGAATATCATGGTGTTCTAAATAATCTTGCTGATGAATTATATTCTGAAGGAAAAATATCATCAAAATATGAGGATTTACAATTTGGAGAAAGAATAACAAAAATCTATTCAGATTCAGGTGAAAATTATAATCAATTTTTTGACTTTTCTCTTCCACAATCAGGAATTAAAAAAGATACACCTTTTTGGACAGGACCAGCAGTTTTCAATGCTTTAGTGCATGACTCTTTACTTGATGCTGTTGAATCTATTATAGGAAAAGAAATTTTCTCTAATCCTATTCAACATGTTCGAATTAAGGTCCCTGATAAACATGCACCTCGCGATGAAAATGGGTTTATAAAATTTGGAACTACTCCTTGGCATCAGGATGCGGGTGTAGCAACAAAAGAAGTTGATAACACAAATATGTTAACTGTATGGTTTCCATTAATGGATGCAAACGAAGAAAATGGTTGTTTGCAAGTTGTTCCAGGTAGTCATGTGGGTAAAGTACTTACTCATTGCCCTGGATTCAATCCTTCTACAGGAAAAAAAGAATCAATTTTAAATGGTGGTTTTGGATTATCAATTCCTACTTCAGAATTTGAAGACCAAAATGCTATGGCAGTTCCTATGAAAAAAGGCGATGCTCTTTTTCTTACAAAAAAAACTGTACACTCTGCTTTACCAAATATTAGTGATGTTATTAGATGGAGTTTTGACCTGAGATACCAACCTATTGGTCAACCAACAGGAAGAGATATTTTTCCTGGATTCGTAGCTAGAAGCTTAGAAAACCCTCAACAAATTTTAAAAGATGCTGAAACATGGAATGATTTATGGCACTCAACTAGAGACAAACTATCTAAAGAAGAACAATTCGCATTTAATCGTTGGGATGGAGATGATCCTGCTTGCGCATAATTTATAATATAATTTCTTTTTTGAAATTTTAAGGAGAATTTATGCATAATTACAAAACTCACGATTATGAAGGAATGATTGCTGAAACTGTTTCTATAAAATCTAATAATGGTGATTCTATAAATGCTTATTTATCTAAACCTCTAGGAGATGGTCCATTTCCTTCAATAGTTTTAGTACACCATTTACCTGGATGGGATGAACTTTATAAAGAATTTACTAGAAAATTTACTCACCATGGTTATTTAGCTATAACTCCTGATTTATATTTCAGAGAGGGTAATGGTTCACCGGATGATGTTGCATCTGAAGTTAGATCTTTAGGCGGAGTTTCTGATAGTCAAGTTATAGATGATCTAGTAGGTGCTTCAGATTATTTAAGATCTCTTTCAAATTCAAATAATAAAGTTGGAATATTTGGAACTTGTTCAGGTGGTAGACATGCTTTTCTAACTGCTTGTACTGTAGATAATTTTGATGCAATTATAGAATGTTGGGGAGGAAATGTAATAATGGATGATAATTCTCTAACAGAAAAACAACCAATTTCTCCTATTACACTTACAAATTCTTTATCTGCTCCTTTACTTGGAATTTTTGGAAATGATGACGTATCTCCTCCTCCTGATCAAGTAAATAAACATGAAGACTTTTTAAAAGAAAATAATAAAGATTATACTTTTCATAGATATGATGGAGCAGGGCATGGATTTATTTATTATGACAGACCTATTTATCGTCAACAACAATCAGTTGATGCTTGGGATAAAATTTTTAAGTTTTCAGAAGAAAAATTAAGGAGTTAATATGTGTACTATGATTTCCGAAAAAGCTAATATAAAAGGAGCAGGAAAGAATTCTTCAACTTGGATACCAATTGACTCTTGTGATGTATTCTACGATCATTCTAATTACATTGATTGCGAACATTCAATTACTCTAAGTTTTAATAATAAATTAAACCCTATAGAATCAAGAATTACATTAGAAATTACACCAGAATCAGCGAAGGAAATTATTGAAAAGATCAATTTAGCATTGAATCAAGCTGATTTTTAACTTTTATTTCCTTTTAAAATATGAATTTGTCATTCAAAATCTTTAGGAATATGATTGTGATATTTTGTTTCATTTTGCCAGTCAATAGATATATTTAATAAATTATTATCATCATTCATTTTTCCTGATAGCATCATTCCAATGGGCATATTTTTACTTGAAACTCCAGTTGGAAGAGATATTGACGGTTGTCCAGTTAGATTAAATACACCTGTAAATTTTCCCATTGAATTTGACTCATATGTGTTTGGGCTAAGAGAATCTGAAATTAGGGGTGTCAAAACAGGAACAGTGGGTGTAATTAGAGCATCTATATTTTTCATCTTTTCAGCCATTTTGTAATTAAATTCAGACATACTTTTTGATGCACTTAGGTATTCCTCACTGCTTATTCCTAACCCTCCTAAAAGTCTGTTTATGACTGTAGGTGAATATTGACTAAATTTATTTAAATATTCACTATGTATTGTTAAAGCTTCTGGAAGTAAAATTCCAACATTAAGATTTCTTCCATCTTCAACAAATGGAAGATCGATTTCTTCTATTTGATACCCTAAATCAGAAAGTTTATTTACTGAATTCATTACATTAGATTTAATTTCATCATTAACATCATCAAAAAAATAATTTTTAGGTAATCCCAGTTTTATTTTTCTTCTATCAAAGGTTTTATCTATAAAAAAACTATTTTTTCCTAAATTGATTGAATATTTATCTTTAGGGTCATAACCTGATATGACGCTCATGATATTAAGACAGTCTTCTGCTGACCTGGCCATTGGCCCTACATGGTCCATTGACCAACTTAAATCTAACACACCTCTTCTTGACACAACACCATAAGTAGGTTTAAAGCCAGTTATTCCACATAACGATGCAGGCATTCTAACACTACCTCCTGTATCAGTACCAATGGCAAATGTTGTTAGACCTGCACTTACAGAAACTGCAGACCCAGAACTTGAACCTCCTGGTACTTTTTTTATATCCCAAGGGTTTCTACATGTTTCTGTACTAGTATTTATACCTAAAGTTCCAAATGCAAATTCTACAAGGTTAGTCTTCCCCAAAATAATTGATTTATGATTTATAAAATCTTGTGTAATTTTTGCGTTATTAGTTGCTAAATTATCTTTTAATATTTTAGAACCTGCAGTGGTAAATTTATTTTTTAAATCAATTAAATCTTTAAGTCCAACGGGGATACCTGAAAGAATACTAAATTCTTTTGTAATATCTAAATCTTTTGTAAAAACCTTGCTTTCATCTTCGTATACTTCAATAAATGCATTAAGAACTTTATTATGTTTATTTATTCTTTTTAAAAATATTTCATTAACTTCTGAAGGGGAAATTTTTTTATTTTTGTATAAATTATGTAGTTTTTGTATACTGCTGTAATATATATTTTCTATCACTATGTATCTCCAAACATTCTTTGTCTTGGTTCAAATGAATTTGAATTTTTAGATAATATAGAATTATAAATTTTTCTTATTTTGAGAAAAGTTTCAAAAGCTTCGTCAAAGTTTTCTTTTTCTAAAACTATTTTTTTTTCTTTGAGATGATTTTTAAATATTTCTTTTAATCTAATTTCATTTTTCATATTTGTAATTCATAAGTGTTTAATTTGTTGTATACATATTATAGAAAGAATGTAATACATACTTTATTATTTATATATAAAAACATTCATATTTATTTAATAATTTGAAAAATAATTACCAAAAAGAAATCCTTCTTCCTAAGATAAAATCAAAAATTTCTAAAAATATTAATGAAATTGATATTCATTATCTTGAAGCAGGAAGTAAAACTAAAAATTCAAAACTTATAGTTTTACTTCATGGATTCCCCGAATTAGCTTTCAGTTGGCGGAAAATATTAATTGAATTAAGCTTGCACGGTTACCATGTTATAGCTCCTGATCAAAGAGGGTTTGGAAAAACCTATGGAGCAAACTTAAGTTATACAAATGATTTAAGCACATATAGTCACGTAAATTTAGTCAAGGATATTTATTTACTTTCAAAATCACTAGGCTATGAAAATGTGAAGTGTATTGTTGGACATGACTCAGGTGCTGCAGTTGCTTCTTGGGCTTCACTGTTATTTCCAAATTATTTTAAGAACTTAGTTATAATGAGTGCTCCGTTTACAGGACCTCCAAATATTCCTGATTTAAATATATTAAATTTTAAGTCTGATACAGATTTAATTGATTTGAAGCTAGAAAAATTAAAGATCCCTAGAAAACACTATCAAACATACTTTCGTTCAAAACATGCTAATGACGATATTATGAATTGCAAACAAGGTCTTAAATCATTTATTAGAGCTTATTACCATTATAAAAGCGCTGATTGGGCTGGCAATGCTCCATATGATTTATCTTCTTGGTCAGCTAAAAACTTATCAAAAATGCCTACTTATTATATTATGAATAAAAATCAAAATATGCCGGAAACAGTTAATGAATTTATGCCCAACCAGAATCAAATTTCAAATTGTATTTGGTTAACTGAAGATGAAATACAAGTTTATGTGAATAATTATTCTAAAACTACATTTCAAGGTGGTTTAAATTGGTATAGATCACATGTTGATATTTCAAACATGATTAAAATGTCAAAATATAATTTTTATAAAATAATAATTCCTAGTATATTTATTGCAGGTAGTAAAGATTGGGGAACTTATCAAAAACCTGGATCATTAGAAAAAATGAAAACAATAATGAATAAATTTGAAGGAATAAATTTAATTGATAATGCTGGACATTGGGTTCAGCAAGAACAACCAAAAGAAGTTGTGAATCTAATACTTAAATTTCTATACAACAAGTAGTTACGTTTTAAAGGGGCTAGAACCCTTTCTTTTTTCTTTAACTATATCTAAAACAGCATTAATTCCATCTTTTGGAGCCCCAAATTTTATAGCACTATTCTTGTCCTTATTAGATTTATTATCTTCTCCAATAGCAGCATATGCTACAGCTCTATTTCCTAAAGCATCAGAATTTTCAGGTTCTACTTTTATTGCTTTAGTAAAATTTATAATTGCTTGTTCAAATTCACCTATTGTTAAATAAGCTGTACCTAAATTAAATTGTATTTCAAAATTCTCAGGATCTTCCCAAGCAGCTTTCTCAAACTCTTCAATAGATTCGTCATGTAATCCGAGTTTTGCTTTAGTTAATCCTGATTTAAAATACTCTGAAGTCATAAGTAATTGATCCTATTTTATATTTTGTATTCCAATTATTATGATTATATAAAAAAAATCATATATTAGCTTTAAAACTAAAATGATCATATGATTGAGATATAATTTATCAAAAGTATAATTTTTTTAAACACGATTAACTATGAAAAACTTTCCAACATCAATTACAATTTCTAGATTTTTATTTGCAATAGTTGTATCTTTTTTGTTATTCATAAATTCTGACATTGCAATTGTTTTAGCGGTAATAATGTTTATTCTAGGATCACTAAGTGACGCTCTTGATGGAGCATTTGCTAGGAGACAATCAGCGCAATCAAAATTTGGAGCATTTCTTGATCCTATAGCTGATAAATTTTTAGTTTTCGTAGTACTTGTTTCTTTAGTAGCCAATAGAGATTCAATTTTATTATTTATTATTACAATTTTTATTATTTCAAGAGAAATTTTTATAATGTCTTTAAGAGAGTGGGTTGCGACTTCAGTTAATGGGAAGATAGTTCAAGTTTCAACTCTTGGGAAAATAAAAACTATTATACAGATGGCTGGTATAAGCCTAGTTATAGGCTCACCTTTAATTGAAGGCATGTTTTATTATGAAATATCAATGCTTGTATTAATTCTGGGAACATTGATCAGTTATTATTCTGCATTAGAATATTTTAAAAAATCTTTTTCTTACATAAAATAATTTTTATTATTCAGGCTCTATTTTGTACCAATTATATTAGGGAATATAAACACTAATGAAGACTTCTTCTACCAATACAAGTAACTATACAAATAATACAGCAAATAGATTCATTAAAATATAGACTCATTATAAATATAAAAGAACCCATATTTTAGGTAACTAATTGCTGAAGTATTTAATGAATTTTAGTATTTAATATAACTCGCTTTTAATTTGAATTATGAAGACTCATAGTGAAATTCTATATGTCGAAATTTGTAAATATATAAAGTACTATAGTTTTAATTAATATTAATTTTACATAAGTTGATTTATAAATGAGGAGATCAAAATGGTAACAATTCCTATTGCAATTGTTGGAGCTGGCGGTATGGGAGGTAGACATTTAAGAGCTTTAAAAGCTTTATATGAATCAGGAATGTCAAATGTAGAATTAGTAGCTGTTTGTGACACTCGTAAAGAAAATGCAATACATTTAGCCAATTTAGCTGAAGAGATGTTAAACTCTCGTCCAGTAATTTTTACTCAAATGGAACAAATGAAAAAGGAAAGACCAGATATTTTAGCTGTAGATATTACTACTGATTCTGGCTCTCACCATCAAGTAGCTGAAATGGCTTTTGATTTGGGCTATAATGTTTTGTGTGAAAAACCATTATCTATAACAATAAAAGGTTGCAATAAAGTTATTGAAGCATGGAAAAAAAGTGGGAAAGTTTTAAGTGTAGCTGAACAAGAAAGAAGAGATCCTATTTGTAGATTAAATAAAGCTATTTTAGATGCAGGAATTATAGGTGATCCATATAGTTTTTTATTAGGTTCTGCTAGAGGATCAAAAGATATAATAATTTTACCATGGAGGCATTATAAAAATTCTGGTGGAATTTTTGTTGATGCAGGTGTTCATGTAGTTGATCAAATGATGTATTATCTTGGCGATATCGAGGAAGTGTTTGCAACTTCCAAATTGTGGGAACCTAAAAGATATAGAGGAGAAAAAATTGGTGTGTCAAATTTTTATGATCAATGGGCACATGAAGTTCCTGATGTAATTGAAGCAACTGCTGAGGATATGGTGATTTCAACTTTGAAGTTTAAGAATGGTGCTGTGGGGCAATGGACTTCATTTTTTGCTGCTCATGGAGAACCTCTTGAATATGGAATGATTTATGGTAGTAAAGGCTCAATTGAACCTGCAAAACAACGTAGAGGTAAACCTCTTACATTAGCAATTGATGGAATAGGAAAAATTTCAGGAGATGAAGTATTGGATTTAGTTCCAGATTTTCATTTAGAAGAACTTCCGGCTAGATTATTTGGTTCTGATAGATTAGGTTCTTACGATGCTCCATTTGAAGATGCTGATAAATTTTTAGTAGCTCTAGAATATTATGAATTAGGTCAATGTATTACTGATGGTGTAAAGCCTGAAGTAGATGCATATGTTGGACGAAAGGATTTAGCTGTATGTAATGCAGCTTTAGAATCTTCAATTTTAGGAAGAAGTGTATCAATAAGAGAGATTGAAAATGAAGAGACTTCAGAATATGAATCCACTATTAATGAACATTGGAAAATTTAAGAAAGGAAGATTACTAAATTGAAAATTGCAAATATTGAAACTTTTTTTGTTTCTAGATTTCTTGTTGTTAAAGTGACAACAGAAGATGGGTTGGAAGGAATAGGAGAATCATGTTACTGGTCTTATCCAAAAGCTGCTGAAGCAACCATTCATGGTTTTAAAGATTCATTGATTGGAATGAACGCTAATGATATAGAACATATTTGGACTTACTTATGGAGATATAATTCTGCATTTCGAGGTAATAGTATTGGTGGCGCAATAAGTGCAATTGACATGGCTCTTTGGGATATTAAAGGAAAAAGGCTACAAACTCCAGTGTGGAATTTATTAGGAGGTAAAGTAAGAAATAAAGTAAGAGCCATAGCTCAAGGAATAAGTGGAAATAATCCTGATGAATATGCAGAAGGTGCAAAAAAAATATTGAATGAAGGATTTACTGCTCTCAAATTTACTCCAATGGCTAAAGAATGGGCTGAAATGAGTTATACAAAAATGATTAAATTTGCAATTGAAAGCGTGGAAGCTGTTAGAGAAACAGTTGGATGGGATTTTGATATAGGAATAGAAATTCATAGAAATATGCAACCTCATGAAGCAATTGTTTTTTGTGATGAAGTTGCTCATTTACGTCCATATTTTATTGAAGACCCTATAGTTCCAGATTCAGTTATTGCAATGGGCGATGTCTCTTCAAAAATGAAACTTCCACTAGCTGTTGGAGAAAGAAATATGGGTATCTGGGAATTTAGAGAATATGCAGAAATAGCAAAACCTGCTTTTTTTAAACCAGATATAGCAGTTGCAGGCGGAATTACTGGAGTAAAAAAAATAGCTACTATAGCAGAAGCACATCATATTAAAATTTCGCCTCATAATTTTCAAGGTCCTATAGCAACAGCAGCTTGTATCGCATTAGGTATTTCCTCTCCATCTTGGGATGTTCAAGAATCAGTGCAAGAAGATCTACCTCCAAGGCGAGATATGACAGATGAAATTATTACGCTTAAAAATGGTTGGTATACTCCATCTGAAAAGCCTGGGTTAGGTTTAATTTTCAATGAAAATGCTCCATCAAAACATCCATTTGATCCAGCACATATACCACCTCCCATTAGAGAAGATGGAAGTGTTGCTTTAAAATAATTTTTTAATCAATTTTAAAAATTATTAAATATTCTAGTTATTTATAATATTTCAATTAATGAATTTCTTGGTTTTTACTACTAGACAAACGAAAATTATTTAATCTGATTTGATTTATATTTTCAGTCATATTAGAGTGATAAATATAATATTTTAAGAAAGAAGATGAACTTATGAAAGACTTAAAAAGACTAATAGCTAGTGGAGAACAAATTATTGGAGCAGGAATACCTTTTGGTTCAGGTAAAGAAGACATAGAAAAATTACTAGATTACTATGATTATGATTTTATCTCTGTAGATTCACAACATTCTCCTTCAAGTGAACAATATTTACAGAAAATATGTTCTATAGCCCTCGAGTTAGATAAGCCTGTTCATTATCGCCTAGATCACCGAAGACATGCGTATTTGATTGGAAACAAATTAGATATGGGCCCTACTTCAATTGAAGTTCCTCAAACAGAAGAAGTGCATATTGCACAAGAAGCAAGAGATCATTTTTATTATAAACCAAAAGGAATTAGAAGTTGGGGTGGCCCAGGGAGACCTTCTGGTGCAATAAAAGATACACCTGAAAATTATCCTGAATGGTGGAATAAAACAGGAGTACTAATGCTTCAAATAGAAACTTTAAATGCAATAAATAATATTCCAAACTTTGCTTTAGATGGAGTAGATTGTTTTTCATGGGGACCAGCTGATTTATTGCTAGATAGAAAATCACACCCGGAGCATCCATTTGCAAAAACTGATGATGACGCAATGGGACACGCATTAGGACTATGTAAATCAACAAATACTAAATTAGTGGTTCGATCGTATGATAGAAAATTAAGAAATCGATATTTTGATAAAGGTGTGACTGTACTTATGGAAAACCCTCGTGCTGAAGGAACATTAGATTCCAACTTACCTTTTGGATAAATTATTTGTGAATAAATATTTTACCTACATAAGGCATTAAAACTCTTCCTGTTATACTTTATAAAAGTTATTTAAAAAAGGAGTTTTTATGTTTTTAGGCGCTGCGTCAATGATTGGTACTACTGGGGCTGGTTCAAAAAGTAAGATACCACACGAATTTGATGTATTAACTTATACTAACGATGATTTAAAAGAAGTTTCTGATATAGGCTACACCGTGCATAATGTTGTTGTATCAAGTCCTAATATTTATTCTGATGAATCAATAAAAGAAATTAAATCTAGATTTCATAATAATTCAGTGCTTATGGGTAACTCTAGAGGAACATACGGAGGAGGTCTTGTAAGTCCAGATGAAAACGTTAGAAGAAATGCTATTTCTTTTGTTAAAGATATGTGTATACTTTCAACAAAACTTGGTTGCCCTAGTACTTACTTGAGACCAGGAAGTGTTAATGAAAAAGGTGCTTGGTTGCCTCATCCAGAAAATCATACTGACAAAATTTTTGATAGATTAGTTGATTCAACTAAAGAAATATGTAAAATAGCTGAATCTGAAGGAATGTATTTAATACTAGAAGGAGGGTATGTATCACCTGTTTATTCAGCTAAAAGAGTAAAGGCCTTTTTTGATGCAGTAGGCTCTAAAAATCTTAAATTTAATCAAGATCCTGTTAACTTTTTATCATCATTGAAAGAAGCATATAATACTAGAGAATTTTTAGAAGAATTTTTTACTCTTTTAGGAGAATATACAATAAGTGCTGACCTAAAAGACTTTAAAGTCATTGATTCTCTATTATTTCAATTAGAGGAAGAATATTTAGGTAATGGAATGATGGATCAAGTATATTTTTTGAAGAGAATGCAAGATATTTGTCCTGATGCACAAATATTAGTTGAACATATTCCTAGAGATAAATTTAAACCTTCATATGATGCAACTTTAAAATATTCTAAAAAAGCTGGAATTGAATGGCAAAGTTATCCTAATTAATTTTTTCTTATAAAAATGTAATTATAAAATAATATTATTCATCTTAATTTCATACTTATTTATGTTTTGCTGAAAACGCTATATTTTTACTAATGATGCATTCTCTATTAAATAAACAAAAATTTTATGATGATAAATTCTTAGAGTTTCCTGAGTAAATTGAACTTAATACTTTATGTTTTCTACTTATAAGTATAATTAAAGCAAAAATTAATCCTTGTATAGCTATAGAATAACCTGGATCGAAATAATCTGCTGTGAATCCATTTAAAAAATTAAACAAAGCCATACTTCCTCCTATGTACATTGCATAAACTCCTGCTATTCTTCCTCTTACGTAATCTGGTGACATCATTTGAATTATTGTATGAGATATGATCATAAATCCTGCTTGTCCAATTCCCATAAAGATTGTCGCTATTAAAGATAGAAATAAGTTCGATGATAAAGCCAAAAAGATAGGAGCTATTCCGCTTAATATAGCAAAAAAATAAAACATTTTACCTCTTAACTTTTTATCTGCGTTACCTGCTAGAAATAACGAAGCAACTAGAGATCCTGCACCTACACACATCATTAAGAAACTAACAGCTAGACCTTCAGCACCAAGTTTATTAACTGAAAAATATGGTAAAACAGATTCAAATGACATAGTAAGCATGCAATGTAATGTTGTAAGTCCAATTATGACTAATAAAGCTTTATTTGAATGGACATATTTTAATCCTTCTCCTAATTCTATAAAAAAGGACTTCGAGCTCATTTTGCCTGTAGATTTATTCTTTATCATTAATGCAAAAATAAAACTCAAAGCATAAAACCCAGTACATATAAAAAATGCAATATCAGTTCCATTTATAGAATTTTCATTACTCCCTATGTAACTTAAAAAAGGCAAAATTGCGAGTGGTCCTAATAATCTTGTAGCATGTACAGTAGACATATTTAATGCAACAGCATTTAACAAATTCTTTTTAGGTACTATATTAGGAACTAAAGATTGACCTGAAGGCATTTGTGCAGCTCGAGCTGAACCTTGAATCAAAGCTAAAACTACTAGATGCCAAGGTAAGATAAAGTCCATAAAATACAAAATACCTAATCCTAAATTATGTATAAAGTTAATTAAAAACATAATTTGTAAAATTCGTCTTCTTTGAAATTTATCAGATAAATAACCTACAAATGGTGTTACTAAAAGCATTGGAATCATGGCGGCAAAAGTAACTAAGCCAACAAGCATGCTGCTATCAGAAATTTGATAAACAACCCACCCTCTTATCACTATTAGAGCCCAATGAGAAGATCCAGCAAATAAACTTGCTAACCACATTTTGAAAAAATCTGGATATTTTAATGAAGCAAAATAATCAATTTGGTGATTTTCAGATAATTTTTTAGATAATTTATTCATATTATTTAGGATATCTAAATAAAGTATTTTTGTTACTTTATAAATAATGAACAACAAATGAGAATATTACTAATTCAAAGGATAATGATATAAAAAATCCTAAAAAAACAACTGGTTTGTATTCGTATATGGTGCGGCTGAAAGGAGTCGAACCTTCACGCATTGCTGCACATGCTCCTAAGGCATGCGTGTCTACCATTTCACCACAGCCGCATCAGTTATAAACTAAAAACTATGAATGAGCCATATCACTTCCGCAACACATTGGAGATTTTATTTTCCCACAATTGTCTGGACATTTAGCGATGTGAACTGAACTACCATCATCTTTATTAATTGTGTCATGAACTAGTTCTTTACCACATGTTCCACATGTTAAACCATTTACTTTCATACCACATCCAACTGAACATGTATAAGTAGTCATTAAATCCTCCATATATATTTTTTGTTTATAATAATAAATAATTTTATAATAATAAAGGACTTATTAATGGTAAATATTGGTGATTTTAGAATTTCTTTTGTCAACGATCTTATAGGTGTTAAAAGAGACCCTTCTTTTGTTTATCCACATGTTAATAAAAAAGATTGGGAAAAATATAAATCATTTGCTCAAAACCCTGATGGAACTATTCAGTCTACTTGGAGAGGGTATCTTTTAGAGTATAAAGAAAAAAAAATTCTTATTGATACTGGAATGGGACCTGGCCCTTATGACCATGATAAATCTGGTGGAAAATTTATTGAAAACTTAAATAAATTAGGAATTGAACAATCAGAAATTGATTTTGTTTTTATTACTCATACTCACGGAGATCATATAGGATGGAACATAAATTGGGAAACATCAGAACCAAAGCTTAATTTTCCTAATGCAAAATATTTAATATCTAAATTTGATTATGAATACTATTCTGATATTAATAGGGAAATCGACCCTATATTTAAAAAACAAATTTTACCTTTGAATGATTTAGGAGCTCTTAGACTAATTGAAGGCAGAGAAGAAATTTTACCAAATATATTCTCACTTCCAGCTAATGGACATACACCAGGTCATCAATGCCTCTTATTAGAAAATATTAATGGCGAAAATATTGTTTTTACTGGAGATTTATTTCATAATGAAGCACAGATATTTGAAAATTATTGGTGCCCAGTATTTGATTGGAATACTACTATGTCTACAATTTCTAGATTAGGCATATTGAACTTAGCTGAAGAAAATAATTGGATTATATGCACAGGACATTTATCTGATTCTAAAGCGATAGGGAAAATTGTTTCTAAAAACAATAAGATAACCTGGGAGCCTATACTGAAATAGTTGGTCGATATTCTTCCCATTTAAAAATATTTTGAAATTGCTTAGATATATTTAGAACATCTATTTCACTACCCATTTTTCCAACAATTTGTAATCCTATAGGTAAATTTTTGTTAGAATTTCCAATAGGAATATTAGATACTGGATTTCCTGTTAAGTTGAAATAATAAGTAAGAGGTGTGAAATCCCATAATGGATCATTTACCTTTTTATTATTAATAAATTTAGGAGGATTATCAACTTCAAATGCAGTAGTTGCCATAGTAGGAGTAATTAAGAAATCATACTCTAAAAATAGTTTATTTAAATAATCTCTGTAATATCCGATTTTGTTATAGCATTCAAAAACTCTATTTCCAGAAAGGGCTTTACCATGTTCCCAATTTCTTTTTAAATAATCAGTGATTTTTTTTGAAATTTCTTTATTATCTAATAATTCAGGGTCGCTAGCATATCCTTTAACACAAAAGAAATCAAAAAAAACATTATATATTCCCTCTGTAGATTCTGGATAAAAATTAATTTCATCTATTTCATTTTTATAATTCTTTTGATATTTTTTTACAGCATTTAATACATTTTCAGCTACTTCATTATCTACATTTGCGTCACCTATAGAAGGACTATAAGCAATTTTGAAATTTTTAGTATCATCAAGTTTTTTAATATTTAAACTTTCTTCATTAATAGAGATATATTCTCCCTTATTTGAAAAACCAGATAAAACATTTAGTAAAACAGCTGAATCTTCTACAAATCTTGTAATCGGACCTGATGTTGCATTACTAACCACGTTATACCTAACAGAACCATCAACTATCCTAGATATTCTTCCCTGAGTTGGTTTTATTCCAAATACACCACAAAAGGAAGCTGGAATTCTGATTGAACCTCCTCCATCTCCTCCTTGACCAATTGAAGTTAATCCAGAACTAACTGAAACAGCTGAACCTCCGCTTGAACCTCCAGAAGTCATATTTTTATTCCATGGATTAAAAGTGGAGCCAAACACTCTGTTGTCAGAAGTTCCTGCCATTCCATATTCGGGGGTATTTGTTTTACCAACAATTATTCCATCATGTTCCTTTATTTTCCTAACCACCATAGAATCATATTTTGCAATTCCATCTCTTGGTAATGATCCAAATGTACATCTTACATCTTTCATTGGCTCAACATCTTTTATTGGTATTGGAATCCCAGTTAATAAACCTAATGGTTCTCCATTTAATATTTTATTTTCTGCATCTTTAGCTTTATTCATTGCAAATTCTTCAGTAATTGTTACGTATGCGAATAAAGTTTTATTAATTTCTTTTATATTTTCTAAAGTTTCATTTATTACATCTACCGGTGAAACTTCTTTTTTGATATACAATTTATGAAGTTCTGAGATTGATAAATATCCAAAGTTATTTTTTGTCATAATAGATTACATTTTTCTTTTTATAGATATATACTAATTTTTTAACTATATATTACTAAATTTCTATCAAGGGGATAAAAATGTCATTCAAAGTTGTTATAACTGCCAAATCAGCTGGAAGAAGTGGACCTCCTAAAGCGATGCTAGATGTTTTAGATCAAGCAGGAATCCATTGTGAAGTAATTCCTTGTAATAATGAAAATGATCTTATTAAAGCTGGTAAAGACGCTGATGTGCTTTTAGTAGGAACTGTTCCTCACACAACTCGAAATGTTATGGAAAATTTACCAAATTTAAAAATGATTGGAAGATCGGGTGTTGGTGTTGACTCAGTAGATTTAGAAGCAGCATCAGAAATGGGTATTTGTGTATGTAATACTCCTGGAATTAATACTTCGGAAGTTGCAGATCATGCTATGGCAATGCTTTTGTCCATAACTAGGCAAATACCTGAATTAAATAAATATACTAAAGATGGAGCTTGGTCAGATGACCCTCAAAAATTAACGCCTGCTAGAAATCGCCTTAGAAGAATAGCTGGAACAACTGTAGGGATTTATGGTTTTGGTAATATTGGAAGAGCTTTTGCTAATAGAATTAAAGGATTTGGTCCAGAAAGAATTATTGCCCATGATCCTTATATCCCACAATCTGTAGCTGATTTATATGGAGTAAAATTAGTTTCTTTTGATGAATTAATTACTGAAAGTGATATTATAACAGTTCATTCTCCAGCAACCGAAGAAAATAATGAAATTTTTAATTTAGAAGCTTTCTCTAAAATGAAAGAAAATGCAATCTTTGTTAATTGTGCAAGAGGACCTATAGTTAATGAATCAGATCTAGCTCATGCATTAAATAACAACATTATTTATCATGCAGGAATTGATGTTACTCAAATTGAACCTTTAGATGCTGAATCACCTTTACTGAAGACTGATAACTTATTTATAACGCCTCATTATGCTGGTGGATCAAACTTTACAGCACTTGAAGGCTCAATAAGATGGGCTCAGAATGCAGTAAATGTACTTACAGGTCAAAAGCTTTGGGGTTTAGGTAATCCTGATGTAAAAAGAGTAATTACAATCATGAGAACCAAAGGTACAAATAAATGGGATCATATTCCTGACCCAGTAACTGATTTTGATTTTATGTAAAATATATTTAAATATTTATTGTATTTTTTTATTTTTTCAGTAGATTATTTAATAACAAGTTAGAGATTTTTAATAATTATGGAGATTTTATGAAAACTGACAAAGCATTAATTGCTCATTTATATAGGAGAGCTGGTTTTGGATCTACACCAGAAATGTTAGATCAATTATCTTTAAAGGATTATGATTCTATAGTTGATAATTTAGTAGATATTCAACTTATTAATGATCTAGATGACGAAGATATTTTAACTAGATATTACCCACAATTATCTTCAGCTGACAACTTTGGTATGGATAATACTAAATGGTTTTACAGAATGATAAATTCAAAAAAGCCTCTTCAAGAAAAAATGACCTTGTTTTGGCATCATGTTTTTGCTACTGGTTGGACTAAAAGTGAGCAAGGACCCACAATGATAGATCATATTGCGATGCTTAGAGATGATTGTTTATCTAATTTACGAGTTTTACTAAAAGATATTTCAACTGACCCTGCAATGATTTTTTGGTTAGATAATTGTGAAAATCATGGAAAAAATATCAATGAAAATTTCGGAAGAGAATTGTTAGAATTATTTTCTATGGGAATAGGTAACTACTCTGAAGATGACATTAAACATGCTTCAAGAGCATTCACTGGCTGGACATTTGAACAACCTATGCCACTTTATCCATATGGACACTTTAAATCACAATTTATTTTTGATGAAAATGATCATGATTTCGGTGAAAAGGAGTTTTTAGGTAATAAAGGTAATTTTAATGGTGAAGATATTATTGAAATAATTGTAAAAACTGAAGCTTGCGCTAAATTTATTTCTAGACATTTATACAATTTCTTTGTTGCAGATGAACCTCAAATTCCAGCTTGGAGTATTGAACCTGCTAAAGATCAAGATGCAATGAATATTTTAGTAAATACATTTTTAAATTCTGATGGTGATATGAAAGAAGTTATGAGAGTAATGTTTAAATCTGATTTCTTTAAAAATTCAATGTTCAAACGAGTAAAATGTCCTGCTGAATTTATTGCTAGCACATTAAAACTGACTACAGAAATTGGGCCTAAAGACGATAGACTTAGTTCCCTGCATGGATTAAGTACAGTTATGGGACAAACCTTATTAGATCCACCAACTGTTGAAGGATGGCATACAGGAAAAGAATGGATTGATGGAGGTTCTCTAACTGAAAGAATTAATTATGCTGTAGGACTTATTTCTGATATGAATAATTCTGGTTCTAAAAATTTAGTAGATATGGTTATAAATTCTGAACTTGAGTTATCCTCTGAACAATTAGTAACTAAAATATTAGAAAATTCAGGAGAATTAAATGTTAGTGAACAAACCTTTAATCAACTTTTAGATATTGCGTCTTTAGGACCAATTATTGGCAAAAATCAAGATAATGATGAGATCAGAGAAAAGATAATTAGACTTTATACTCTTTTAGTTTCATCACCAGAATTTCAATTAGCTTAAGGAGAATAAAATGGTAACACATAAAAAATCTACTGGAAAAAAAGACCCCGTTTTAGTTGTTCTTCAACTTTCTGGTGGAAATGATTTTCTAAACACAGTAATTCCTTTTACAAATGGGATCTATTATGATGTAAGGAATTATGTAGGACATAAAGAAGGTGAATCATTACCGTTTACTGACGATTTAGCATTTCATCCAAAAGCAGAAGCTTTTAGAGAAATATATAAAGAAGGTAAAATGGCTATTGTTCAAGGAATAGGTTATGAAAATTCTTCAAGATCACATTTTAGAGCCATGGATATATGGCATACTTGTGAACCAAATACAGTAGCAACTGAAGGATGGCTAGCAAAAGTTATAAAAGAATTGGATCCCAATAGTTTAAATCCTTTAACTGCGGTCAGTTTTGGAAAAGGCTTACCAAGAGCACTAGCAGCACCTGGCGTTATAGCAACTAGTATAGATAACTTAGATAATTATGGTCTTATGACTTCAATTGAAGATAATAATCAAAGAATGGCTAATTTAGATGTGTTTTCTAGAATGTACACACCAGCTGATGAATGGATGGGAGGAAGACACGAATCTGGTGTAGTTATGAATTATCTTGCTAATACAGGTTCTGGTGTTCTTCAAGGAGCGGATATGCTTAAGGATGTTCCTTCAAAGTATAAATCTTCTGTGGAATATGCAGACAACTCTATTTCTAAAGCCCTTAAAGATGTGGCAAGAGTTCATACTGCTGGCTTAGGTACCAGAGTATTTTATACACAACATGGTGGTTATGACCATCATGCACAAGAAATGCCTGCTCATGATAGGTTGATGGGTGAATTATCTAACGGTATTAAAGATTTTTTAGCTGATTTAGAGGAACATAATGCTTCAGAAGAAATTGTTATACTAGTTTTTTCAGAATTTGGAAGAAGAATGAAAGATAATGGATCTGGAACAGATCATGGATCAGGTGGAGGAGCTTTTATTATAGGTAACAAGGTTAACGGTGGATTATATTCAGAATACCCATCTATTGAACCAACAGAATGGTTAAATGGTGAAGACATGAAGCACACCTTTGATTACAGAGGTGTATACGGAACTTTACTAGAGCAGCATTTAGGTTTAGATCCTACTGAAATTGTCTTAGGTAATTTTGAACAATTAAATCCATTTAAGTAACTAAAATAAGGTAAAAAAATGACTCAACAGAAAGATAAAATTAATCAACCTCCATATGCAATATTAAGAGGGGGGTATAAGTATAAAGAAACTCTTGGTATGAGAAGAGTAACAACATATTGCATGGATATGATTGAAACTGAAAAAATTTTATATGTACTAATCAGAACTGACGGTTCTGGAGGACATATAAGAAGAATCAACTGGAAAGATGAAGATTTAGATATTTTTGGAAATTTTAAATGGCCAGTTCAAATGATTCAAGATAAAGAAGGTAAATTCTATGTATCAGATGAAGGTGATAATTGTATTTATACACTTGTTGATACTGGAGAAGCAGGCTATGTGCCAATAGGTAATGCTCCTGCTAATGGAATCAAGTTGGATTCTTCAACTTCAACAAATAAAATTGGAGAAGGAAAGCTAGATTCTCCATCAGGTATAGCATTTGACTTAGATGGAAATTTATTAGTAGTTGATACAGGAAATAATAGAGTTCAAAAGTTCACTAAAGATGGTAAGTTTATTGAAACATTAATTTCTGAAGATGGTGATAATTCTCTTAATATGCCTTGGGGAATTGCCGTTAACCATAAAGGAGAAATAATTATTTCTGATTGGAGAAATAATAGACTTTGTCTATTTGATAATAAAGGAAAATTTATTAAAAAATTCGGAGAAATAGCTAAATCTTTAGAAGGGGATATGCTTCAGTTAGACGGACCAGCAGGTCTATCTATTGATGATGATGGTGATATTTATGTAGCGGATAGAAATAATAATAGAGTTGTTGTTTATGATAGAGATGGGAAATATGTTACTCAGTTTACTGGAGATGCCACTTTATCAAAAATCGGAAAGACTTATATTATGTCTAGTCCTCGAGTACTTAGACTAAGAGAAATGTCAAATAGAGAAATTTGGACTAAACTTAGAGCTCCTGCTTCAGTAAGAACTTATAGAAATCTTATTTATATTCCTGATTTTGGTTGCCATAGATTACAAATATATGAAAAAGAGAGCTATCCTCTTACTAAAGACGAAATATTTGAAGAACCAAATCATCCTACTTTATATAACGTTTAGGATTACAAATTGCCTATAGTATTTGGATTTTCTAATCACAGAAAAAATTGTTTAGAAAGAGAATTATCAAAATTTTCTAATGAATCAAAACAATTAGGTGCTAAATCTCTCGGTGTTTTTGGTGATTATCCTTTAGGAAAAATTACTCCTGATACACCTTTAGATCTGATTATTATTCAAGAAACTGAAAAAGAATTTATTAATAGAGATGAATTTTGGATTACTCATTTGAGACCTTCTGTTCATACAAGATTTTTTGTATACACACCTGAAGAGTATAAAAATTTAAACACTCATAACTATACAATAAAAATAATAAAACAATCGTTAGAAATAATATTTCAAGATGAAGATAAGGTTATTGGTTAAATGAACGATCAAAATATAAAAGAACATGCTAGATGGGTAAATCAATCTATATATGATTTCAACGTTGCAAATAAACTGAAAAGTGAAGAATTTTCTTTGTCTTGTTTTCTTTTTCAGCAAGCAGCAGAAAAAATAATTATTTCTTATTTGATTTTACGCGGAACTGATAAAGTTTGGGGTTCTTCAATTTCTGACTTAGCTGAAGATTGCATTGCACTTGATCCTACTTTTGATTTTTTAAAGTCTTATGGCCCAATATTAGATAAATATATATTTTCAACACGCTATCCATCATTTACAATCAGTGGATCTCCTTATGAGATTTTTGATAAAGATGATGCATTTAAAGCTTATGAAATTTCAAAGGAAGTAATTGATTTTTGTAATGAAAAAATAAAGGATATTTAATGATTGATAAAACAGTTCTTCTTGATAAAGCTATTACGCTAAGCGAAGTTTATGGTAATAATTTAGAAACAGTAGTTTATACACAAGGTTGTGGTTTATCTGCACGACTTAGATTAGAAAAATTAGGTTTTAATACAAATGGAAAAAAATTTGCTATATCTACATATAAATCATTGATTGAAACAAGAATTCAGAATGAATCTCAATCGTGGAGAAACGATAATAGAGCAGGTTTAATTTGGTTGGATGATCTTTATGAATTAGAAACGAATAAAGAGTTTATTCTTCCTATAATTTCTCAAGCAGATTTATTTTTAAATAATGAAATTTTAGACCCTAATATTCAAATAGAAGACCAATTTTTTGTCTCTGCAATCTTGGGTAGGGCTTATAAACATACTAATAATGAAAAATATTTAAAGTTTATGATAAGGCATGTTCTTGATACGCCATTAATGAGAGATGATGGTATATATATACATTCTAAAATTGCTGAATTTCCTTGGGGTAGAGGCAATGGTTTTGCAGCTTATGGTCTTATAGAAGCAATTATACATACACCTGATAATTTTATAGGGAAAAATGATTTGATTTTAAAGAACAAGAAACATATAGATTCACTAGCTAAATTACAGACAGATAATGGAGCTTGGAGACAAGTTATTGATAATAAAAACTCATATGAAGAATTAACAGCAACCTGTATGATTGGTTATGCGTTGATAAATTCAATCAAATTGAAAATCATATCTAAGGACTATTACGAAATTGTAGAAAAAGCTTGGAATTTTGTAGATTCAAAAATTGAAGATACTGGGATTGTTCATGACTCATGCACAGGGACTGGTTCGTTGAAATCTCTTGAAGAATATCTTATTAGAAAAAGAGAAAATGGATTTGATAATCGTGGAGGTTCTTTAGCTGCGTGGTTTTTATCTTCACTTTATGATTTTGAGGCCAAAAATGAATAATATTTATGACACAGTCATAATTGGTTCAGGATCTGCGGGATCTATTTTAGCTAATAGACTTTCAAACGATCCTACTAGAAATATATTACTAATTGAAGCGGGAAATGATTATAGTAATTTTGACTCTATTCCTAAAAATATTTACTACGGAGATGGAACTGTTATTAACCCTAGTCAATCAGGTAATGATCCTCATGATTGGTCTTATAATGCAGAAAGTACCAAAAATGGACCCCAAATTAAAATTCCTAGAGGAAAAGTAATGGGAGGTTCATCCTCAATAAACGCTCAAATCTTATTAAGAGGAATTAGAGAAGATTATGATAGATGGGCTGAATTTGGTAATGAGAAGTGGTCATTTGATCAAGTCCTACCTTATTTCATGAAATTAGAAAATGATTTAGATTTTCCAAATGATACTTATCATGGTGATGAAGGGTATATTAAAGTAAATAGAGTTCCAGAAAATGATTGGGATGATTTACATAGAGCTTTTTATGAGTCATGTATAGATAATGGTTTTCCTGAATGTCCTGACCATAATAAACCAGATTCAACTGGAGTTGGACCTTTAGCTTTCAATCAAATAAATGGCATAAGGCAAAGCACTGCAATAACTTATTTGAATGATGCAAGATTCAGGCCTAATCTAAATATTAAAAGTAATTCATATGTGAGAAAAATTATTTTTGATAAAAATAAAGCTATTGGAATAGAAGTAGAAACTGAAAATAAATCACATGAAATTTTTTGTAGTGATATTATAATTTCTGCTGGTGCTATAGAATCACCAAAATTATTATTAAACTCTGGTGTAGGTAGCCCAGAAAAATTTATTCATCATGGTATTGCACCTATTTTAGATCTTCCAGGAGTTGGAATGAATCTAAGAGATCATCCTATGCTATTTATTTCTTGGAAACCAAAAGATGATTATATTGAACCTAAATCAGTTATTTCAAGAGTTTCTATGGCATTGCGATATACTTCGAAAAATTCAAATTGGAAAAATGACATGATCGTTTATATGAATTCAAGTACTAAGACATATAATAATCCTCAAAACCCTGAAGGAATTACAGCAAACCTTACTCTTAACCTTGAAGAAAGTTCAGGAGAAGTATCTTTAAATGATGATGATCCTAATTCTTATCCCAAATTATCTTATAATTATCTTAGTACAGAAAACGATATAAATAGAATGGTCGAAGGTGTTCATATTTTAGATGAAATAGGTAAACATAAATCTTTTCAAAAATATGCTTCTGAAATGTTACATCCCAACACAAAAATTAAAAATAATGATATATTATTGCAACAGTGGTTGCACAAAAAAATGGTTACTGGCCATCATAGTAGTGGAACTTGTAAAATGGGCAATGATTATATGGCAGTAGTTGATCAAACTGGTTCAGTTATAGGATTAGAAAATCTAAAAATTGTTGATGCTTCAATAATGCCTGATTGTATAAGAGCCAATACAAATGCAACTGTTATGCTGATTGCTGAACGAATAATAGATTTATGGAAATTATAGGAGATTATTATGACTAAAATGTCTGGTGGAGAAGCCTTAATTAGCTCTTTAGAAAGAGAAGGTGTTGAAGTAATATTTGGGTTACCTGGTGTTCAAATGTATGGTGTTGTTGATGCATTAAGACAAAATCCTAATGTAAATATGATAGTACCAAGACATGAGCAAGCTACTTCGTATATGGCTGATGGCTATGCTAGAGCTAGTAGAGGAATTGGTGTTGCAATGGTAGTGCCTGGTCCAGGTTTATATAATGCAGCAGCAGGTTTATCAACAGCATATTCTTCTAATTCTAAAGTTCTTATGATAGCTGGACAAATACCTAGAGAAACCATAGGTAAAGATATGGGTGGATTACATGAAGTTAATGATCAATTAGAAACTATTAAGCCTGTAACAAAATTTCAAAAAAGATTATTAAGACCTCATGAAGTCCCAGAAGGAGTTTCAGAAGCTTTCAGTAATTTAAAAAATGGAAGACCTAGGCCTGTTGAAATTGAAATGCCTCCTGAAACTATGGTAGAAAAAGAAAATGTTCAGCTTTTAGAAGCTTCAGTATTTAAAAGAACTCAACCTAAAGATGATTCCATTGATGAAGCTGTAAAAATGATTTTGAAAGCAAAGAACCCTATTATTTATGCAGGCACAGGTGTAATAAGATCTGAAGCTGAAGAAGAATTATTAGAATTGACAGAGTCTACTAACATTCCAGTCATTACGAGCGCTGCAGCAAAAGGCGTTATTTCTGATGACCATTCTCATAGTTTAGGTTCTTCTTTATCAGGAGAAGGTCAACTTAAAAATATTATGGAAGAATCTGATCTTATAATTATATTAGGATCTAGATTTGCTATACGATATCCATCGGCTTTGAATACTCCAAAGATTCAAGTTGAAATAGATAAAAGTGAAATTGGAAAGTTTCATAAAGAATCTGTTTTACCTGTTATAGGTGATGCTAAACTTTCTATACAAAAAATTTCTCAAAAAATAAAAGATATGGGAGGAACTAGTTTTAATTCACCTTCTGAAAAAGTAAAAGAGATTAGAGAAATTTTGGAATCGGGAGTTGAAGGTCTGCACCCTCAACATGAGATTCTTAATTCTCTAAGAAAAGGTTTGCCAAACGATGCTATTACAGTTTGGGATATGACACAAATGGGATACTATTCTAGAGCTTATTGGAAAACATTTAATACATCGACTTATTTTGATTCAGGATATTCAGGTAACTTAGGCTGGGCTTTTCCAACTGCACTTGGTGCGAAAGTTGCCAAACCAGATTTAACTGTTGTATCAATTTCTGGTGATGGAGGTTTTATGTATAATGTTCAAGAATTATCTACTGCTGTTAAGTATGGAATAAATATAATTGCTGTTGTGTTTAACGATGGTTTTTACGGTAATGTTCGAAGAGATTTAGAAATGGATTGGGGTGGTGACTATGGGACTAGTTTTGTAAACCCTGATTTTGCAAAAATGGCTGAAACATTTGGTGCATTGGGAATTAAGGTTAATGACCCAACAAAAGTTCATTTAGCTTTAGAAGAAGCAATCTCAGCTAACAAACCTACTTTAATTGAAGTAAATATGGTTGATACAAAAGATGTTCCTAGACCATTTTCTGGTAGAGCTCCATGGACCCTTCCACAAGATGGTCTGTTATAGGCTTTAATTTTGAACTAAGTTTTATAAAAATATTATCGTATAATACATTTTAATAACAAAATTATTTTCAAATTTTATTAATCATTTATGAATGTAAGAAACTTTTCTATAATAGCTCACATCGATCATGGTAAATCCACTTTAGCGGATCGTTTCATTGAAATCACAAAAACAATTTCAAATAGAAAATTTAAGAATCAAGTTTTAGATACTATGGATATTGAGCGAGAAAGAGGAATTACTATTAAAGCTCAAACAATTCAACTGAATTACAAATTTTCTAATAATGATTATGTAATAAATTTAATTGACACACCAGGTCACGTAGATTTTACTTATGAAGTATCTAGATCTTTAGCTGCTTGTGAAGGAGCTTTATTATTAATAGATGCTACTCAAGGTGTTCAAGCACAAACTATTTCCACAGTTTATCAAGCATTTGATCAAAATCTTTTTATTATTCCAGTGATTAATAAAATTGATTCCCCTTTAGCAAATACTGAAAAAATAATTCAGGAAGTCACTGAAATTTTAGGTTTTGATGAAGACGAAATATTAAAAGTATCTGCTAAAGATGGCACTGGTGTTAAAGAATTACTAGAAGCAGTAATTAAAAAAATTCCACCACCAAAATTATCTAATACACCTGATGAACTAAAAGCATTAATTTTCGATTCAAAGTATGACTCATATAAAGGTGCCATAGCTTATGTCAAAGTTGTTAGTGGTGAAATCATTAAAGGACAGAAGATTTTTTTGCATAATACCAAAACGGAACAAGAAGCAATAGATGTAGGATTTTTACGTCCTCATCAAGTTTCTTCAGAATCATTAAAAACTGGATATGTAGGTTATGTTGAAACGGGAATAAAAAATCTAAAAGATATTAAAGTAGGTGATACTATTACTGATATCCAAAATAAAGAAGCAAAACCTTTATTAGGATATAAAGAATCTGTACCAACTGTTTATACCGGACTATATCCAGTTGACTCTGATAAATATCAGGATTTAAGAGATGCTCTTGACAAGCTTTACTTAAATGATCCCAGTTTAGTTTATGAACCAGAAACTTCATCTGCATTAGGATTTGGCTATAGGTGTGGGTTTTTAGGAATGTTGCATATGGAAATAATTCAAGAAAGACTTGAAAGAGAATATGATTTGGAACTTATAATTACTGCACCTAGTGTTACTCATACAGTCTATATGAAAAATGGTGATATTATAAAAATCCAAAATCCATCAGAATGGCCAGAAACTCAAGGAATTGACCATATAACTGAACCTTGGGTAAAAACAACTATAATCACACCAGAGGAATATATAGGTAAAGTCACAGAATTCCTTTCAAGTAAAAGAGGTGAATTTGGTCAAATTGATTATATTCAAAATAGTAAAAATATTTCATCAAAAAGAGTTCTTATATCTCATTTTCTTCCATTATCTGAAATATTAATTGATTTTTTTGATGGTCTTAAATCTTGTTCTTCAGGATACGCTTCAATGGATTATGAAATATTAAATGAAAGAAAAGCAAATTTAGTGAAATTAGATATTTTAGTTCATCATGAAAGTGTTGATTCTTTATCTTTAATAACTGAAAAAAGTAAAGCCGCATATAAGGGTAAAGATTTAGTTAGTAAATTGAAAGATTTGATTCCTAGGCAAATGTTTCAAGTTCCAATACAAGCTGCTATTGGTGGTAAAATTATTGCTCGAGAAAACATAAGTGCATTGAGAAAAAACGTTTTAGCTAAATGTTATGGTGGTGATATTACTAGAAAAAGAAAACTTCTTGAACAACAATCTAAAGGAAAAAAAAGAAGGATGAAAATGATTGGTTCTGTAGAAGTTCCTCAAGAAGCTTTTATGGCTGTTTTGAAGCTTTGATTAGTATTTTTCAAGTATTAATTTTGAATTTTTCAAAAAGAATGATGAAGCTTTGACTAATCCTTTTGGTGTGCCAGTATCAAAATGATAACCTTCAAGTATTTTTCCAGAAACATTTGTTTTAGCTAAGGCAGCCATTAATGCATCGGTAACGTTAACTTCATTATCAGAAACTTCCATAATCTGATCAAAAATAGAACTTTCAAAAATATATCTACCTAATATTCCTGTTTTAGATGGAGCTTCTGATAAATTTGGTTTCTCTATAAGTTGATTAATTTTATATCTATCAATTTCTTCAGTAAAACTTACAATACCTTTATCTTGAATTTCATTGTTTTTTAAATTATTCAATCCTACTACATGTCCTTTATATTTTTTATAAATTGTATATAACTGATCAAGCGCATTAGGTTTAGCAAAGATTAAGTCATCTGGAAGAATGACAGAAAAAGGATTGTCACCAATAATTCTTTTAGTTAATTTAATAGCCTGCCCTATGCCTAATGGCTTTTCTTGTAATAAAAAGCGTATATCAGCAAAGTTGGTTATTTCATTTTGTAAATCTAATAGTTTTGTATTTCCTTCAGATTCAAGCTTTTTATTTAAAATTTGATTTTCTGTAAAATAATTTCTAATAGGATCCATACCATCACCAATTATAATTAAGATATTTTCAATACCTATAGAAACAGCTTCTTTAACAGCAAAATGAATTAGAGGATAATTACCTATTGGTAGCATTGCCTTAGGAACGGACCTTGTTACAGGTAGCAGCCTTGTCCCAAGTCCAGCACAAGGTATAACTGCCCAATTAAGCTTATTAACAGATGCCATAAAATACCATAAATTCAAAAAAAGTTGTAGTTAGTTTTAATAATAGATGAAATATATGAAATTGGGAAATTTATTTATATTAAAATTTTTTAATATAAATAATATAATGGATTTATTATGAAAAAAAAATTAGGACAAAATTTTCTAAGAAATGATGAGATTTCAAAAAATATTGTAGATCTTGCAGATATTTCAAAAAATGTTGATGTTATTGAAATTGGTCCTGGAGACGGCTCTCTAACAGATAATTTAATTAAATTACCTAATAAATTAATTTTAGTAGAATTTGATGAAGATTTACTCATACCTTTAACAAATAAATACAAAAATTATGATGTAAATATAATTAACGCAGATGCTAGATTTTATAAAATTCCAACTGGGAAAAAACATACTATTATCGGAAACTTACCCTATTATGCATCTAATATAATTATTAGAAATTTTTTATTTCAAAAAAATATTGACTCAATGATTTTTACTGTACAAAAAGAAGTTGGAGAACAAATTGTAGCTCCTGATGGAAAAAAATCATTCCTAAGTTTTTTTATTCAGAACCATGCTTTAACAAAAAAATTACTAATAATTAAAAACTTTGAATTTTATCCAATACCAAAAGTTGACTCAATGACTATAAAAATTGAACCTAATAGTAAAAACTTAGATCAAAAGTACGTAGATTTTGTTAGAAAATGTTTTTCAAGTCCTAGAAAAAAAATTTCAAATTCAATTTTAAAAGGATTACAAATAGATATTGATTTAATAAAAACAATCATTAAAAATACTAAATTGGATGAAAATCTTAGGCCTCAACATTTATCTTTGTTAGATTGGGAAAATCTTTATAAAAATTACCTTAAAATTACCTTATGATATTAGCTAAAAGTTACGCCAAAATAAATCTTGGATTAGAAGTTATTAATAAAAGAGATGATGGATTTCATAATATTTATTCTGTAATTACTAAAATTAATTTATATGATGAAATATCTATAGAACTTGCAAAAGAAAATTCAGTTATTCAAAAAGGGATTTTAGAAAAAGATAATGTCATCTCAAAAGTACTTAAATTTATGCAAAATAAATATAATTGTGAAAAATTAAAAATTTCAATTAGTAAAAACATACCATATTCTTCTGGTTTAGGTGGAGGATCTTCAAATGCAGCTACTGTTCTTATGTCTATTAATTCTTTGTTTAATTTGAACTTAGATTCAAAGGAATTATTTGATATTGGAATTATTTTTGGTTCAGATATACCTTTTTTTTTAGGGCCCAATACAGCATTTATTAGTGGAAGAGGAGAAAATTTAAAATTTATTCCTAAACCAATCATTGAAAACGTTTTATTAATATATCCACAGTTTAAAATTCCAAATAAGACAGCTACAGTATTTAAAAATGTATCAAATTTTACAAAAGGAAATAATCAAAAAAAATTAGTTAAAACTATTAAAATGAAAAAAAATATATATGGTAGCCAGTTCAATGGATTAGAAGAAGCTGCTTATAAAAGTTTTGAAAAATTAAAAGATTTTAAATTAAAACTTGGTACATTTGGATTACCTAACATATCTCTAAGCGGTTCTGGTCCATCTTTTTATTCCATATTATCTAAAGAGGAAAGTATAAAAATGAAATATTTAATTGAGAATAATACTAATGCAATTTGCTATGTTCAAAAACTATTATGAATATTTATAATTTAGTTTTAGCTTTTATTTTAATGTTGGTTAATTGGTTATTTTTCTCAACATATTTCAATATTTATACAGTATTTAAAAAAGTTGATCATTTTATTAATTCAAAAAAAATTATTTCAATAAATCTAATATCATTGATTTTGTATTTTTTTATTTACTTACTAGCTTCTTTGTTTTTTGAGTTTAATAGCATTAAGTCATTCGATATAATCGTTTATTCTTTTTTACAAATTTTCATTTTCACTTTATTAGTATTTTTTTCTATATATTTTTATTTTATTGAGAAATTAAAAATATATCATATAATTATTCTTGTATTATTTTCAGTAATAATTATAAGTTTTATATACCCACTTTTATTAAATATTGTGTTTGATAAGTATGAATAAAGTAAATATTTTCACCATTAATTCTGATGTTGATTTACAGAACACTTTAGATTCTGGGCAATCTTTTGCATGGAACAAAGTAGATGATAAAAATAGAATTTTTTTTCAAGGTTTTTATAATAACTATGAATTATTAATTGAACAGAAGAATAAACAAATTCTTGTAGAAATATTAAATGATACTTATGAAAATAATTTTATAGATAACTTTAAAAATTATTTAGGTGACGCCCCATCGGAATTAAATAACTATAATTTATTATTAAACGATCCTATAATATATCCTGTGATTAAAAGATATCCTGGACTACGAATACTAAAGCAAGATCCTTGGGAATGTATTGTTGGTTTTATAACTTCTAGTTGTTCTAACTTACAACGAATTAAACATCATATGAAATCTCTTAGAGAGATTAATAACTCTATTTTTCCGTTACCATTTGAAATTGCTTCTATGGGTGAAAAAAAACTGAGAGAACTTGGGTTTGGGTTTAGAGCTCCTTATATTATAAATATTGCAGAAGCAATTTTAAATGAATCCATTTATATAGATGAATTAAAGATGTTAAGCTATGAAATGGCTTTAAAAGAATTAATTAAAGTTAAAGGAATTGGTAGAAAAATTGCTGATTGTATACTTGCATATTCATTTAATAAAACTGAATCTTTTCCAGTGGATAGACATGTTTTAAATGGACTAATTAGATGGTATAAATTTCCAGAAAAGACAAATCCTAATAAAGCTAGTGATATAGCAAGAAATATGTTTGGAGATATATCTTCACATGCACAACAATACATCTTTCATAGACAAAGATTAGCAAGTAGAGCCTCTAATTGGGGTGGAAGTCATATAGAGCTCGCTATAAGCAGTGATATAAATTAGACAAAAAAGCATCATCAAGATTTAAATTTTCTATATTAATATTTCTACTTGAAAATAATTTTGATTTAACAGAAAAAAGTTCTTTTACAAAAGATTTGTCTTTTTTAGAAAAATTTAAAGATGTTAAAAATTCATTTATGTTTATTTCATCATCTTCTAACATTGAAAAAAATACTTTATGAATCAAATCTAAACTATACCAGTATTGTTCATCAATAAAAGAAATTTTAGACATAAATTTATTTGGAAATATTTTTTTTAAACTTCTGTTTTTTATACAAAATTCAAGGATTTTATCAATATTTTTTTCATTTAAAATTTTTAAAATTTCAGTATTTTTTCTATTCTTAGATACATTTTCAAGCTCGTGAAGTGAATCAAAAATTAATTTTTCAGTATTTTTTTCAAATGTATAATTTAATCTAGCTTTATATTTAATACATCTATATATTCTAGTTGGATCATCTGTAAATGATTTAGAATGAATTGTTTTTATCAATTTTTTATCAATATCTTCAATACCTTGAAGAGGATCAATTATTTCAAAGCCATCTTCAAGGATTTCTATAGCAATAGCATTAATTGTTAAATCTCTTCGATACAAATCTTTAATAATATTTGCTGGCTTCCAATTAGGTAAATCTCCTTGGTGAGGATATGTTTCTTTTCTACAAAGAGCAATATCTAAATTTCCATAACTATTTTTAATTTTATAATTTAAAAATTTATGAGTTTTCTTAATATTAAAATTAAATTCTTCAGCAAAATTATTAGCAAATTTATCAATATCTCCTTCAATTGCAATATCTAAATCAAAGTTTTCTTCAAAATTATTGTTAAAAAAATCTCTAACAAATCCCCCAACTAAGTAAATTTTTATCTGATTTGAGATTTTGTATTTCTTACAGTAATCTATAATAAAATTAATAAAATTGTTTTTATCAAGAATATATTTAAATAAGTCAGCTTGTTTTTTATTCAAAGTTTTAATATTTTATTTTATTTTATAATTTTATAGGTAAAGGATCACATATGAAAAATAATAGTAAAAATTTAACTGTTTTTTTTGATTACACATGCCCTTGGGTAAGACAAGCAGGCCATTGGTTAATTGCTATTGAGAAAAAAGCTCTTGTTAATATAATTTGGAAACCATTTCTACTCGAACAACAAAACTCTGAATTTGGAGAAAATTGGAATGCATGGGATCAAGACTTATCTAAATATATTAGTAGAGGGATTTGGCCTCATTTAGGAGGAATTGCAGCTAGAAAACTATCTAAAGAAGCTGGTTATATTTATATGGAATCTATTTTTGAAGAAAAACACGTTAATCGAAAAGATATTAGATCAAGAGAATTTATTGTAAATCTTGTTAAATCTATAGGAATTCATTCTCAAAACTTTGAAAAAGAAATGGATTCAGATGAAGCATTGAGACTTATTGCTGAATCACACAAGGAAGCAGCTTCTAAAGGGATATTTGGAACTCCTACTATAGAATTTAATGATGGAAATGCTGTTTTTCTTAAAACTTTTACTCCACCACAAGAAGATTACGTAACTTTTTATGAAAGCTTAAAAAATATTACATTTAATAATAGTTATTTTGGAGAGTTAAAGAAACCACAACCTCCTTGGCCTAAACAACATAGTTTATGATTCAAGATCTTATAAATAAATTTATTACTACTGATGAACAAAAATTTAAAATAGCTTTTACACATAGTTCATATATAAATGAAAATTCTGATAAAAATTCTGATAAAAATTTTGAATCAAATGAAAGATTAGAATACTTAGGAGACTCAGTAATAAGTTATATCGTGAGTAACTATTTGTTTAATAATTATTCAAATCTATCCGAAGGAGACTTATCTAAAATTAGATCAGAAATAGTAAATCAAAATTCACTGTCTGAAATAGCTGTTAATTTAAATTTAGGTGAACACTTAATATTAGGTAAAGGGGAAGAAAATAATAAAGGAAGAATAAAAAAATCTAATTTATGTAATGTATTTGAAGCATTATTTGGATATTTTTCTTTAAATATTGGAATAGAAGAAACTTCAAAAATATTAATAGAATTGGTAGAAAAGAAAATTTCTTACTTAGTAAATGAAAAAGCTTATTTTGATCCAAAATCTAAATTACAAGAAAAATTACAAGAAGAAAATTTATCCTTACCTATATATGAATCTAAACAATTAGAAGATGGAAAGTTTAAAATTGATTTATATATAAACAATATTTTATATTCTACAGCTTTAGGTAACAGAAAAATTGATGCAGAAAAAGAAGCTGCTAAAATTGCTCTAAATAAATTTTAATTTAATTAAATGATATTTTTTTATATTTTTTCACCATTAGTCTTATTGCTTTCATTATATTTTCCAGGATTTGTATTTAATAGACATTTTAAAGAAAAAAAATATTTTAATTTAAACAAAATTATTTTTGGATTCCTTTTTCTTATATTAGTTGGTACTTTGATTTCAATTATTTCTTTTGATTTAGTTTCAAATCAAAAAACATGGATTATAAGTTATGTCTTTATAATATTTAGTACATTCATATACCTTTACAAAAATAAACTTATTAAAGAATCAATTTATTCGATTTTTTCTATTGAAATACTTTTATTCATATTAATATTTTTATTATTAATTTTTATAAGATTGCTTAACCCTGACATAATTAATACTGAAAAAATCATGGAATTTATGATACTTACTTCCGTACTTGAAGGGAGTAATTTTGTACCTAAAGATCTTTGGTTTCATAATAATAATATATCTTACTATAGCTATGGATATTTTATTTTTTCTTCAATCCCAAATATTTTATATATCAAGTCTGAAATTGCATTTAATTTAATTTTACCTATAGTGATTTCTTTATCCTTTTTATCTGTAAACAATCTCTTGTTTACCTTAGGATCAAAACTTTATAATGCTAAATATTTTCTTTTGCCTTTTTTTTGTTTTATTTTTATATTTTTCTTTGCTCCCTTAGCATCAATAATTGAATTTATTAATCATGCCGGCTTAGGTAGCCAAAATTTTTATAATTTTATTTCTATTGAAGGCATTAATCAAATTAAGGAAAGCAAAATTTTTTGGCCAGAAGATAATTGGTGGTGGTTTTCTATTTCAAGAATTATTGGATATAAAAATAGCTCTTTAGGAATTTCTGATTATACAATAAATGAATTTCCAGCATTTTCTATTATTTTAGGTGATATTCATCCACATTTGCTAGCAGTTCCTTTTTTAATTTTAAGTTTTGCTTTGATATTTAATTTATTTAAAGAAAAAAGATTTGCTAATTATGATTTATTTTTAATGAATCTTTTAATATTGATTACTATATTAATTAACCCTTGGTATTTAGTTCCGATAATTTGGTTTTTATTTATAAATATATTTTTTTTATATATTAAATCTTTTAATAAAATATTTAATAATTTACTCTTTATTAAGTTAATAGGCCCAACTTTAATAATTGTTTTAATTACAATTATTTTTATAAATCCATCAAATCAGTTAGGATTTCCTTACATAAGATTTGTTAAAATATCCAGTAAATTTCATCACTTAATTTTATATTGGGGCTTTTCTTTAATTCCTATAAATATATATTTATTTAAAAATTTCTTTTTAGATTTTAACAAAAGTAGTTATTATAAAGTATTTATATTTATAGTGGTTTTTCTTATGATTTTAACATTATTATCTAACAGATTTTTTATAGACTTTAGTTTTTTTATAAACTACGTACTAATTTTGATATTGTTTTCATTCACGTTATCAACAACTATTATTCTTATATTAAGAAACAATAAAGATAAATATTTATTAATACTAATTTTATCTAATGTTTCAATAATTTACGGAACCGAATTTTTCTACATAATAGATTTATTTAATAATCGAATGAATACAATATTTAAGTTTTATTATGTTAGCTATATTATTTTAAATATAATTTCATTTTATGTAATTTATTTATTTTTAAAAAATATTTCCTCAATAAAAAAATATTTATTTATAGTTTTTGTTCTTATAATACTTTCTCCAAGTTTATGGTGGACAGTCGCTTCTATTAAAAGTAGAAACAGTGAAAATTTAGGTTCTATATCTATTAATGGATTAAATTATTTATCAGAATATGATAAAGATGCCATTATATTTATTAAGCAAAACATACCTAAAAATGAAACTGTTTTAGAGGGAGTAGGTAAGTCATATACAAAATCAAATATATTTTCTTCAAGTACTGGACGTTCAACTGTTTTAGGTTGGGTGAACCATCAGCTTCAATGGAGAAATGATTCAACAAGTATTATGGATTTAAATAATGAAATTGAGGACTTTTATATTAACCCTAGCGTTAATCATGAAATTATAAATAAATTCAAGATTTCATATATAATTTATTCAGATTATGAGAAACTTAGATATAAAAAATCCAAAAATTCAAATTTTAATCAATTTAATTTAATATTCCAAAATAAAAAAATAAATATTTACTCAATAAAATAATGCTAAGAACCTCAATAAGTTACAAAATAATATCGTATTTTATTCTAAGTGTATTTGCTTTTATACTTAGATTCTATGATGTTTCAAGTAGAGCCGTTCATCATGATGAAAGTCTTCATGGTTTCTTTTCATTTCTTACTTCTCAAGGAGATTATTACTCTCATAACCCATTAACGCATGGAATGTTTTTGTTTAATATTCTTTCTGGTTTTTTTTGGACATTAGGTGACTCTGAATTTATATTAAGATTACCTTTTATATTGGTTGGCATTGGTATAATTTTTTTACCTTTATTGTTAAAAAAAGAATTAGGCTTCTTGCCAATTTTTATTTTTTCTTCATTATTAACATTTTCACCTTCTATAAGCTATTTTAGTAGATTTGCAAGAAATGATATTTTTATGGGATTTATACTAATTATTTTTATAATATCTATTTTTAAATACATCAAATATTCAAATAATAAATGGCTTTATATTATGGTTTCTAGTATGGCATTTGGCTTTACTACAAAGGAAACAATGTATATAAATGTTTTTGGTGTATTATTATTTTTATTTTTTTATTCATTTAATGATTTAAGAAATTTAACATTAGGTAAAAAAAATATAAAAAATATTTCTAACTATTCAAAATTATTCTTTATAATTTTTGCAATTACCTTGCCATTAGCTGCTCCTCTTATATCAATATTTCAATCTTCTTTAGGTCTTATATTGACTACTCCAGATGGTTATCCTGGTATACCTCCAGGATTACCTGTAGGTAATGCCATTATAGTTTCATGGATAGTTACAATAGTGTTTATTTCTATTTCTATTTTTATAGGATTTTCACTAGATAAAAAATTGTTTCTAAATTTATTTGGAGTATTTTGGATTATATTTATACTAATGTTTTCTACATTCCTTATATCTCCTCAGGGAATAATCACTGGTCAATGGCAGTCTTTAGGTTATTGGTTATCGCAACAAGAAGTTGCTAGAGGAAGTCAGCCTTATTATTATTATTTTTTAATCTTAATTACTGATGAGTTTTTACCTTTTGTTATTGGATTACCTTTATCTATAATTTATATGATAAAAGGTGATTTTTTTAAAAGGCTTATATCTTTTTGGGCAATTTTTTCAATATTTTCATTCTCTTTTGCTGGAGAAAAAATGCCATGGTTAATTGTAAATCTTACAATTCCATTTATGATATTAACATCTATATTCTTAAGTGAAATAATTTTATCTAATTATAAAAAATCATTTCAAATATTACTTTTTTATATATTAGCGGCTATAGCTATATTAGTAATGATTACTAAATTATTATTTACAAATTATGAAAATTTAGAAAATAATTTATATTACGATCTATTGTTTTTATTTATCTCACTTTTAATAATTGTTTTTATTTTTTTACAAAACAAAAAACTTTATCAAACAAAACTAATTTTTCATTCATTTGTATTTTTATTTTTTGTATTTTCTATATTTTTAACAATTAGAACTACTAATTTCATATTATTTAAATATTCTGATGAACCAAGAGATTTACTTATTTACACTCAAACCTCTAAGTATTTACATAGTATTAATGATGAAATAAAAGATCTATATTTAATTAATCCAGATCTTAAGTTAGCAGTGGATAATACAGATGGATTTGCTTGGCCATGGATGTGGTATTTGAGAAATAGAGAAAATATTACTTGGTTTAACGATATGGATTACAAAAAATTAGATAATAATTATGATGTGATTATATTAAATAAAAAAAATATTAATAAATTTTCGGATGACGGTAATTCATTACTTTTAAACTATGAAGTTAAACGGGATTTTTCGCATAGAAAATGGTTCCCTGAATCTGTTTACAGAAATAAAAACATAAAAGATTTATATTTTTTAATTTCTAAGTCAAATAACAGAATAGCTTTAAAAGATTATTACATTTATAGAGATATTCCTGTTAAATCGGGAAGCTCAGATGCAATTTTTCTAAAGTCAAACAATTTAAAGTCAATTGAATAAAATTATAAAGAAGAAATATAACTTATTATCTATAATATTTTCATTACTTTTTATCTATGGACTGTTTTTAATTATTAAAGATTTTAATGTAATTATAGAAAAAATCAATCAAATTGAAATACATGTATTTTTTCTTGCCACAATAATTTATTTTTTATCTGTAATATTTCGATTTATTAGATGGAAAATAATTTATAAAGAAGTGTTAGGAAATTATAAATTTAATATTTTACGTGAAACAATAATTGGATATATGGCAAACAATTTGTTTCCTTTTAGGTTAGGAGAAATTTATAGGGTAAAAAGAATAACTGATTTTGAAAAAGTAAAATTTGTAAAAGTTTTATCTACAATTTTTGCTGAAAGATTTACTGACGTTATAGCATTGTTGTTATTACTCTTTATTTCGTTGCCCTTTATAAATAAAATTGATCTAAATTATATAGAAATTAATAATAAAACTTTAATTTATTATCTAATCTCAATTTTGTTTTTATTAATATTTTTTTCATTTTTATGTATCTCTAGTTTTTCTGCAATTAAGATTATTAGAAAAAAAATTATAAATATATCTCTTTCTCTTTTAGAATTTTTTATATCTAAAAGAAAACCATCTTTATATTTTAAGATATTTACTTTATCAATATTAATATGGGTTATTGAGGCTTTTGTATATTTCTATATTGCTCATCAATTTATAACTCAAATTAGTGAGATTAATCTATTCTTTATAATATTAATTGTTTGTTCAATCACAAATCTTTCAGGAATTATTCCTTCATTACCAGGAAACATTGGAAATTTTGAATTCTTTGGAACTATGACATTTTTAATTTTAGGAATAAATTCTGAAATTGGTGCATCAATTATAATTACAGTACATATAGTTTTATTCATACCTATAACTTTTATAGGTTTTATAATGTTGATATCTGAAAAAAAAAGATTTTATATTAAACAATGAAAATTTGTATTATTGGTGGAGGAATAACTGGCTTATCTTCTGCTTTAAAATTATCTGCTTTAGGGCATGATGTCAAAATATTTGAAGCTAGTTCTTTTTCTGGAGGACAAGCTTCAACTTTAAAAATTAAAGATTTTGAGATTGAAAAAGCATATCATCATTTATTCGTTACTGATAAAGCTATTTTGAAACTTTATAAAGATCTTGAAATTGAAAATGAGATAGAATGGTTTCATTCTTCAGTAGCAACATACTCTAATGGTAAAATTTGGCCAACAACAACACCTATAGACATACTTCAGTTATCTATAATTTCATTTATAGAACGAATAAAATTATTTACATTATCAATTAGATTAAAGCTAATTAAAAACTGGGAAAAATTTGAAGATATTACAGCTTATGATTGGTTGTCTAAACATGTTAATAACAATACATTTAATTTAATTTTTGAACCTTTATTAAGAGGAAAATTTGGTAAATATTATAAACAAATTTGTATGCCTTGGTTTTGGGCCAAAATTCAATCTAGAGTATCTTCAAGAAATAAGAAGTTTCAAGAAATTCTTTGCTATCCTAAAAATTCTTTTTCTTACTTAATAGAAACTTTAGAAAAAAAAATAATTATCAATGGAGGAGAGATTTATCATAATCATAAAGTTTCTAAAATTAATATTTCAAATAACAAAATAAAATCAATTGAATATCAAACTGAAAAAAATATTAAACATACAGAAAATTTTGACATTGTTATTTCTACAACTCCGTACAGTATTCTTTCTAAACTAGTTCCTTTTAGTAAAAAAATTTTATCTGATATGAATAAAGTTGAATATATGTCAGCAATAGTAGTTATTCTAATTTTAAAGCAACCAATTTCTAAATATTATTGGCTTTCAATAGCTGATAAAAATTTTCCTTTTCTAGGTATTATCGAGCATACTAACTTAATTCCTAAAGAAAGATACAATGGATCTAATATAGTATACATAACTAATTATGTTGAAGATGATAATGATTTAATTAAACTAGATTATGATTCATTAATGAAAATTTATTTACCTTACTTACAAAAAATAAACTCTAATTTCAGTATGGATCAAATAGAAGATTTTAAATTTAATAAAATTAATTATGCTCAACCCATTATTCCAATAAATTATTCTTCATATAAAATACCTATAAAATTACCTATTAAAGGTTTATACTCTGCTAATACAGCTCAGATATATCCAGAAGATAGAGGAACAAATTATTCTGTTGAACTTGGAGAAATAGTTACAAATATTATAAAGGAGGACGAAAATGGATTCATTAAAAGATAAATCAGTGATTTTAACTGGAGCAGGATCTGGAATTGGAAGAGTCACTGCTAAAATGCTTGGTGAAATGGGAGCTAATGTATTTGTTGTTGGAAGAAGAGAAAATTTATTAAAAGAATCAGTTAGCGAAATTGAAATTGCAGGAGGCAAAGGTGCTTATTTATCTGCAGATTTAGAAGATGGTGACTCTGCAGCGAATGTAGCAGAAGAAGCAATTAAAGCTTTTGGAAATATTAGTTATTTGATCAATAATGCGGGACATAGTAGTAAAGTTCGATCTATGAGATATGTACAAAAAGATGATTGGCAATCAGTTTTTAATGTTAATGTAGAAGGTGTTTACAGATTAACCCAAGCAATATTACCAAATATGATTGATAATGGCGGTGGAACAATTGTTACAGTTTCTTCCATGGCTGCTTTAAGACCAGGGCTAATGGGTGGAGCTCCTTATTCATCAGCTAAAGCTGCAGTTGCTGCTATGATGACTGCATTACGCGAAGAACTTAGAGAATACGGAATTAGAAGTTGTACTGTATACCCAGCTGAAGTTGATACTCCGATTTTAGATAATCGACCATTACCACCAGATGCAAAAGCAAGATCAACTATGATGCAACCTGAAGATATAGCAGAAGCAATTTTATTATGTATGAGAATGCCACATAGAACAATTGTCCAAGATTTAGTTGTAAGTCCTACTATTTTGAGAGATACAACTGAAGATATGAAAGTTGCAAAAACATTAAAGAGTAATTAGTAAGTTTTAATCATTAAAATAACTTGTTACCTTAAAAGTGAATTGATAATATTGAAAAAGAAATACTTCAGGAGTAGATTTGTCAGATAATAAAATAGATTCAGATTCTTTAAGAATTAAAATTATAGAATCTATATCTAAACAAAAAAGAAAAACGGTGACTGTACTTTCTTCTTTACTTGCAGTTCAAGATTCATTTCATTACATTCCAGATGAAGCTATTGAAGAAATTGCAAAAACTTGCAAGGTTACAATAAATGATGTTTGGAGTGTAGCATCTTTTTATACTAATTTTAGATTCACACCACCAGGTGAAAAAACCTTAGATGTATGTTGGGGTCCAAGTTGTCATATTAATGGAGCTCAAAAATTAATTACACAAGCTCATGAATTATTAGATATTCAAGGTGAGGGTGAAAGTGAAGATAATAAAGTTACGTTAAGATATTCTACTTGCTTAGGTGCTTGTGCACAAAGTCCAGTATTTGCTATAGACCACAAAATGTATGGAAAACTAAATAAAGATAAAGTTAACAGTATTGTTAATACATTAAAAAACTAATAAATGACAGATAATTACAAAATATTACAAGAAAAATCACAAGATTATATAAAGAAAATATATGACGATAAAATTGTAATTAAAGTTCAAACTGGGACTAGTGGACAAGCTGTGGGAGCAGATGAGATCCTTAAGTCATTAAAAAATAAATCAAATATTAATATTAATATTTTAGAAGTAGGTTCTATGGGATTAATGTATTTAGAACCAATTTTAGTTGTAGTATTACCATCAAAAGATAAAATTTTTTATGCTCATGTTAATGAATCTTTAGCAAATAAAATTTATGACCATTATTCTAATAATAAATCTATACTTAAAGAAAATGCATTTGCATATGAATCAAATAATAATTTAGATATTGATATTCCTAAAATTTCTGAACTTCCACAGTTTTCAAAACAATTAAGAATTGCTACAAGAAACTTTGGAGAAATTACCCCAGGTGATATATTTCAATACATTAATTCTGGTGGTTACCAAGCTGTCAATAAAGCATTGTTTGAAATGTCTCCAGATAATGTTGTAGATGAAGTAAAAAATTCCGGACTAAGAGGTAGAGGTGGAGCGGCTTTTCCAACAGGTTTAAAATGGAGTTTCTTAGCTCCTAGTAAAGCTCCTGTAAAATATGTTTTGTGTAATTGCGAAGAAGGAGATCCAGGTGCTTATAATGATAAAGGAATACTAGAAACAGATCCTCATACGCTTGTTGAAGGATTAATTTTAAATGGTTATGCAACAAATTCAAATAAATCTTATGTATTTATAAGACAAGGACATGACATTCCAATAAAAGCTATAGAAAGAGCAATACAAGAATCTTACGATAACGGATTGTTAGGAAATAATATTTTAGGATCAGATTTCTCATTTGATATGGAAGTTTCATTAACTGGAGACTCATACGTTGCTGGTGAAGAAACTGCATTAATGGAAGCAATAGAAGGGAAGAGATCTACTCCAAGATTCAAACCTCCATTTCCTGCTGCTTCTGGCTTGTGGAAAAAACCTACAAATATAAATAATGTTAAAACAATTTCATATGTCCCAGAAATTATAAAGAATGGCTCTGATTGGTTTAAATCAACTGGTACAGAAAAATCTACTGGAACAGCAATTGTTTGTTTATCAGGCCATATTAACAGGCCTGGAATGTATGAAATCCCCATGGGAATGACAATAGAAGATGTATTAGAAGACATTGGTGGTGGATCAAGTTCTAAGACTGAAATTAAAATGCTTCAGACAGGAGGCCCTCTTGGAGGAGTATTAGGAAAAGAAGGTTTTACAACTAAAATTGATTTTGATGAAATGGCTAAAGCTGGAGCTATTTTAGGATCAGGTGGAATAATAGTCTGTGATGAATCGGTATCAGTTGTTGATTTAATTAGAAATTTAGTTGCTTTTAACCAATTTGAATCTTGCGGTAAATGTTTCCCATGTAGATTGGGAAATACTCATATGTATGATGTACTTGAAAGATTGTGTAATTCTAGCAGTAAGCCTAATGATTTGGAGCTATTAGAAAGAATAGGTAAAAGTATGAAAATCGGATCTCTTTGTGGGCATGGTCAACTAGGATATAATCCTATATCATCATCATTAAAATATTTCCAAAATGAAATAAACGACTCTATTAATAATAAATTAAAACCATTAGAAAAAATGTTAACCCCAACAAGAACAAGACCTAATAATTTGGAGTAAAATTTGCCTGAAGAACAAAAAATTAATATAAATGGAAATAACCTTGATATAAAACAAGGTCAAACTATTCTCCAAGTAGCAATGGATAATGATATTTATATACCATATCTTTGTTATTACCCAAATATGAAGCCTTATGGTGCTTGCAGAGCATGTTTAGTAGAAGTAGAAGTTAATGGACGTAAAATGACAGTAGCTTCATGCACAACACCTGCTTCTGATTCAATGAATGTTGTTAGTAATAACGAATCTGTAAATGATCTTAGAAAAGGTATTGTTGAGTTATTGATGAGTGAACATCCTCATGGCTGTTTAACATGCCATAGAACAGAATTATGCGGGCCACAAGACATATGTCAAAGACATGTTGCTGTTACAGATAGATGCACAATATGTCCTAAAAATGAAAGATGCGAACTTAAAGATACTGCTAGATTCGTAGAATTAGATATGACTATACCTCTTAACTATAATAGAAGAGATCTTCCTATACATGTAGATGATCCATTTTATGACAGAGATTATAATCTCTGTATTGTGTGTGCTAGATGTGTAAGAGTTTGTGATGAAATACGAATAGATTCAGCATTAACTTTGGTATCTAGGTCTGGAGTTTCATTAGTTGGAACTTCTAATGGTACTTCATTATTAGAATCAGGATGTGAGTTTTGTGGAGCATGCATTGATGTATGTCCTACAGGAGCTCTAGTTGAAAGAAATTATAAATGGGAGAAATCTGATACAGAATATAGTGCCACTTGTTTTAATTGTTCAGGAGGATGTGATGCTTTAGTTGAAGTCAATAAGACTGATAAATTAGTAAGATTTAAAGGAGATCTGTCATCTCCTTCTACAAAAGGGCAACTCTGTTTTAAGGGGAAATTTGGATATGACTACCCTAATTCAACTTCTAGAATTAAAAAAAGTTACTTTAAGGATGTGTTTAAATTAAAACCTTTAAATAACAAAGAAGCATTTGAAAGTATTAATTCCAAACTTCAAAGTTTGAAACCTGAAGAAATTGGAATTATTGGTTCTCCCAGAGCATCTGTTGAAGATAATTTAGGGTTGCTTAATTTGTCAAAAAAAATAAATACTGATAATGTTTCAACTGCCTATTTAAATAATATAAATTACTTTGAAACTTTATATAGAAGAAATAGTTATCTAGCTAGTTCTGACAGTATATGGAATTTAGAAGAGTCAGATTGTAATATAGTTATTTCATCAAATACCACAGAAGATAATAATTTGTTATCTTTACCAATAAAGAAAGCTTCAAAAGAATCTTCAAAATTAATTGTTATTGATTCAAGAGAAATTGACTTGACTAGATATGCTTCACTGTGGATAAAACCAGCACCAGGTACAGAATCATTAGTAATAAATACCATAAGTAAAATAATATTTGATCAAAGCTCAGAAGATAAACAAAATAAAATTGAAAATTTAAATAATTTTAAGAATTTTTTATGGAAGTTTGATCCTATTAAAATATCAAACATAACAAAAGTATCTAAAGAAGAACTATTTGAAGCAGCAAATATCATTTCCAATTCATCTAGATCTTCATTTACTTTTGGTCAAGACAATATTAATTCTGAGCAATCAGAAAATTATGTTGATTCTATTATTAATTTAGCTTCATTAACAAATAATATAAACGGTAAAGGCAAAGGCATTTACCCAACTTTTAATGGAATTGGAACAGCTAACTTTTTTCAAATATTTAAAGATAATAAAAAGAATTTCTCAACAACAGATGACATTATTGAAAAAATAATGTCAAAGAAAATTAAAGCTTTAATTTTCTTTGGAGATGGAATTAATCCTGATGAAATATCTTCTATTCCATTTGAAAGTGTAACTGATAATTTAGAAACATTTATTTATGCAAATCATTTAAAAAATAAATTTTATGATCTTGCTGATTATGTTCTACCTACTAAAACCTATGCTGAACATGAATCAACAACTATTAATATAGAAGGGAAAATTAAAAAATCTCCTAAAATGATTAAGAACGTAAATGATAAATTGTTATCTTGCATTGAAATATGCGAATCAATTTTTGATATGAAAAATATAGATATAGAAATTTTAAGAGAACAATTTATTAAAAATATTTCGGATGATGGGGAAAATATTAGAAAAAATGAATTACAACATCAACTTATTTTTAATGACTTTACACTTGATGATGATGCTAATAATAAGTTATTCTATCTACCAGGAAGAATACTAAACCGTCCAGAAGAAGTAGAAATAAATAAGGTAGAAGAAATGAATAAAATAACAACTCAAATGGTATTAAGCATTCATCCTAAAGATGCAGAAGCAAATAACATATCCAATAATAGTATTATCACTATCAAAGATGAAAATAGTGACTTTGAATTAATTTCAAAGATTGTTACTAATGGACAAACTGAAGGATTTATAAGGTCTACAGATTATTTTGGTAGAATGGTAACTGAATTAGAATCAAGTGATAATCCAGACTTTTCATCAATTGTTCCTCGTTTAAATTTTAAAAAAGTAAAAATATCCAAATAAATATAAGGAGTTTAATATGTCAAAACCAGTTATAGTTACGGAAGAAAATTTTCAAGAAATTGTTGAAAATTCTGAATTACCAGTACTAGTAGATTTTTGGGCTGAATGGTGTGGACCATGTAAAATGATAGCTCCAACTATAGATCAATTAGCAGAACAATATGACGGTAAAGTTTTGTTTGCAAAAGTTGATGTAGATAGTAATCCTAATTTATCTGTTAAATTTCATGTGCGGTCAATACCGATGTTATTACTTTTTAAAGATGGTAAACCTGTTGATCAAATAATTGGAGCAGTAGGCAAGCAACACTTTGAAGAAAAAATCAATGCAGTTGTATAAATATTAACAATAGGGAGAGAGTAAATTCTGGTGAATTTTCTAGTCTTCAAAACTATGATTGATAATAAATCAAGGAGGGTTCGATTCCCTTTCTCTCCCGCCATTTATTTATTAGATAGGAAATAAAATGAAAATAAAAAATGATATGTTTGGTTATCCAGCTTTAATGCTAGTAATACTTATTTCAGGACTTTTAGGAGCTGCAGTAAATGGTATATTTGGATTAATAATATTTGTAGTGCTAGCTATACCAGGATCATTTTTAGTAGATTCTTATTTAGTAGAATAATTTAAACTAAAACCCAAACTCTTTAACTGCTAAGTTTCCTATATATTTACCGATAATTAATGAAGACGTTGCACCTGGTGATGGAGCATTTAAAACGTGAATTGAATTTTCAGAACTTTCTATTTTAAAGTCATCTATTAAGTCACCATTAGAAGCTACTGCTTGAGCTCTAACACCTGATCCTCCAGATTGTAAATCATCACTATTTATTTCAGGAATAAGCTCTCTAAGGCTATTAACGAACACTTTTTTTCTAAGTGATCTATTTATTTCCCAAAGACCAGTTTTCCAATCATTTTTCAATAATTTCCAAAAGCCTCCATAAGTAAAAGTATCTAAAGCATCTTTTATTGAAATATCTCTTTTTCTGTATCCTTCACGTTTAGTAGCTAATACCGCATTAGGCCCAGCTTCAACATAACCTTTCATAGTATTTGTAAAATGAACTCCTAGGAAAGGTAAATCTGGATTTGGAACAGGATAAATTAGACCCTTAACCATATATTCTTTAGATTTCTTTAAAGTATAATATTCTCCTCTAAAAGGGATTATTTTTAAGTTTGTTTTTAAACCAAATAAATTGGCGATTCTATCTGAATGTAAACCAGCACAATTAATAACTTTTTTAGTTTCAATATCACCTTTCTTAGTTTTTACTATAATATTATTATTAAGTAATTTGGATCCAATAACTTCAGTATTTAATAATAATTCACCACCATTAGATTTAAAATGATTGGCATAAACTTCTGTAACTTTAACATAATTTACAATTCCTGTTTTAGGCGCATAAAGAGATTTTAAAGATTTAACATGTGGTTCAATTTCTTTAGATTGATTCGTGTTTAAGACTTGTAGACCTTCAACCTTATTTTCATTACCTCTTTGATACAGATTGTCTATCTTTGGCAAGTCGGATTCTTTTGAAGCAACAATTAATTTTCCACACGTCCAAACAGGAATCTCATTTTTTTCACAAAATTCAGTCATACTTGCTCGACCTGCAACACAAAATTGAGCTTTTAAAGAACCAGGTTTGTAATATATTCCAGAGTGAATAACACCAGAATTATGTCCTGATTGTTGAGAAGCAACAGTTGAATTTTTTTCAATTACCATAACCTTAAGATTATGGTTTCTTTTTAAAATATCATTAGCTGTAGCTAATCCTATTATTCCACCACCAATAATTACTAAATCAAAGTCTTTCTTTAACATAATTAACCTTCTAAATAATTAATGTTTTATAAATCTCTTGTGTACTTTTAGAAATTAAATCATAAGCATTTTTTAAAGCAAGATCTAAAGGCATAGGTTTATTTACTATACTGAAAAATGCGTTAATACCATGAGATGATGATTCAAAATAACCTTCACCCAGTGAGCCAGATATACAAATAACAGGAATTCCTAATTTTTTTGCTTTTTCTGCTACAGCTACAGGAGATTTGTTAAACTGAGTTGATTTGTCTGTTTGACCTTCACCTACAATAACTAAATCAACATCTTGTAGTTTTTTATCATAATCAAGAGAATTTAAAATGATATCAGCACCACTAGATAATTTGGCATTGACAAATGCCATTAAACCAGCCCCTAATCCACCAGCAGCACCAGAACCAGGGACATCTAAAATATCTTTATTAAATTGATTTTTAATTATATTTGACCAATGTAACAAATTAGAATCTAATAGTTTAATATCTGAAGGAGATGCACCCTTTTGTGGACCAAATATTGCTGACGCTCCGTTTTCTCCGCAAAGTGGATTATTAACATCACAGGCAACATTTACAGTTATATCATTTATTCTTTTATCAAAGTCAGATAAATCAATTTTAGTTATTTTATTTAAATTTTCACCACAAGGTTTGACTAATGAATTATTTTTATCAAGAAGTTTAGCACCTAAAGCGCTAATGAATCCCGCCCCTCCATCATTTGTAGCACTTCCACCAATACCTACTATGAAATTTTTAATACCTAAATCTAATGCATTCATAAATAATTGCCCTGTTCCAAAAGTAGAAGTATTAAGTGCAGATTTTTCATGTTCTTTTAATAATGCTAACCCTGAAGCTTTTGCCATTTCAATTACAGCTGTTTTATTATCACCAAGTTTACCCCATTCAGAATTAATAATATTACCTATAGGATTCTCAACTCTTTTTGAAATGATTTCTCCATTTGTAACATCAACCATTGTCTGTAAAGTTCCATCTCCTCCATCTGCAACAGGAACTAGTTCAATTTTAATATTTTTATCTACATTTAGTATTCCTTCTTTCATTGCCATAGCTACTTGAATACCAGTAAGGCTTTCCTTATATTCTTGAGGTGATATCAATATTTTATGTATTTTCATTTTTTCCTTAAATATGTGCGTCAATTATATCTTTTACATCAGAAACTACATACTCAATTTTATGTTCTATATTAGTTATAATATGGTCAAAATGTTTAGAATATTTCATTTCAGATTCAAATGAATCTAATCTAGTTTTAATATCTGATTCTGATTTTATTTCTCTAGCTAATAAATGATTTTTAATTGAATCTATAGATTCTGGTTGAATAAAAATCATGATAATATCAGGTAAAATTTCTTTTATTTTTTTTGCACCTTGAACATCAACTCTAAGTAAAACATTTTTTCCTTCATTTAAAGGTTTATAAATTTGATCTTTAGGTACGCCATAATAATTTTTATATACTTTAGACCATTCTAATAGTTGATTGTTTTTTATAAGATTAGTAAATTCATTATCAGTTAGAAAAAAATGATTAAGACCATTTTTTTCATTTTGTCTAGGTTCTCTAGTTACAGCTGTTATAACATAGTGAAAATTTGTATATTCTTTTTTTATAATATCTATAACCGTATCTTTACCTACACCGGAAGGGCCTGATATAAGAAAAACTTTTGGTTTTTTCAAAATATTCAACTATTCTCCTAATTTTTTTAGTGTATCCCAAAAATTTGGATAAGAAACATTAGAAGCTTCTGGATTATCAATAGTAATACTACTATTAGAGACAAGGCTAGCTACACCCAAAGTCATCGCTAATCTATGATCACCATGAGATGAAAATGTTCCTCCATTTAAATGTCCTGTACCTGTAATTATCATTCCATCATCTAGTTCTTCTATAATAGCACCAGCTTCTTTCATCCAGTTTACAGTTAAAGAGATTCTGTCAGATTCTTTATATCTAAGTTCTTTCGCATCGATTATTTTTGTTTCACCTTTTGCAAAAACTGCAGCAAGGGCAATAATAGGTATTTCATCAATTAAAAGAGGTATTTCTGAACCAGAGATTGTAGTGCCTTTAAGATTTGAAGTTTTAATATTCATATCACAAGCTGGCTCTCCTGAGTAATCTTTTTCGTTATATAACGTCAGGTTAGCGCCCATTCTTTTAAGAACAGTTATAATTCCAGCCCTTGTTTCATTTATACCTACATTTCTAATATAAATATCAGCATTTTCGTGTATAGACCCAGCAATCATCCAAAATGATGCACTTGAAATATCTCCAGGAATTACAATATCTGTAGCAAATAATTCAGATGGCGATACTTTAATTTCTAAATTATTTTTTATAATATTAGCTCCCATTCCTGATAAAAGTCTTTCTGTATGATCTCTTGAAATAGCTTTTTCTCTAATTACAATTCCATCTTCAGATCTTAAGCCAGCTAAAATTAAAGCGCTTTTAAGTTGCGCACTTGCAACAGGTAAATCATAATTCAAGTTCTTAATAATTCCACCATTAAACTTTATTGGTGCGTTTTCATTATTATTCTCTGCAGAAATATTTGCTCCCATCATAGTTAATGGATCTATAATTCTTTTCATAGGTCTTTTTCTAATAGAAGAATCTCCATCCAGTATTGAGTGAAATTTTCTTCCAGCTAAAACACCAGACATTAATCTTATTGTTGTACCTGAGTTGCCAACATAAAGAACTTCTTTAGGTTCTAAAAGAGAATTTATACCTTTGCCATAAGTATAGACATTATTATTTTCTACCTTAATTTTAACTCCTAATTTTGATAAAACATCAATAGTTGAAAGACAATCTTCTCCCATTAGAAAGTTTGAAATTTTAGCCTCACCACTTGCTATAGAATTAAACATTACAGCTCTATGTGAAAGAGATTTATCAGAAGGAATATTTATATCGCCTCTTAGTGTATCAAATGAATCTAAAGTATATTTCATAAGTATTTATATTCTTTTCTCAAATCCATATTTATCTTTATCAAGAGTTTTAGTTTTACTAAAAAAACTTGCTGCCTTAGAGCCAATAAATAAACTTAACATATTCTCTTGTGAGGTTGGAATTAAATTATCATCTTTTGAAAAATTAGGATCAATATTATTCTTGATCATCAAACTATCTTCCCAACTTTTATTTATAAATTCAGCAATTTTTTTTTCAGAATTATTTTCAAGAAATTTTTCCATTACAACTAATTCGTTTATAAATAATTTTATCCATTGAAGAATCATATCGTTATTTGTAGAAATAGAAGAAAACGATTCTACTGGATCTTTATCAGTAACATTTGTGAATTGTAAGAATTCTTCTCCAAAATATCTAAATATTTCTTTCCACGAAGAACTATTATGAGAAAGCTTAATCAAGCTTGAGCTTAAAATATAAGGCATAGATTCTACTAAAGCCACATAGCTATCATGTTCACTCAAATCTATATTTATTCTCTTACCATCAAATTCAGAAATTAATTTATTTGCAAAATTTGTTGATTTACCTTTTGTATTTAAATAAGAAATAACACCCCAATTAATTTTAAGTAATGTTTCTTCTTTTACAAAAGGATAAACTCCTATAATTTCATTACTTGGTAAAAAATCTTTTGACCATTCACTTACAGCTCTTTTTGAAGAAGATAGATCAATTATAGTTGTTTTAGGATCTATACTTTCTTGAATGTTTTCTAAAATTTCATAGGTGGATGATGTGGGAACTGCTAAAAACAACAATGTTGAGTTAAGCACACATTCTCGATAACTTTTTGATTCAATAGATATAGAAAGGGAATCTTTTGCAATTTTAGTCTTTTTTTTATCTAAATCAAATCCTTTAATAGTTAGGTTGTTATTATTATTAAGTAAATGTTTGCCAATAGCAGAACCAAGGTTTCCTGTTCCTATAATAGAAATGGTTTGATCATTAAAGTTTGTCATTTTTTCTATCTTCTAGTTTTGAAATTTCTATCTTGATTTTTTTAAAAGATTTTTTATTAATATTAGATAAATCCAATAAGATTCCTAAAAATCCTAAATCATAAATATACTGTAAATGTTCAGGGTCAAAATTTTCAGGGTTAATATTTATTATCCAATTAGTATGAATATTACTAATTGTGTCTTTGATTTTAAAGATTTCTTCTAAATTATTAAAAGAATTTATACTAAAATCATAAATAAGAAAGTCAAAATCAAAAGATTCAATAGTATTTTGCCTTTCTTCATTAATTTTCTCATTTATAAAAAGACCAATCCCTTTATCGTAGTTGTATATATTGAAATTTACATCTAAAGTTGAATTAATCACTATAAAATCAAAATGATTTATTTGGTCAATTTTGTCACCTTTTGATATCAATTTACCTGAATAGTTTGATGATTTTTTAGAAAAAGCTTTATATATAAATGCATCACAATTAAAATCTAATTGATCATTATTATCATCTGCAATTCCAAAAACTAGCAATTTTTCTATAGGTTGGTTTGAATTTGAATTAAATCCTATACCTGAATTGTTGTTTTTTAATATATCTAGTATATTTTTCAAATTAATACCTATTCTTGGCTTTGTCTTTGATCCTTAAGAAAATTTTCTAAATCTTTTAAAATAAGTTGAGGTTCTGGGTCAATTTTGGACATTTCTTCAGTATCATAAGTTTCTTCTAGTCTTTCTACATACTTATTTATTTCGTTATGGTCTTCAAGGGCTAAATTTAGAGAAGCCCTAAATTCTTCAGATCTTTTAGTTATTTTTTCAAAGTTTAATTTTAAATTTAAAATATTAGATATTTCCTTCATAATAGCTGCTGAAAGTATTGGGTTATGAGTAACTTGTAAATAATGTGGAGTATGCCCCCAAATAGATAGAGAAGCAACTTTTAACTTATCTAATTTTTCACCAATAGCTGAAGTAATTCCAGCAGGTCCTTCATATTTTGGAGGTGTATATGAGATTTTCTTTAACAAAGGATTAGTTTTATTTCCAGTTGCCGTGAATGAAATTCTAGGCTCACGAGTGTGTGGAACTGAATCTAGTAAAGCTCCAACCATTATTACATTTTTTATTTCATAAAACTTAATAACATCTATAAAATCTTTAACATAAGATTTCCAATTTATATCAGGTTCAATACCTTCAAAGACTATAATGTCATTTTTTGATCTTTTTTGAGGTTTAATAAATGAGAACTTATTTTCAAGCCAATCTATATGTCTAAGGTTATTTTTAACATTAGTAACAGTAGGTCTTTTGTCAGAATAAATATAATAAGAATCTGAATTTAAGTTTTGAGAGTGTATAACTTCTAATTGTGAAAGAATTTCTTCTACTGACTTTGTCGCAGATTCTGCAGCATCAGGCCAACCTTGCCAAGAACAAATTAATACTGGGTTATTTAATTGAAGAGGTGTAAATTTTTTCAACTTTAATCCTTATGTAATACCAATTGATTTATTTTAAATTAATCTTCTCATTTTTATCATAACTTATATAGATGAAAAATATACTTTTTTGTATTATAAGATACAACGATTTATAAATAATTAAATAAGGATAAATATCATATGAAAAATCAACAGTGGGTTTTAAAAAGAAGACCAAATGGAATACCAAATATTGAAACTGATTTTGAAATGATATCAACTGAAACAAAAGATTTAGATTATGGACAAATTTTAGTAGAATCTCAATATTTGTCTTTAGATCCATATATGAGAGGTAGGATGAATGCTGGAGCATCATATGCGAATCCTGTAGAAATTGGTTCAGTAATGGAAGGAGAAGTAATAGGAAAAGTAATTGATTCTAAATCTAAAAAATTTAAATCGGGAGATCTTATTAATACACGATTGGGGTGGCAAAAATATGGAGTAATCCAAGATGATTCTCAAATTAATAAAATTGATTTTCCCAAAGATATTCCAATTACATATTCTTTAGGAGTTATGGGAATGCCTGGAAGAACAGCCTATTTAGGATTCTTTGATGTTTGCAAACCTAAAGCTGGTGAAACTATCGTAGTATCTGCTGCTTCTGGAGCAGTTGGATCAGTTGTTGGTCAGATAGCTAAAATAATGGGTTGTACAGTAATAGGTATAGCTGGAACAGAAAAAAAAGTTGATTATTGTAAAAATGAATTAAATTTTGATGTTTGTTTAAATTACAAAACACAAAATATTGATGAAGAATTATCAAAAATTGGCACTGATTTTGTTGATATGTATTTCGACAATGTTGGTGGGGAAATATCTGATGCAGTAATGAATCACTTATCTCTCTTTTCTCGAACAGCTGTTTGTGGACAAATTGCAAATTATAATAATATTTCTGTTGCTACAGGGCCAAGAATAGCTAGAACTTTATTAACCAAGCAATCAACCATGCAAGGATTTATTGTATTTAATTTTGCACATAAATATGAGGAAGCGAACAAGGCTTTAACTAAATGGGTTCAATCAGGAAAAATAAAATATAAAGAAGATATAAATAAATCTTTTGATTCCATACCTATGAATTTTATGAAATTATTTGAAGGTGAAAATTTTGGTAAGCTAATCGTTGATACTAAATCTAAATAAAAAAATTTCAAAAAATCTCTTTTTCACAATCATATAATACTAATAAAATTTGGTATTATTAATTATTAATATAATACTTATAATAGGGGGAAAAATGACTAATGAATCACCAAAAGGAAATTTAGATACCAGTAAGACTTATAAAGCTAAAATAAATACCGAAAAAGGTGAAATTGTTATTCACTTATATTCTGATCAAACACCCATAACTTGCGAAAATTTTATAAACTTATCAAAATCTGGATATTATGAAAATACTACATTTCATAGAGTTATACCTGGATTTATGCTTCAAGGTGGAGATCCAACTGGAACAGGATCAGGTGGCCCTGGATACCAGTTTGAAGACGAATTTGTTTCATCATTAAAGCATGATTCACCAGGAATTCTTTCTATGGCTAATGCAGGCCCAGGGACTAATGGATCTCAATTTTTTATCACTCATGCTCCAACACCTCATTTAGATGGTGCTCATACTGTATTTGGCAAGGTTATTTCAGGAATGGAAGTTGTTTTAGATATCAGGGAAAGAGATCCTATGTCTGATTCTGAACCTGGAGATAAAATTATTTCTATAGATATTGAAGAAAAGTAATATAATTAGGTAATTAAAATACCACCAATAACAATTAATAATATTGCAAAAAATTTAAGATAAGAAAATTTTTCTTTTAAATATACTATGCCTAGTATTGAAGCAAAAACTACAGAAATCTCTCTTAAAGGTGCAATCAAACTCACATATGAATACTTATATGAAAATAAAATCATTGAATAAGCAACAGCACTCATTATAGATATGCTTATAATAAATACTATATTTTTAGAAAATATAGTATAAAAATGCTCAATTCTTTTATCAACAAAAGTTATTGAAATAAATCCTGCAATAAATGAAGAGATAGAAAAAACAAAAATTGGATTTATATGAGAAACAGCAAAATAATCAACAATTGTATAAAAAGCTATTGATAACCCAATAAAAAATGGCAATAACAAAAATTTTATATCAGTCATTTTGATAGACAAAAATAAATTCTTACCAAGAATTAAAATTCCAATAAACACAATACAAATTCCAAAAATTGCATATCGATCAACAGGATCATTAATAAAAAATACTCCTGCTATTGGTACAAGAGCAACAGCAGTACCTCTTGCAACAGGATAAACATAACTAAGATCACCGTTTTGATAAGCTTTGCCTAAAAAATAAAAATAAAAAATATGTATTAATCCTGAAGATAAAGAAAGAAAAAACCCAAGTATAGAAAACCCTTCATAAATAACGAAATATAATCCAAATGGAATAGATAATAGCCCACTAAACAAAGCTAAGAGCTGTAAATTTTCGTAAGGAAATTCTGATTTTTTAATGAAAAAATTCCAAAGAGCATGGATAAAAGTAGAAATTAAAACTGTAATTATTATTATAATTGGCATTCTACTAAGTATAGTGGATTTATATACTAAATTTATACATTGTTAAATATATAAATGTTTAAAGTATAAATTCTTAAAAAAACTTTAAATTTTTTTTGTAGAAAATTGTACTAAGATAATAAAAAGGAGTAGAAATGTTTTTAATTAAAAGAAAGTGTTTTACAAGTAGGGAAAACCTGTGGAAAGTTGCGTCAATATTACAAAAAATTTGTAATGAGTATGAAGAAAATGGAAGAAGCAAATCTACAATATATGTTTCAGGATTTTCTACACCTTCAGAAGAATATTCAGTAAGTGCAGAATGGACTTCAGAATCATTAAATGCAATTGATTATGAAAATGTTCCAGATAAAATAAAAGAAAAACTATCATTAGAACTTATGAGCTTAGTAGATTTTTATGAAATAGAATTTCATGAAGTTGCAACTTTAGAAAAACTAAAACAAAGAAAATTATAAGAGAAGCCCTTTTATAAGGGCTTCTCTTATTGCTCAGATCTCTGGGGGGAATCATTTAATTATTTATTAAATAGGATTTTTTAACACATATAATTAAATACCAATATTATGAATTTAGGTATAACTGGAAATATAGGAACAGGAAAATCATCTGTTTTAAATAGATTAAATCAAATTGGTTTTGAAATTTATGACTTAGATTTTATAGCAAGATCTACTTATAAAAAAGGACACCCTGCATATTTAGAAATAGTATCAGTTTTTAATAATATTTTAGATCATAATGATGAAATTGATACAAAAAAACTTTCAAAAATAGTATTTAATAGTAAATCTTATTTAAATATATTGCAAAATATAGTTTGGCCTAAAGTTAACATTTTTATACTTGAAATACTACATTCTAATAAGAAAAATTTTGTTTTTGAGGGAGCTGTATTAGTAGAAGCGCAATGGCACAAATTATTTGATCATGTTTGGATAATTGACTCAGAATTTGATATTGTAAAAAAAAGACTATTAGAAGAAAGAAATATTAATGAAAAAATGTATTTAAATATATTAAAAAACCAACAAGATAGAAAGCAAATGGAATCAATATTAAAAAAAGATAATGTTCCTTATACTGTAATAGCAAATAACCTGTCTATAAATGATTTGATAAAAATTGTTGATAAGGAAATCAACAAAATAATTTAAATTTTATTATTTGGAAGCTGATATTTCATCATATATATATTTTGCTACAGATAAATCCTGAATTGCAATACCAAGAGATTCATAGAGTGTAATATGATTATTAGATTCTCTTTCTTTTTTTTCAAAAATTAATGAACCTAATTCCTTTACGTTATTCCATGAAATAATTCCTTTTTCTGTTGCTTCCATCAATTCTTTAGATTCATATTTTGCTTGTTCTAAGCTATCACAGGCAATTAAATCAAATTTATTCATCGAATCAGAAGATATCTCAGATCTTAGCCAATTATTTCCTCCTGCAGCATTGATGTGCATACCATTAGTAATCATCTCATTTGGTAAAACAGGTTTAGCTGAATTTGTAATAAGGCAAACAATATCTGATCCTTCCACAGCACTCATAATATTTTTATGTGGTTTAATTTTTAGATTAACTTCTTTAGACATATTGCTTGCAAATAAATTTCTTTTATCTTCAGATCTAGAATAAACATTGATACTATCTAAATCAAAAATTGAAGCTATAGATAAAAGTTGAGATTGTGCTTGAAATCCAGAACCAACAATAGTCAAGGATTTAGAATTACTATTAGCTAGATATTTAGAAGCTAATCCTGATGCAGCACCAGTTCTAATTTGCCCCAACATATTTGCTTCAATTACTGCCAAAAGACCTTTACCTTCTGTTGAATATAATAATACTACAAAAGTAGCTTTGCCTTGTGATACTACATAGCTTTTATGGCCAGCTACACCTTTCTCTGGCCAGGAAGCTGCCATAAAATTCATAGCACCACCACCATAACCTACAGGAAGTCTTTTCCTAGGCATATTGAATGCCTTTCCTGATCCAACAGCTTTCATTCCTTCATCTAAAAGTTCTATAGTTCTTTTGTGAGAAAGTAAATTGGTTACTTCTGATTCAGTTATAAATAAAGTCATTACTTTTTCTTATATTATATTTTTAATATTTTCAACAAATTTATCGACATCATTTTCGTTATTCCAAATATGAGGCGATACTCTTAATGAAAATTTTCCTCTGTTACTAATAAAAATATTATTTTGACTTAAAGACTCTATAAAATTTTCAGAAATTTCATTTTCTAATCTAATACCTAAATAATGTGGAGATCGATATTTTTCTTCAATTACTGAAACATTTAAATTAGATATATTTGCTATTATCATTTTATTAATTGTTTCAATATGTCTTTTAATATTATTAATTTTTATTTTTTTCAAAAACTTTAAAGAGCTTTCTAAAATTGGAATTAAATGAATATTTCCACGATGTCCAAAATCAAATCTTCTTGCAGATTCAATTAAATCATTATCATAATCTAATAAATCAGGAAATTTATCTCCTTCAGGTTTATTTGCCATAGACATCCAATTAAACTCTAGAGGTTTAGAATTTATTTGATATTTTTTATCAATATATGCAAACCCAAGACTATATGGACCCAACAGCCATTTGTAGGACGAAACAACTAAGACATCAGGTTTGATTTTATTTATATTTAAGTTTAATATTCCCGCAGATTGTGTTGCATCAATAGCTAATGCAATTTCAGTATTCTTTATATGATTAGAAATTTTTTCCAAATCTATATAAGCTCCATCTACCCAATGAGTTTGAGGAATACTTATAAGACCAATGTTTTCATCAATATTATTAATAATTTCATTCGTCCAATCATCATCATTTGGTCTTTTAACAAATTTGATTAATCCATTTTGTTTTAAGGCTAATTCTTTCCAAATATAAACATTAGAAGGAAATTCTTCTTCCAATAATAATATAGTTTTTTTATCCTTCAAATTGAAGTTATTTGCAAATGTAGCTAAACCATAACTTGAAGAAGGTATTAAAAAAATATCGTTATCGTCACAAATCAATAATTCAGAAGCCAACTTTCTAACAAGTTCCGGCGGATCATAAAAATCTTTAGTGTGAATTTTCCAAGCTTTAGACTTTAAATCAATACCTTTATAGCCAGCTTTTACTGATTCAATAGGTAACAATCCCATAAAAGCAGAATTAAGATATGTAATATCATCGTTTAAATCAAAATTGTCTCTGTAATTTACTAACATATCAATCATTTTAGACCAATATTATCTAAAATTGCTTTTATAATTTGACACAATTAATATAAAAACTCTAAACTTTTATTAATATATATAATATATATAATTAAAAAATGACAATATTTAATATTCTAATAATTATTTTTCTATTATTAATACTCTTTGCATTATCTGGAATCTCTTTACTTTTTTTTATAAGATTTTCAAAATATTTTTCTGGAATGAAATTTAAAGAATTTGCAGATGATACAACAATAGGTGTTGAAAACAAAGTAAAAGAATTGCTTACAATTAAAGACGATAAATTTACTAAGGATCTAAAAGATGTTAAAGAATTGGTAACTAAACAATATGATACTACTCTTAAAGAAACACTAAACCTAATAACAACAGGGAACGAATTAAGAAAGCAAAATAAAAACACTGAAGATACTATTAATATTGCTAAAAATGAATTTAGCAAACTAACTAATGTTTTATCTGGAAGTCAGTCAAGAGGACAATTAGGTGAATTAATGGCTGAAGATATTTTTAGAAGCGCAGGTTTTATAAAAGGTGTTCAATATGAAACTCAACAAGTTTTAAACAATGGAACTAGGCCAGATTTTACACTTAAGTTACCTGAAGGAAAAGTTATACATATGGACTCAAAGTTTATTTGGGAACATTTCCAACCTTTAATGGATGATGAAGTTGAAAAATCAGATCATCAATTACGTGAAAAAAAGTTTTTTGATACTTTAAAAAAAATTGTTGAAGATGTTGGAGACAAATATATTAATACACAAGAAAACACTTTAGATAATGTAATTGTGTTTGTACCTAGTGATCATATCCTTTCATATATTTACGATAAAAGAATGGATTTAATTCAATATGCGCAAACTAAAAAAGTTACTATTACATCTCCAGGTAATTTACTATTAGTTATTGGAGTTATAAAAGAATTTATGAAAGTAGTGACAATAGGAGAAAACCAAACTCAAATAATTGCAATTTTAGAAGATCTTCAAACTGAATGGGATAACTACGTTGAAGAGCAAGAGATAATAGAAAGAGCTTTAAAATCTGCAACTACTCATCATAGTAATTTAATGGGAAGAAGAAGAAAAGCACTTGATAAACAATTTAAAGCTGTAAGAGAATTAGAAACCCAACTTGATGAAAATCCCGATAAAGCACTAAATGTATCGTTATTAGAATCAGAGTTATCAAAACATGAAACAATATCTTTAGAAAGTAATTCAATAGCTATAGAAAATGATATGGAAAGTGATAAGGAAGACAATGAAAAACAAATGTCTTTTGATAATTAATCTATAAATTTCTAGAATAATTTTTTACTTCAGGATTTATGAAGTTTTGTGGTGTAATGCCATTAATTACTCTTACAATTTCTTCAGAGGTTCTTCTTTGCAATTCTTCACCAGAAGCTTTAGAAAAGAATGCTGTATGTGGAGTAATAATAACATTTTTATTTTTAAATAAAGGACTCATATGATTAGCAGATGTATCTTCAATAACGTCTAAGCCTATTCCTCCAATATCACCATTAGATAAAGCAATTGATGCTTCATTTTCATCAATAAGACCTCCTCTTGCGCAATTTATTAAAATTGCATTATTTTTCATTTTCTTAAATTCATCTTTAGAAAAGAGGTGGTGAGTATTTTCATTAAGTGGCACATGGACAGTTATAAAATCAGATTTTTCTAATAGAGTTTCAAATGATACAATTTCAACATCATCAATAACATCTCCAATTTTAAGAAATGGATCAGAAGCTATTGATTTAATTCCTAAAGAAGAAATTCTTTTTGAAATAGTTCTTCCTATTCTTCCAAATCCAACAATACCTAATGTAGATTCACTTAATCTTAAAACAGGTATATCAAGGTTTAAATCATTCCATCCTCCATTTTTAACTAATGACCAATGATCAAAAACTCTTCTATTTAAAGAAATAATCATTGAAATTGCATGATCAGATACCTCTTCTAAACAATAATCTGGAATATTTGTAACAACAATACCTAATTCAGTACATTTTTTTATATCTATATTGTCAACACCAATTCCATATCTTGCTGCTACTTTGCAAATTTTAGCAGCTTCTAAAATTTCAGAATCTATTTCTTTAAAGCAAAATAAAAGAGCGTCTGCATCTGCAACTTCTTTAATTAACTCATTTTTAGAAAAATCATTAGCATCAACAATTTCAATATCGTTGTCATTAAGTATCTTTTTTTCAATATTTAAATTTGGCCAAACATAATCTGTAACTACTGCCTTATATTTCATAATAATACTTTCTATATGGATATTTTTTTAAACTGGCAACCTTCAACAAAATAATCAAAAAAATCATTTTTTGTTTCTAATTCAAGATGATTGATTCTATTAACATATTCTAGAAGTTTTTCTCTTAATTTATTTGATAATAATAGTTTTGTTGCACCTTCTAAAGCAGAATTTCCAATTTTTTTTATCTTTTTTGAAGGAAAATTTAAAATAAAACCTATATTTTTTGCTCTTTCAACATCTATATAGTTAGCAAATCCACCTGCTAAAAAAACTTCATCAATATCATCAACTGTGATCCCAAAATCTTTAATAACTAAAGCTTGGCCACATACATTAGCAGCTTTAGCTTGAGCTAAATTTGAAACATCTCGTCTAGTAATTTCAACATCATAATCATGATCTAACTTAAGAGATTCTTGATTGTCAATAAATTTACCTAGATTATTCATAAATTTGTTATCTATCATTTCTGAAAGTAAATCTATCAGACCTGAACCACAAATACCTTTAGGCTCAATATCTCCAATAGTTTTATAAACATATTCATTATCTATACAGTTTACTTTTTCAATAGCACCTGAATAACCGGGCATACCATAAGAAATCTCTCCTCCCTCAAAAGCAGGTCCAGCAGGGCAAGAGGCGGCTAATACATTTCTAGAATTGCCTAAAACAACCTCGGTATTTGTTCCAATATCTATTAGTATTTTTGTATTGTTTCCTTCAAAAAAATCTGTTGCTATCAATCCTGCAGAAACGTCAGAACCAATGTGTGATGCTATAAGTGGTGGACTATATATGATAGCTTCAGGATTAATTCTTATCCCCAAATCAATAGCTCTTGAAGAAAGTTCAGTAGATTTAACTTTCTTATTTAAAAAATCAAATTCAGTAATTGATTTATATGGTTTTACTCCTATTGTTTCAACATTAAGGTTAAAAAAAAGATCTCTCATAGTAGAATTACCTACAATTACAATTTCTATTATTTGCCTTCTTCGTAATTTTAATTTTTTTACTAATTCGCCTATTTCAAAATTAATTGAAGAAATTATAGATTTATGAAGTTCACCTTTAAATCTTGTCATGTCATATGAAATTCTGTTCATAACATCAGATCCTCCAAAAACTTGAGGATTTTCAAAAGAAGATGTTGACAAAATATCTGAAGTTTCTAAATTTACCAAATTTAAAGCAACTGTAGTTGTTCCTACATCTATAGCTAAACCATAAATTTTAGAAGCTTTAGAAAGTAATGTTTTCTTTTCTCCTAAATTATTAAATATTACAGAATTAGGAGTAATTTCATAATTGTTATCAATTTGATATCCTTTTTCATTATTAAAAGATGTTAAAATTTGTCTATCTCTTTTTCTTGGATTAAATATGAGATTACTTTTATTATCAACAGTTTTAGCCTGGCAAGCTAATCTAAAAGGGTTTTTTAAAAATGCTTCTTCTTTAGTTGGTTCAGATAAATTTTCATATCCTTCAGAAACTTCAACTATACATTCATGACAATCACCAATTCTTCCACAAGAAGTTGGTACTCTCATTTTAATATCATCTGCGTATTCAAATAGAGTTTTATTATTTACTAAATCTAGGTTTTTTTTTTCGCTTATAAATTTAGTCATTTTTAATCGGTTGGTCAACATGCCAAGCAGATCTGTAGTTTAACTTATCAGACCCTACACATATAGGTTCTTCTAGTTTATCATTTTGAAAATATTGATTCCTACATTGGAAATTAGCAGTGCATTGATTTTTAGCATTTTTATAAGGGCATCGATATTTACTAATTTCATCTGCATTAAAAGAAATATCTTTAAAAATTTCGTAAATGAGAGTTAAACTTTTTTCAAGTTTTTTTTTATTCTTAGAAATTGAATTATCGTTAGTCATATTAGAATTAACTTTTTAAATCTTTTAGAAGAGCAACTTGCTCTTTTGCTTTATCAACAGCATCTACAGCACTTTCTCCATATGCATCGGCACCCATTTCATCTGCAAATTCTTGAGTAACAGGAGCTCCACCAACCATCAATCTTACTTCTTCTCTTAAGCCAACATCTTCAAAATGTTGAATGGTCCTTCCCATATTAGGCATTGTAGTAGTAAGAAGAGCTGACATACCTATAATATCTGGTCCATGTTCACCAAATGCATCTTCAAAGGCCTCAGGAGACGTATCTACTCCTAAGTCATGTACAGTAAAACCTGCACCTCTTAACATCATGATACAAAGGTTTTTTCCAATATCATGTAAATCTCCTTTAACTGTACCCATTAAAACTGTACCAAGAGGTTCTATTCCTGATGCAGATAAAATAGGTTCAAGATGTACCATGCCAGCTTTCATAGCTCTAGCAGATATTAAAACTTCTGGAACAAAAATTATGTTATCTCTAAATTTAACACCTACAATCGACATTCCATTAAGTAGCCCGTTATCAAGTATTTCATTGGCAGAAATACCGTTTTCTAAATTTTCTTTAGTTAATTTATCTACAGATTCATTATCACCTTGAATAAGAGCAAAAGAGATTTCTTGCATAGCAAGTGAGGTTTTAGCGATAGACTCACCTATATGTTTCTTTTCACTTTCTTTAGTTACCCATTGAAATTCTTTTAACAAACCTTCATGTTCAAACATATTGTCCTTTTGAATCAATTGAATAGAAATCTACATTTATTCTATCATCAATTTTTTTTTTCATTTTCGGCTAGCCAATCAGTAATTCCTTCAGTTATTGCTATTAAATTCTCTGATTTTGTTTTTAATGGAATAGCGCATTCTGGAGCAATTATTTGAACTCCAGCATTTAAGCAATCAAAGACTTCCTTTTTTACATCATCAACATCTTTTGAATATAGTGTTTCAGGGTTATTTATATTTCCTACAAGAGCAATCTTATTATTCACTGCATCCATTGCTTCTTGAGGTGAATTTTTTGAATCAAAATGAAATGCATTCAATCCTGTATCAGCTATAAATGGCATCCTATCAACAGTTCTACCACAAATATGAAGAATTATAGGAACAGAAAATTTTTCAGCCATTTCAGTATGAATATCTTGCAAAAAATTTTGATAATATTGTGCTGATACTAAATCACCTGTTGCATGATCTGGAACTGTTAAAACATCAGCCCCGGCATCAATTTGGGCTTCACCAAAAAGGTAAGTGATCTCTAATAGTTTATTTAAAGAATCCATAGTTTCTTCAGGATTATCTATAGTTCCTAAAAGAAAAGCCTCTACTCCAAAAACATGGTAAGCTAACGTCCATGGTCCCATTGTTTTTCCTATAATTGGAACGTCATTTCCAAATTCATTTCTTAATATTCTTATTGAGTCTGTTATAACTTTTACATCTGGATGGTCAAGAAAATTAGAAGGAATTTTTACATCTGAAGCATTTTTCCAAATAGGATTACTCATTCGAACAGTCGGCCAATTATCTTTTTGTTCCCATTGCATTTCACAACCAATTGCACTAGATTCTTGAATTATAGAAAAATATGGAGCAATAGCATCAAAATCAAATTCTGTTATTTCTGTTCCTGCTAATCTAGCGTTAAGCTCTGCTGATCTACATGCTTCAGGAAAAGGAGCATCAACAAGATCCATCATTTCTACAGTTGCAACAGAAGTAGGATTAGCTACTGGAGGTCTATCAACTGGTTGTCTGTTAAGAGCTGCTAAAACTCTTTGTTTTTTTGTCATTTTATTCATAATATCTCCTTTAAGATTGAGAAAATCCAAGTGATTGAGTTGTCATTTGACCAGCTTGTTCAGAAGCGTTTAACATATTTTCAACAGCACTTACATTTCTGGCATATGGAAGTAAAACTCTTACATATTCATCATGAGGTTTTTCATCAGGGAAATAAAAACTATCTATATCATTTTTAATACAATCTCCATATTTTACAAATCCACCAACTACAGCTCTAATTCTAAGGTTAGGTTTATCATGTTCACCTGTAGCTGAAACTCTATAAATATATTTATCATTTTCAAGAGAACCCGAAATATGAAAAAGAAGTTTACTTTTATTATCCTTTGAGGAAACGTCACCAGTTTCAGGTTTTAAAGAAGGATCCATTTCAACTGATTTAACAAATAAAAACTTAAGAGGTCTTGGAATTAATGATCCTTTTGGAATAGAAAGCTTAAATTCTTCGTTTAATCTATTCAATCCACCAAACTCAACCATTTTATCTCTAATAATATTTAATCTTTTATTTACGCCTTCCTTTTTACTGTAAGACCAGATTGTCAAAATATCATTTTTCAAGAACAAACCAACACTAATATTATGAAAATTAGGGTCCATAGATACTAATTCTAGACATTTTCCAAATTTTTTAGATACTTCAGATACGTTCATTATGACTCCTTATAATACTAGAAAATGATGAAATATGATTTTCTGTCGTTCCGCAACAACCACCTAAGAAATTTATATTTAATTTTAACAATTTTTTATAATTATTTACCATAAATTCTGGAGATTCTGGATAAATTATATCTTTTTTCTTGATAATTGGAATACCAGCATTGGCTTGAACTAATAAAGGAGAATTTGTGTTTTCTCTAAAAATCTTAGAGATTTCTAACATTCTATCTGAACCATTCCCACAATTTGTTCCAACTACATCAGCACCAGCATTATACAAAAGATCTAGACTTTTACTTGGTTCTAATCCAAACATTGAAAAATATCCTCTCGGGCCTTTATCATAAACCATTGAAGTAAGTACAAGTAAGTCAAAATTTTCTCTAGCAACTTTAACAGCTAATAAAGTTTCGTCTGTAGCAATTTGAGTTTCAATTAAAAAGCCATCAACTCCACCAGCATGCAATCCTTTCATTTGTTCTAGAAGTTGTTCATACATTTCATTTTCTGAAACATTTCCTAACGGTTCAAGAAATTCTCCAGTCGGACCTATAGATCCAAAAACATATTTATTAGAATACTTCTCAGCTGAAGATTTAGCATGATTAGCCGCTATTTTATTTATTTCAAACACTTTTTTTTCTAAACCATAGTGTTTTAACCTGTAATAATTTCCTCCGAATGTATTGGTCAAAGTTATATCGCTACCATTTGCATAATATATATTGGCCATTTCTTTTATTATTGATGGGTTATCAATATTCATTAATTCTGGGCATCCACCTGGTTCAAGACCATTGTTTTGAAGATAGGTTCCTGTAGCTCCATCCAATAAAAAAATTTTACCCCTTGAAGCTTCAGAAAGAATATATTTTGAAGTTTTATTTAATTTATGAACCATGAATCTATTGAACCTGGAGTAGCCTTTCTATTTCCATCATCTTGTAAATCATTTATTCTCTTAATAAATGATTTAGGTATGTTTTTATCATAAATATCAATAATTTCTTCTGGTGATTTATCTGTAGAAATAACTGAACCCCAATCCCATGCGTCTAAATAATCTCCTGAAGAAATTGAACCGTCATGCATTGCAATAGCATCAATGGCTTTTTGAAAAAATAAACTTAAAGGGTAAGATCCTTCATCACCTTCAGAATCAGTATATTTTAGTTGGGTAGGAATTTCTTTCCAATATAAAATTTTGTATGAACACATAAAATATTACTTATTTAATACTAATAAGAACATTATAATAGATATTTAATTGGAGATAATATATTTATGAGTAAAATTGTAATTGTTGATGACGAACCACAGGTGATTTCATATGAATCAGCTATGTTTGATGATTTAGATGAAGTTATTATTTATAAGTCAAGGCCTAAGAATTCAAGAGACCTTATTGAGAGGCTGAAAGAAACTCATACAGCTGTTATAACTAAAGCAAATACTATAATTAATAATAATATTATTGAGAATCTACCTACCTTAAAACATATAGCAGTCTTTGGTCCAGCTTTAGATCATATTGACCTTGATTCAGCTAAGAGGAATAATATTATTGTAACTTCAATTCCTAATATTCTTACAAATGCAGTTGCAGAACATACTATTTCTTTAATGATGTCTCTAAATAAAAAAATTCCTGAATTAGATAGAAGAATTAGGTCTAATGAATGGCCTTCTATTGAGACTGAACTTTTAGAAGGTAAAACTTTGGGAGTTATTGGATCAGGTGCTATTGGAGAAAAAGTAGCAAGAATTGGTTTCAATTTGGGTATGAAAATTATCATCAGTCCTGTAATTAGAATTGATAAAGTAAGAACTTTAAGTTTTCAAGAGTTTGCTAAAGTTTCTGATTTAAATTATTTATTAGAAAATTCAGATATTGTTACTATACATACACGAATTATAGACAATAATAAATACTTATTAGATAAATACGAAATATCTCTTATGAAAAATAAATCACTATTAATTAATACTGCCAGAGGAAAACTTTTAAATGAAAAAGTATTATATAACGCAATTATTAGTGGGAAAATAGGCGGAGCTGCTTTAGATGTTTTTGAAACAGAACCTATTTCTGAAGATAATAAATTAAGAGAGTTACATAATGTTATACTCACCTCTCATAATGCTGCTAATGCAATAGGAGTAGTTCAACAGAGTATAAATAAGCTTATTGAAAATATAAAAAATAATTTGTAAAGAGGACATTATGAAAGTTGGTTTTATTGGACTGGGAAATATGGGACAAGGTATGGCTGATAATCTTTTATCAAATGGTGCTGAATTAAATGTTTTTACTAGAAATAAAAATAAAATTATAGCAATGGAAAATAAAGGAGCTAAAGGCTGTTATGAGTTAAAAGACTTAGTTCAAAATAGTGATTTGATTTTAACTTGCTTGCCAGATGTAAATACATCTTTAGAACTTTTAGTAGGTAACAAAGGTATCTTATCATCTACTAAAGACAAGAAAATTATAGTTGACCACTCAACTGTTGATGTTACTACATCAAAAAAATGCTCTGAGTATATATTATCAAAAGGCTCTACTTTCTTAGACGCTCCAATTTCTAGAGGACCAGTAGGGGCAAAAGATGCAACCTTATCTATAATGGTTGGTGGAGATAAAGATAGTTTTATTAAAGCAAAGCCTTTTTTTGAAATGATGGGGACTACTATTAAGTATATGGGAGAATCAGGCACTGGAACTTCAATGAAATTAATTAATCAACTATTAACTGCCGTTCATACTACTGCAGCAGCTGAAGCTTTGGCTTTAACTAATGCTGCTAATGTTGATATTGATTCAGCTATGGAAATATTAATGGTTAGCTTTGGATTTTCTAGAATGCTGGAAAGATGCGCTCCTGTAATAAGAGATAGAAAATTTGATAATTCTCCTGTTCCAGCAAGAAATTTACATAAAGATATAAGCATTATTCATCAAATGGGGAAAGATCTTTCTATTAATCTCCCTTTAATTGAAGTTTCCAAAAAGCTGTATGACGAAATGAAAAATCAAGGAAAAGAAATGGATGATATGGCAGGAATAATTCAGATAATTGAACAAAATAATTAATGGAGTAAAAATTGAAAAATTATAATATTGCAGTAATACCTGGTGACGGTATAGGAGTGGAAGTAGTTTTTAGTGCTTTAAAAGTACTCAAACATTTAAGTAAATCTAAAGATTTTAATTTAAATTTTACAAATTTTGATTGGAGTTCTGAGTATTATTTCAAAAATGGAGTTATGATGCCTGATGATGGTATTAAACAGCTTGAGAAATATGACGGAATATTTTTAGGTGCAGTTGGTCATCCTGACATACAAGATCACATTACTCTTAATGGATTACTTTTACCAATAAGAAGAGCTTTTGATCAATATGCATGTGTTAGGCCATCTATTCTTTACCCTGGAGTAGAAACTCCTATAAAAGGATTGAAACCCTACGATGTAGATTTTATTGTAGTGAGAGAAAACACAGAAGGAGAATATGCAAATGTTGGAGGTTTTCAATATCAAAACTTTCCAGATGAAGTCGCTATTCAAAGCTCAGTTTTTACTAGAAAAGGTTGTGAAAGAGTAATTAGGTATGCTTTTGAACTAGCTATTAAAAGAAACAAAAAGAATCATGTAACATCAATTACAAAATCAAATGCCCAAGGATATTCTATGACATTATGGGATAAATGTTTTGAAGACGTAAAAAAAGAATATCCTCAAATTACTACAAATTCTTTACTTATAGATGCCGCATGCATGGACTTTATAAGAAAACCAAAAGATTTTGATGTTGTAGTAGCTAGTAATTTATTTGGAGATATTTTAACAGATATAGGTGCAATAATTACTGGGTCTATGGGTCTTGCTTCAAGCGGCAATATTGATCCAACAAAAAATAAACCGTCAATGTTTGAACCAACTCACGGTTCTGCTCCTGATATAGTTGGAAAGGAAATTTCTAATCCTATGGCTCAAATCCTAACTGCAGGAATTATGTTAAATCATTTAGGAGAAGAAAATGCAGGATTAGAATTAGAAAATGCAGTAAAAAAAGTCATTGAAATAGGCGAGACATTAACTCCAGATCTTGGAGGAAATTCCAAAACTAAAGAAGTAACTGAAGCTATAATCTTAAATTTATGATCAAAGGTATAATTTTTGATTTAGACGATACTTTAACTATTCATGATGAACTTTATGATAAAAATTACTTAAAAATAATTAATAAATTTTCTCCAAAATTTAAAATAGATCAAGAAAAAATACTAAATATTATTATCAGTACAATACATCAAATTGGTACTGAAAAAAAATTTTCTAAATATATTCAAACAAAATTTGGAGGAAGAGATATTTTGTGGGGGGATTGCGGTGGTAAAGGAATAGTCAATGAATATCTAAGTAAAAGGTTCTTTGAAATTAGGATTGAAATTTGGACAGAAGTTTTTAAAAACCTATGTATAGAAATATCAAATAAAGATATCTTAAAAATTATAAATAATTACAAATTTTCCATGTGGGAAGGAATTAAAACATTTGATGATGTTATTCCAACTTTAATAAAGCTAAAAGATATAAAATTAGGTGTTCTTACAAACGGCATGGATTTGCATCAAAGAAGAAAAATGGCTAAAGCAGGAATTTTAAGTTTCTTTTCAGGAGCAAATAGAGAAATTGTAACGTCAAGTGAAAGTATTGAAGGTAAGCCTAGTAAAAAACCTTTTGAAATTATTTTGGAAAAATTAGGCCTTTCAAATGATGAAGTGTTTATGGTAGGAGATAGACCAGAATCTGACATATTAGGTGCTAATAATATGGGAATAACTTCAATTCTAATAAATAGAGAAAAACAAAAATTTAAAAATAATTTCATAGTTCCAAATTATGAAATTAGTAATTTGAAAGAACTTTTAGAGATAGATTTATAAAAATTAAACTAATTCTGCAAAAAGTCAAAATCACAGCCTTCTTCAGCCTGTAAAATATGTTTGTTATAGATGAATCCATAACCTCTTTTATAATCATCTATTTCATAATTAAAATTTATTTGTTTTTTTCTATTTATTAAAATTTCTTCATTAACAAGTAAATCTAAAGATTTATTTTTAATAGAAATAGCTATTAAATCTCCATTTTCTACTAATGAAAGAGGTCCTCCAATATAAGATTCTGGACTTACATGTAAAATAATAGTACCAAAAGCTGTCCCGCTCATCCTAGCATCAGATAATCTTACTATATCTCTTATTCCTTTATCTAATAATTTTTTAGGTATAGGTAAAAAACCTGATTCTGGCATTCCTTGTCCACCAACAGGACCATTATTTCTTAAAATTAAAATAGTATTTTCATCGACATCTAAATCAGGATTATCTATATTATCTGAAAGTTCTTTAGCACTGTCGTATACAAGAGCTCTACCAGTATGTTCATAAAATTTTTCACTTGCTGCTGCTACTTTAATGACTGCACCTTCAGGTGCTAAACTACCCTTTAATATTGCAATACTACCAGTCTTATTAATAGGGTTAAATTTTGTTTTTATCACATCATCGTTATAAATTTCAGCTTTTGAAATAATTTCAGATAATTTTTTACCAGAAACAGTTTTAACGTTTTTATATATCAAGTCTTCAACATTTTTTAATAATCCGGATACTCCACCTGCATAATGTAAATCTTCCATTAATTTTTCACCTGCAGGCTTTAAATTTGCTATAACAGGTGTTTTTTCAGAAATAATGTTAAAGTCTTCAAGAGAAAGTTTTACGTTAGTTCTACCCGCAATTGCTAATAAATGTATAATTGCATTTGTTGAACCTCCAAATGACATTAATGTAGTAATTCCATTATAAAAACTTTCTTTTGTTAGAAATTCTTGAAATTTTATATTATCTTTTACCATTTCTACTATTCTTTGGCCAGTATTATTTGATAAAGTTAGTCTTCTAGAATCAACAGCAGGTAAAGTTGCAGCTCCTTCTAATGTTAATCCCATTCCTTCAGATATTGCTGACATTGTTGAAGCAGTGCCTGCAACCATACAATGACCAGGTGACCTATAAATAGCTTCTTCCATAGAATCATAATCGGATTGAATTATATTTCCAGCTCTTAATTCAGTCCAATATCGCCTACAATCAGTACATGATCCTAATTCTTGACCTCTCCAGTCACCATTTAAAGAAGGTCCTCCTGGTAGTAAAATAGTAGGAATATTAGCAGAAGCAGCACCCATAATCATTGCAGGAGTAGTTTTATCACAGCCAGATAGCAAAACAACTCCATCAATTGGTAATCCTTTTATCATTTCTTCTACGTCTATAGACATTTGATTCCTAAGATACATTGACGTCGGAGAAAGGAAAAACTCACCTAAAGAAATTACAGGAAATTCTATTGGAGTACCTCCTGCAACTAAAACACCTTTTTTTACATGTTCTGCGAGGTTTCTTAAATGAGAATTACAATGTACTGCCTCAGAAAAACTATTTGCTATACCTATGATGGGTCTATTATTAATTAAATTATCTGGCCAACCTTGAGCTTTCATACCTGATCTATGCAAAAAACCTTCTAAGTTTTTTTCACCAAACCATTTTTTGCTTTTTAAATTATTGGACATCTAATATATTTTTTTTCTTAATCTTAACAAACTTTATTTAGAATTGAGCAAAATAACTAATTCATTAAAATTTTATTTTGGGCTAGTATAATCTTAATACCTATAATATATGAATATTAAATTAGCCACTAAAAAATTTAATAGTGAAGAATTTCTTTTAGATCTAAATAATGAAAAAATTCTCTCAATAGATACAGAGTTTGTAAGAGAAAAGACTTATTTTCCTATTTTGTCATTAATTCAAATAGCAATTAATAATAAAGTATATTTATTTGATTATAAAGAAAAAAATAATCATTACGATTTTTTGAAAAAAGTATTTTCAAACAAAAATTACTTAAAAATATTTCATGATTGTGAGCAAGATATTGAAATATTAAATTATAATTTCTCAATTAATATAACTAATGTATTTGATACTCAGTTAGGAAATGCATTTACAGATTTAGAACACAATATTAGTTATAAAAATTTGGCAAAAAACCTTCTTGGAGTTGATATAGATAAAAAACAACAAAAATCAAATTGGTTAAAAAGACCATTTAGTTCTCAGCAAATCAAATATGCTGCAAATGATGTATTTTATTTACAAAAAATTTACAAAAAATTAATGGATAAACTTATAATTGAAAATAAGTATGATTGGTATAAAGAAGAGATTAATAGTGTAATTAAAAATATTTTATATAAAAGCAAATCAACAAATTCTTGGGAGAAAATTAAATTAAATGACAATACTAAATTAGATAAAGTTTTGTTAAAAAAAATATCTCAATTTAGAGAAGAAAAAGCAAAAAAAAGAAATATTCCAAAGTCATGGTTTTTAAGAGATAAAGATATTATAAAAATTTGTTCAGAGAATTTTTTAAATTTGAGTTATTTTAAAAAAACAAAGTTTCATATGAACAAAAACTTTTATGAAAAAGATTATGATGAAATCTATTATAAATTCAAACTTCACAAAATTAAGAATCTAAAGAAAGTTTTTGAAAAAGTAAATGTAAAAAAACAACAAGAAATTTTAAAAGATATTTCAACTAAATTTAATGTTTCAGAAACATTGATTGCGAATAAGAAAATCTTAGAAAAAAAATTTTCTAAGACAAAAAAATACAACGTTAATGGTTGGAGAAAGCAATTTTTTGAAACTATAATACAAGAGACTATTAAAAATAGAATATCGTAAAATATAATTAATTAAAAATAATATTAATGAATACTCCAAAAACTGCAGACGAATTAAGAGAAAGTTTTCTAAAATTTTTTGAATCAAAAAACCATTTAATTTTGCCATCTTCTTCACTCATTCCATCAGGAGATCCTACATTATTGTTAACAAACTCTGGAATGGCACAATTTAAATCATATTTTTCTGGAGAATCAAAACCACCTAATACTCGAATTACTACGGCTCAAAAATGTTTTAGAACTACTGATATAGAAGAAGTTGGAGATGATACTCATCTTACTCTTTTTGAAATGTTAGGTAACTTTAGTTTTGGAGATTACTTCAAAGAAGAAGCTTGTAAATGGGCACTTGAATTTATGACTGATGTTTTAAAATTTGATATAAATAGGATCTTTTTTACTGTTTATAAAGATGATGAAGAAACAAAAAGTATTTGGTTGGATCTAGGTATACCTGAAAAATATATTTACAAGTTTGGAGATGAAGATAATTGGTGGGGTCCTGCTGGAGATGAAGGACCATGTGGCCCTTGTTCAGAACTTCACTACTATACAGGTGATATGAGTTTAATGGATTTTGAAAATATTGAATGGGGTCCTAATATTCATGAAGATTTTGTAGAATTATATAATTTAGTTTTTACTCAGTTTTATAGAGATATAGATGGTAATGATACTAAACTTCCTTTTAATAATATTGATACAGGTATGGGTCTTGAAAGAACAATTTCTGTACTTAATAATGTAGATAGCGCATATGAAACTGATATTTTTGATGATCATTTAAAAGAATTAAATAAAATAGTTTTTAAAACTAGTAATAATATTGATAAATATAAAAGAGTTATAGCAGAACATGGTAGATCTGCATCATTTCTTATAGCTGATGGTGTATTACCAGAGAATACTGGAAGAGGTTATGTTTTAAGAAGATTAATTAGAAGAGCTATGGTTAATGCCAAAAAATTAAAATTGCAATATCCAATTTTATCTCCAATGTCAGTTGTTACTTCAGCAAAACTAAGCCATATTTATCCAGAGTTGAAAGAAAAATTAGATTTTATAATATCAGTTTTAAATAAAGAGGAACAAAGTTTTAATAAAACATTAAACTATGGTACGCAGGTTTTATCAGAACTTATAAATAAAAGAAATAAATCATTTGAAGATATAGATTCATCAAGAGATGCTCTTGATACAGCAAATGACATTTTTAATAAATTAGATAAAAATCAAGACTTAAGTGTTTTGACTGGATACGAAGCATTTAATCTTTATGATACTTATGGCTTTCCTATTGAAATCACCACTGAATTATGCATAGATGCAGGTATACAAGTTGATATTAGTTCTTTCCAAAAAATAATGCTAAATCAAAAAAGTATTTCAAAAAAATCATCTCAAACTAAAAAAAATCAAAATGAAAAAATATACTCTTCATTTAATTTAAACCCAACAGAATTTACTGGTTATGATTCTCTTGAATCTGAATCAGTAATATTAGCTCTGATTAAAAATGGAAAAAGTGTTAAAGAAATCCAAAATGGTGATTTTTTTGAAATGATTGTAGACAAAAGTCCTTTTTATGCTGAAAAAGGAGGGCAAATTGGAGATTCAGGGTTAGGTAAAAATGATAGAACTCAAATAGAAATTCTTGATACTACTTCACCTTATGGAGGGATTTTTGTTCACAAATCAAAGCTTGAAATTGGAAATATTAATCTAGGTAATACTTTGCAATTATACGTAGATAAAAATAGAAGAGAAAAAATTAGAAGGAATCACACTGCAACTCATCTTGTTCATGCTGCATTAAGAGAAATTGTTGGGGTACATGTCAGGCAATCTGGGTCTTTAGTTCACCCTGAATATTTAAGGTTTGATTTTACTAGTTTAGACTCTCTCGATATTGAAACAATAAAAAAGATTGAAGACCGAGTAAACCTATCAATAAGAGAAAATTTAGAAGTTGAAGTTTATTTTACGACTTACAATAAAGCTATTGAAGAAGGCGCTTTAGCATTTTTTGATGAAAAATATGAACATGAAGTAAGAACTATAAAAGTAGATGCTCCGTGGAGTTTTGAGCTTTGTGGAGGAACTCATATGTCTAAAACTGGAGGTATTGGATTATTTAAAATAATTTCTGAAAGTGGAATAGGTTCAGGAAATAGAAGGATTTTTGCAACTACTGGAGTAGCTACTGAAAAATTAGTTGATGAAAACTTCAAAATATTAAACTCAATTATGAAAACTCTTAGTTCAAATAACGAAGAAATTATTAATAAATTTAATACACTTTATGAACAATCCAAAAAACAACAAAAAGAAATAGAAAATCTTCAATTTGAGATAACAAACCAATCTTTAGGAACCACAAATAATAGTTCAAATGAAGAATTTACTATACTTAATACTAAAATTTCATGTTATAAAGTCGTAGCTTCAAATATAGGATCACTTAGAAAAGCAGGAGACTTACAAAGAACAAAAATTGGAAAAGGTATTGTTATTTTAGGGTCAATAATGGAAGAAAAAGGATCAATAGTAATAATGGCAACTGATAATAATCAATTAGATGCTAACCAAATAGCAAAAATTATTGCCGAAGAAACAAATGGTGGTGGTGGTGGAAATAAGTTTTCTGCCCAAGTAGGAATTAAGAATATAACTAAATTTGATAATTTTTTTAACAATCCAAAAGAAATTTTGAAAAAACATATAGAGAAATGAAAACAATTGCACTAGATATAGGTGAAAAAAGAACTGGTGTCGCAATTTCTAATGAAATCTCAACAATGTGTACTCCTTTAAAGTATATTAAATCAGATAATTTAGACTATTTTATAAATGAATTATCAGAAATTATTTCTCAAAATCAAGTAAAGAAAATAATAATTGGGTTACCAAAATTATTAAATGGTAAAGAAGGTGATAGAGCAAAATATTCTAGATATATTTCAAAAATAATAAAAGGACAATTTCTAACTTTAGAAATCGTCCTTTGGGATGAAAGATTAACAACAAAAGAAGCAGAAAAATATTTAATTCAATCAGGAATAAGTAAAAAAAAGATAAAAGAAAAAATAGATTCTGAATCTGCAGTTATAATACTTGAAAATTACATTAATACTCAAAGGAACAAATGAAAGAAATAGGAATAATTGGTAATCCTTTAGGTCATACTTTATCGCCTAAAATTCACAAATCAGCTTTCAAAGAACTAAATTTAAATATAATTTTTAAAATTTGGGATACAAAAATAGAAGAACTTGAAAATCAAATTAACAACCTTAGGAATGATCATATTTTAGGGTCTTGCGTTACTTTACCTTATAAACAAAATGTTATTGAATTTCTAGACGATATTGATGAAACTGCAAAAGAAATGAACGCAGTAAATTGGATAGTTAATGAAAATGGCAAATTAAAAGGTTATAACACTGATTGGATAGGTTTTTCAAAAAGTATTATTTATCATAAAAAAGAAATTAAAAATAAAAAATGCTTAGTACTAGGATCAGGAGGATCTGCAAAAGCAATTTGTTTAGCAATTATCAAAGAAAAAGCAAAAACACTTTATATACATAATAGAACTTATGAAAAAGCAAAAGTTTTAATAAGTAATTTTTCAAAATATAAAAAAAACATAGAAATAATAGATGATAAAAAATTAAACTCTAAATCTTTTATTAGTGAATTTGATTTAATTGTAAACACAACTTCACTTGGAATGTCAGGAGGACCTAACCCTAAGAAATCTCCTATAAATACTGATATCATAAATAAGAATGCATTGTGTTATGACTTAGTATATTCGCCAACTATAACTCCATTTTTACAAGGAGCTATAAATAACAATATTGAGCGAATAGGTGGTTTAACAATGCTAGTATTTCAAGCAGCAGTTGGATTCGAATTAGTAACAAAGCAAAAAGCTCCTTTGAAAAAAATGCTTGAATCAGTAGGAATATAAAATAATTGAAAAAATAATGAAATGACTAAATTTAGATTTTTAACAGCAGGCGAATCTCATGGACAAGGACTAAATGTAATACTTGAAGGTATTCCATCAAATTTACCTATAACTGAAAATTATATAGAAAAGGATATGTCCAGACGCCAAAAAGGATATGGTTCAGGCGGAAGGATGAAAATAGAAAAAGATAGAGCTGAAATAAAATCTGGAGTTCGTCATGGAAAAACTTTAGGATCTCCTATTTCTTTATGGATAGAAAATAAAGACTGGGCAAATTGGACTATACCGATGTCTGTTGAAGAAGTTGGTGAAAATGAAGACATAAAGAGACAAACAAAAATAGTACCTGGTCATGCTGACTTTCCAGGTACATTAAAATTCAATCATAAAGATGTAAGAAATGTACTAGAAAGAGCAAGTGCTAGAGAAACGGCTGCAAGAGTTGCTGCAGCTTCTATTTGTAAAAAATTTCTATTTGAGCTTGGAATAAATATTAAATCTTGGGTTAAATCTGTTGGGTGGGAAAAATCAGATATAACAAATATAGATTTAATCGATTGGAATTTTGTAGAAAATTCTGAAGTTAGAGCTTCATCTGTTGAAGATGACGAAAGATTTAAGCAAGTTATTGATAAAGCTAAGAAAGAAAGAACTACTATAGGTGGAGTTTTTCAAGTTATAGCAAGTGGAGTCCCTTTAGGGCTAGGAAGTCACACACAATGGGATAAAAAACTTGATGGAAAAATTGCACAGTCTATGATATCTATAAATGCAGTCAAAGGAATAGAAGTTGGGAATGGATTTGAAAATACTCAAAAATTTGGGAATCAAGTTCAAGATATAATTGAACCAAATATGGATGATATTAGAAATTTTTCTCAGAAATCTAACCATGCAGGAGGTATAGAAGGAGGAATGTCAAATGGAAATTCTATAATTGTAAATGTTGCAATTAAACCAATAGCTACAATGACAAGACCTTTACCTTCTGTTGATATTATTACGGGAGAAGTAGTAGAAGCTGCTTATAATAGATCAGATATTTGCCAAGTTAGTAGAGCATGTCCTGTAGGTGAAGCAATGTTAGCAATTACTATTACAGAAGAAATTCTAGAAAAATTTGGTGGAGATAGCCTTCAAGAAATCAAGAGAAACTATTCTTCTTACATTAAGACATTTAAAGAATATGGCAACAAAAAATAATTACACAAATATTTTTCTTATTGGATTTTCAGGTTCAGGTAAAAGTGTCATAGGTAAAAAGCTAGCTAAACAATTAAATTTATCTTTTATTGATACTGATAGACAAATTGAATTATTAGAAAAAAAAGAGATTCAAGAAATTATTAAAAATAAAGGGGAATTATTTTTTAGAAATTTAGAGACCAAAGTATTAAAAGATATTAATTTTAATTCTTCTCACATCATATCCACTGGAGGAGGAATCACTACTATAAAAGATAATATAGACATAATGAATAAAAATGGAAAAATTATTTGGTTAGATGCTTCATTAGAAACAATAAAAAAGAGATTGATTGGAAGTAAAGAAGTAAGACCACTATTAGGAAAAAATATAGATAATGATAATATTGTAAAGTTATTTGAAAGTAGAATTAAAAATTATAGTTTAGCAAACATAAAAGTAACTACTGATAACAAATCAGTTAATACAGTAGTAGAAGAAGTTTTATATAAATTAAATGAAAGATAAATATTTAGCATCACAGGTAAATACAACCCAAGGAAACTATCGAGTTATAGTAGGAAAATCTATACTAAGTGAATTAGGTAAAGAACTTGATTCAGCAAGTTTAACTAATAAAAAATGTTTTCTGATAGCAGATAAAGCTATGTTTCCTAAAAACATAAAATTTATTCATGAAGCTTTAGAATCACATGGTTATATAACAAACTCTTTTTCAACAGACTTTTCTGAATCTTTAAAAAATTATACATCGGTTGAAAATATATATAATTGGTTAGCTGAAATGAGAACAGAAAGAAAAGACTTTATTATTTCATTTGGTGGAGGAGTTGCTGGTGACTTAATTGGTTTTGTAGCTTCAACTTATTTGAGAGGAATACCATTCGTTCAAATACCAACTACCCTAGCAGCTATGACAGACGCTTCTATTGGAGGGAAAGTTGGATATAATTTACCTCAAGGTAAAAATTTAGTTGGTTCGTTTTTTCAGCCAAAACTTGTTTTTGAAGATTTAGATTTCTTAGATTCTTTGCCACCAAGAGAAAAAAATAGTGGTTGGGCAGAAGCTATAAAGCACTCTTTAATTATTGATAACAATTTATTTAATGATTTTGATAAAGAGTATGAAAAAATATTTACTTTAAATTCTGAATATTCCGCAAATATTCTCAAAAGATCTGTAAAAATAAAAGCAGATATAGTATCAAAAGATGAATTTGAAACAGGAAATGAAAGAATAAAATTAAATTATGGACATACTATTGGCCATGCAATAGAAAAAATAACTAATTATAAAGATTTTCTTCACGGTGAAGCAGTAAGTGTCGGTATGATGGCTGCTATTAATATCTCTAAAGAATTAGGCATGGTTTCAGAATCTACTGTTGAAAAGCAAAAACAAATATTACAAAAGTATCAACTTCCAGTAAAGGCTCCTGGGTTAAATGCTGAAAAGATATTTGAAGCAATTAAAATGGATAAAAAAAATTCTAATGGTAGAGTAAAGTGGGTTTTATTAAAATCAATAGGAGAGTCCAAAATAGTTCAAAATGTTAGTGATGAAATAATAATGAAATCTATTAACAAGATTTTATACTAACCACCTGCTACTGCAGGAACTATAGAAATTTCATCGGTTTTATTAACATCTGTAGATAAAGAGTTTAAATACCTTATATCCTCACCATTTATATAAATATTTACAAAATGTTTTAATTCTCCATCAGACATAATTTTATTTTTAACACCTGGAAATTTATCTTCAAGATTGTCTATTATTTCTAAAATCTTAGTACCATCTATCTCTACAGAAGTTAAATTATCAGTTAAATTTCGTAAAGGTGTAGGAATTTTTATATTTGCCATGGCTATTAAATTTTGTACTTGTTGTTAGATACTAATTATATTATGATTTAGGATAAGAAAAAATGAAAGCCAAATAATATGAAATTACAAACATTAGAAAATTCTATTATAGTTCTTGGAGCTTTAAATATGGATCTTATAATGGATCTTGATCAACCAGCTAAGCCAGGAGAAACTATTGTTGGTCATAGATTTTATACTGCACCTGGAGGAAAGGGTGGTAATCAAGCTGTTGCTGCTGCACGAGTTTCTAAAAAAAACTCAGTTGTTTTTCTTGGATTAATTGGTGCAGATATATACGGTAAGGAATTGAAAAGCTATTTACACAAAGAAAATATAAATACAGAAAATATAATTACAGATCCTAAAAATGATTCAGGAATAGCAATTATATTTACTGATAAAAATGGGGAAAATTATGTTAATGCTGTATATGGAGTCAATGAAAAGAAAGAAAACTTGATAGTAGAATCTTTCAAAAAAAATTTAGATAAAACTAAAGTTTTAATAACTCAAAATGAAATGAATCAAAGCATTACTGAAGAATGTATGAATTTAGCAAAAAAAAATAATATTAAAATAATTCTAGACCCAGCACCATATAGAAAAAGCTTAACAAATGAATACTTCTCCATTGCAGACATAATCACACCTAATGAAACTGAAGCTGAATATATGACTGGCATAAAAATTAAATCAATTGATGATGCAAAAATTGCTGCAAACAAAATTATTAAAAAAGATATCAATAGTTGTATCATCACTTTAGGTGAAAACGGTGCATTTCTTATGACTCAAAATAAAGAGAAATATTTTCCACCCCACCAAGTTGATAAAGTTGAAGCAAGCGTTGGGGCAGGAGATGCATTCACAGGTATACTAGGGGCATCTCTTTCTAGTGGTATTGATTTAGAAGAAGCAATTGAAATAGCTATTGTTGGTTCAGCTTTAAGTACTACTAAAAGTGGTGCTCAAGAATCAATGCCTTATTATGAAGATATTTTAAAATTCTTATAATTAAATCAAACTTTCACCTTTAACATCATTTATAGATTTAATATTTTTTTCTAGTAATAGTTGGGAAAGTTTCTTATTTATACTATGAGCAAAAAAAGGTCCATTATAAATAAAACCCGTATATGCTTGGCACAAATCAGCACCTAAAGCTATGCAATTCCATACATCTGTTTCATCAAAAATACCACCACAAGCAACTATTATAGGTTTTGAGCCAATAGAAGCTCTAACTTCAGCTATCATTCTTAGAGTGTTGTTAGTCAATACCTTACCTGACAAACCTCCTTTACCACCAGCAAGCTTTTTATTAGTTGTAGGCATACTATTTGCAATAACTAAGCCATCAGCGCCAGATAAAATACTTGTTTGTGCTAGATTTAGATGATTTTCTTTTAAATCTTCATTCCATGGAGGTAATTTTATTAAAATTTTATTTTGTGTTGATTTTTTTATTTTTTCTATAAGTTTAGATAATTCAGAAGAGTTGTGAAAAAGCCTAAGCCCAGATGTATTAGGGCTAGAGATATTTATTTCAAAAATATTTGTATACATATCTAAAGTTTTGACACAGGTAATAATTTCATCTTCAGAAATACCAGAAACAGATAAAAAAAGCTTATCTTTAATTTTACTTTTTTTATCTAAATTTTTTTCAACATTTTCTAATCCAATACTTGGAAATCCTAAAGAGTTTATTAGAGCTTTTTTATCTGGTAAGTGAAATAGTCTTGGTCTGGGATTTCCAAATCTTTCCTGAAGAGTAATAGTACCACCTGTGATAAACCCAAATCCTAAGGATAGTAATGGATTTAATGTTTTGCAATTTTTATCATACCCTGCCGCTAAACCTAATGGGGAATCAAAATCTATATCCATTATATTAATTGAAATGTTTTTATTCTTTGAAAAATAACTTATAGGGTTAAAATATCTAAAAAAAGGTACTTGTAATAATTTTTCAGCAATAAAATGTGACACCTCTGGATTTATAAGTTGTAGAATTGGTAATATTAGTAATTTGTAAATCAATTTTTACTCCTATGTTTATTTTAACAAATTAATAGATACTAACAAGGAAACAATAGTTAAATGTCAGATTTAGATTTTAAATTAGGTAATAAAGAAAAACCTATGAGTCATGCAATTATTTATTTTACAGATAATGAATTTATTTTTGCATCTTATGTTATAGAATTTCCTATCACCGGTGATATTTCAAAATATATCCCTGAAATGTTTAAAGATCAGATACCTGATCAAGATATGGATAAAATCATATTCCCACCATTACCAGAAAAATATGAAGGTTCTTTAGATGAACTTATGAAGTTATGCTCGCTAAGAAGTGATGATCTAATTTATGGAGGATCTATTGGTAGTGAAGATAAAACATTAGCAATGTCAAAATTATCAAAAATAGCTAATGATTATTCAGAATTATGTAAAGAATATTTTGATCAAATTACATTGGATAATTTTTTAAGTAATCCTAAAGAAAATACAAAAAAAAAATTAGATAAAGAAAATATTGAAATTATCAGTATGCAGGAGTCAGAATTATTATCAGAAATAACAAAACTAATTGGAAAGATTAAATTTTCAAAAGACAACAATGAAGCTGAAACAATAAATCTTCATAAAAAAGAGATTTTTAAAATAAGCGAAATGCTTCCTGAAAACAGAAAAATCAAAGATATGATTTCTTACTTAGATCTTGAAACTGAAAATTCTGAAAAAATAGTTTCGGCTTATATAAGTAGAGCTTACAGCATGTTTAATGAAGATTACATTAAAGTTAAAGAACTGGAGAGTTTAATTTTAGAATTAGAAAATAGTTTAAATTGACAACTCAAACTAAAATTAGACTTTTTGAAAGTTTAAAAAATAGAAATTTCAGAATTATGTGGTTTAGTCTATTCTTTTCTATGGCTGGATTTCAAATACAAATGACAGTTAGAAGTATTTTAGTTTATGACATTACCAGTAATGCATTTATAACAGGAATAGTATCTGCAGGTTTTGCCCCATCATTACTACTTTTTTCAATGTTTGGAGGTGTATTAGCAGAAAAATTTGAGAAAAGGAAGTTGATTCAAATTGCACAAGGATCAAATTTATTAACAAGTATTTCTATATGTTTATTACTTTTTACTAATCAATTACATTGGGCTCATTTATTAATAGTTTCAATTATACAAGGAGCAGGTTTTGCTCTGCAAGTTCCAGCTAGACAATCAATGATACCTGATTTAGTTGGAAAAAAGTTATTAACCAATGCGATAGCACTAAATGCATTAATTATGGGAGTAATAATGATGATTGCTCCAGCAATTGGGGGTTATACATATGAATATTTTGGAGCTAAAAATTCATATCTTATTGTTTCTTTTCTAATGATTATTGGGCTTTCATTAATATTTTTCATTCCGAAATTTCCCCCTAAAAATTCAAATAATAAAACTTCAACATTTACAGGTATCGTAAATGGATTTAAATACTTAAAAACTAATAAAATTGTAAGAATTATATGGATACATGCTGTTGTATTAGCTCTTTGTACTGGGCCATTTAGACTATTAGTGCCAGTTTTTGCAAAAGATGTATATCTTTCATCACCAGGTGAAGTAGGAAATTTAATGGCAGCAGGAGGGATTGGAGGAATTTTATCTGCAATTCTTATAGCTAATTTGAATTCAGAATCTAAAAGAGGAAGAATATTATTAATAATTGGATTAACAAGTGGTTTAGGATTGCTTTTAATGGCAACTATAAACTGGTTTGTAGTTGGAATTATAGGAATGGTTATTTTAGGCTTTTCTGAAACAGGTAGATGGAGTCTTGGTCAAGCTTTAATGATAGATAATGCTGATGAAGAATATAGAGCTAGAGTTGTTAGCTTACTTATGCTGTCATGGGGACTAATGCCTTTAAGCATGATACCTATAGGTTGGGCATTTGGATATTTTGGAGCTGAAATAACTACTTTATTTACTTCAATAATTACTTTATTATTTGCAATATCTAGTATTTCTTGGGCAAAAGAATTAAATAAAACATAAAATAATTATGCTTCATAAAATAAAAAAATTACCAAAGAATATATCTTTATTAATTAGTGCAGGAGAAGTAATAGATAAACCCGTTTCAATAATTAAAGAATTAGTTGAAAATTCCATAGATGCAAAATCTAAAAAAATTATTATTGAAGTTAAAAATGGTGGTAAAGAATATATTTCTGTAACTGATGATGGAATAGGTATAAATCCTAGTGAAATTGAATTAGCCTTTGAAAGTCATTCAACATCAAAATTAAGTACAACAGATGATATTTATAAAGTAAGTTCTTTAGGGTTTAGAGGAGAAGCATTATCATCTATTTCATCTATTTCAAAAATAGAATGTATTTCAAGAATAAAAAAAAATAATTTTGCTACATTATTAGAAATAAAATTTGGAGAAATAGTAAATAAAACAAAAGTTGGCGCTAATTATGGAACCAAAATTGTTATAAAAGAAATTTTTTATAACATACCAGCAAGATTAAAATATTTACAATCAAGAAAATCTGAAACTGGAAAAATATCACAGTTTGTCCAAAGTATTGCTTTAGGATATCCTGAAATATCATTTATATTAATTAGTGATGAAATTACAAAATTTATCACTAATGGTGATAATAGCCAGATTACCAATCTGAGTAAATTTTACAAGTTAAAAAATATAGATTTAATAGATATAAATTGTAAAGAAAACAATTATGAACTTTCAGGATATATTTCTAAGCCAGATATTAATTTTGGCAATAGATCAAGAATGAATATTAGCATTAATAATAGAGTTATAAAAAATACCAAAATTTTCTATACTATTGAAAATGCTTATAAAAATTTTAATAATAAGAGATTTCCAATAATATGTCTTAATATAAAAATTCCTTTTAACGAAGTAGACGTAAATGTACACCCTCAAAAACATGAGATTAAATTAGAAAATGAAAGTGAAATTCTTTCTTTTATATATAATAATTTAACTAAAATTTTAAACTCAGAAATCCCTTCAAATTCAATAAGGTTTGAGTTAAATCAAAATAAAGTAATATCAAATTATGAGAATAGAAGCTCTCAACAAGATTTATTATTTGATTCTGATGAATCAATATCATTAAAAAATGCTATACCTTTATTAAGATTTGTAGGTCAAATTAAAAACACATTTATTTTATGTGAAGGGCCTGATGGATTATATATAATTGACCAACATGCAGCTCATGAAAGAATATTGTTTGAAAAATATGTTAATGAAAATCATCCTAACGATTTCCAAATACTAAATATTAATAGATATATAGATTTAGGAACTATTCAAAATAATAAAATATTAAATGAAGTTGAAAAATTTAAAGAAATGGGATGGGATATAGATGAATCAGCTACAGGTGAAATAATTGTTAGAAATGTTCCACATGTAGGTTTGTATAAAACTAAAGAGTCAGACTTAGATAAAATTTTAAGTATTATTTCTAATGACTTGGATAATAATCTAGATACTCCAAAAAATATTATTTCTAAAAGATTAGCTTGCCATACAGCAGTAAGAGCAGGAGATAAATTAGACGATTCTGAATCTATCAATCTTATAAATGAATTAGAAAAAACTTCAATTCCATGGGATCCTCATGGAAGACCTGCAGTAATCAAATTGGACTATCAAAATATATCTAGTCAATTTGGAAGATAGTGTATAATTTACAATATAAGTCTTATTGATTTTGATTCAATTAAAAAATGACTAATTTCACAAAATTATTATCTTTAATATTAGATAAAAAACCTACGAGAATAATAACAAATCCTACTAGAAAAAATGTCGTAGCCTCTTTTGGTATAGCAAAAAAGATTCAACTATATGATCCTACAGACTTTTTTAATTTTAAACAAAAGGTAAAAAATGAACTAGAAAAATTCCCATTAGCATTTGGAAGTTTCTGCTTTGATATTCAAAATAAAAAAAAATCAAAAGAATGGGAAAATTATCCATATGTAGAATTTATTTTTCCTAGTTACGCAATTAAATTTGAAAATAATAATTTTATTAGTTTTGGAAAAAATAAAGAACTTGATTTGTATTTTAAAAATAGAACCTTTGACAATTTTGAGCATAATGAAATAAGGTCAAAAAATCTTTTTAATAGTAAATCTGAAAATTGGTTGAAATTAGTTGAGAAAGCTAAAGAAAATATTAGAATTTCAAATTTAGAAAAAATTGTAGTTGCAGATATTAAAAAAAGTAAATTAAATAACTTAAATATTAATAAAACAATATTAGAGATTATTTCTAAATATCCTAACTGTACGACTTATATGTTAAGAGATGATGAAAGTATTTTTTTTGGATCAACTCCTGAAAAAATTTTTGAATATAATAATAAAATACTTAAAACAGAAGCTTTAGCTGGATCTATACCAAACAAAGGTGAAGATTTTATAGAAATTCAAAAAAAATTTCAAAATTCTACTTTAATAGAAGAGCACAATATTGTTGTTAAATATATAGAGTCACAATTAACTAAAATATCTAAAAATAAAATTTCTAAATCTCCGTCTGAAGTAAAAAAATTAAATAATATATATCATTTACAATCTGAAATAAAAACAAAAATAAATGATAATGATTTTTTTGGCTTTTTAAATCTATTACATCCTTCACCCGCTTTAGCTGGATTTCCAGTAGATGAAGCTTTAAACTGGATACGAAATAATGAAACATTTGATAGAGGATTATACACAGGTTCTATAGGATATATTGAAAAGAATAATTCTAACTTTTACGCAGCATTAAGATGTGCAAAATATTCTATAAATGAAAAAGAAATTATTTCATTTGCTGGTAATGGAATAATTAAAGACAGTAAAATTAAATATGAATTCGAAGAATTAAATTCAAAGTTTGAAGCAATAAACGAATCACTGATAGAAAATTAAATGTTAAATCATGATATTGTAATAAAAAAATTTCTAGAAAAACTAATTCAATATAAAGTGAAAAATATAGTTTTTAGCCCTGGATCTAGATCTACTCCTTTAGTGAATAATATTTTAAAAAATAAAAAATATTTTAACACAAATATAATACTTGACGAAAGATCAGCTGCTTTTTTTGCATTAGGTGTTTCAAAAGCTTCTGGCAAATCAACAGTTTTAATATGTACATCTGGAACTTCTACTCTAAATTATTCACCTGCAATAGCAGAAGCATATTATTCAAGAATTCCACTAATTGTTATAACTGCTGATAGACCTATGAAATTTAGAGAAACTAGTATTAATCAGACATTAAATCAGTCAAACATTTATATAAATAATATTAATTGGTTTTATGACATACCTATTGCAACACCAGATAGTTCGAATTTCATATCTAATGTTGCTTATAAATCGATTTTAAAGTCTAGCACATCCCCTAAAGGCCCCGTTCATATCAATTGGCAATTCGAAGAGCCTTTTACAGATGGAAAAATTAAAACTATAGAAAAATTAGAAGAAGAAACTATTAATGATGATGTATCTATAAAATCAAATAATATTAAAGATAATTTTTTAAAGAAAGTAGAAAATAAAAATGGAATAATTTTAGTTGGACAAACTGAAAATGATACTCAAGATATAATCAGATTAGCTAACAAATTAAATTGGCCAATAATAGCAGATCCTTTATCTAATCTAAGGCTTAAAAACAACTATAGCAAGTCAACAATAATTGATACAGGAGATTTAATTTTCAGAACTAATAAGATACACGATATAGAAACTGTAATACATATAGGTTCTTTACCTGTTTCTAAACATATAACAAATAGCTTATTAAATACTAAGTTCAATATTTTCTTTGAAGAGTCCACAAGTGTAAATGAAGGTTTATTCAATATTGATCTTCAAATACAAGGTAATTTAAAAGATTTTGTGGCCAATTTTGAATTAATAAAAATAAAATCTACAGATAATAATTGGAATAAAAAGTTTGAGAACATTAACCAATCTATTAGAAAATTATTAGATAGTACAGTAGATAAAATTGAAGAAATAAAATTCAAAAAAATTCTATTAGATAATATACCTGAATCGTCAGTCTTTATATCTGGTAACTCTCTTCCAATAAGAATTTTAGATATTGTTTTACATAAAAGTAAATTAATTAATTTTGTAGGGAATAGAGGCTTATCTGGAATAGACGGAAATATATCAATAGCTTCTGGATTAAGTTCAATTTTAGAAAATCCTGTATATTTAGATATTGGTGACTTAGCATTTTTTCATGATTGTAGTAGTTTAATTACTGCAATTAGAAATTCTAAAAACCTTACTATAATTGTAAATAATAACCATGGAGGACAAATATTTTCTCTCCTTCCTCAAGCTAAAGATTTAAAAAATATTTATAGTGAATGGTTTTTAACTTCACATGATGAATTTTCAATTAAAAATATTTCAAAAGGTTTTGGATGCAATTATTATAATCCAAAAAATCAAAAAGAATTTAAAGATATATTAATATCTACAGCTAAAACTAAAGGTATAAAAGTAATAGAGCTAAATTTTTCAAATACAGATTATAGTAAATTTAATATCTATATAAAAAATATCACTGAAAATTTATAATAAACTCTATGAGAAAGAAATTATATTATAAAACTGAAGGCTCAGGGATTCCTTTAATTTTAATTCATGGTTTTACAGGAAGCCATAAATCTTTTGACGTAGTTTCTAATTATTTAAAACAGTATTTTAAAATAATTAAATTAGATATGATAGGCCATGGATTTTCTATAGATTTTTCTGAAGACAATTATTCCTTTTCAAAATCTATTTTATTTATAGAAAATATAATTAATGAATTAAATTTAAAAAAAGTTAATATAGTTGGTTATTCTCTTGGAGGTAGATTAGCTATGCAGTTTGCAATCAATAACTATAATAAAATTAATAAATTGATATTATGTAGTTCATCTTTTGGAATTGAAAAGAAATTGGAAAGAATTTCAAGAATTAAATCAGATGAAAAAATAATTGATCTATTAATGAATAATGAAATTAAAAAATTTGTAAATTATTGGGAAAGAATTCCTTTATGGGATTCAGAAAAAAATCTATCTGTTGAAATAAGACAAAAAAATAGAAATATAAGATTAAATCAAAATAATATTGGTCTCTTAATGAATTTAAGATATCAAGGACAAGGTGTTCAAGAATTCTTAGGTAAATCATTAAAAAATATAAAATCAAAAACACTTATAATGTATGGAGAAAAAGATTTAAAATATAAAATTATTTCAAAAATAATGTCTGAAATAATTGAAAATTCAGAATTAAATGTCGTCTCTAATTCAGGTCATAATATAATATTAGAAAACCCTATATATGTATCGCAAAAAATAAAAAATTTCATTTTAGGAGAAAAATTATGAATATCAAATGGGAACAAAAAGGCATATATCAAGATATATTAGTCGATTATTATGAAGGAATTACTAAAATAACAATTAATCGACCAGAAGTCAGAAATGCTTTTAGACCTCAAACAATCTCTGAACTTAGCGATGCATTTAAAAAAGCTGCAGAAGATGAAGAAACTGGTGTTGTTTTGTTTAGAGGAGCCGGAGAAAAAGCCTTTTGTTCAGGTGGAGATCAAAAGATAAGAGGACATGGAGGTTACAATGATCAAAGTGGAAATCCTTCTTTAGGTGTCCTTCCTTTACAAAGGTTTATAAGATATATGCCAAAACCTGTTATTGCCCTTGTTAGTGGATATGCTATAGGAGGTGGCCATGTTTTACAGGTTATTTGTGATTTAACTATTGCATCTACAAACTCAGTCTTTGGTCAAACAGGACCAAAAGTTGGTTCATTTGATGCAGGTTTTGGAAGTTCAGAACTTGTTAGGTTAGTAGGAACAAAAAAAGCTAAAGAAATTTGGTTTCTGTGTGATCAATATAGTGCAAAAGAAGCTTTAAGTATGGGGCTTATTAATAAAATTGTTGATTATGATCAATTAGAGTTTGAAGGCATTAAATGGTCAAAAAAAATCCTAGAACATAGCCCAACAGCAATTAGGTTTTTAAAAAATACTTTTATAGCAGAATCTGATGGTTTAGCTGGTTTGCAAAATATGGCAGGGGATATCACTATGATGTATTACATGACAGAAGAAGCTAAAGAAGGAAAAAATGCATTTAATGAAAAAAGAAAACCTGATTTTTCTAAATTTCCAAAACCACCATTTCACGGCTAAAAAAAATTGTGAATAAAAAATTAAATTCAATATTAGTTGCTTTTAGATTAAGAACTTTACCAGCAGTTTTAGGTCCTCTAATAGTTTCAATTTCTATTGCAATTTTTGATTCATTTAATATTTTTAAAATAGTTTTAATTCTTCTAATAGGAATTTTTCTTCAAATCCTAGTTAATTTAATTAACGATCTCGAAGATTCAAATAAAGGAATTGATAATGAAAGTAGAGTAGGTCCATTAAGAGCTACGCAATCTGGTATATTATCAAAATTTGAAATGAAATTGATCATCTATGTAATATTTTTTATATGTTTACTTTTGGGTATTGTAGCTTTTATTATTTCTGGATTTTTTACCTTAATTATGGGGGTAATGCTTATATTTTTAGCTTATACATATACTGGAGGTCCTAAACCTTATGGTTATATTGGCTTAGGTGAAGTTGCAGTTATGATAGTATTTGGGCCATTTACTATTTTGGGAAGTTTATATTTATTTGATATATATCCATCAATATATTTTATATTAATATCATTAGTCCCTGGCCTATCAGCTAGTCTAATAATTCTAGTAAATAATATAAGAGATATTGATAACGATCAAAAAGGTGGTAAAAATACTATTGCTGTAATACTTGGAGAAAAAAAATCTAGATACTTATATTTTGGAATAATAATTGTAATTGCAATTATTTTAATATCTATAATGTTTATCTTTCAAAATTTCTTAATAATTATTCCAGCTATATTATCTTTATATATATTTCCATTGAGTGATCTAGGTTTCATAAAAAACAATGTTTATAACTGGTCATTGGATCTAGAAAAATCAAAAAAATTAAATGAATTAAATTTCACTTTAATTAAGACAGTTAAATCACATTTTATATTTTGTATAATCTTAGGTATTTCTCTATTAATATGGCCTCATTTGATTAATACATCAGGAATATAATTAAAATGATTAATAAAGTTGAATATAGTATTTATAGAATTCCTTTTAAGACTAAAGTGGAAAATTCAAATTATATTTATAAGTTTCAAGATTATATTTTTATAAAAGTAAGTAAAGATAATAATGAACAAATTTTAGAAGTTTCACCTTTGGCAAAATTTAGTACTGAAAAAATAAAGAATATTAAGAAAATATTTGAAGATAAAGAGTATGTATATAAAAACAATTTACCTTCATTAGAATATGCAATTTCTCAAATAAATCAAAAGTATTCTAAAATTCCATATCTTAAAACAGCAATCCTGATAGGTGGGAAAGATAATTTAGAAAAAAAAATTAACTATTACATTAAATACGGTTTTAAATCTTTTAAAATTAAATTTTCAAAAGATAGTTTCGAAAGTAAATATAAAGAAATAGAAAAATTTATTAACAAATATAAAATAAGAGCTGATTTTAATAATGAATTTTCTATTAAACAAGCACAAGATTTTTTAGATCAAAACAAACACATAAAATTTGATTTTATTGAAGGATTGTTAAAAAGTAAAAATATAAAAAATTATTTAAAAATTAATAGATATAAACAAAAACTTTCTATAGATCTAACACTTAATAATTTTGATGATATATTAGAAATAATCAAATTTGATTGTATAGATTATGTTGCAATAAAGCCTAAGTTATTAGGAAATTATAATAAATCTATAAAATTAATAGATATATTATATAAATCTAATATTAAAAGTTATATTAGCTCTTCTTTTGAAACTCAAGTAGGTATTTATAAAACTCTTTCGTTAGCAAAATATATGAATGAAGTATATAAAGAAAAAATAATACATGGACTAAGTACTTCAAAATATCTTATTGATGAAATAAATAATGGAATATTATTAGATAAAGGAAAAATTTATTTTAAATATGAAAAACTAAATTTTTATAAATTATCGAAATTCCAAATTACATCTTGGAAAGATATTAAAAATAAAACATTACTTCAAAATATAAATGATGAATTTTAGTTGGATAGAACAAAATTTAGGCAAAGGTTCTTTTATATCTACTGATATAGAAGAGCTAACTTATGATGATTTTTTTGATTTGATAAGATCATATGGAAATTATTGTTATAAAAAAATAAATAAAAATGAAAAAATATGTTTTATATCTAAAAATATTTTAGATTATGCTATTTTTTCAAATTTATTACCTATGTTAGGTGGAATTTTTGTACCTTTAAATCCTAATAGTACAAAAGAAGAAATTTTGAATAAAATGAATATTATTAATAGTAAAAAAATTTTTTATGATGAATCTTGTGATATTAATGTAAAGCATTTTAAAAATGTTGAACTTTTAAAAATAAAAAAAGGTGATTTAAAAGCAAATTCGATTTTTTCTTGGCCAAATCAAAAAGAAACAGTTTGTATTTTATTTACTTCAGGTACTTCTGGAAAACCAAAAGCTGTAGAACTTAATTTAGAAAATATTGAGACTAGCTCTCATATTTCACAAAAGAATTTAAATATAAGAAATAGTGATAAATGGTTGTTATGTATGCCTCCTTTTCATACTGGGGGACTTTCAATAATATTTAGAAGTTTGATATTTTCAAAAAAATTATATATTGAGAATTTATTTGATCCTGAAAAAGTTATTAATCTAATTATGAATACAAAAGTAACAATAATATCATTAGTTCCTACAATGCTATTTAAAATTATAACCATCATGGAAATAAAAAAAATAATAGCCCCCAAATCATTCAGGTTTATTTTATGTGGAGGAGCAAATGTTTCTGAAAATTTAATTAAAAGGGCAAAAGACATAGGAATTTTAGTAATACCTACATACGGAATGACTGAGACTACATCCCAGATAGCAACTGCGTCTCCTTTAGACAAAAATAGACCCGATTATTCTGTAGGAAAGGTACTAAATAATATTAAAATAAAGATTGATTCAAATGAAGAAATATTTATTCAAAGTAAAATTGTTGCAAAATATTATAATAATGAAACTTCAGCAAAATGGTTAGCTACTGGAGATACAGGATATTTAGATGATAATAAATATTTATTTATAACTGGCAGGGTAGACGATCTTATTATTTCAGGAGGAGAGAATATAAATCCAATAGAAATAGAAAATATTGTAAGCAACTTAGAATATGTTGAAGAATGTGTAGCAATTGGCAAAAAGGATGAATATTGGGGAGAAATATTAACCTTAGTATTATTTGCAAAAAAGAAAGTTACTTTAGATGAAATTAATAAGCATTTAATTATGTTTGATAATCATAAAATCCCAAAAAAAATATTTTTTTATGACACCCCTCTACCAAAACTTGATAATGGTAAATTTAACAAAAAATTAATTAGGAATATTATTAATGAAAATGTTTCTTAAATTACATTCATTTTATAAATCTTCACCTGTTACTGCAACTTTAATGATTGCAAATCTTTTAATGTATTTAATTCAAGAAATTACAGGAGGTTCAAAATCTACTGTTAATTTGTGCAGATTAGGTGCAAAATGTGATTTTTTTATATCTCAAGGTGAATATTGGAGATTTATAACTGCTACTTTTATGCATATAGGCTTTATTCACGTCTTATTAAATTTAGTTGGGCTATATATTTTTGGCAGGCTTGTAGAAAAAGAATTTTCAACAAAAAAATACTTAATAATTTATTTGTTTTGTGGATTTTCAGCTACTGTTTTTTCATATTGGTCAGGATCAGCATTTATGGATAAAGAAAATATCAATTTATTAAACTGTACTGAAGGGCTTGGTGCTATAGGAGCTGGAGCTAGTGGTGCAATATTTGGATTGCTTGGTAGTTATGCTTCATTTTTATTATTAAATAAAAATGTTTTAGGTAAACATGGTAAAGAATCATTAATATCTATAGGTGTATTAATATTTATTAATGTAGCCTATGGATCTTATGCTGGAGATATTGATCAAGTAGCTCATATGTCAGGATTAATATGTGGATTTGCAATTGGGTGGTTATTAAGTCCATCTAAACAATTACTTGTATTACCTGATCAAATGTATGAAAAATCTATTATAGTTTCTATAAAACGAAATAATATCTCTCTATTATTTATTGTTAGCTTCATATTTTTGATTATAATTATTTTCATGGCTTATTATCAAAGAACACAATATTTAATAGAGTTATCACAAATTTGTAGATTGGAAGAATGGTATACGATCAAATAGACATTGTTAATAAGTTAGTAGAATCTATAAATCTTAGTGGAAACAGTGTAACTAATTCAAGAAGAAGAATTATAGCTGAAATAGTAAGAAAAGAAGGTTTATTTACTTCTGAAGAACTTACTAAATCATTACCTAATATTGGTAGAGCAACTGTTTATAGAACTCTTAAATTATTGTATGAGCAAGGAAGTGTCTGTAGAATAAACATAGTAGATGATCATAGTTATTACACTTTATCTTCCTCGGATCATCACCATCATACTGTTTGTAAAAAATGTAATAAAATTGATGAAATTAATTTAATTGGACTAGAAAAATCAATTAAGCAATTTGAAAAAAACATTAATGGTGAAATAGTATCCCATAACTTAGAAATTTATATTATTTGTAGTGATTGCTCATAACTAAAATATATTTTTCCCATATTTATATGCTATTACTCTTAATAAATACAAAGATAATATTGATATTAATATAAAAACTATTAATGTAAAATCAAAATAATGAACTGACAATCCTATTGAAGTTCCTGCAGCAGGAATATGTTCAGTATCTGAAATACTCATTAATAATAGACATAGAGTAAGAGATAAACCAGAAAAAATATGAAAATCTTTATTATTTATTGTTACAAAAAGTTCCTGATTAAATATTGAAAAAATAAAATATAAAAGCAAAAAAGATAAAATTGCAATACAATTACCACCTACAAGACTTTTAAAATTATTTTGAGCATTTTTAGGATGTAAAAATACTAAAGCAACACTCGAACCAATAGCTGCATTTATCACATTATTAGAAAAAGATTCACCAATTAATATTATTAATGTGATAAATAGGCCTGCAAAAATAGATTGTATGAAATGATATTTTGTAATTGAATATCTAATTTTGTTTACTTCCATTTCCATTATATTTGGTGGAGACGGGGAGGAGTTGAACCCCCCGTCCAAGAAATTTTTTCTTTAAGCTTCTACAGGCTTAGACGATAATTAATTTTCGTCAATAAAGGCGTTATCGACAAACCAACTATTATTGCTTAGCCAGAAAAGTATTTGCAAAATTACTCTAGCAATAACTTTGCTCAGCTTAGGTCTATCGTCGCTTTGTAGTATCACCCTAAGCAAAGATACTACAAAACGTCACTACTGTTTAATTAAGCAGCGAGAGCGTATTTTTGATCGCCAATCATTATTTTGCCATTTCATACGTGGTATGACAACACGACCTGCGACCTAAAGAGCCATTCCCTGTCGAACCCACTCGTCCCCATATTACTAGTTAAAGCTTATCTTAATTATTTTTGTTTTTCAAAACTCTTGCAATATCTCTATTCGAATCTTTTTCTTTAATTGAAGCTCTTTTATCAAATTTCTTTTTTCCTCTTGCAAGAGCAATTTCTATCTTAACTAGATTTCTTTTCAAATATACAGATAATGGAATTATAGTTAAACCTTGTTGAGATTTAGTTCCTCCAAGTCGATCTATTTGTTTTTTATGTAATAAAAGTTTTCTTTCTCTTATAGGGTCATAATTAGCAGAGGAAGAATCAAACTTATATTCTGCAACATGACAACCAATTAACCAAGCTTCACCTTTATTTATTATTACTCTAGATTCTGATAT
>Ga0114993_10000030_pt1 | contig 120764 bp, 93 predicted proteins | sample ArcticOcean_MG_C_FD_87042 | JGI IMG/M metagenome (GOLD analysis project Ga0114993, IMG submission 87042) | Marine microbial communities from western Arctic Ocean - ArcticOcean_MG_CB2_150 | ecosystem: Environmental > Aquatic > Marine > Oceanic | place: Arctic Ocean: Canada Basin | collected... | reverse complement strand
AGGATGTCGTGCATGGCCTGGCTGGTTCTGCCATCTAGCGGCAGGTCTATTGGTGAAACGTTTAGCAAACGCTCTAATATACATCACGGCATGCGTCTAACACGCCATATATCCGTGCCTCGCAAATTTGCCCTTGTGGAACTGGTGATCGTGATCACGGTTGTTGCGACCGTCGCGGTCGTCGGTATTCCGTCAGCAGCTATCAGATGTGCCACGAGCCTCCGCGCTGGCGATTGGCTGGCGCGTCCGCGATGTATGCTTCCCGGTCAGAGGCGGTCAAAGTATGGTGAGGCGAACCAACAGCTGCCCGCATACTCCCAGTCGTTGCAGTACGGATCGAGTTCTCAGCATTCAGGCCTGAAATAGTTTCAGGGACCGAGGGGCTTGAAGCCTTCGGCTTCGAGGCACAGAAAGAATTCTTCGACGTTCATGAAGATGTGCCCCTGCTCGATATAACTGTCGGTCGTGAATGGGCTGAGGTTCGTCGGCGGGTAGATCATGTAACGGCGCTTGTGATAGTCGCGGGCGTGCCCGAGCTCGTCCATCATGCCGGTTGACATTGGCGGGCGTTGAGCGTACGGGTGAATCGCAACGACGGCGTCGACCTTGCCGACGAACCAGTGCAGATCGCGATGCACGGTGTAGGAAAAGGTCACTTCCTTGTCGCGCTGGCTATCGAAGTTCGAACCAATCTCGATGGCCTGCGGGTCGATGACCAGACCATATTCGTTGAGCCGTGCGATCGTCTCGTTCACCACGACACGCGCCTGCGGGTCTGAGTGCGTCATCGAGTACGAGACGTAGAAGGACGGGACGCGTTCGTGCTTAACAAGCTTGAACAGACTGTCCGGATTCTGGCCGATCGGAATGACATAGTGCCGCACATTCAAATGCTCGGCCCAATCCTCTGACAGGCTGACTTCCTCGTCCATCCAGGAGAGAATTTCGCGGATGCTGAAGTTGTGTTGCTTGACGCGCTGGAAGAATTCGTCGCGCTTCTGGGCGTCGTGCATGCGCTCCTGAATGAACAACTCTGCGTCGATCAAGGTGACGACAACGTCGGGCCTTATGAAGTGCGCGATCTCCTTGTGGTCCTTGAGTTTGATATTGACGTGCTTCCATTCGATCGTGGACGGTGCGCGGATAATCGCGTTGGTCACGTTGTTCGCTTCGAGCTCGAAGCCGATCTTGCGGTATTCGCGTTCGCGCAGGACTTCGAACAGGTAGTTCGTGGTACCCAGCAACCGGTCGAGCTTCTTGCCACCGGTGCTTTCCAAAGCGTTGATCAGATTGTGATAGCTGATGTCGAGCCCCTGATCCTGTCCCATCTGCAGAACTTGGTTGATATAGGCATCGTCATTCATTCCGGCGATCATACCGGTGACTAAAACGCGCATGTCAGTTCCTCGGGAATCTGCGGTGGCAGCTCAGAAAAATTTACGGCGTCCTTTCGGTGACATCGGGTGCTTTTTCATCTGTCCTTTGCTGGCTTTTTGCTTTGGCGGCTGCTCGAGATGCAGGGCGTACCATTGCTCGCCGATGCTGGCATTCGAGAACAGGTGAATCTTGTTGTTGGCGACGTGTTCCCAGTTGCGTGTGATCACATCGCTGTCGGTCTTGTCCTTGGCACTGGTCAGGACTTCCAGAGCTTCGTCGATTTTCTTGCGCTTGATCAATGTCCACGTGTAGAGTGAATAGATCAGCAGCGCCTTGTCGTACTTGAACTTCTTGACGCCTTTCTTGAAGCTTTTCTCCAACGCTGCGAAATCTTCGTTATGGTACTGGCGTGTCATCTTCATGGCCAGTGTCAACGGTTCGAGCACGAGGATTTTCGGTATCAGAGCGTCAGCTTTATCGAAGCGCTTGATCTGGAAGTTGAGCTGCATCTTCAAGGTATTGATCTGGCGCTCCGCCAGGATGTTCCATTTGTACAACGGCTGTGCGGTTTCGAGGACTTCGAGGGCGTCGACTACGCCTGTTTCCATGACTTTCTCCACCTGGGCCTGCATCACCTTCTGCGAGGACGGCTTGGTTTGGAAACGGCCGATCAGGCGCTGGGCTTCGGCCTGAGCTTCAGTGATCCGATCCTGTACCGTCATCGCGACGGCCTGCAGGCGCTTGCCAAAGTAACGGCTCAGGAGAATCATCAGACCGAAGAAGACGGCGGCCCCGAGACAAATGCCCCAGCCCAGTCCGGTGACACTGGCCAGTGCCGCCGCCGCGACCACGGCAGCGAGTACGGAAACAATCAAAGACAGCATTGGCTCCTCACATTATCAAATCGTGAAAATCAGCACGCCGCAATTCGGCTGCCAAAGAGATCATTAGACGGCGAGCATTTCGGCATTGACTTGCTGCCGTTTCTGCCCGATCAAAGAATAGGGACCGACCCAGTCAATCTGCACCGGCACAAGCTGTCCGATCAGATCTTCGCCGCCTTCGAAATAGACCAGCCGATTATCCGGGGTGCGGCCGTACCAGCGTCCCTTCTGGTGTTTCTCGACCAGTACTTCGACGAACGTGTTCTGGTACCGGGCGTTTTTCGCGGTCAGGACCTCTTTCTGCAGGTCGTCGAGCATTTGGCGGCGACGTTTCTTCTCGGCTATTGTCACGTTGTCCGGCATTTTGCGCACGGCCACCGTCTTCGGCCGCGGCGAGTACGTGGAAATGTGGACCTTGTCGAACTGTACGCGCTGCATCATGCGGTACGTATCCATGAACTGCTCGTCGGTCTCGCCGGGGAATCCGACGATAATGTCGGTATTGAGGGCAGCCTGCGGCAGGCGGTCACGGATGCGGTCGACGAGCCGGTAGTAATCATCGCTGGTGTAGCCGCGGCGCATGTTGGCGAGCACCTCGTCGTTACCGGCTTGCACCGGAACTTCAAGGTGCGGGCAGACCTTGTCGAGCTCGGAGACGGCTTCGAGCAGCTTATCGGTCATCCAGTTCGGATGGCTGGTCAGAAAACGGATACGGTGAATGCCGTCGATCTTATTGGCCCGCGCCAGGAGGTCGGCCAGATTGATGTCCTCGTCAAGATCGAGGCCGTAGCGGTCGACGATTTGTCCGAGCAACATAACTTCGCGGATGCCCTGGCCGGCCAGCAACTCGATCTCGTGGAGCACATCGGCCGATGGTCGACTGCGTTCGCCACCGCGCCGATATGGAATAATGCAGAAGGTGCAGGCGTGTGAGCAGCCGAGCACAACGGGCACGTGCGCGGTGACCGCGACGCCGCGCTGGTCGATCGGCAAGACGTTCTCGGCGTCCTGAATGGCATCCCGCAGGCTGCGGGTCGACTGCTCCTGCAGCAGCACCGCTTCGTAGAGATCATGTTCCTGCAGGTAATCGAGCAGGGGTCCACCGTCAGACGGCGACATGAAGACATCGACGAATGGAAACTTCTCCTGCAGTGCCGGCGCTTCTTTGACGCCGACCAGGCACCCCATCAGCCCGAGCACAAGATCGGGACGCCGTTGCTTGATCGTCTTGAGCGAGCCGAGACGGCCGTAGATCTTATTCTCCGCCTGCTGCCGCACAACGCAGGTGTTGAGCACGACAACATCGGCTTCATCCGGGTCCGGGGTCGGTCCGTAGCCCAGCGTCTCGAGTTGGGCGCCGAGCTTGCGGGAATCCGCCTCGTTCATCTGGCAGCCGATGGTCCAGATATGGTATTGTTTGTCGAAGGTCTTGTTCATGAGCTGTGGGGCGGCTCAGAAGAGCGAGAGCGGGAGGGTGTCTGTTTGGAGAAACATATAGTATATAACGAGTTACAGACACCGTCAAACTTCCCGGCATTGCGGAGGAGGATGATTCGCCACGGATGGCGGCAGCCGACCCGCGGCGGAATAAAAACAGTGCCGCGAATTTCCATTTCTCACGTTGACGCAGGCGTTTACTCCGCGCCCGGTGCAAACATCCATATGGCAAATGACGAAAAATACCGTTGTCGGCCAGAATCCGCTGCTGATCTTGCAGCGATATAGAGTCATAACCGCCGTGCAATGGGATCGCAGCGCTCCACCTCTGGCGAAACTGCGTCGGCAGTTCTGGAGAAAAATCGCCTTGCATCGGTTTTTAAAATTGCCCGGCCTGCATGCCTGCCCCAATTCGCCTGTTTGTCGCATTCATCAACTGCTTAGACAACCGAATGGTCGGGCGGCGAAGTCGCGTTATATTGCAACATGACGTAAAAAAAATACGGTCAGGAGTGCGATTGATGAGTGAAACTTTAATTCCGTTTGAATCTGGCAGCGCGGCGCACGCCGCGCTGTCGCGGTCATCGGGCTACGCCACCCAGCCGAGAGATTTCGACTGGCTGGAAAAGAACATACCGTGCCAGACGGCCTGCCCCGCGGGGACCGACATCCCTGAATATCTGGCGGCGATTTCTCGCGGTGACTATGCCCGTGCGTACGGGATCAATTTGGAAGACAACGTCTTTCCGGCGACTCTCGGTCGTGTGTGTTCCCGGCCGTGTGAGCCGGAATGCCGGCATGGCTGGGAAGGTAACGGCGACTCGGTAGCGATTTGCTTTTCAAAGCGGTCTTCCGCCGATCTCGGCAACCAGGACCCCGTAGTCATGCCGAAGATTTTCTCCGACTCCGGGAAGAAAATTGCCGTTGTTGGGTCCGGTGTGGCCGGGTTGACAGCCGCGCGCAACCTGGTGCTGTACGGCCACCAGGTGACGGTTTACGAAAAACACTCGACACCCGGCGGCATGCTGAACCAGGGCATTCCCGAATTTCGTCTACCGCGCGAGTTGATCAACCGCGAGATCGGCCAGATCACGGCCTGCGGCGTCGAAATCGTCTGCAGCACCGAGATCGGCAAGGACATTCCGATTGCCCAACTCATCGCGGACAACGACGCCGTCATTCTGGCGGCCGGCACCCTGCGCCCTAACATTCTCGATCTGCCGGGTGCCGAGTTGAAGGGCATCCGGCACGGGCTCGATTTTCTCCTGCAAGCCAATGAGTTCGAGCACGAGCAGATGCACGGCCACGTTGTCGTTATCGGGGGTGGTTTCACGGCCATGGACTGCTCCCGCACCGCGTTTCGTCTGGGTGCTGAGAAGGTCGGTGTTTATTATCGGCGTTCGACCAATGAAATGCTGGTGACGCCCGGCGAGCTGGAAGAGCTTGAGGAAGAGAACATCACCATGGAGACGATGGTCAGTCCGGTGGGCTATGTCGGCGACGACCAGGGCAGGGTGAAAGCCATCCGCTTCATCCGCACCGAGCTGGGCGCACTCGATGAAGACGGCCGTCGCCGCCCGGTCAATATCGAAGGCAGCGAATTCGAAATCCCGGCCGACTGGGTGCTGCTGGCGACTGGCCAGTACCCCGATACCGATTTCATCGTCGACGATTTCCGCCCGGACCTGGTTGGCGACGAGCAGTGGCTGGTCAGTGGCGAGGAGCATGTGACCGATGTCGAGAAGATCTTCATCGCCGGCGACTTTGCCATGGGCGCATCCACCCTGATCGACGCGATCGGCCACGCCAAGGCCTGTGCCCGAGTCGTCGACAAACATATTACCGGCGAAACCCGACTCACCGACGTTGCATTGATCGAGGACGCCGAAACCACCGGCCGCAAACGCGAGATGGATGACATCCCGTTGCAGGTCATGCCGACCATCCCGGTGACCGAGCGCACGCTGTCCGCGGAAGTCGAGACCGGTTATCTCGAGGACGCCGCCGGTGAAGAGGCAAAGCGCTGTTACCTGTGTAATTTCAAATTCGAGATCGACAATGACCTATGCATTTACTGTGACGGCTGCTTGCGCGTCAAACCGGTGGACAACTGCATCGTAAAGGTCAAAGAGATGACTTACGACGATGACGGCCGTATCACCGGCTACGTCCGGTCGACCAACGCCATGGACTACAACCTGTTGTATATCGACCAGAACGAGTGCATCCGCTGCGGCGCCTGCGCCGATGTCTGCCCGGTTGAGTGCATTCCGGTGCAGAAAGTCAATAAACGAGTGGTGAAAACCAGCGACGTGCACTAAGGGCATAATGGCATCGCTGCACGTTACCAAAGGCAGCGCCATGTTCACTCCGGGACAGATTCAGAACATGCTGGCCTTGGCGTTGTGCCTGGTTGTCGTTGTCGATGTGCTGCTGATCATGCGGCATCGGCAGCAGCACCGTAAGGGCCTGCGAAACCTTGCCATTGATCTGCTCAGTGAAACTCATGAGCTGGCGGCGGACTCCAAACAGTGAGCATCGGCGACAGGTTTGCAGGGAAACCATGCTTTCTCACCGCGCAGCCCGCTGTGGCGACGATGTCTTGCACAGCGGCTGCCGCACTCAACTTCATTCCCGCGATCGGCATTCCTGCATTCGGCTGGACGGTCTGGCGCCTCCTCGGTGTATCGCTGCATCCACTGCTACCGTTGCTGTGGTTCGCTGGTGGCCTGCTGGTCTACAACCTCGACCGCGCCGTCGCTGATCCTGCTGATCTGACCAATATTCCCAGACGTGTCCAACGCGACGCGGCATTTGCCGACAGCCGTCGAGCGCTGATGGCGGTGGCGGCGCTTTTGCTGTTTGCCGGACCGTTGCTCCTCGGGGCCTGGCAGGTTGCCGCCGTGATTTTTGCCGGCACCGTTGTCTGTGTCGGCTACTCTGTGCGCCTGCCGTTGCTGCCGGTGCGGATCAAGGATGTGCCGGTAGTGAAGACCTTTTTCCCGCCGCTCGCCATCACGGTTGCTTTGATGGGCACACCGCTGCTGCTGTTGCCTGAATTGCCGACCGGATTCGGTGCCGCTACGGTTTGGGTCTTGGGGATTTTGCTGGCAAATGTCATCGTCTGTGATCTGCGCGACTTGCCCGGCGACCGCGAGAGCAGGGTTGTCACCCTGGCTGTGCTGTGCGGTGGTCCGGGCACGGTGGCCGCGCTGGCCGCGGTGTTTCTGCTGACCGCTGCAGCGAGTGTATGGCAACTCTACGTGGCGGTGGGCACCCTATGCTATTTGGCCGCGGCTGCAGTGTGTTTTCCGATCGCCAGAGGACGGCAATGGTATTTCGATTGTGTGGTCGACGGCGTGTTGTTCGTACCGTTGCTGCTGTGCGCCGTGTAGATTTTACTGTTCGGCGTTCAGACAATGCCACGGGGTGAGGCAACCCAAGAGTCTCAATGCCGTGCCTGGAATGCCGCGATACAGCAATCGCGTCGGGCCTCCCTTAACCTTCTCAGTGCAGTTCCCGGACCTTGTCGAGCAGGCCGTCGCAGCCGTCCTCGAGGATATCAAGCACGCGCTCGAAGCCGTCGTCGCCGCCGTAGTACGGGTCGGGTACTTCGCAAACGGTGTGGTGGCGGCAGAAATCAGTGAACTTGACGAGTTCTCCAGTTTGGCCGTGGCGTTCGATGAGGCTGGCAGTGTCGTCGTAGTTGCTGTCGTCCATGGTGACGATGTAATCGAATGTCCCGAGGTCCTCCTGTGTCAGGCAGCGGGAGATGCTGGTGAGATTGTAGCCGCGGCGCTTGGCCGTGCTGCGCATCCTGCTGTCGGCGCGGTCACCGGCGTGATAGGCGATGGTGCCTGCGGAGTCGAGCTTGATGCGGTCCTGCAGGCCTGCAGCGTCGATTTTATTCTGCATGACGCCTTCGGCGGCAGGTGAACGGCAGATATTTCCGAGGCAGACGAAAATTATTCTTGTTTGCATACAACCAATGTACAATAGATTAAATCAGTGCCAACATTCCCCGATTGCCTGAGCGCCGGGACACATCGAGATCTTTATCCGGGGCTGCGAACGACAAGGAGTGGTTGCTCAAAGAATACTATATCCATGGTATTCTGATGACAAGCTGGTCATGAATGCCGAGGTCGGTGCGTTGGAAAAGTTCGTGAGGCAACTCCCGTATCCGATGTTCCCTGCTATCGCGTGGTCTGGCTGATTGCATGATTGCAAGTGACCACTACGAAATGGTGTGCGGAATGCAATTTGGCGGTGGCAGAGGCTGTGAACCTGATCGAAAAGCTATATATTTCGTGTAGCAAACGGAGTAGCCAATGAGCCGGACAATTCTCATCACGGGAGCCGCGAGACGCGTCGGTAGGGCGATCGCCCTGGGGCTGGTTCAGCCTGGCGACCAGGTGGCCGTACACTATCACACCAGCGCTGCCGAGGCCGCCGCTGTTGTTGACGAACTGCAGGCTGCCGGTGCGGAATCCGCAAGCTTCGGCGCCGACCTCACCGCCGCAGCGGACGTCGAGGCGCTGGCAGCTGGCGTCAACGACTGCTTCGGTCAGCTCGACGTGGTTGTGGCAACTGCCGCAGTGTTTCGCCGCACACCCTGGACGGCGGTCAGCGAGGACGATTGGGATTTTCATATGGATGCCAATCTCAAGGCGACCTTTCTGCTGGTCCGGGCAGTGGCGCCGCGGATGAACGAAGGTGGCGTCATCGTAACCTTCGGTGACTGGGCCGGCGAACGGGCCTATACCGACTACCTGCCGTATTGCGTCTCGAAAGCCGGCGTCATTGCGCTAAGCAAAGCCCTGGCCCAGGAACTGGCGCCGCGCGTTCGTGTCAATTGCGTGTGCCCCGGCACAATTCTGCCGCCGCCGGATGCGACCGAGGACGGATTGAAACGGATCGCTGAAATGACACCGCTGAAACGTATTGGCAGTCCGGACGACGCCGTGGCTGCCGTGAAATTTTTTGTTGAGGGCTCGGATTTTACGTCGGGATCGGTTTTGCATATCGACGGCGGCCGAGCGATTGTAAACAATTCCAGAGCATGACGGAACAGGGAGGGGCTTAACATGGAAGACAAGACTGCACTGACCGACGAACAGATCGATGCCGAGTTGGCGACGCTGGATGGCTGGCGCCGCGACGGCATTTTTATGAAGAAGGATTTTATTTTTGCCAACTTCAAAGAGATCAATGCTTTCTTGCCGCACCTGACCGCGACGATTGTGGCGCAGAACCATCATCCCGACTTTTCGTTCATCAGCGGAGAGAAGAAAGTATCGGTCGAAGTGACGACCCACAGCGAAGGCGGCCTGACACAGGCAGATATCAATCTGGCGCGAGACCTGAACGCCTGTAACCAGTAGCCGATTGCGGATGACCTTTATATTGTTTCCGATCGTCGGTGCAATCATCGGCGCAGTGACCAATCAGATCGCCATAAAAATGCTGTTCCGCCCGTATCGCCCGATCATGATCGGCAACTTGTCCCTGCCGCTGACGCCCGGGGTGATCCCGCGCAATCGCGAAAAGATCGCCGCGAACATTGCACAGACGTTCGAGACCAAACTGCTGTCGAGCTCCGAGATCCACGAGTTCATCACCGGTTCCCATGCCCGGCGCGCGATCGAAGACAAGGTCAACGAGATGACGGTGTTTCTCGGCCCCTTCGCTGGTATGCTCGACCTGCTCAAGCCTAAAATTGTCGCCAAAATCCTTGAAGGCATCGAGGAGATGGCGAACGAAGCGATAGAGCCCGGCGGCGCGCTGAATATTCGGGAACAACTCGAAGAGAAGATCAACGCCATGGACATCGCGCAGCTCGAAGAACTGATTCTCGGTCTTTCCCGACGTGAGTTTCGGTACATCACCATCTTTGGCGGCATCCTCGGCGCTCTTATCGGGCTCGTGCAGGCCGTCTTGAATCAGCTCATACTCAGCGTGTAGCTCTCACTGGTAATCCCCTATGACGGACCTGACTTTTGCGCGCCGCGACTCGTAGACAACCACGCACCTGGTGGCAGCACACCGGCGAGGCCTGCAAGGGGTTGCGTCGGATGAGCTGGTTGCTGCTGGCGGTCGTCGGTTGCCTGTGCAGCATCGGCATCGCGTTTATCTTCGCTATCGGTCGGCAGCACGGCGGCGGTTTTGAGCTGGTCTGGCAGAATCAGACGATGTGGGTGGTGATCGGCCTGGTCGGGATGCTCGTGCTGGCGGCGATCGACTACGAATGGCTCGGGCGTGGTTCGCATCTGATCTATGCGGGGACGATCGCACTGCTGATCGCGGTGCTGCTGATCGGCCGGGAAATACATGGTGCGCGCAGTTGGCTCGTGCTGCCCGGCGGTAAGACGCTGCAGCCTGCGGAGTTCGCAAAGCTCGGCGTTATCCTGCCGGTAGCGTGGCTGGCATCACGACAATCGATGCATCTTGGCCGCTGGCGACATCTTTTTCCGTTCGTCCTGATCCTGGCGTTGCCGATGGCGCTGATCGCGTTGCAGCCGGACTATGGCAGCGCCATAGTCCTGGTACCGATTGTGGTCGGGATTGTTTTCGTCGCCGGCTTGCCGGCGCGCTGGCTGGTTTATGCGGGGGTGATCGTCGCGTTGTTGTCGCCGATCATCTTTCATCAGGTGCTGGCCGAGCACCAGCGCAACCGGATTCGGATTTTTCTCAACCCGTCAAGTGACACGACGCGCAGCGGTTGGAACGCGCGGCAGTCGTTGCTGGCAGTGGGCAGCGGGGGCTTGTCGGGCAAGGGGTTCATGAATGGCACGCAGAATACACTTGGCTATCTGCCGCGCAACGTCTCGCATACGGACTTCATTTTTTCGGTGATTGCCGAAGAGACCGGATTTGTTGGCAGTACGGCAGTAATTGTGCTGGAGGTACTGGTTTTGCTTCTGAGCGTCTATATTGCATCACAAGCGTGTGACGAATTCGGGCGCAATGTGGCGTGCGGTATTGCGGTGATGTTCTGTTGTCATGTCTATATCAACATCGGTATGACTGTCGGCATGGCACCGATCATCGGCATTCCGCTGCCTTTTGTTAGCTCTGGCGGGTCGTTCATGCTGTTGACCATGGGCTGCATTGGGATCTTGCAGAGTATTTACATCCGGCGACGCTGATTTCGGCGTAAATTCTGTATCGTATGGAATCGAACAGGGACAGATGATGGAAAACCTTGACAGCATTCTGAGTGACATGATTTCCGACGAAGAACAGTTGGAAAGCCTGGTCGCGACCACTTTCGGCATTCACAACGGTCTAAACCACATGTTTCACCGACTTTCGAGCTACCACGCGTTGCTTGAACTCGAGCTCGATGAAAGTCCGACTGGCAAGATTTACCTGCAGGAAGGCGACATCGCTTTACGCGTCGCCTTCGAACTGCTCAAGAGCCAGGAGCGCGCGCTGGATGTTCACCGCCGCGATTTCGAGTCGGTTGATCTGCAGTCCCTGGTCACCGGTGTATCACGACGGCTGAAGAAGATCGGCCAGACCGAGTTTGATCTCGACTTCACCCATGTCCAGGGCCGTGACAGCTTTGTCTGGGGACGGCTGCATCTGCTGCAGCAGATTTTCTTCGAACTGCCCACCGTGTTCCATACCGACACACCTGAGGAAACGGATAAGCTGCATATCACCGTACGCGCTGAGGTTTTTACTGACGAGTTCTTCAAGTCCTGCAAGTCGGTGCTCGAGGGTGGCGAGTACACGCTGTTGCTGGTCAGTCGGCAGGAGCGTGAGTTCGACAATCAGGAGTTGGTCGGTTTTTTCGAGAAACAGGTCATTTCGCCGAACCTGGAGCTGGCCGACAATTTCATTTCGATTTATGGCACTGTCCTGTTGCACGGCGGCGACATGCTGTGTATCAAAAAGGAAAACGAGCTGCAGTCACTGGCCCTGTTGTTCCCGTTCCGCCGCAATCGCGTCGAGATGTATGGTGAACAGCCTGTGGACGACGAGATGCTGCAGGGGACGGAGACGATTCTGCTGGTCGACGACGAGGGGATCATCTGGGACGTCGTCATCGAGATGCTGCAGACCCTCGGGTACACTGTCGTTCTGGCGGCGAACGGTAAGGACTGTGTGGAAATCTACGAGACCAACCGGGGCGAGATCGACCTCATCCTGCTGGACATGGTGATGCCGGAAATGAACGGGCACGACGCCTTTTTCGCGTTGAAGGAAATCGACCCGAAGGTCAACGTGCTGCTGTCCAGCGGCTACGTCGAGGAAGAGGACGCTCGCGACGTGCTCGAGGCCGGCGCCAAAGGTTTTCTACGCAAGCCCTATCGCATGGTCGATTTGGCCGGCGCGATCCGCGGCATCTTCGATCGCCAATAGTCTTGCAGGCGGATGGTACAGGCCGTTCTACCGCAGGCCCCACTTCGCCGCTACTTTTAATTTGTGAAGCTGACGACAGTAAATATGCCAGTGCCAATAACGGCAGCGCCGCCGGTGGCAACCGACATTGTCTTCATCATGAATTTCGGGATCAGTATGAGAATGTCCGCCGGCATGTCTCTACACGGTGCACGACACACTCGATTTTTTAGTAGTATCCTCGGAGTTTTTTCAATCGATTCACCCTCCTTGATCTCTTGCCCCCAAGTAGCTGATTAAAGCTGGGAGGATTGGGACTGGAGAGGATCACGGCCATTTTCGCCGCTCGGCCTACCGGCCGAATCGCCGCTGACGCAGGTGGTAAGAGCGCAAGGCGCGGAGGAAGTCGATCTTTCGGAAGTCCGGCCAGAAGGTGTCGCAGAAGTAATATTCGGCGTAAGCGCTTTGCCACAGCAGAAACCCCGAGAGCCGCACTTCGCCGCTGGTGCGGATGATCAGATCCGGATCCGGCAGGCCGCTGGTATAGAGGAATGGTTTGATGCTGTCGGCGTCGAGCGTCGGCAGGATGTCTTCGAGCGCCTTGCCGGCGGCCTGCTGATCGGTGAGGTACTGGCAGAACGCATCGGTGATCTCCTCGCGGCCACCGTAGGCGATAGCGACATTGAGCAGAAACTGGTCGTGATTCTTCGTCGCCTTCTCGATATCGGCGATCGCCTGACGCAGACTGTCCGGCAGCAGATCGAGGCGGCCCATGTATCGGAGCCGGATCTTGTTGTCGCGGATGCGCGGGTCCTGCAGCATTTTACGCGTGCGTGTCTCGATCAGTTTGAGTAGTCCTTTGACTTCTTCCGGGTCGCGATCGAAGTTGTCGAGTGAGAGGATCCATATTGTGGCGCAGGGAACGTTGTATTCGAAACACCAGTTGAGTACTTCATCGAGTTTGTCGGCACCCATGGAATGGCCGTCGATGATGCTGCTCAGCCCCCACTGACGCGCGAACCGGCGGTTGCCGTCGAGGATGATGCCGATGTGCTCAGGCCGCGCCCAGCGCAAAGCTGCCTTACCGATCCGGTGCTCGTAGAGTTTATAGAACGGCCATTTGAGCAACCGGTTGATGCGGCCCAACAGGAACTTGAACAACGCCCAGGATGTGCTGGCGGTTTGCCCGACCGGCCGCTCGACGGTGGAGGCGGAGGATTGCATGAAAGCTCGGAAGTGGGGCTAAGGAACTATGACTGTGACGAGTGGCAAGGCCAACAGGAAAGAAGCAATAAGATAGCGCGCCCATCGGTGATCTGCCATCCTTCAGTTGGTTCCACGAGGCTTCCGCGCTGGTGCCACGGAAGATCTTAGTTGACCATGGCCATGTTGAAAGTTGCCGGTTTTCCATCATCGGAAGATGCGGTAGGGCTTTAGGACTCTTATATTAGCGATTATGGCAGAACCCATTGGAGCAGATTTTGTGACGGTAGATATGTGCTGATGCCTGATTCTTGACACTCGACACCTGAACTTGATACCCCGCGCGGCGTTGCCGCAGGTAGGAGACGGACAAAAATGGCATTGTGGAGCGGACGGTTTTCCAGTGACCCGGACGAGGTTGTCGCTGCACTGAGCGAGTCGATCTCGTTTGATCAACGTCTATATGCCTATGACATCGCGGGCAGCATCGCGCATGTCAAGATGCTGGCGGCGACCGGTATTGTGCCGATGGCGGACGCCGAGTCGATTGTTGCCGAGTTGTTGCAAATCCGGGAGCAGATAGATGCGGGTGATTTCGAATTCGATACGGCACTCGAAGACATTCATATGAACATTGAAAGTCGGTTGATTGAGCGGCTCGGCGACAGCGGCGCCCATATCCACGCCGGCCGCAGCCGGAACGACCAGATCGCCACCGATATCCGGCTCTATCTGCGCGACGAGATCAACGACATCAGCAGCCGGGTCCGCGATTTTCAGAAGGCACTGGTCGAGCTTGGCAGCGCCAATGACAGTGTTGTCCTGCCGGGGTTGACGCACCTGCAGAACGCGCAGCCGGTGCTTTTTGCCCATCATCTGCTGGCCTATGTCGAGATGTTGGAGCGAGACCACAGCCGGCTGCACGACTGCCGGGTACGGCTCAACGAGCTGCCGCTGGGTGCCGGGGCATTGGCCGGCAGTACATTGCCTCTCGACCGCCAGCAAGTGGCGGCCGACCTCGGTTTTGACCGGGCCATGCGCAATAGCATGGATGCGGTGGCTTCCAGGGATTTCGCGATTGAACTGGTCGCTGACCTGGCGATTTTGATGACCCATCTGTCGCGGCTCTCCGAGGACGTCATTCTGTGGGCCTCGCAGGCGTGTGATTACATCGAGTTGGACGACGCCTTTTGTACCGGCTCGAGCCTGATGCCGCAGAAGAAGAATCCCGACATCGCCGAGCTCACCAGGGGCAAGGCGGCCCGAGTCAGCGGTGCATTGGTATCTCTGTTGACTCTGATGAAAGGCCTGCCGCTGTGCTATAACCGGGATATGCAGGAGGACAAAGAGCCGCTATTCGACGCGATCGATACGGTCAAACTGGTGCTCGCTGCCTATGCGCCGATGATGCGCACCGCCACGGTCAAGCCGGAAAACATGGCCGCCGCCGCCGCCGATCCGGCGCTTATGGCGACGGACTTGGCCGAATGGCTGGTCGGCCATGGCATGCCGTTCCGTACCGCCCACCACCGGGTCGGGCAGTATGTCGCCTGGTGCCGGGACAATGGCGTCGGCCTGGACAAGGCGTCGCTCGAGCAGATGCGTGAGACGATTCCGGAAGCGGAACCGTCCTGTCTCGAACTGTTCACGGCAGTGCGCAGTGTCGAGTCGCGCGATATCATCGGCGGCACGGCACCGGCCCAGGTGCATGGGCAGCTGGCGTTCTGGCGGAAGGAACTGGAATCAGACAGCCCCGTCTAATGCTTATGCACATATGGTCCCACATCTCTCCATGGGTTCGTTGCGCCGGTGCTGTGTTCTGCAGTCTGAGCGCAGCCGTGACAATCGCGGCGCAAGCGCCGGCGCAGTCCGCAGCGGTGCCTGGGCAAGCGGCAGATGAGGGGAAGAGTCTCGAGAATCAAGGCAAGGAAAAGTCTGCCAAGATTGCGGCTGCCCCCAACAAACAACCCGAAAACGAAACGGTCCGGAAATGTCTCGAACAGATCAGCAGTGATTCGGCGGACGTCCGGTTGCGTGCGGTCACGGTGCTCGGCAAGTATCACAGTCCGGCTGCGCGCGATGGCGTCGTGAACTGTCTGGGCGACGAGTCGGAGGCGGTGCGGCAGTCAGCTCTGGTCGCGTTGACCGAGCGCCGGCCCAAGAACTTTGCGAGGGTATGGCAGATCAGCAACCTTGACCCGGTCATCCGGTTATTTGGCGACCCGAGTGTGCACATTCGGCGTATCGCGACGTCATCGATCCCAGACTTCTTCGTCTACGGCCTTGGCCGGCGCCGGGTCCGCGTATTCTCCAAGCCGTCGCAGGAGATTATCATCGCTGCTTACAATGACGACGACGTCACGGTACGCAAGAATATGGTGACGTATCATCGGCTCTTCAAATTGTTCGTCCCGTCGGAAACGTTGATCGAGCGGGTCAACGATGTCGACCGCGACGTTCGGGTGCTGGCGCTGAAGGCCTGCCGCAGCACCGTGAAGTCGGAGTTATTTGTGCCGTTGGTCCAGCACCTGGCCAACGACGAAGACCGCATCATCAGATTGCAACTGGCGCTGATCCTCGGCAGGGGCGGCCTCAAGGACGCGGAGCCGGTTCTGGAAACCCTGGCTGCGGACGAAAATTTTGAGGTATCGACGGAAGCGTCCAGCGCGTTGTTCCGCCTGTCCAGGCAAAAGGATCTGGCGCAGTTTTATCAAGAGGTCCTGCGTCCGCGCCTCGACGACCCGAGGATTCACAGTACGACCGCGGTGAAAATTATTCAGCAGTTGCACCGGCTCGATGTGAAAACCCGCGAATCGTCTCTTCGCGAACTGATGCAGCATGACAACGGCCTCTACCGCTACGAGGCGTTGCGCAAGTACTGCAGTTCGTTGGCTGCCACAATGGATATCGGACTGGTGTTCGGCCTGCTCGACGATGCCTCTCGCAAGGTCCGCGACACAGCCTCCCGGCAGCTTAGCAGGAAACGCTTTGCGCCGAGCCGGGAGCAGCAGCAGCAGTTGCTCAAAAACCGTTATGCGGATGTACGGAAAGCGGCCGTGAAAATGACGGGAACCATGGCGAAGGCGATGGTGGAACCGTTTCTCATGGATCTACTGCTCGACGATCGCAACGATGTGCGGTACTTGGCTGTGAGTGAGATTGGCCGCCGCCGCATCGGTGACTGGGTCGAGATCCTCGAGGCGACGATCACCGACGATGATCGGCAGATGCGCGCGCTGGCCGTGAAGCTCCTGTTCAATTCCCGGACGCCACAGTCCCAAGCGGTGATCAAAAACATCCGAGAATCCGACGACGCGGAGCTCAAGAAGATCCTCTCGGAGATCATGACGAAGAAAGACAGCCGTGGCCGTCGCATCCGGACGCCGTAGTGCTGCTGTATGTGGAATTACTCGCTCTGAGAATCCATGAATTTTGTCCGGCCGTCGGTGTCCCATTCCGCTGCTGTGATGTAGCCGCAGTCGACGACCAGCGAGGTGCCGGTGATGCCTGAGGAATCTTCGCAGGAAAAGTACACGGCTGCTTTGGCTATGTCTTCCGGGGTCAGCGCGATGCCCATCGGTACACGTCGCAACCGTGCCGCCAGGGCGGCTTTCGGGTCGGGCGTCTTATTCAGGTGATAGTGTAGCAAGGGGGTCTCCGTAATGCCCGGGCAGATGCAGTTGCAACGGATACCGTCGGCCGCGTAGTCGAGCGCGATCGATCGGCTGAGCCCGAGCACGGCGTGCTTAGATGTTGTGTAACCGGGGGTCGAGCCTTGACCTACGAAACTGCTGATTGACCCGACATTGACGATATAGCTGCGGTCGTTCTTCCGCAGGTGCGGCATGGCGTGTTTGAGCGAGAAGAAGATCGACTTGACGTTGACCCCCATGAGCTGGTCCCACGCTTCCTCGGTACATTCGTCGAGTGGGCCGACCTGGACGATGCCGGCATTGTTGGCGAGGATATCGAGCCCGTCGAACGTTGATGCCGTTCACTCGAGCGCGTCCTGTACCTCCGCTTCCCGGGCGACATCGCATTTGATGAAAATCGCCTTGCCGCCATTGTCGTTGATTTCTTTGACGACACGCTCACCGAGCTCGGCATCAATGTCTAATGCGGCAACTTCCGCACCTTCTGCTGCAAACGTTGCGGCGATCGCTTTACCTATGCCCGATGCCGCGCCTGTCACCCAGGCTACCTGTCCGTCCAAGCGTCCCATGTCGCGTCCTCCGGTTGAGTTTTCAAGTGATGTACCCATCGCGCAGATCAGTCTCGACAGCGGCCGGATCGCGCTTTTCCAGAGGCCCCCAGGCACCGCCGCCTGGCGTCTCGATGCTCAGCACATCGCCATGGTTCAATGTCGTGTTGACTTTCGTCGGCAGCTCTCGGATTGTACCGTCGCTGCCGGTTACGTGGGCGTGCGCGCCGCGGGCGTTGCCGCCGCCTTCCAGCCCCCACGGCACAAATTTGCGCCGGTCGGCGCCGATCGTCAACATGGCGCGATCGCCGAGGAAGAGGAATTCTCTGCGGATTCCGCAACCACCGCGAAATTCACCGATTCCACAACTGTCGGCGATCAGCTCATAGCTTTGCAGACGTACGGGGTATTGGCGCTCGATCACTTCGATCGGCGTGTTCTGCGTGTTGGTCAGGTGGTTCTGCATACCATCGGAACCATCCAGTCCGATCTGCGCGCCCTGGCCGCCGCCGATGGTCTCGACCAGGTTGTAGTATTCGCCGGTCACCGGGTCGATACCACCGAGATTGATCAGGTTCATCTCGCTGCTGCAGGCGGCACAGACGCGCTCGGGCACGACTTGGTGGAAAGCGCCCAGCAGGGCATCGACAACCCGCTGGTCTGTCAGGATATTGGCGTTGCCGATGGCAGCGGGAAAACGGGCCTGCAGGATACAGCCTTCCGGGGCCGTCACGGTAATGGGGCGGTGCGCCCCGGCACAGCTTGGCAGGTCGGGGTCGATCAGGGCTTTGGCGACATAGTAGACGCAGGCGCGGGCAGCTGTGAGCCGGGCATTGAGCGGGCCTGCGACCTGTGGCGACGAGCCGGTGAAGTCGACTGCCAGGGAATCACCGTCGATTGTCACTGTCGCCTTGATGGTCACGGGATCGTCGGTGACGCCGTCGTCATCGAGGTAGTCGGTGAATGTGTATACCCCGTCCGGCATGGTGGCGATGCCGGCGCGCATACTTTTTTCGGCATGCTTGAGCACGGCATCCATATAGCGTCTGGTCTCGTCGCGGCCGTGACGCGAAAACATTTCGGCGACCCGCCGTTGCCCGGTCTCTGCGGCCGCCCACTGGGCCATCAGATCGCCGCGTAACTCACGTTGCGTGCGGACGTTCTGATTGATGATTTCGTAGATTGGCTGAACGAACTCGCCACCGTCGAAAATACGTGTCGGCGGAATCTGCAAGCCTTCCTGATAGATCTCGGTAACCCCGAAGGGCATGCTGCCCGGGGCGAACCCGCCCATGTCGACGTGATGCGAAGTGGTTGCCACCAGGGCGACCGCATCGGCGCCGTGGTAAACTGGCGAGACCATCGACAGGTCCGGCAAATGCCCGGGGCCTTCGGGGTAGGGCAGGTTGGTGATGATAGCGTCGCCTGGTCGCATCCTGTCGACAGGGAATTTCTGCAGGACGCTACGGAATATTGCCGGCATGATGCCGAGATGCAGTGGCGTGCCGACTTCCGCCTGCGCGACAATTTCTCCGTCCAACGTCGCCAGCGCCGTGGAGCAATCGAAACGGTCGCGGATATTGGGTGAATAACTTGAGCGGATCATTGCGGCACATGCTTCTTCGGCCACGCCGCGCCAGCGGTTACGCATGATCTCGAGCATCACGGGATTGATCGGCTCAGGCATCGATTTCACCCGTCTGTATAATAATCTGTCCGCAGGCGTCCACGCGGAACGCCATGTCCGGCAGGATGACTGTCGTCGTATCCGCCTGTTCGATGATGGCTGGGCCGCTGTCCGCGTAGCCTGCACCCAGATCGGAACGTTTGTACACCGGCGTGTCACGGGCGGTGCCGTCGAAGATCACGGATCGTCGTGACACCGGTGCGGGCACCGGCTTTTCGGGCCAGGCCGCTGCCTTGGTGTCCTGCAGATCGATCGACACAGAAACCCAGGCGGCGACGACCTCCACCGGGTCGCCCTCGAAGTCGTAGCCGTAGGCGCGCCTGTGGTGCTGGTGAAAGTCATGCTCGACCGCATCTTGCTGCAGCGGGCCATCGGTCAGGTTGACGGCGAGGTCATGGCCCTGGCCGAGATAGCGCAGGCGCAGGCGCCGGACGACGCTCATCCGTTCAGTGGCGCCGCTGCTGGCCTGCAGGCGATTGGTCGGCTCCTGCAGCAGTTCGTCAAAGATTTCGGGAAGGCCGGGCATCATGTCGGTTAGCAGACCGAGGCGACAGAGGATCTGTTCCTCGCGCAGTTCGGAAAGCAGCAGCCCAGCGGCCGAGAAAACACCCGGCATCGCCGGCACAACGACTTCGCGCATGCCGATCTCGCGCCCGAGTTCCGCACCGTGCAGCGGACCGGCACCGCCGCAAGGGCAGAGGGAAAAATTAGCCGGGTCGTGGCCGCGTTCGACGGTGAGGCGGCGGATGGCGCTGGTCATGGCAGCGTTGACTACCTGGATCATGCCCTCGGCAGTCTCTTCGATGCTCATGCTCAGGGCAGTGGCCAGTGTGTCGACTGCCTGGCGGGCGGCGGCGACATCGAGTTCGAAACCACCGGCCATAGCTGACCGTGTGGCCAGCCGTCCAAGCACCAGGTTCGCATCCGTCACGGTTGGTTGTGTGCCGCCGCGGTTGTAACAAGCGGGCCCTGGCGCTGCGCCGGCAGATTGGGGCCCGACGCGTAAGGCACCCCCCGCGTCGACCCAGCCGATACTGCCGCCGCCGGCGCCGATAGTGTCAATATCCATCATCGGCAATCGGATCGTTTGCTCGGCGAACATGCGTTCCTGGGTAAAGACGCCGGCACCGTCGTAGATCATCGCGACATCGAAACTGGTGCCGCCCATGTCGGCGGTGATGAGGTGTTCGCTGCTGTGCTGCCTGGCCAGGGCACAGCCGGCGACGACGCCGCCCGCCGGTCCGGACAACAGCATTTCGACGCTGCGCGCCGCGATGATGCTGGCAGCCGAGACGCCGCCGTTCGATTTCATCATGAATAGCGGTGCGGTGACGTCATGCTTCTGCAGTTGCTTTTCCAGGTGGCCCAGATAGCCGCTGACGACGGGCTGGATGTACCCGTTCAATACGGTGGTGCTGAAGCGTTCAAACTCGCCTTGGCTGCGGTTGATCTGGTGTGACAGGCAGATACTGACATTTGGCAGCAGACCTTGAAGCCGTTCACCGATGGCGCGTTCGTGCGCCGGGTTGACGTAGCTATTGAGCAGTCCGACGACAACTGCCTCGACGTCCATCGTGCGGATTTGATCGGCCAGGGCGGCGATATCGGCGTCCTGCACTGGCACATCGATTGTACCGTCGGACAGTGTGCGTTCGGCGATTTCGAGGATATTGGCGCGTGGCAGCAGCGCCGGGGGACGGCGCGACCGCAGATTGTAGAGCTCTGGACGGTTCTGGCGGCGGATCAGGAGCACGTCGCGAAAGCCTTTGGTGGTAACCATGGCCATGGCGGCACCGGTACGGGTGATCACGACGTTGGTTGCCACGGTGCTGCCGTGGACGATGAGAGCGATATCGCCGAGCCCGAAACCTGCATGGTCGGCGATTGCCAGGATGCTGTCGACAACCGCCTGGGCCGGCTGCGCCGGAGTGCTGTGCACCTTATGCAGCCGCAAATCGCCCGTAGAGGAATTGACCGCGACAACATCCGTGAAGGTGCCGCCCGTGTCGATGCCGATTCGCCAGTTCACGGTTTACGCGTCCAAGGTTCAGGTTTAGTGGCGACAATGCGCCGTCAAGTCTGCAAGTTAGCCGCGGCTGTCCGATTATTCCTGTCGCTGAGAAAGTATAAAGATTGACTGCTGCGACGATTGGAAGAATGTGAAATTTGAAGGAAAGTATCGGGGTCCTGCTTCGAGCGATAATGAAGTATTGCGATGCGGCCGGCAACGGCTCTGGGACAGTTGGGTCGGAGCAGATTCCAACACCAATCGAACCTGAACTTTGGGGAAAGTCGTTCATGAATAAGACCCGTCTATTTCTACTGGCAATTCTCTGCACTGCCCTTGGTGCGTACGGCGATGTCATCAACGAGATCGTGATTGAATCGCTGACGAGCCAGGATGTCCCGGAGGACGTGGTGCGGGCCAATATCGTGCTGGATGATGGCGCGGTGTTTTCGCAGAAACGTCTGTCGGAAGATATCAAACGTCTGATGAAGACGGGCCAGTTTGCCGACGTCGAAGCCCAGGTCAACCCTGCCGGCAACGGTAAGGTGGACATCACGTTCAAGCTGCGGCCGCGCCAGAGGATTGCGCAAATCAACTTCAAGGGCAATGAGGCGGTGAAGACGCGCGAGTTGCGCAAGACGAGCGAGAGCCGGGTGGGCGATCCGATGAGCGGCGGTATCCTGGGGGAAGACCAGCGATCACTGATCAAGCTTTACCGCGGCAAGGGCTTCCACGGTGTCGATGTCACGCAGAACGTCAAAGACATCCCGGGCACTAACGACGTAATGGTTGAATACCTGATTCGCGAAAATGTCCGCTTCAAGACGCGGCGCCTGCGTATCAAAGGCAACAATGTTTACGGTACCTGGAAGCTGAAGCGTGTGATGGATACAGGGGTATCCATCTGGGGCTATATCTTTCCAACCGGTTACTACAGCGAGGAAGAGTTCAAGAATGACCTGGAGAAGCTGGAGGCGCTTTACTGGAACAAGGGCTATCTCGATTTCAAAGTCGATAAGGTCGACAAGGCTGTGGACAAGCGCTCTGCTCTGGTCCTGCTGACGCTTTTTCTCTCCGAAGGCGAGCCGTTCAAGGTCGGTACTGTGTCAATGGACGGTAACCAGATCGTCAGCAGCGAGGAGCTAGCGGCGCTGGTCGGACTGCAGTCCAATCAGGTCTACAGCAAGTCAGGCGAGATCGCCGATATCAGGCGAATCGAGGCCAAGTACAACAGCATCGGGCACCTCGACAACCGGGTTTATGCCGACCGTGACATTGACCGTACCGGCAAAGTCGTCAACATCACCTATTCGATCCGCGAAGGTCGCGCCAGCCGCATCAACGACATCAACATCACCGGCAACCGCATCACCAAAGATCACGTTATCCGGCGGGAACTGCAGATCCATCCGCGCGATCTCGCAGACGGTGGTAAGATCGCGATCAGCAAAAAGCGGCTGATTGGCCTCGGCTACTTTGAATCGGTCGAGATCAATCCGCGTTCTACCGACAACCCGGACCTGAAAGACCTGGAAATCAAGGTGAAGGAACAGGTCACTGGGCGTTTGAGTTTTGGTGCCGGCATTTCCAGTGCCGACAGTGTGATCGGCTTGATTGAGATGTCACAGGCGAACTTCGACCTGCATGATCCGCCGGCATTCCGTGGCGGCGGCCAGAAACTCCAACTGCGGCTGCAGGCGGGGGCGGACCGGCAGAATTTCAACCTGGCGTTCACCGAGCCGTGGCTGTTTCACAAGCAGTTGCGCCTCGATTATAACGTTTGGAAGCGCGAGTCTTCGAGGAACGTCGGATTTACACAGAAATCGACGGGGACCTCTTTCCGTATGACGCGGAAGATGAAAATCCCGTTCTGGCGGCACTATGTCGGCTACCGCTTGGAAGACATGGATACGGTCGATATCGACGACGGCTTCAGCGCCGAGTTCGTCGCTGCCGAAACAGGTTCAGAGATGGTCAGTGCTGTGACATTGGGGTTCGTTCGTGACCAGCGTGACCGGCTCGTGCTGACCAGCAGCGGTTCGCGCCTGGCGATCAGTGGCGAGCTGCAGGCCGAGGGCATCGGCAGCTATATCAATCTGACCAAGATCGACGTCGAGGCGGACAAGTATTGGCCGGTATTCAAGGAAAGTGTGTTCAAGATTTCCGGCCGCGTCGCCGCCGTCAATGTGGCCAGCGGTGACGATGCCCGCGTTTGGGACCGTTACTTTGCCGGTGGCTCCAATACGTTGCGCGGCTTTCGCGAGCGCGATGTCGGCCCGGTCGATCTGGCGAATGAGGAACCGATTGGCGGTAAGTCGCTGTTCCTGACTACCGCTGAGTTCACGACGCCGGTTTTTGAGAAAACGATTTTCTGGGCACTGTTCGCTGATGCCGGCAATGTCTGGGAAAACTCATTCGACCGGTTCGGCGACTACAACGTCGGTGTCGGCTCCGGTGTGCGTCTGATGCTGCCGATCGGTGGGATCCGTATCGATTACGGCTTCCCGGTGGTGAGGGATCAGGATCACCTCTCCAGCGGCGGCCGGCTGCACTTCGATTTTGGCTTCAATTTCTGAAGTCGATTAATGTCGAAGTAGCATGAGCACAGTCGGCACCGATCGCCGGCAGACAGTGGAGCACCAATGCTCTTCAATTCGCTGCACTTCGCTGTATTTCTCCCTTGTGTGGTGGTCATTTATTTCGCCACACCCGGCCGCTGGCGCTGGATGTGGCTGTTGGCCGCCAGTTATTATTTCTATGCCTGCTGGAAAGTCGAGTATCTGGCGCTGATCGTGGTGTCGACACTCGTCGACTACGTCGTTGCCAGATGTATGGCCAGAGCCGTCGCCGGGCGGCGCACGTTTCTCCTTTGCCTCAGTCTGGCAGTCAACTTGGGCTTGCTGTTTGCCTTCAAGTACTTCAATTTCGTCAATGCTTCGGTGCGGGCGGCATTCGGTCATTTCGACCTAACCTACAGCGTGCCGGCACTGGACGTACTGCTGCCGGTCGGCATTTCGTTTTATACGTTTCAAAAGCTCAGCTACACGATCGATGTGTATCGCGGCAAGCGTGAGCCCGAGATGCACCTCGGTATATTTGCCCTGTACGTCGCCTATTTTCCGCAACTTATCGCCGGGCCGATCGAACGTTCGACGAGTCTCCTGCCGCAGTTACGGGTGGTTCAGAACTTCGACTTTGACCGCCTCAAGACCGGCCTGGTCCTGGTGCTCTGGGGGTTTTTCCAAAAGCTGGTCATCGCCGACCGCATGGCGATGGTGGTTGATCATGTCTACACCGACCCGCAACAGACCGGCGGTGCGGTACTACTGATCGGAACCTACGCCTTTGCGTTCCAGATCTACTGCGATTTTGCCGGTTACTCAAACATCGCAATCGGCACTGCAAAGATCATGGGTATCGATCTCATGCAGAATTTTCGGCAACCGTACTATGCGCGGTCTATCCCGGAGTTCTGGCGACGTTGGCACATATCATTGTCGACCTGGTTCCGGGATTATGTCTACATCCCACTGGGCGGTAGCCGCGTCCGGAAATTGCGCTTGCATATCAATCTGCTCCTGGTCTTCGCAGTCAGCGCCATCTGGCACGGTGCCCATTGGAAATTTTTAGTGTGGGGGTTACTGCATGGGCTTTATATGGTTTTCGGCGGCCTGACCGCTGGGTGGCGTCATCGATGTGCTGCCGCCGTCGGTCTCGACCGGCTGCCGCGTCTGCAGCGGGTACTCGGGGTGGTCATAACCTTTAACCTGGTCTGTTTGGCCTGGATATTTTTCCGGGCGAATTCCATTTCTGACGCTGCGTCAATCGTGTGCAATATTTTCCAAATGGAAGGACTCGGTACGGTTGCGGAATGCCTGACCCGGCCGGGCCGGCTGAACGAAGTTTTCGGACTGTCGCGTACCCACCTCGTCGCGATTGCAGCAGGACTGGCCATTCTCGAACTGGGCCATCTCCTGCAGATGTGCGATCGTCTGCAGTTGCGTGCACTGGCCGCCCCGACATGCTTGCGCTGGTTGGCGTACATTATTCTGATCCTGGTGATTGCGAACTTCGGTATCTTCCAGAACCCCAGACAATTCATCTACTTCCAGTTCTGACGCTCATGAATCGACTCAAAAATCCGCTTGTCTGCAGTCTTGTGTTTGTCGTTATCCTGCTGGCAGTTTTCCGGTTCGAGAGCGCTGTGCTCGATCGGCTGGTGCCACTGGACCAATCGGTGAAGGTCAATTGGATCTACAGCCATGCAGGAACATTCGATTATGCGTTCGTTGGCTCGTCGGCGGCCTATGCTGGCATCGACGGCAAAGCACTTTCCGACACACTCGGCGGATCGGTCATCAACCTGGGGCTCGACGGCACTGCTCACCCCGAGCAATATATGGTGCTGGCGGCATTTCTTGAATCCAACGATGTTGGTACGATCATTCTCCAGGTCGATGCCTGGGGCCTCGACGAGAACGCCTATGGTTATCCGTTTCACGAATATCTTCACCTGCCTTACCTGGACAAACCGGTGGTGGCTGAGGTAGTCGCCGAGCGACGGGGTGGCCGCCTAGCTGCCTGGAAGTATGTACCGTTTCTCAAGTACGCCGAATTCAACACCCAGATCGGGGTCCCGAACATCGTGCATGTGATTGGCGGTCGCCAGCCAGAATTCGATGTCTACGGTTCGAGCCTGCGCAATCAGGCATTTAACCAGGCGGGGTTCGAGGCCCTTGCCGCCGCCGATGATCATCACTCTTACGCCTGGAGTACAATGCGCGCGGAATATTTCGAACGCATGCTGGAGCTGGCACGGAACAGAGGTATTCCGGTAATTGTCTATTTGACGCCCGAGTATCACGGAGTGCTCCAGTACAGCCCCTGGCGCCACCAGGTCGTCAGTTATTACCGGGAGACTGTGACGGCGGCCGGCCAGACGTTTCTGTCGTACGACAACGATCCGCTCTGCCGGGACCGCCTGAATTTCTATAACACCTCACATCTCAACCGCGATGGTGCCGGGCGGTTTGCACCGCTGCTGGCCCACGACGTACTTGCGGCGGTGCGCCGGGATTGATTTCGTTTCATGGTCGAACCTTTTGAACATCCATTACAGCGCCCCGCCAATCGGCTGCTGAAACGCGTTGCAGATATCTGTTTCTCTATCTTTGCACTGGTGACCATCCTGTGGTGGCTGCACCTGCTTTTCGTTATTCTGATCCGTGCCACCTCGCCAGGGCGCGCGGTGTTCCGGCAGATCCGCATCGGCAGGGACGGCCGCCCGTTCATCTGTTACAAATACCGGACGATGGTGTACGCGCCGGATGAGCTGGAGAAACCGCGGATCATGGAGGACAGCGCCCATCGAGTAACCTGGATAGGACGCTTTCTGCGCACCAGCAACCTCGATGAGTTGCCGCAATTCATCAACGTTCTGAAAGGCGATATGTCCGTCGTCGGCCCGCGTCCGCACATGCTGGGTGAGGACGAACTGCTGCCGGAGCATATCCCGTACTATCGCCAGCGTCTGCTCGTTATACCCGGGATCACGGGGTGGGCTGCGATCAACGGCTTTCGCGGTGGCTCCGACATGGCGCACATGCGTTGCCGGGTTGATCTGGATGTCTGGTACATCCGCAACTGGTCGCTTTGGCTGGATCTGCGGATTGCCGCGACCACCGCCTGGCGTATGCTGACCTTCCGCGCTGGCGGCCAGTAGAATGTTCAGAGCAGGTTGGCGGCGATCTCCGCCAGTTCGCTGCGTTCGCCTTTAGTCAGCGTGATGTGCGCTGAGATCTTCTCGTCGCCGAACCGATCTATGACACAGGAAAAACCATTGGAGTATGCGTCGACGTACGGGTTGTCGATCTGGTGCAGGTCCCCGGTGAGCACTACCTTGGTGCCGCGGCCGACGCGGGTGACGATGGTCTTCACCTCGTGCGGCGTCAGGTTCTGTGCTTCGTCGATGATCATGAACTGATGCGGAATGCTGCGGCCGCGGATATACGTCAAAGGTTCCACGCCGATTTCGTCCGACTCGAGGATGTCCGGTGGCAGCGACCGCCGCCGGCTGCGCCGGTCGATTTCACGGATCAGTTCGATGGCGTCGAAGATCGGCTGCATCCACGGCCGCATCTTCTCGTGGACGTCACCCGGGAGATAGCCGATATCTCGACCCATCGGCATGGTCGGTCGTGAGACGGTCACGCGGTGATAAACGTCTTTCTGCACCACCTGAAAAAGCCCGGCAGCGACGGCAAGCAGCGTCTTGCCGGTGCCGGCCTTGCCGAGCAGCGTGACCAGGTTGATGCTCTCGTCGAGCAGTGCATCGAGTGCGAAACACTGCCCGAGATTGAGCGGTTTGATTCCGAGAATCCCAGCACTGGCTGCAGACAGCCTGGAAACTTTTGTTGGCGATACCTGCGTAATTCGCCCCAAGGCCTGTTCCTTGCCGTCGTTTGGGGCCTTGAACAGGACGTATTCGTTGGGAGCGAACTCGCCGTTTTCCTGCTCGAGAATGCAGTGTCCGGTGCGTAGAAACTGGTCGATCTCCTTGGGGTCCCGCTCGAATTCGTGATATCCGACACCCATTTTCCGGCGATGTTTGTCTGGCTCGGCGTAGTCTTCGGCGTAGATGCCGAGGGCATCGGCCTTGAGCCGCAGGTTGATGCTCTTGGTGACGATGATCGTCGGCGTGTCGGCGTCGTGTTCGTTGAGGTAAACGGCCAGGTTGAGGATCCGGTTGTCAACGCTGGTGTCGAGTTCCAGCCCGGTATTGGCCAGCATGTTCTCGCATTCACCGGCAAAGACGCGCAGCAGGCTGCCGTTTTCGAGGCGGACGCCCTCGCCGAGCTTGGCATTCTGCCGGTGCAGATCGAGTTGCTGGATGACCGCCCGGGCATTGTTGCCGAGCTCAGTGATGTCTCGCTTGAAAGTGTCCAGTTGCTCGATCACCTCGAGCGGAATGATAACTGTGTTATTGGCAAAGACGTTGATCGCGTTGGGATCGTACAGCAGGACGTTGGTGTCGAGAATGAATTTTTTTCGCATAGGCTGGACAGGTGTTTTCCGTCGATTCAAAAATTCCGCAGATTCATAGCTTATGGTATATCTTTTCATGGTCCAAATGGCAAGTTATTCCTGATCTGAATCACTGCTATTCTACGGTTTCCCGGCCCTATGAAATTTACCTGTTGCAGCAACTCATTCGATTTGGACCGCCGTGTGTTGATCATGGGTGTTCTCAATGTGACGCCGGATTCATTCTCAGACGGCGGCGACAACGTCGTGCCGGACCTGGCCATCGCCAATGCCCTGGCGATGATCGACGCCGGCGCCGACATCATCGATATCGGCGGAGAATCCACACGGCCCGGTGCTGAACCGGTCAACGCCGCAGACGAACTCGCCCGCGTGTACCCGGTCATTTGCGGGCTTCGCAAAGAGACGGACGTACCGGTGAGTATCGATACCTGGAAATCGCAGGTCGCTCGCGACAGCATCGCTGCGGGCGCCGTAATCATTAATGATATTAGCGGCTTCAATCGTGATCCGGTGATGAAATGTGTGGCCGCGGATACAGGTGCCGGTTGTGTCGTCATGCATATGCGCGGCACGCCGCAGGCCATGCAGTCGCAGACCGATTATGACGATCTGATCGGCGAGATGACCGAGTACTTCGGCCGGGCTCTGGAAGATCTCAAGGCGGCAGGCGTAGCTCCAGACAATATCTGTCTCGACCCCGGTATCGGTTTCAGTAAAACCGCGGAGCAGAACCTGCTGCTGCTGCGGCGACTGGCCGAGTTCGGCGGCTACGGTCGTCCGATCCTGCTCGGGCCGTCGCGCAAATCGTTCATTGGTAAAACACTGGGCATCGACGATCCGGGCGCCCGGATCTGGGGTACGGCCGCCGCGGTTGCTCTGGGCGTTGGTGCTGGCGCCCGCATCATCCGTGTGCACGACGTGGCAGCTATGCGCCAGGTCGCCGATATGGCACTGGCTCTCAGCAGCGCCTGAAACCACAACACCCCAGTCGAGAATCCCCAAGCGATGGCCATATACGACGATCAACACAGCGAGTACATCACGGCGCTGTTCGCAAAACAGGACGATGCCCTGCGCCGTATCTATGAGGAAACGCCAACCCAGGGATTGCCCGCGATCAGTATTCGGCCGGAGGAAGGACAGTTTCTGCATCTCCTGGTGCGTGCCTGCGGTGCCCGAAAAGCCCTCGAGATCGGGACATTGGGCGGGTACAGCGGCGTGTGGATCGCGCGTGCACTACCGCCGGAGGGCAGCCTGACAACGCTCGAGTTCGAGCCGAAACATGCCGATGTGGCGCAGCGGAATTTCGAGCTCGCCGGCGTCAGCGATCGCGTGACAGTCCATGTCGGTGATGCGCACGACATGCTGTTGACCCTGGCACCGGATGGACCGTACGACTTCGTCTTCATCGATGCGGAAAAGACCGGTTACCAGCGTTACTACGAGTGGGCGGTGAGCAATGCCCATCCGGGGTCGGTGATTGTGGCGCACAACGCTTTTCGCGGCGGTAGCGTGGTCCGTCCGTCCGGTGCGGACGAAGGAACGGATGCGATGCGCGACTTTACGGCGCGCGTCGCGGCGGACAGCCGGGTTACTGCAACGATCTACCCTGGCGGCGACGGCATGGTCGTGGCGGTGGTGAACTGAACTGGTCAGCGCACGCCTGGCGGCGGCAGGAATGATGCATACAGACGGTTGAGCTGGCGCATCATCTCGTCGAGGCTGAAGTTGTCGGCCTGTTTCCTGGCGGCTTTGCCAAGACGGCTGGCCAGCTCGGCATCGGTGAGGATTGTAATCGTTGAGTCGGCCAGCGCGTCGGCATCTTCCGGTGCCACGATCAGTCCTGTTTCGTTGTGCCGGACAACGTCCTCGACACCGCCGAGGCGGGTTGCAACAACGGGTTTACCGGCCGCTGCCGCTTCGACCAGGACGCGTCCCATGGCCTCGGTGCAGATAGTCGGCAGCACGGCGACATCCATGACCGCCAGCATATCTGGCACGTCCGCCCTGACCCCTGCGAAGCAGGTTTGTTCGTCGATTCCCAGTTCCCTGGCAAGTGATTCGAGCTGCGGCCGGAATTCGCCGTCACCGACGATCAGCAGCCGGGCGTGCGGTATCTGAGCGAGGATCGCCGGCATGGCGCGGATCATATAGTCGATCCCCTTCAGTTCGACCAGGCGCCCGACGTAACCGACGATGCAGTCGCCTTCCGAAAGACCCAAATCCCGGCGGATCTCCGGCAGTGGCCGCGACGGTTTTTCGAATTTCTCAATATCGACGCCGCTGGGAATGATTTCGACGCGTGGATGTCGCACGTCGACTGCCTCCCAATCACGCTTCTCGCCTTCGGTGAGGCAGATCGCGACGTCGCAGCGACGGGCCACGAGGCGTTCGAGTCGAACATAGATACCCGCTTCGCGTGCCGATGGGAAGTAGCCGTGATGAATGGCGCCGTGCGGTGTGTGGATGACGAAGGGTACGCGCATCAAGCGAGCCGCGATACGACCGAGGAAGCCGGCCTTCGAAGTGTGCGTGTGGACGATCGTTGGTCGCAGCCGGCGGATCAGTTGGCAAAGCTGTAGCAGCGCCAGCGAGTCGTGCCACACAGATCCCCGGCGTACCAGATGAGAGACGATGACCGGTTCGATGCCCAGTGCCCGGGCATCATCGAAAAGATCGCCGGCCGCATCGATATCGAGACCTGTTGCGACAACGCTGCGCACTTCGCAACCGTCGATGGCGGTGTGTGCTGCCGTGTACAGCGTGTTGAGTTGGGCACCGCCGCGAATCAGACGGGTGATCAGATGGAGGATGCAGACTTCACCTGGTTGCCCGGCATTTTTCATTATGTTGCCGTAGGCAGGTTCATCGTCGGCGAGTGTCGTAACAGGTTATTCAGCAGTATCGACCGGCGCTGCTTTCCGGTTTGTAGCTGCCTTTTTCATGAAGATCGCAATGACAATGTAGAACATAATGATCTGCAGGAAAATCAGGACGGACTCGATTGGTTCGGTATGACGCAGCGCCAAAGCCGTGAAGGCGACGCAGCCGGCAAGCAAAAGGATAAAGCCGACGCTGCCGGGCACCGAGAATCCGAGATCGCAGAGGCGGTGGCCGATGTGGTCCTTGTCGCAGTGCACGATTGCCTTCCGGATTGTCCGTGTGGTGCCATTGAGCCATCTGGTCACGAAGACGTAGACCATGTCGAAGATAGCGACGCTGAGAATCGCCACGGGAACAATTCCCGCCTTCAACGGGCTTTCCGACCATTCGCCCTGCACACCGACAGCAGCCAGCGTGAACCCGAGAAAAAAGGCGCCGCTGTCACCCATGAAAATTTTGGCGGGATGCCAGTTGAACACCAGAAAGCCGAGTAGGCTGCCGATCAGGCTGGCGGACATCAGGCCCCAGAAAAACGTGTTCTCGGTGGTGTATATACCGATCTGCAGCGAGACCAGCAGATACATCAACGCTGCGAGGCATGAGATGCCGCCAGCGAGGCCGTCTATATGATCGAGCATGTTGATGGCGCTGGTGATGGCGGTAATCCATAGCATCGTGATGCCCAGGTTCATCCAGTAGTACAACGCCGGGTGGGGCGCGGGAAACTTGGTGATCACGCCGAAATGGCTGATCAACACGGTGAGCCCGAAAATCGTGATGAGCTTGACTATTGCGGGGACGCGGAACATGTCGTCCAGTGCCCCGATGATCAGCGCCAGCAGGCCACCGTAGACAATGCCTTTCTGCTCATTGGAGAACCACCAGATTTGCAGCATCGGTATGACAAAGGCAGCGTAGATCGCAATGCCTGCCATCCGCGGCGTTGGTTTCGTATGCATCTTTCGCGCACTCGGCCGATCAATCAGTCCCGGCAGTTTCAGGCTCGGGAAGATCCAGATGCAGATCGCCGTAAACAGGATCGAGAGAACGAAGGCAAAGATCAGAACAGTGAAAAATCGGCTCATGATGGCGCGGTGCGGTGGGCCGAACGGGGGGGTAGGCTGTGATTCGAGCGTGTTGCCGGGCAGCGACGAAAGTCAACAAGTCAATCGCGAATATACCTGTTCATTGCATTATGGCACGGGGTTGATGATGGTGTTGTTGAGGGTGTCAGCCTGCAGGACCAGGCCGATCACCGAGCTCAGATATCCCGAGTAGCGACTGAGAACACTCAGCGTAGTTTCCGGTACGAAGACGATGTCATTCGACTCCAACTGCATGTTTTCAGTAGCCTTGCCATAGTACAAATTGTGGAGGTCCCGCTTGATGTATTCCGGCTTGTCGCCCATCGAATTCTTGACAATATAGACTTTGCCGGCCCGTCGTCCCTTTGGTGTCACACCGCCTGCCTGCGTAAGTGCCTCGATCAGGGTGATTGGCCGATAGAAGGGTATTGCCAGCTCGTTCGTCACCTCGCCAACGACGAAGACCTGTTTGAGCGCTGCTTCCGGCACGTAGATGACATCGTCTTCCATGACCGCCATGTTTTGCGACTTGTCCTGTGGCAGCCCGTCGAACCGGACATCAAGTATAGTGTTGTCACGCATTAACACAGTGGAACTCAGATCTCCAAGGAACCCGAGGTCGGAATCCTCGGCAACTTTGGCCCAGCCAGCCTTTGCCAGAATGTCGAGTACGCGATCACCGCGGTTGATGAGCTTCTGCCCCGGATCGGTTACCGCCCCGATCACTGTCACGTACTTGGGTTGGCCCAGCGGCAGGAACAGGAAATCCCCGCTCTTCGCGGGAATGTTTGCGTCCATGCTGCCCTCGCCGATGAGCGCGGCAAAATCGACGTCGACATAACCGCCGTCCCGGAAGAGATAAGCCTTGTCATAGTCAATCATGGGTTCGTTGTTGTCGCCCATTTCCGCGCCGCCCGCCTTGGTCAGGATTTCCATCAGCGTGTCACCCTCGTGCAGCAGCAAGCGGCCGGGACCGGCAACTGCACCCATGACTGAGACATACCCCTCCGAAACCGGCGGCAGTACCAGCAGATCACCATCCTGAATCGGGATGTTGGCGGTGAGGTCATTTTCTCCCAGGAGTCTCGCGAAGTCAACTTCGACAGGCACACCGTTTCGCGACAGATACGCGTTCTCGGTGTCAACGAGAAGCTCGTTGGCGGCACCGTACATCAGCCCTCCCGCCGCTGCCACGAGATCCATGATCTTGGCGTTCTGGTCGATTAACTTCGAGCCCGGAGTTCTCACGATGCCCAGGATCGAAGCAGAGCCGGCGGCGATCCCAGCTTCCGGCAGATGGATGAAATCGCCGTCCAGAAGCTCGATGTTATAGGTCTCCGAATGGTCCCGGATCAGTTTGACAAAATCAATATCCTCCAGCCGCTTGCCGTCGCGTTTGATGTAGGCTTTTTTCAGGTTGGCGCGCAACTGTCCCTTTTCATCGTAGGTCAGCCAGTCGGTCTGGCCGAGGGCTCCGAGAATGCGCATGCCGTAGGTGATCTGCTGCCGGCCGCTTTTGCCGACGGCACCGACGATCGTGACGTAGCTGTGGGACAGGGCCGGGACAAAAATCGTGTCGCCGTGCTGCAGCACCCGGTCCTGTGTCGTATCGTTGTCGACCAGCAGCGCCCGGAAATCGACCTCCAGGATCTTATCGTCACGCGTCAGTGAGGCACGGGAAAAGTCGGCGGTCGGCCGGTTGGCCGTGTCATACACAAGATCGCCGGCACGTGCAACGACGCTCATGATCGTATCGTCGAGACCGATCTGGTAGGTGTTTTCGCTGGAAATGCCGCTGCCACGGACGGTTACGGTCGACGTCTGGATCACCAGTTGCACCGGGATGATGCTCACCAGCGGGCTGTTGTACCATTCGGTCAGGTGTTTTGTGACGTCGTCCCTCAATTCGTCGAGAGTCAGGCCCTCTGCCTGGACCTGTCCGATCAAGACGTAAGCAATCTTGCCATCCGGCAACACGGTGACGGTCCGTTTCAGATCACTCTCACCAAGCACCGAGATTTCCAGTCGGTCGCCGATGTTCAGGCGGTATTCGCCTTTGACGCGGCGAATAGCTCCCCCGGCCGCCTGGATGCTCGTATCGCGCTGGGCTTCCGCCTCAATGCCTACAAGCATGATGGTCGTCACCAGTAGTAGGCTGCGCATGATTTTATAGGTGTACGTCTTCATGGTAATACGATGTTCCTCTCTGTGGGGGTGTACAGCCAGTACCCTTTGAATGGTTCGACGACACGGCCGACAGGGATGTATCGACCGGTCCAGCCCCAAAGCTCCAGCACGAACGAGTTTCCATGGTCGATAGTTCCGGCCGCGATCGCCCCGACCAGATTCCACCCGGCGTCCAAATCCTTGCCATGATCGACCACCGGCATCCCCGGCATTTCGACATAATGCGTGCCGGTCACATAGACCCAGTAGCCTTTTTTCGGCAACATGACATCAAACGTCGACTCTGATTTGACGTTGATATAGGTGCTGCCGTTCCATTGCCACACCGGGCTGGTGGCGGCGGTGCCAAGCTGGTCGTTGATTGTCGTTGCCATGTACGGTTCCAGTGGTGTCGCGATCAGGTTCCAACCCGGCATCAAGCAGAGGGTGCCGGTCGTCGGGTCGGTGCGATTGCCGAATTCGACAGCATTACTCAACCCGTCACCGTCCGGATCATCGTCCGCCGCCGTCACGGATAAATCATCGAGGTCGAAGAATAACCGTTCCCAGGCGTCCGGCAGATCGTCCCCATCGACATCGATCGTTTCATCGAAATCGAATACGGCAGTGATATTGGCCGGGGCTGCCGCATTGAAAAGCAACGGATTCTCGGTGATCGGGTTGGCAGCATCGCCATCGGAAACCCAATGATCGAATCTGTATTCCGGCGCTGCCGCCGCCGTGATCGCCACAGCATCGCCGGCATCGAACCAGGCGTCCGTGACATTGGTGCTGCCGCTCAGCACGGTATCCACCTGCACACGATACTGCGTCATCCACGTCACTGCGACTGTCGTGTCGCCGTTCATGACGACGTCGTCCGTTGCGGGCGTTGCCAGGTATTGTACGCCCGAAGCAACGGCAACAGGGCTTGTCACAGTCCACGTCGCAACGGCACCGGCGTGGTGGCGCGTTTCAAACTGCGGATCGCCGAGCTCGACGTTACGGTCGTACTCGCTGAGCACGGCCAGAAAATATCTCCCATCCACGCTGAAGTCTGCGGAGTCCGCAATGCCCAGTTCCGGCGTCCCCTGGCCGGCGACGCGAAATCCAATCACACCGTTTTCTGTGCTCGAATCTAGGCCGAGTCGCCAGGCCGAACGGCAGTTGTCGCTGGTGTCGGAATACCCACCGCCGCGAATAACCCGGTTGTCCCCGGTCTCCGGTCCGGTGGGGTCAACCTGGGCGCCGGCGTCATACGGGCCATAGCGATCGCTGCACCATTCCGAAACGTTGCCGTGCATATCGTAGAGTCCCCAGGCGTTCGCGGCCCGGGTACCTACCGGCTGCGGCTGAGAGGGTAGCGGATGCGGCGAAGCCGTATTACTGCGATACCAGCCGATCGGGTCGAGATTGGCGTCGGGGCTGTCGCCGGTGACGGCCGGGTCGGTGCCGTTGCTGAAGCCGCTTGTCGTGCCTGCACGGCAGGCGTATTCCCACTGCGCCTCGGTCGGTAGACTGTAGGTGCCCTGATTCTCGTCGTTCAGTCGGGAAATATAGCCGTCCCCGTCCCCGTCCGGCCCCATGAGATCCTCCCAGGTGACGAATTGGACCGGCCGCTGGCAGTCGCCCCACCAGGCGCCCGGATTGTCGTCGTCTTTGAATTGCCCGCAAGTCAATGGATCGAAATCCGGTGCCGTGAGCGCGAGCCATTGTTCCTGTGTTATCTCGAAGATGCTCATATAAAAATCCTCGCTTACAGTCACTGCGCGCTGTGGCGATTCGGCGGCCTCATGCCCCGGTTCCAACTCTGGCGAGCCTTGTGTGAATGTACCCGCTTCAATTTTTCGGAAGACAATTTCGACGGCACCGGGCAGGACGACTACGAGATTACCATCGTCGGCGGTTAAGCGCAGGCTGATCAGCGTTGGTTCTTCGCCGTCGAATGTGTCTGAGTAGTCCCAGGTGATCGAATGGCCGGTGCCGGGTGCGATGCCAAGTCCGAAATCCCCAGTCAGGCGGTCCGCTGCCACCGTGTTCCATACGCTGCTGTCGTCAGTGTATTCCACAATAATTTCGGCGGCATTGTCTGCCTCGAGATCATAGCTAACCATCACCGTGCGTTCTGCTGACGGTGTGTTGATCGTCATGCTCTGTACCTGCGGCGATGCTCCAGGCAGGCGGTTGGCTATCAGCAATAGGAAAGCGCATACCGGGAGGTGATATCGACACATACGCGGGTCCAGTGATCACTGGTGAACCGGGGAACTGTGGCAGTTTCAGACTGCCGGAAACTTAGGCACATCTCTCAAGGGTCGAAGAGTGAAGTGACGAAACGAAACATGATATTATACGGCAAAATTCACGAACCTTCAAGGCAGGACCGGCGTCTGTTCATAGAGGACACCGTATATCTTTTCCACCATTTCGTTCTTGGTAAACGGCTTCGATAGAAAATTTCGTTCGTTCCCGATGCTGGGCGCGGCGTTGCGTTCACTCGAATAGCCGGGCATTGACAGCGCCTGGATATCCCATCTGGGAGGGCTAAGGGGGCGGGTTCTGAACCGCTTCGGCGACTGCCTCGACGGTTGATACCATGCGATCCCACGAGTACAGGTGGCGGGCTGTCTCGATACCGCGGCGGAACGTTGCTGGGTCCGCCGCGTAATACTCCTGAATCGCCGTCACCAGTGCATCGCTGCTTCGTGGCGGTACCAAAAAGCCCGTGGCGCCGTCGTCGACAACTTCCGGCAGGCCGCCGACACGCGTGGCGATTACCGGGACATCGAAGCTGTACGCGATCTGGATCACCCCGCTCTGGGTTGCCGTCACGTAGGGGACCACTAGCAGGTCGGCTGCCGCGAAAAACTTCGGCACCTCCTCGTTGGCGACATAACGGTCGACCAGTGTCAGGCGATTCTCCGACACCAGCCCGGCGAGAGCCGGATAGTCGGACGACGGCTCGTAGAATTCGCCGACGACCAGTAAGTGATAGGCATCCGTCGCCGGAAGTTTCTCGATAGCTTCGAGCAGGTATTGCAACCCCTTGTAGGCTCTGATAAAGCCGAAGAACAGCAGGACACGCTTGCCTGTCAGGCCCAGTTCTTCGCGTGCCGCAGCCTGCGTCGGAGCGGTATCGGCGCCGAATTCGTCATATGCCGGATGGGGATTCTTTCGAACATAGGCGTCTGGTCGGAAGAGTTGCAGATTGTCGGCGTCTTCCTGGGAATGGGCGATGAAAGCGGCAGCAGTGCTGTAAGCGTAACGCAGCAGCACGTTATCGATCCACGATCGCTCGTGCGGTAGTGCGTTGTGGCACAGAAAACAAACGGGGATGCGGGCGAATCGCCGGCAGAGCCGGGCCACACTGCCAAAAGCCGGCGCCAAAAACGGATGCCACCAGGAGATCAACAGGAGGTCCGGCTGGAACTCCCGGATGCGGCGATACGTTCCAAACCACGAAAAAGGGTTGAGTGAATCGAGGCAAGGCTGGTGATCGATTTCGATCGGACGGTCGGAATTGTCCAGTTGCGTTGACCCCGGAAACAGCATCCCGGGATACTGGCGCTTGAGGGCAAACAGCTGGGTCGTGTGCTTGGCCCCCAGGGCCCGGCATAGCACGGTGGTGTAATGTGCAATGCCGCCGCGGAATGGATGGGTGAGCCCGATGACAGCAATTCGCAGGGGGCGCGCGGGCATCGGCATCAGGAGCGTTTCCTGATCTTCTTGACGGAATATCCGTTGCCGCTGGTCGCGTTCATGGTGATCAGCAGCTCAGCTAACAGGCCGATCGAGAAAAATTGTGCACCCATAATCAGCAGCAACAGCCCCAGAGTCAGCAGAGGGCGGTTGTGAATGTTCCAGGTGGGGTCGGCCAGAACATCAAAATTGTAGAGCACGTGCGCACCGAGCAGGAACGACAGGATGGCAAAGCCTGTGGAGCAGAAAACCAGACCGGCGAGGCCCAGAAAATGCAGCGGGCGTTTCGCGAATCGCGTGATGAACAGCACTGTCAGCAGATCGAGCATGCCGCGCATATACCGTTCAAATCCGTACTTCGACTCACCGCAAGTGCGCGGCATATTCTTTATTTTTACCTCGGTGATTGTGAAGCCGCGCGATACTGCCAGCACCGGTATGTAGCGGTGCAGCTCGCCGTACACGTCGATTTCATCCAGCACCTCGCGGCGATAGGCCTTGAACGGGCAATTGAAATCGTGCAGCGAAATACCTGTGACTGCGCGGACTACACGATTGAATAATTTCGACGGCAGGGATTTTTCCATCGAGCCCTTGCCCTTGTGTTTCCAGCCGCAGACCATGTCGAAACCGCGGTCGATTTGCTCGATGAACAGGGGTATTTCATCCGGATCGTCCTGCAGGTCGGTGTCCATCGTGATTACGATATCGCCGCTCGTGTGCTCGAATCCGGCGTTGTATGCGGCAGCCTTGCCGAAATTGCGGCGCAGTTGGATAATTGAAATGCGCTTGTCGTTCGCCTGTAGAGTCTCGAGTGTCTGCAGCGACCCGTCTGTGCTGCCGTCGTCGACAAACAGCAGTTCATAATCGTCTGACAACTTGGTTACGGCCGCAGTGATTTTCTCATACAATGCCGGCAAGTTTCCTTCTTCGTTGTACACCGGCAGCACAAACGAGATCACCCGGCGCGCGTCCGCCTGCATGTTGTCGCCTGTCTGTTCGCTTTCGGCCATGTCAGCCACACCCCGTGGCGTTAAACGTAACTGTAAGCGTAGCAAAGGTAAACGTCAGTCGATTGATTGTAAACCGTGGTCGACTGAATCGTTATAGCGCACAAAGTGTGCCGCCAGCAGGCGGAGGCGAAATCGGGTCATCGATTCTGTACCCTTGATGGTCATCCGTTTGAGTTCGTATCGATCACCGTAACCCAGGTCGCGGTACTTCAGCGCTATGGCGCAGGCACCATGGTAACCGGCCGTTGCTGCTGCGGCTTTGTGGGATGAACTATAGCGGCCGCGCGGGTAAGCCAGCCATGTCGGCGGCGCGCCCAGTTCTGCTTCGAGGATTGCTTGTGACTCACGTAGTTCACCGGCAACCTCATCGTCGGTAAGTCGGGGCAACTCTCGATGGGTATGCGTGTGCGAGCCGACCTCATAGCCCGCCGCCGCCAGCGCGCGGAGCTGGTCCCAGTCCATCAGCGGTCGGGATGGTTCGCCGACATCCGCCTCCCAACTGCTTTCGGTCCCCACATATTGTGTTACCACGAACAGTGTCGCAGTGAACCCGCAGGCCTGCAGGATCGGTCGACCGAACTCCCAGAAATCCAGCGCGCCGTCGTCGAACGTGATGACGATTGGTTTCTGCGGCAGTGCCCCGCCGCCAAACATCTCCGACAGGGAAACAGATTCGTAGCCGCGCCGGCGCAGGCACGTCATTTGCCGCTCGAAGAGCTCGGGTGTGATTTCGAACTGCGGCGAACGGCTCTGTGACAGTTCGCTGCAACGCCGGAACCAGTGATACATCAGGATGGGCGGCTGTCTCATGTCTGTTCCAGCCCGCGCTGCATGCCCACGGCATAGTGATAGTGTGAAACCCAGAGATAAGCCGGCGCCAGCAGCCGTCGCATGCCGTAGCAGTGCCCGAACAGTTGGATGAAACAGCGCGGTGCCCACAGCACTGCCGGCAGCGCCAGAGTTGCCTGCATGATCACTCGACGTATTTTCTTGCGCAGCGGCAGCTCGCTGAACGGTGCGATCATCACGTCGATATTCTTGTGGTCTTTAATCACCGGATACTTACGATACAGCCGGATGATCGACTCGCCCGCCTTCTCCTGGTCCCCGCAGTATTCCTCGAAGCTTTTAAGATGATAGTGATGACCGACGACCCTTTCGTTGTACAGCGCCTCGATGCCCGCCTCGATCAACCGGATGCCTAACTCGTTGTCCTCCGCACCGTACTGGCGGAACTGCTCGTCGTACTTGCCAAGCTCGAAAAAAGTCTCACGTTCGATCGAGGAATTACCGTTCATTGGCGGCAGCGGCTTGCCGCCGGGATACTTCTCCGGATGGCGGAATGGTTCGTAGTGGCAGCAGTGGTCCAGGTACCAGATGAACGGGTTCCTGCGAATCTCCTCCGGAAAGGGCAGGGAACCGAGCACCGCGACCGGCTTGTCGGTGTGCTCATGCCACTGCAGGAGTTCGTCGAGTGCGTCCTGTTGCGGGACGACATCGTCGTCGAGGAAATAAAGGACACGGCCAGTCGCGCGCTCGGCGCCTGCGTTCCGTGCCGCAGCAAGACCGGCTTGTTGTTGGGCAATACAGGTAAACCCGTACTCTGCGGTGATCGCCTCGCCGGCTGTCCGATTTTCCATCGTTGATCCGTCATCCACCACGATGACTTCGAAAGCGTCACGGTCGATCGTCTGTGACGACAACGCCGCCAGGGTCCGGCCCAGGGACTGCGGGCGATTGTGCGTTGGGACAATGACACTGAGCTTCATCCGCATCTTCTCCAGTTCGTCACGGCAATAGCGTAAAGCAGCGAATACGATCGACGCTGCCGCGGACACACAACGCTGACTTGAACGATTCGATCTCCGGCAGATTGGTAAGCGTCCAATCGAGGTCGTCATCTATGCCGTCGATCAATGACGGTCGGTCCGGTTCGAGGGAAACAGTAAATGTGCTCGCGGCCGCAGCAATGCCGTCACCCCTGGCCTTGACGTAGGCTTCCTTGCGCGTCCAGCAGCGAAAAAAAGTCGATCGTTGTTCAGTTTTCGGTGTCGCGGCCAACACGCCAACCTCGGCGGCGGAGAAAAAACGCCGGGCAATATCGAGACAGGACACGCTGTCTCTGACAATCTCCAGGTCGACGCCGATCGTCTGCGTTGCAGTGAATGCCAGCAATGTCTCGTGACGGGAATGGGAGATGTTGAATTGTACCGAACCACAGGCCAGGGACGGCTTGTCATTTTGATTGTGCACAAACTGCAACAGATTCGGCGCTGTATCCGTGTACCGACTTAGAAGTTGCCGAAGAACACCATGCGAAATCGTGTACCGCCGCTTCAGATGGTCGAATTTGAAGCGGTCGACCCGTGCGGTCTCGTCCTGCGACAGCAGTGTCGCCAGGTCCTCGATCGGCCATCCGGCCGTGTCGGTGTCGACATACCACACATGGGCTTCCCCAGGGCCTAACGATGCAGCCCGCAGTTGCTGGTGGTCCCATGATTTGTCAACGTGTGCCATCGCACGTTAACTTATTCCCGCGACAGTCGGATTTCGAGTAGCACGGGACCTTGCTCGTTGGTCTTGCGATCGTCGTTGCCCATTATAACGGCCTACTGCCCTATAGGCGCATATTTCGAATGAAGTGACCCGCTAATTATTCCAATTATTGCCCACCTTCGGTTGAAAGGATGGAGTTCAAATAGCCTGCCAATGTCCCATTCCAACAATTGTGATCACGCCCGGCCCCATCAACCTGCGAGAACCTAATGTCAAGTCAGGTCATCCTTGAAAATGCGCGGGTTTCGACAGCCTGCCTCTCGATGCCAGAAATGGTGCCAGGAACTCGGCGGTGTGCGAGCGGTCGGTCTTTTTGGCCACCTTCTCCGGCGATCCCTGGGCGACGATTCCACCGCCGCCGTTGCCACCTTCAGGTCCCAGGTCGATCAGCCAATCGGCCTCGGCGATAATGTCGAGGTTGTGCTCGACCAGGACAACCGTGTTGCCTGCATCCACCAGACGATGCAGGACGTGTATCAACTTCTCAACGTCGGCCATGTGGAGGCCGATCGTTGGCTCGTCCAGGATATACAGCGTGTGTCCCGGAGCCCGCCCGCCGGCTTTCGCCAGCTCCGTGACCAGTTTGATCCGTTGCGCCTCGCCACCGCTGAGCGTCGGACTCTGTTGGCCCAGTTTCAGATACCCCAGACCAACATCCTGCAACAATTGCAGCGCATGATGCACATTGCGGTGTGCAGAGAAAAACTCGACGGCTTCGTCGATGCTCATGTTCAGAACTTCCGCAACGTTCCTGTCCTTGAACCGGATGCTCAATGTCTCGGTCGTGAAGCGATTACCGCCGCAGGTGTCACAGGACACCGTAACATTCGGTAGGAAGCTCATCTCGATCCGCTGCATGCCCTGTCCTGCACAGTCGGGACAGCGTCCCTCGGCGACGTTGAAGGAGAAGCGGCTGTTAGTGTAGCCACGCATGCGGGCATCCGGCGTTTCCGCGAACAGGCGGCGGATACGGTCCCAGATACCGACATAGGTCGCAGGGCACGATCGTGGCGTCTTGCCGATCGGTGTCTGGTCGACTTCGAGCACACGGCCGATGCCATCGGCGCCCTCGATGCCGGCGCAGCCGATCAGATCGTTGTTTTTCGCCTTCTTTCTCCGACCTTTACCGCGTTGCTGCACGATGCCGTGCAGATTACTCTGCAACACGTGCCGCACCAGCGTACTCTTGCCGCTGCCGCTGACACCGGTGACGCAGATCAACCGTCCCAGCGGGATGCGGATGTTGATGTTTTTCAAGTTGTGCAGCGAGGCGCGCCTGATCTGCAGACAGTCGCCCCTGGCGATCGAGGCATGTCGGCGATCGTTGAAAACCAGAGGATGTTGAAGCGGCTTTCGCAGGAAATGACCAGTGACGGATTTCTTATTACGTTTGAGTTGTCCGACGGTGCCGACAGCGACGACCTCGCCACCGTTGATCCCGGCGCCAGGACCGATATCGATGATGTGATCGGCGCGACGAATGGTGTCTTCATCGTGCTCGACGACAACGACTGTGTTGCCCTTCTGCTTCAGTTCGTGCAGTGTATCGAGCAGCATCATGTTGTCGCGGGCGTGGAGGCCGATGGTTGGTTCGTCAAGGATATAGCAGACGCCGCGCAGATTCGACCCAAGCTGCGCTGCCAGGCGGATACGTTGTGCCTCTCCGCCGCTCAGCGTTGGAGCGGCACGGTCAAGGGAAAGGTATGGCAGGCCGACGTGCACGAGAAAGGCGAGGCGCGAGCGCAGTTCGTCCAGGGCGTCACGGGCGACTGCGGCGTCACGGTTCTTGAGGGTCAGGTCATTGAAGCCGTCCGCCGCCTCGCCGACGGACATGCCCGTGAACCAGTCAATGGATTGACCGTCGAAGCGCACGGCCAAGGCTTCCGGCCGTAGTCGTCGGCCGTCGCACGCCCCGCAAACCGCGGCGTTTTCGCCGGCACGATGGCTACGCCATTCGCGTTCTTCACCGGTGAGTTCCTCGTCGAAACCGGACAACGCCATGCCGGTGCCGAAGCACGAGCTGCACCAGCCATGCCGTGAATTGTAGGAGAACATCCGGGGATCGAGATGGTCGAAACTGCGGCCACACTGCGGGCACGCGTGGACGGTCGAGAATATCTTCGGTGCCGGGCGTCGTTTGTTGCGAGTTTTCGGCGCTGTGACGACGTAGACAATTCCTTTGCCGACTGCCAGAGCGGTCGTCAGCAATTCCTGAAGGTCCTTCTCCCGGCGCGCTTCGACCTGGCATTCACCGACCGGCAGCTCAATGTCGTGTTCCTTGTACCGGTCGAGCCGAGGCCACTCCGCGGTCGGCACCATCTCGCCGTCGACCCGGAGGTGTTCGTAGCCTTTGCCGCCGGCCCATTCGGCGAGATCGGTGTAGTACCCCTTGCGGGCCACGACCAGCGGTGCCAGTACCAGGATTCTGCGGCCGGCAAACCTTTTCATGATCCGTGCCCGCACGACGTCGGGTGACTGCGGCTCGATAGCAACATCACAATCCGGGCAGTGCTGCACGCCGAGCTTGACGAAGAGCAGCCTGAGAAAGTGGTAGATCTCGGTAACGGTTGCGACGGTACTCTTGATGCCGCCGCGGCTGGTCCGTTGCTCGATGGCCACGGTTGGCGGGATGCCGGAAATCGAATCGACGTCCGGCCGCGACGCCGGCTGCACGAACTGCCGGGCATAGGCGTTGATCGATTCGAGATAACGCCGTTGACCTTCACCAAACAGAATGTCAAAGGCGATCGTGCTTTTACCGCTGCCACTGATACCGGTGATCACTGTGAAGGTCTCGCGGGGAATCTTTATGTTGATGTTCTTGAGGTTGTGTTCGCGGGCGTTATTGATGCAGATGTGGTCAGTTTTCTTGACGACATACGGCGCCGGCGCTTCGCCCAGCGGCAAATGGTTGGTCGGTTTACCATCGTGGTACGCCTGCAGAAGTGCTTTACCCGTGTGGCTGCGCTCACAGGCAGCAACTGCTTTCGGTGGCCCGGCGCAGATGAGTTCACCACCGGCGCCACCACCTTCGGGTCCTAGATCGACGACCCAGTCCGCTGCCTGAATGACATCGAGATGATGTTCGATGAGCACGACGGAATGGCCGTTATCCAGAAGCGTGCGTAGAGCCGTGAGCAACGTCGCGACATCGTCGAAATGGAGGCCGGTCGTTGGCTCGTCGAACAGCAGCAGGTTGCCTTTTGTTCGCTTTTTACGCCCCGTCGTCTCTGCCAGGTGACCCGCCAGTTTAAGCCGCTGCGCCTCACCGCCGCTGAGCGTCGGCACTGGTTGGCCGAGTTTGACATAACCGAGTCCGACGGCGTTAAGTGGTGACAGCCCTCGCAGGACGTCCTGATGGCCGGCGAAATAATCGCATGCCTCGGAAACGGTCATGCCGAGAACATCGCTGATCGACTTCCCCGCGATCGGTCCGTTTGTGCCGGTCAGCATGACCTCGAGGATCTCGTCGCGATAGCGTTTGCCGTCACAATCCACGCAACGCAAGTAAACGTCGCTCAGGAACTGCATTTCGATATGTTCGAAGCCGTTGCCGCTGCACGTCGGACAACGACCGGTGCCGGAATTGAAACTGAAGGCACCCGGCGTGTACTTGCGTTCACGGGCCAGCGGTGTGCGCGCGAAGAGTTTACGAATGGCGTCGAGGGCGCCGACGTAGCTGGCCGGATTTGATCGTGCGGTTTTGCCGATCGGCGACTGGTCGACGAGAACGACATCGTCGATAAGTTCATGCCCGATGATCTCGTGATGAGCGCCCGGCGTGTCGACGGGTTTGCCTTTGATTTTGCGCAGTGCGTTGTAGCAGACGTCTTGCAGCAGTGTCGATTTGCCGGAACCGCTCACACCGGTAATGCATACCAGTCGATTTAGCGGCAGCGCGATGTCAATGTTCTTGAGGTTGTGTTCGGCGGCACCGAGAACCTCTATGCAGGGCGTTTTCTTGTCGACCCGTTGTATCGCGTTCGTGGCTGGATCCGAAACTTTGCGTTCATGGCGCAGGTATTTTGCGGTGAGCGAATCATTGCTGACAAGCAGATCGCTGCGGGTGCCGAAAAAGACAATGTCTCCCCCGTGCTCACCAGGTCCGGGGCCCATGTCGAGGACACGGTCGGCGGCGCGGATGACGTCCGCGTCGTGCTCGACAACCAGTAGTGTGTTGCCGGCATCGCGCAGACGGTGGAGCACGCGAATCAGACGCTGGACATCGCGCGGGTGCAAGCCGATGCTGGGCTCGTCGAGCACAAACAATGCGTTGACTAAAGAGGTGCCCAGTGCGGTGGTCAGGTTGATACGCTGGACTTCCCCGCCGCTCAGCGTGCGCGACTGGCGGTCAAGCGTGAGGTAGCCGAGACCGACATCGACCAGGTAGCGCAGGCGCACGCGGATTTCGTCCAGTAGCATCGTGGTCGCTTCGTCGTGGGCCTTGCCCAGATCGAAATCTTCGAAGTAACGGTTGCAGCGTTCGATTGGCAACACCATCAGTTCATGGACATTCAGGCCCGGCAATTCTCCATGGATCACATTGTCGCCGAGGCGCCAGAGCAGGGGCTCGGGCTTGATCCGGGCACCCTTGCAGACGGTGCATTTGTGGTAGGCACGGTAGCGCGACAGCAGCACGCGGATGTGCATCTTGTAGGCCTTCCTCTCGAGCCGGTCGAAGAAGCCGCGAACACCGTACCAGACGCCGTCGCTGGCGCTGCCTTCACCCTCGAGAACCCACTGACGATCGGCATCGGAAAGTTCACACCAGGGCGTGTCAACGGAAATGTCGTACATCTCGGCAAACCGCAAGAGGTCGTCCTGGCATTGCATGTAGCTTTTGGACTGAAACACCTTGACGGCGCCCTCTGCCAGCGTCCGGGATTCATCGGATATGACCAGGTTGAAGTCGACGCCAATGACGCGGCCGAAGCCGCGGCAGGTCTCGCAGGCGCCGGCTGGGGAATTGAAGGAGAACCAATTTGGCGTGGCATCCCGGTAATGGATGTCACATTCGGCGCAGTGCAGGTCGGCGGAGAACCGCGTGGTCTCGATTGTCTTGCGTGTCTCCGATAGCAGCCAGGCGGTCATATGCCCCTGACCGTGTGCGAGTGCTGTCTCGACAGCTTCGACGACACGGCTGCGACTTTCCGTGCCCAGCTTGATCCGATCCTGCACAACATCGAGGCGGCTGCCCTTTTTCTTCCAGACCCGTGTATAGCCTTGGCGCTCGAGGATCTCGAGGATCTCTGCCTCGGTGAAATTGTCGGGCACTGTGACCGGAAAGGTGATGACGCTATAGACTATGTCTTTGTCGCCGTCGGCAATTTCCACGATGGTGCCGGCTATTGCTTCGGGTGCATCGCGCCGGACCCCGGTGCCGCAGGAACTGCAATAGAGTTTGGCGGCGCGGGCGAACAGGAGCTTGAGGTGATCGTTGAGCTCCGTCATCGTACCGACAGTCGATCGCGACGTACGCACAGGATTGGTCTGGTCGATGGCGATCGCCGGCGGAATACCGTCGATACGATCGACCTGCGGCTTGTCCATGCGCTCGAGAAATTGCCGGGCGTACGGCGAGAAGGTCTCGACGTAGCGGCGTTGTCCTTCCGAGTAAATCGTGTCGAAAGCGAGCGACGATTTACCGGAACCGCTGACGCCGGTGACGACGGTCAGTTCGTTCAGCGGCAGGCGCAGGTTGAGATTTTTCAGGTTGTGCTGGCGGGCGCCTTCTACGAGGATGTGTTTCGGGGGGGGCATGATGGCAGTGGCTGATCGTGGCGAGGCCGGGTGACCTGGCAGCTTGTTTAAGAGGCCTATTCTTTCAGTGCCAACTGGCCGCAGGCACCGTCGATATCACGCCCGAGATTCTTGCGGATGGTGGCGCTGAGTCCGTTATCTTTGAGGATGCCCATGAATGAGCGGGCGATGGCCCGAGGCGATTCCCGATGATCTGCGTCGGTCGGGTTATAGACGATTAGATTGACGTGAGCGAGATGCGGCCTGGCCATGCCACGGATGTATTGCACGAGCTTCTCGGCGTGGGCGGGTTGGTCGTTCTCACCGTCGAGCATGATGTATTCGATGAATACTTTGCGGTTCGTCTTGTCGACATAGTAATCCATGGCCGCCCGCAGTTTCTCGAGCGGATACGGCTTGTTGACCGGCATCAGGTGCTGGCGAAGTTCGTCGGTGGCGGCATGCAGAGAGACGGCGAGGTTTATCTGCGGAAACTGGTCGGTGAACTCTTCGATGACGGGCACCAGGCCGGAAGTGGATACAGAGATGTTGCGCGCGCCGATATTGAAGGTCTCGTGATTGGTCAGCTCTCGCAGGCTGGCAAAGACTGCGTCCTTGTTGTGGAACGGCTCGCCCATACCCATGTAAACGACATTACGCAGCTTTGCGTCGAGTCCTTCGGCCTGAATGTACTGGCGCCAGAACAGAACCTGGTCGGTGATTTCCTCACTGGTGAGGTGGCGGGTGAATCCGAGCAGGCCGGTGGCACAGAAGGAGCACTTCATCAGGCACCCGACCTGGCTGCTGATGCAGCAGGACCACAGGCCGGGCTTGGGCTTGAGCAGCACGGTCTCGATCAGTTTGCCGTCGTTGAGTTCGACCAGTGCCTTGAAGGCATTGCCCTCGTTGGAGACTAGCACGCGGCGCTTGCGGACGGTCATTGCCGGCAGGTTGATCGAGGCACGCAGTGATTTCGACAGCGTGGTGACGTCGTCGAAGGTGGCGCAGTTCTCCGTAAAAAAAGCGTGCAGTAACTGTTGCCGGCGGTAGGTCGGGAGGCTGTGCGTCTCGACAATCGTATCTATGCGTTGCGCGTCCATGCAGAAGGATAACACCGGAGGAGCTGAACGCCAGTGATGCCGCCTCCGTTAACTAGCGCCGCCGTGGCTCGCAACATCTGCGGCGGTGTCTACCAGGGGGCGGTGGCGTTGGCGACGACCTGACCGGCGGCGTCGTAGACTGCCTGGCGCAGGCCGTCTTTCCGGACGACGTCTAGGTCGATGATTTCGGAAAACTCGGCGCGGCCTTTAGCCGTTGTGGTCTCGATATAGGTCGAGCCGTCAGCCCGCTCGATAGTGTACTCGATCTGCACATCGACGGCCCAGATAACGGTCCGGGCCAGGCGCTGATCACGGTCATTCGATGCGGTCTCCGTCTGGCCGATCTGGTGCAGTTCGTAGTTTGTCACTGTGGCGTTGAGAATGCAGTCGGCAGTGCTGTCGTTGACGACGCTCATGGAGCCGTCGCGCATGAAGCCGGCGGCGAATTCACCACGCAGCCAGGCATTGAGTCCGGGTTCATCGGTGGCATTGTGGATGCGGCCGATGCGGATGGTGTTGAGTGCCGGATCGCCGGTGAAGCCGATCTGGTAATGCGCACAGCCGCAGAGCAGGGCGAGTGCGATGAGAATGACAGTATTCGATCGCATCAGTCTTTTTCCAGATTGGTCTGGCGACGGTCCAGTGAATTGAGCATGATCTGCGCCAGACCGGCGGTGCCGGATCGGGGGTAGTGCATGACGATATCGCTCAGATACTGCTTGGCGGCGGCGGGGCGGTAGTGGGCCTCGCGCAGGTAGAATTGTGCCAGATCCAGCAAGCGTGTCGCTTCCATGCTTTCGGCGTTCAGCACAAGTGCTTTTGCCTCATCGAAGCGGGCGTGCTCGGGGTAACTCTTAATGAACCGGTCGAGGCTGGCGCGAGCTTCGCGGACCAGCGTGCCGTCGCCGTCTCCGGCTTCAGCTTCTAGCAGCAGTGCGCGGGCCAGGTCGAGACGGCCATCGGCGGCGAGAGTGTGGCGGGGATACTGTTTCAACAGGCGGCGAAACCGCATGATGGCGGACTCGTAATCATCTTGAGCGATGCGGATTATACCCACCCGGTGCATCGCTTTCGGAGCTACCTTGGAGTATGGCCCGACGGTTACGATATGGTCGAGGATATCGACGGCTTTGTCTTCGGTGGAAAAGGTTACGAAGAGGAAGCGATCGCGCTGCTTCTTGTGGCCGAACTGTTTTGAAAGCGCGAACTCGGCTTCGAGCACCTCGCTGAAGGCGATGTGGCTGCGATATTCGTCAACAGCCTCGCGATATTTTTCGAAAGCTTTCCATGGTTCCTCCATCTGCCCCAGGCAGTCACCTTGTTTGACGAGGGCTTTTCCCTTGTTTTTGAGGTTGACTGATTCTTTCTGGATCTTGCGGTAGAGGCCGATCGCCTTTTTGTATTTTCCTTTCTTCTCGGCGAGTTCGGCTTTCTTGATAAGCTTGCCGGTACCGCGTTCCCGATAGGGCCCCCAGGAGGCTTCGGGCTTCCAGTCGTCCGGCCCGCCAAAGGTGGTGACAGCAATGAGGCAACCGAGCAGCAGCGAGAGAGCGGCAGGAAGGCGGGTTGCGGGTGTTTGCATGGCTCTGAGACTCCGGTGCTTTAGTAAATGTTCGATTTTACACATCTGGCACTGCGACAAGTTACAGTGTTTCGAGAAGCACGGGGCTTACCGGAAGCGGTGAGCCGGTCAGGGCTTCGTAGGCCGCGAGATATTTTTCACGGGTTCTTTCGACGACTTCGTCCGGCAGGTTCGGTGCTGGCGGGGCTTTACCCCAGTCCTGAGTCTCGAGCCAGTCACGTACGAACTGTTTGTCGAAGCTCGGCGGGCTCGTGCCCACCTCGTATTCTTCGATCGGCCAGAAGCGGCTGGAATCCGGTGTCAGCACTTCGTCGATCAGGACAATTTCTTCTCCGGCGCGTCCGAATTCAAACTTGGTATCGGCGATGATGATGCCTTTGGTGTGAGCAAAAGCGGCGGCCTCACTGTAAAGCTTGAGGGTCAGCTCGCGCAGGGTGGCGGCGGCTTCGGGGCCGATCAGTTCGATGGTGCGGGCGTAGGTGATGTTCTCATCATGCTCACCTTTCGGCGCTTTGTAGGCCGGTGTGTACAGCGGATCGTCGAGTTTTCCGGCCAGGCTGTGACCGGGGCGGAGGGTGATGCCGCAGACGCTGTTGGTGCGCTGGTAGTCTTTCCAGCCGCTGCCGATCAGGTAGCCGCGGGCGACGGCTTCGACAGGCAATGGTTCGAGTTTCCGGACTAGCATCGAGCGGCCCTCGAGGTCCTTAGCGTACGGATGTGTCACCTCCGGGTAATCGGAGATATCCATGCTGATCATATGATTGGCGATCCAGTCGAATTTTTCGAACCAGAATTTCGACAAAAAAGTCAGGACTTTGCCCTTGTCGGGAATGCCGTTAGGCATGACGACATCAAATGCGCTGAGGCGATCGGACGCCACCAACAGGAGGCTATCATCGAACACGTAAATGTCGCGGACTTTCCCTCGGATGGGTTCGGGGAGTCCATCGATAGCAGATTCAAGCAGGGCACCATTGGCGTCGTATTTCATGTCGTTCTCGAGTTGCTTGTTTTTTTGTTGTTTAGACGCGTTTGCCGGTATCGACATTGGTCAGTTGGAATTCTTCCTGATGCATGCTGGGATCGGCGCGGAACGTGAGGTTGCCGCCGAATTGCTTCTCCATCTCATGCAGTATGCGCGAATCGTGATTCCGCAGGCGGTCGAGGACGATCGGGCTCACGGTGACTCGAATGTGCGGCGTGCCCTTGTCGCGCTGCAGCAGCTCACGCAGGCGGCGCTGGAGCTCGGCACTGATCGTGTGCGAAGACTTCACCAGGCCCTTGCCGGAGCAGTAGTGACAGGCCTCGAACGTCGAGTCCTGCAGGCTGGCATATTCGCGTTGCCGGGTCATTTCGAGCAGGCCGAGCCGCGAGATCGGCAACAGCCGGGTGCGGGCGCGGTCGGACTCGACACAGTCTTCCATGACTTTGTAAACGGCGTTGCGGTCTTCGCGTGACCGCATGTCGATAAAGTCGACGACGACCAGGCCGCCAATATTGCGCAGCCGCAGTTGCCGGGCGACCTCACGGGCCGCCTCGAGATTGGTGTTGAGGATGGTTTCCGGATGGTCCTTGCCCTTGTTGCTCCGGCCGGAGTTGATGTCGATGGCGATGAGCGCCTCTGTTTCATCGATGCAGAGCTCGGCGCCGCTGGGCAGTGGCACTTTGCGCTGAAATATGCCGCTGATTTGCGCCGTCAGCTTGTAGTGCTCGAAGATCGGGGTTGGTCGATCGTACAGCTTGACCGTTGTCCGATCCTTGTGCTGCAGGCGGTCGAGGAACGAGACGGCCTGGTCGTACGCGGTCTGGTCGTCGACAACAATCTCATCGACATCGCTGCTGAGCAGGTCGCGAATGGCGCGTTCGAGCAAGCCGGGTTCCTGGTAGATGCAGACAGGTGCGCCGCGTTCACGCAGCTTATTTGCGGCATGCCATTTATCCAGGATGATCTGGATATCCATACGCAGGGCTTCTTCGTCAAGCCCGGCGGAGGCCGTACGGCAGATAACACCGACGTTTTTCGGCAGGTCCATGCCCACCAGAATAGAGCGCAGGCGCGAACGTTCCTTGCGATCATCAATCTTTCGCGAGACACCGCGATGCGAGGAATTCGGCAGGATGACGACGTAGCGGCCGGCAAGACTGAGGTTGGAGGTGACGCGCGGGCCTTTGGTGCCGATCATGCCCTTGGTGACCTGAACGATGACCTCCGAACCGACCTTGAACTTCTTCGGAATTTCGGCAATTGCGGCGTCACGCGTAGCCCGATCGCCGTCGCGATCGCCAGGGCGGCGCCGTTGTTGCCTGGGGCGTTGGTCCGGACGTGCCGTCTGGCGGCTCTCGGCTGTGTTGCTCTGCCGCTCACCGCCGCCGCTCTGCCGCTCACCGCCGCCGCGGCGGCCACGCCGACGTCGCCGGTTACGTGACTGCCCGCCTTCCTCGGTGGTCTGCTGCTGCGATTTGCTCTGCTTTTTTTCCAGTGGTGCCGAGGTGGCTGGACCGCCGGAAAAAAGAGACTTGATGCGTCCGAGCAGGCCGGTGGGTTTGGCCGGGCGGTCGCTGCTGCCGCGAACCTCGCCGGTGTGTGGGCGCGACGCACGATTGCCCCGCTGACTACTGTTGCGTCTGTCGTCCCGGCCGCTGCGTTGCTGATCATTGCGTGAGTGTTCGCCGCCGGATTGGCGGTCACCCTCGGATCGCGGCGGTCGGCCGTCGCGCTTGCCGCGACCCGTGTCGGAGCGCCCACGGTTCTGATCGTTATCCTGGCGGTTATCGCTTTGGTCGCGGTCGTCGCGCCTGCGGTTGCGATTGCGGGACGACCGGTTGTTGCGATTCGGGCTGTTGCCGGGGGCTTGATCGCCTCCGTGGGCGTCATCAGCAGTACCTTCGCTGCTTTCGTCGTTCGTGTCGCCGTCGGTGCTGCCGTCGGCAGCGCCTTCTATCTCGAGCATTTCCTCGGTCGCCGGGACCATGTCCCAGTAGTGAAGGAAAGCATTTTTTTCCATGCCGATATCAACGAATGCAGCCTGGAGCGAGGCTTCGAGGTTACGAATCCGGCCCTTGTAGATGGAGCCGACGATCCGCTCTTCACCCCTGTTCTCGACCTGATATTCGTCGAGGCGTCCCTCCGTAGAGACAGCGATACGCGTCTGCAGTTGTTCGCAGTTGATTATGATCTGTTTCATGTTTCACAATGTCTCTCCAGTCTCTGCGCCGAAAGCGGGATACGGTAGTTGCCCACTGAATATCTCGGCTCATAAGCGGTCCAGACCGGTTTGAAGTTGGCACCCACGCAAGAATTCGGGGCCGGGCATTTCCGGCTTCCCTGCTGGGATAAGCTTGAGAATTTGATACTGGTCGCGACCACATTGTACGCGCCAGACATGTTTGTCTGCCTGAACGACAGTTCCGGGGGTGGCAGTGTTGCCGGGCGTGACTTTGCCCTGCGTGACTGTGATACGTCGTGCTTTGCGGCCGGCGTCAAGAATGAACCAGGCGCCGGGCCATGGATTGAAGGCACGGATAAGCCTGTCGATTTCCTCGGCCGGTCGTTGCCAGTCGATCTGCCCGTCGCCCTTGCTGATTTTACCGGCGTACGTGGCCTCGGCATCAGATTGGGGAACAGCGCTTAGCAAGCCGTCGTTGATGCGGTATATCACGTCGCACACCGAATCGGCTGCAAGTTGCGCTAACTGTTCCTCCAGATTGGCGGCCGTTTCCGTTCCGGTCAGTTTCAGTTCACGATGGTCGAACACTGGGCCGGCATCAAGAGCCGCCACGACACGCATGAACGATAGACCGGTCTTTTCCTCGTTTCCGAGGATGGCCCCTTGAATGGGCGATGCGCCACGATACCTGGGTAACAGCGAGGCATGAATATTCAAACATTCACGCCTCGGCAGATTAAGCAGATCACTTTTCAGAATCTGACCGAACGAGAAAACCATAATAAAATCGATCGAGAGCCCGCTCAAATCATTCAAAAACTCGGGCTTGTTCACAGAATCGGGTTTAAAAATATCCAATCCATGCTCGGCACACCACGCTCCGACGGGTGTCGGCGCCAACTGTCGTTTACGACCGACCGGGCGATCCGGCTGTGTGGTACAGCCGATCACATCTATGTCAGGTGCGTCGTGCAAAGCCGCAAGGGTGGGCAAGGCAATTGCCCCAGACCCCAGAAAAAAAAGATTTATCGGTTTCCTGTTCTCCGCTTTGATGTCCTCCGTGTGGGGTGCTGCTACAGCCGAGCGCCGGAATTGGCGAACAGGCGGGCAACCATTCAATTGGAATTAAGCTAAACCGGATATAATCTAACCGTTCATCTGCCTGATTGAAATGCGCCGACGCAAGATCCGCGAACTTTATCCTCGATTAAATTTAACCTTCTTGAATGGAACTGGTTACATTAATTTTTCGGGGCTTTCCTGGAATCTCCCGGGTAACGACGACCGTGATTCCTGAAGCAATGGCTTAGATCCCTTAACTCTTTGTAAATACGTGAGTAACAAGCTCATGAAAGGTGCCGGAGACGAACCGCCCATCGGCCGCAGCCGCAAGCGCAAGTTCGGCTGTTTCTGCTTCTGGTTCATCATGCTATCCCTCGCCACCGTCATCATGGTCGATGTCTGGTGCGAATGGCGCGGGCTGCCCCGGGCGTTCGTTGACCGCTTCGAGCGCGGGCTCGTCGCCAAGGGGTTTCATGTGGAAATCGAACGGATGCGCGCCGGCATCTTACGCGGCATTCGGCTCGACGGGATCATCGTACGCGACGCGCGGGTCGCCGACCGCACACTGGTGACCGCCGAGATGATGATTGTCGAGCTCGACGTCATAGCGTTGCTGCAGCGCGAGTTAAAACCAACGCGGATTGACATCCGTGGCGGCGCCAGCGCGCTGGCCCTTGCGCTGGTCGACCCGACAGCAACCGGCACGCTCGCGATCACGCAGCTTCGTGTCGAACTGCTTATCGGTGCCGACGCCGTGCACATGAGGTCCGCGGTCTGCGATATCGGCGCTGTCCAGGTCATGGTGCAGGGCCGGCTGATTCCCCCGGAGACAGCGCCGAAAGAAAGTCCGTTGGTTTCGCTGGAGCCACTGCTGGAGGGCATGACGGAGGGGCAGAGGCGTACCGTCGTCGAGTTCGTGGAATTCTGCAACGCCACCCGACCGACCGCGAATGCCGAACTTTCAATCACCTTCGACATCGACGTGGACGATGTCAGCCGCAGCGATTTGCAAGCAAAGCTGAACGTGTCGGATTTCACCTATCGGCATCTTAATGTTGACAGCCTGCTGGTCGAAGCGCAGCTCACCGCCGATATCATGAAGATCCGCAAGTTCCGCATGACCATCGACAGCGGCACTACTGCGTCGGAGGATTCCCGCGGCGATGTCGTCAGTGGCGCGCTTGAACTCGACTTGCGTAGTGACGAAATTTCCGGGCGCCTGGCCTACAACGCTTTTCCGCACGCCATCGCCCGGGCACTGCAGCCGAAACTGGGTGATGTCCTCGACGACATCGATTTCGGCGATATCCGTCCGCACGGAGAGGTGATTCTGCAGAAATCGCCGCTACGTCAATCAGAGGCGTGGGTCTACGATTTGACGTTGTCGGTCGCCCGGGCCCGACTTTTCGATGCGGCCATTGCCGATGTCGAGCTTGTTGCCTCGGTGGCAGACGGTATCGCAAACGTCAAGCAACTGGATCTGCGGTTGGGTGAGCATGCGAACGTCAAAGTGCACGGACAGGTTCTTCTTGACCGCAACGAGTTGATCGCCCACATCGCGTACGACGGTGATCCCCGCGAGCTGGCGGCCTTGTACCTCAATCCGGACGCGCGCGAGGGGTTTCTCAAAACGTGGAAGGATTACACCTGGAACCCGGCGACGACGCGGCAGTTCGAGTACGATCTGCATCGGTATTATGCCGACGACGGTAAGATCGTGGTGTGGGTCCAGGGTGCGGTGACTTTCAGGGACTTCCGCTATAAGGGGCTGCCGATGTCGCGCGCGTCCGGAGATTTCTATCTTGATTTCTACAATCATTGCTTCGTCATTGACGACCTACGCGTTGAACAGGGCAGTTACGGTGCCAACGCCACGATGATCTATGATCTGGCGCTTGACCGGAAGCGCCTGGTGTACAAAGCAGTCAGCGACCTGCCGGTGGAGGTGCTGCTCGGTACGATCTCCAGGCCCTGGCGTCAGGCGCCGGCGATATGGGGATTGCAATTTGTCGAACCGCCCGTGGTCAGCTTACAGGGCTGGCACAGTTTTAGGGATCCTAATGCCTACCTCGCCACAGTCAACATCGATGCCGGGCGGTTCACCGTGGCCGATGTGGCGCTGGCCTCGGGCGTCGCCAAACTCTACTTTTTCGACCGCCAGGCTTTGGGCAGTATCGAGGTGGATGCTGCCAACGTTGCTGGCTGGTATCTACAGAACTGTCAGGCCGACGTGGATTTCGGTGAGACTACGCGGATCACCGGCACGCTGACCCGCGCGAGCAGCGGCACGAACGTTTTCGGGGCGACCCGGTTCCGGACCGAAGTGGCTTCGGATCGCTTGGAAATCGCCGCCCACAGCGAAACCGTGGAGATGGACAAGTGGCGCTTGACCGACGTCCGTTCGGAGAATGTCATAGCTGACAATATTCTTGATACTTCCGCGTTGATCGTTCGAGCCGATTGTGGCGATCTGGTGCTCAAAGATATTGACACGAGCTTCCGCCGAACCAACCGCAGCACCCATGTCCGGCATCTGCAGATTGAGGGTCTGAAACTGGGCACTCAATTGCAGGCCGGCGGCCTTGCTCTCGATGGTAGTGTCCGGGATGATGGACCATTGATTTTGGCTGGCCATGCCAGGACACTCAGCTACAGCGGCGTCGGTCTCGAGACGGCCAATGCTACCGTGGCGCTCAAATGGCGGCCAGAGCGCTTTGACATGAAGGTGAGAGCCCCGCAGGCGACGATCGGGGAGATCAAGCAGCTCGACAACCCGGTTGTCGAATTGCAGTGTACCGGCCCAGCGCTCGAGAAGATCGTCGGTAGCGGCACCTGCGACCGGGCCGAGTGGCAGAGTGGCATGGTCGCCCGTGGAGTGGTCAGTGATTTCAGCATCGGCGACGGCGCGATCCGCCATCAATCGGCATGGAGCGACATCGAGTTCGGAGATTGGCACCTGACCGATGTGACCATGGACGGCACATTGCAGCCGCAAAATAGTTTCGACTTGACGGCGGGGCATCTCTACTACGAAAAAAAAATCATGCTGCAGGACTTCTCCGGGGGCGTCACGATAGGCGACAGCGAATTTGAAATCGACGGAATCCAAACAACGTGGCTCGGTGGTGAACTGACCGGTCGCAACACCTACAACTGGGAAACCGGGACCAGCATCGCAAAGCTGCAGGTAGAGAATGTGCGCTATGGGCGTCTGTCGAAAAGCGACGACGCCGACGAAGCTGGGCGACTGCAGGGTGCCATTGATGTCACAATGGATCTGAATTCCGAGAAACTGCACCTGACCGGCGTCGGCAACGTCAAGGTGCACGGCGGTGATTACTGGGGCATTCCTGTGCTGGCCGACTTCCTGGGCATCCTCGACAAGATGTTCAAGACCGGGCAACTGGCGAAGATCACCGAGTTCGAGAGCTCGCTGCAGTTCGAGGGCGACCGTGTCTACCTGCCCGACCTCGAGAGCAACGGTGAACTCGTCGCGATCCGTGCCGGTGGCTATTACATCTGGCCGACACGCGTGCTGGACTTCCGTGTCAAGGCCGTACCGCTCAAGCGTGCTCAGGACCTCAGCGAAGCGATCAAGATCCCGATCATCGACCCGCTGGTTCGCAAGCTGACGACGTTGCTCGAAAGCCGTGTCACCGGAACCATTGATGATCCGCAATGGGAGTATATCGAACCGATCCAGAAAATCTTCGGGCTCGGGTTCCTGAAGGAAACTTCCGACAAGAACACGTCCGGCGGCCATGACCGCACAGAGTAGGGGAAGGGATGCGGATTCGGTTGCATGGCCCTGTTGTCTCCGCAGCGCTGCGGTCCGTCCGGCGACATACGACATTTACATTTTTATGATATTTTCTCGCGTCCACCGAATGAGGAATACATGCTGGAACGGTGCAATCTCCGCAGCGAACTGAATCAAAGGCAACAGGGGCAATTTGATGCCCGAGAGGATTCGCTTCACGGGGAGGCGTTCAACTTTCATGATTCCGTCGTATCTTACGGCTTCGTTATAATTGGCTAACCCATCCACCCAACTTGCAGTCACATGAGCGAACACATTGCACCGCTGCCGGAGATTTTTGCGAAGACTGTAGCGACCTGCGGCGGGCACACCGCGATCAATTTCAACGGCAAGACCACCGATTTCGCCACGTTCGACAAACGCTCTGATGCTGTTGCCGCCAATCTGCAGGCATTGGGCATTGTCAAGGGTGACCGTATCGGGCTGTACTGCATTAACTCGGACTTTTTTGCCATTGCCTACTTCGGCATTGTCAAGGCCGGCGCCACAGTGGTGCCGATCAATCTGCTATTGAACCCGAAAGAGGTGGCTTACATCCTCAATGACTCAGGGGCCCGTGCGCTGATTTATTTCGAGGCGTTTACGCCGGCGATCAATGCGATCCGCGCAGATTTGCCCGGCATCGATTTCGCCGTGTGCATCGGGGCGGAGAAATCAGACCCCGCCGACAGGGACTGGGCGGAACTGCTGTGCGCGGCTGAGGCGCCGGCGCCGGTCGAGTTCGACGTCGACGAGGACATCGTCGTACTGATCTACACGTCCGGCACCACTGGCAAGCCAAAGGGCGCGATGCTGACTCATCGTAACCTGGCGAGCAACACGAACAGTATCCGTATTGCCATGGGCCTGGTGCCCGGGGAAGACGTTATGCTCGTTGTACTGCCGATGTTCCATGCCTTTGCGGCGACTGTCGGTATGCTGTTTCCGCTGCTCCACGGCTGCACCTTTGCGCCGGTACCGAAGTTCGAGCCCAACCTGGTCGTCGACACGATTGCTGCAACTGGGGCCACTGTTTTCATGGCGGTGCCAAGCATGTACAACGTTTTGCTGCGCCTGCCTGAAACGGCGGTTTCCAAGCTCGACAGCCTCAGGCTTTGCCTCTCCGGCGGTGCCGCCATGCCGGTCGAAATCCTCAAGCAGTTCGAGGAGCGCTACGGCAAACTCATTTACGAAGGTGACGGTCCGACCGAATGCTCACCAGTTACGTGTGTCAATCCCATTGGCGGAAGGCGTATCATCGGCTCTGTGGGCACTGTGGTGCCGGACGTCGAGATGACAATATTCGATGGCAACGCCAACGAATTGCCGCACGGGCAAATCGGTGAAATTTGTGTGCGCGGCCCAAACGTCATGAAAGGGTATTGGCAGCGTCCGGAAGAGACTGCGGAGGCGTTCTTTGGCGAGTGGTTTCGTACCGGCGACCTTGGCACCGAAGACGATGATGGCTACTTTCACATCGTCGATCGCATGAAGGACATGATCATTGTCAACGGCATGAACGTTTATCCGCGCGTGGTCGAGGAGATCTTGTACCAGCATGAAGCAGTGGGCGAGGCCGCGGTTATCGGTGAACCGAGTGAGCTGCATGGAGAAATTCCCGTCGCCTACATCACCTTGACTGCAGAGGACGCCGCGACTGCAGCCGACCTGCGGGGCTTCTGCCGCGAGCATCTCGGGAATCACGAGGTACCGCGCAAGGTTTTCTTCCTGCCCGAGCTGCCGAAGAACGCCGCTGGCAAGATCGTCAAGCGCGAACTCCGCAAGGCCGGTGAGCTCGAGCGTGGCGTCGACAGCCGCGAATCGCCCGATGCCTGACGGCCGGGCCTTCAGCCCGCGGCGGATTCGTCGGATTGCAAAATGACCAGGGCGTATGGATTCTCGTGCTCGAGGCGCTGTGCCGAATATGATTCCATGGTGTCGGGCGACCTTGATTGTGGAGTTCAGCTGCCAAGGATGATGCCGGCGAACACGATGCCGACCGGCATTGCCAGCCACGGACCGAGACCGCCACAGCTACAGACCGGCGAATCGATTCAGCTACCTATTCGCTAACTGGTCGCTGCGACCAGGTCATCCAGCTTTTGCTTCGCGGCACCGGATTCGATCGCATCGCCGGCCTTGCCGTATGCGGCGCCGAGATTGTCCGCCAGACCACCGACGTAGATGGCGGCCGCGGCGTTGAGCTTGGCAACGTCCGCCTTCGGGCCTTCGTCGCCGCCCAGGATGTCCCGCAGGATACCGGCATTGACCTTGGCGTCGCCGCCTTTAAGTGCATCTGCACTGCACAAGGAACCGACGTATTCCTGTGGGTCCAGTTGCCGGGTCTCGACCTTGCCGTCTTTGAGCTCCGACACTTGGGTCGTGCCGGTGAGAGTAATCTCGTCGAGGTGATCGCTGCCGTGGACAATCATCGCGCGGCTGGATCCCATCTTGTTGAGGACCTCGGCGAAAACCTCGGTCAGTGCGGCGTCGAAGACCCCGATGACCTGGGCCGTGGCGCCTGCTGGATTGGTCAGTGGCCCGAGCATATTGAAGATGGTGCGGACTCCGAGCTCGCGGCGTGGGCCGATCGCGTGTTTCATGGCGCCATGAAGTTTTGGCGCGAACAGAAAGCCAATCCCGATGTTACGCACGCAATCGCCAACCTGGTCTGGGGTGATGTCGAGGTTGACGCCCAACGCCGCCAGAACATCGGCACTGCCGCACTGGCTTGATACCGACTTGTTACCGTGCTTGGCGATTTTTACTCCGGCGCCCGCAGCGATGAAGGCCGCCGTCGTGGAAATGTTGAATGTGCCGCTGCCGTCACCGCCGGTGCCGCAGGTGTCGACGATCGGCGGCGGGCCGGCGTCGATGCGTGTTGCGTGCCGCCGCATGCTGAGGGCGGCGGCGGAGATCTCGTCGGTGGTCTCGCCTTTGATGCGCAGGGCAGTGATGAAGGCAGCAACCTGGGCGGGGGTTAGTTCGCCGTCCATCAACTGGTCCATTACATCGGTTGTCTCGTCGGCGCTCAGGTCGGTGCCGGCGATAAGCTTGTTCAGGTAATCGGTGTAGGTCATTGCAACTCCGTTTGCTCAATGATGATCTGCTGTTCAACGCCATCGACAAAACGCCCATAACGGGAAGCGTCTCCGTCGGCGACCAGGACGGTGCCGTACCACGGCTTGTCGTTGCGGTTTTCGCCTTTGGCAACGGGATTCCCCAAACCGTCCCAGGTTCGCTCCGGTCCATGCTTGATGCCGTTCTCCAAGGTGATCTCCCAGCGTTTTCGGCCGTTCTTGAACCACTCGGTATAGGTGCCGTGGACCTTGTTGTTGACCCAGGTGCAGCGGCTGAGGATGCCGCCTTTCTCCTCGCCGACCGGGCCGAACTCGTACCAGTTGATCTCGACACCTTGCTTCTTGCCGTCTTCGTACGCGCCCTCGCTTTTCTTGCGGCTGCTGGAGTACCACTGTCGGTAGATGCCGTTTTTTGGTGCGCCGTTTTCGTAGAGCAACTGCGACACCGGCCGTCCTCTATCGTAGGCGCGGAGGAACCAGTGGGCGTCATCTTCGCCAATATCGATGACCGTGCCGCTGACTGGTTCGTCGTCGTGAAACTCGCTGCGTGCCACCACTTCTCCGGCATCGTTCCACCAGACCGCGGAACCGTGGCGTAGGCCGTTGTCGTAGATGACCGTCGAGCGTTTTTTGCCATTCGGATGCCACTCAGTGACCTTGTCTGTCCGCAGGTTGTTGCGGAATATGCTTTGACGGCGTTTGACGCCGCTGTCGAAGTACACGGTAAAGACGCCTTCTTTGACATCATCCACGTAGCTGCCGCGCTCCGAGACTTTGCCGTTCGGGTGCCATTCGGTGTACGGCCCCTGGCGATTGCCGTTGTCGTAGGCGATCTCGCGATACTTCGTCTCGCCCTCGCGCCATTGTGTCCAGGTGCCCTGCTTGTGGTTCTCGACGAATTTTCCTTGCTCCCGCTTCTTGCCGTTCTCATGCAGAAAAACACCGGTGCCATGGCGGACGCCATGCTTATAGCCCACCTTGCTCATAGACTTGCCGTTTGGGTAGTAGGCGATTTCATAACCGTGTATGACCGTCTGATTGTGGCGCGTGTACACGGAATATTTGCGCTTCGGATTGCCGTTCGCGTGGTATTCGTATTTGTTGCGCAGCACGGGTTTCTTCTCGTCCTGCCCTGGCGCGGTGATGCTGCAGAGGCTCAGCAGCACGATAATGCCGAGCCCGCAACCGAGATGCCAGTATGTCCGGTAGAATTTCATCAGGGCACTTCCGTTGGTACTTTCGCGGCCGTAATGAAAGCGGCTACCTGGTCGTGATCTTTTTGCCCCTCGGCGCGCTCGACACCGGATGAGACGTCAACGCCGTACGGCTGCACCGCCGAAATGGCATTGGCGACATTCACCGGTGTCAGGCCGCCTGCAAGAAAAATCTGCTGGCTGGCGGCGGCGACGCTCGCGAGCTGCCAGTCGCCGGTTTTCCCGGTGCCGCCGTAACCCGGCCCGGGTGTGTCAACAAGAAATGTGCAGCCGGCGTAGGTCTCAAGTTGCATGAGGTCCTCGGTATGCTGCAGAGCGACAGCCTTGAAGACTTCGAATTCCTGCATGTCCGCCACCTGCCCGGGCGACTCGTTACCGTGCATCTGAATCCGGGTGAGGCCACATGCCCGGGCGATATCAGCCATTACCGCGTTTGTCTCGTCGACGAACACGCCGACCTTCTCGACGGTCGGCGGCAGTTCGCCAATGATTGCTGCGGCTGTCTCCGGCGTCACATACCTCGGTGACTTCGGAAAGAAGACGAATCCGAGCAGATCGGCGCCGCACCCGACCGCGTGGAGGGCGTCATCGATGTTTGTGATGCCGCAGATCTTGATCTTCATCATTGGGGAAGAGGTGTTTGAGCTTCAGTGTGCCGGTGGGATCATGTGTACTTGGCGATCGCTCGATGAGAAGTCGTGTGCTCTGAACACTAAACGCTCCTATACCGGATCTTGTGTGAACTTGCTATTGACCAGGCGGAAAATGCCACGAGGATTTTCATCCTGCAGCTCCGCCGGCAGTGCGAATTGGGGGAACCCCTGATAGGCCAGCGGCCTCGCAAACCGGCGGATTGCCGCCGTGCCGACTGAGGTGAAATGTCCGTCCAGCGTAGCGGGATATGGACCGCCGTGATGCATGGACGCACAGACATCGACGCCGGTAGGGAAACCGTTGAAGATCAACCGGCCGACCTTGCGCTCGAGCAACCGCACCAGACCTCTGTAAATCTCGAGGTCTTCCTCGGTGCCGTGCACAGTGGCTGTGAGGTGTCCCTCGAAATTGCCGGCCACCGCTTCCATGTTTTCGGGCGAGTCGCATTGCACCACGAGCGTCGACGGCCCGAAGACCTCGTTTTCGAGCTCTGGTTCCTCAATGAAGGTCTGACCGCTGGCGGTCAACAGGCACGGGCGGGCCTGCATTGTGATCGCATCGGCCTCGGCTTCCGATAGTGTACTCAACTCGACGCCGTCAATAGTCGCCAGCTTTTCCACGCCCTTGTTGTAGGCGGAAAGAATGCCGGCGTGCAGCATGGTGCCGGTCGGCGCGGCCTGAAACGACGCTCGCAGCCTATCCATGAATGTGTTGCCGTGGTCGTCATCGATGATGATGGTCAGCCCTGGATTGGTGCAGAACTGCCCAACGCCAAGCGTCACCGAAGCGGTGAGATCTTCGGCGATTGCTTCACCGCGCTCAGCCATGGCTCCCGGCAGGATGAATACTGGATTTACACTGCCCATTTCGGCATACACTGGAATCGGCTCCGGCCGCGACATGGCCAGGCGGAACAGCGCCAGACCCCCGGCCAGCGAACCGGTGAAACCGACGGCCTGCGTGAAGGTGTGCTTGACCAGTTGCTCTCCGACGCGATTGCTGGTGCCCTGGACCATGGAGAAGACGCCTGGCGGCATGTCGCAGGCGTTGGCGGCTTCGATGATGGCACGCCCGACCAACTCGGAGGTGCCGGGATGGGCCGGGTGCGCCTTGACCACAACGGTGCAGCCGGCAGCCAGTGCCGAGGCGGTGTCGCCGCCGGCAACCGAAAAGGCGAGGGGGAAATTGCTGGCGCCGAATACGGCGACCGGTCCGCGCGGGATCAGCATGCAGCGAAGGTCCGGTTTCGGCACGGGTTCACGGTCGGGCAGGGCCGTGTCGATACGAGCTTCGACCCAGCTGCCGTCGCGAAGAACGCCCGCGAAAAGCTTGAGCTGACCGACGGTGCGGCCTCGTTCGCCGGTGATGCGGGCCGCCGGCAGGCCGGTCTCGGAGCAGGCGCGTTCGATCAGAGCGTCACCGATTGCGACGATTTCGTCACCAATACGCTCGAGGAACGCGGCGATCTCATCCGGAGTTTTCTGGCGATAGATGCGGAACGCACCTTCCGCTTTTTCGAGGGCCCGGTTGATCTCTGCGTTGGTTGCGTCCGTTACGGCAGGGTGGAGCGGGTCGCCTGTTGCCGGGTTACGGGCGTGAAAAGTGTCCTGCCCCTCGGCGGAGACATTGTTGCCGATGAGGTTTTGTCCGTGGAGTTCCATCTGATGTTGACCTTTTTCGTGCGGTATTGCGTTTGCCTGGCCTTGGGATGCGTTGGTACTGCTTTAAGAGAACATCACGTGCGGTGGTGTCAAATAGCAAACCCGTCACACTCTGGTCGTGACGGGCTTACGAAATTTCGCGGCATCAGCGGTCGGCCGCGCTTAATGTCTCCACGGTCAGCGCCGCGGCCGGTTGCGGTTCTGGGCACGGCGCTGGATGTCCATCATCTTGCGAGTGCGCTTGTGCAGAAGCTTGCGGAGGCGCGTTGCGTCCTTGGCGGCGGCGTCGAGGTCGACCTTCGCTTTGGCAATGGCGTTGACGTCGGGTACCGGCTCTTTTTCCAAATCGACGAGTGTGCTGTGGATTTCGCCTTCTTTCCTGGCGGCGTCGATATAGCTCCCGGCGATGTTGTCGGCGTCGTCCTTGGGTTTGCCGACTTTCGAGTTCTTGACGACGACCGCCTCGTTGTCCGGCGTGATTGCTGTCATTTCGAAGCGGCCGAAAACCTTTTTCTTACGATTCTCCACGACCCCTTCTTTCACCTGGAGCGCCAGCACGTTGACCTTGGCGTCTTTCTTGGCAGCTTTCTCGAGAGCACAGACGAAGCGGGCAGGCTTGCCCTTCCTGCCTTCCACCACGAGCGAGTTCTTGTTGTCGCCGCCGTAGTTAAAAGTCAGCTTACCGCGGTTGACAATGATGTCGGTGTAGGAGTTTTCTTTTCCCTCATGGATGATCGCGACAATCTCGGCGCCGGCGCCGAAGCCCGGGATGTCGAGGGTGTCGCCTTCGACGGCCTGCTTGTCGATAGAAAAACGGCTGGCGACGTAGACTTCGCCCTCGCTGCAACTGAAACGGTTCTCGCGGCCGCCCTTCTTGGCAATAGCCGCGTCGGCATCGGCCTGGTCGTCTTCGAAGGCGACGAAGAACCGGGTACCGATGGCACCACAGACTGCTGTTGGCGTTTCGACACTGAGCGAGTGATCGGCGGGGAAGTCGTCGAGCTGCAGTTCAATGTGGCCAGCTTCCAGTTTCACTATTTTGAGTTTAGGGTCGCGTGTGTCCTGATCGATGGTGAGAGTCGTACGTGCCAGCAGGCGGAACCTGTTGTTGTGGGAAAATTCCAACTCGACATAGGACTTGCGCATTGTCTTGACAGTCGAACCGAAAAGATACTTGAGGTCGGTCTCGATGACTCGGTAGGCATCGGCATCCGGCGTTTTGATTTTGCAGGCTCCCCGAACCTCGATCGCTGTAAAACCGGTGATGTCTTCACTCCAGACATCGGCAGCGGAAATTAGCAGCGCTGCCAGACACAATGTGGAAAGGCGGATCATGTGGTTCATGCGATTATCTCCGGTGAGAGTTTGGACACGTTTAACGTTGATAGGTTAAACGGCGAGTCTATGGTCGCTTTTCACAGTTTCGGGTTTTCCTGCTATTTCCGAACAGCGTCCGATCGGCAGGAGGTTTAACAACGTAATATACGAATGCGCCGGGAATCGTACAACTGGCCGCGTTCCACGTCGTCAGTGATATTTTTCACATGTTCAGACCTCTGCCGCAGCGGCCGCGATCTGCATCGGATGTTTGACATCAATGTCGAGACCCGCTCGGGCCAGTCCCTGACGGAACTGCAGAATGCAGCCGGGATTGCCGGTGACTACCAAGTCCGCCTTGCTTTCCTGCAACGCTTTGAGTTTGCTCATGAAGATGCGCTCGGACATCTCCGGCTGGGTCAGCGTATACGAACCGGCGGCGCCGCAGCACTGATCCGAATCGGGTAGTTCGATCAATCGGAATTTTTTGATCTCGCCCAGCAGTTGCATCGGCGCTTTGGTTTCTTTCTGAGCATGGTATAGATGGCAGGGCGCATCATAGGCGGCGGCGGCGAAGTAAGGATTAGGAAATGGCAGCAGTCCTTTGTCTACCAGGTACCGGGTGACGTCCATAGTTTTGCTGCTGATCTCCGCTGCGAACTCTGCAAACTGTTCGTTGTCGGCCAGCAGGTGTCCCCATTTCTGCATGTGTGCGCCGCAGCCGGCTGAGTTGTTGACGAAAGCATCGAACTCCCCATCGACCTGGTCCAACACCCGCAGGTTCTTCTGCGCCAGCGCAATCGCCGTTGCCCGGTCGCCTTCATGGATGTGCAGAGCGCCGCAACACACCTGCATCTTGGGCACCACCACCTCGATGCCCTGGGTGACCAGGACCTTGATCGTGTCGCGATGGATGTCGCCCATGATGCCGTCCATTACACAACCGCTGAAGAAACAGACACGTCCGCGGCGTTCGCCTTTCGCTTCGTAAATTTCCTCCGAATTCTTATGAAACGGCTTGCCCATAAGCTCCGGTGCTTTTGCCGCCAGCGGCTTGAGACTGCTGGGGATGAGACCGTCGCAAAGCTCGCGCAGCCCCGATTTGTTGTAGAAATTGAGCAGCCAGATAAAGGCTCCGAGCAAGCGCCGGCTTGGCAACACTCTCCGCAGTAAAAATTTTTCCACCGTGCGCGACGCAAAGCCGCAGCGTTTCAACCGTGTCTCGTAAGCAGCGGCACGGGCGCCTTCGATAACCTCACCGTAATCCACGCCGCTGGGACAGGCGGTCTCGCAGGCGCGACAGCCCAGGCACAGGTCGAGGTGGTTTATCGTATTGAGGTCGGGGCCGGCGTCCTCATCCGGATCGATACGGTTTTCCGCAAGCGCACGGACCAGATAGATGCGGCCGCGTGGCGAATCCATTTCTGTGCCGAGCTCGCGGTAGGTCGGGCAGCTCGACAGGCATAAACCGCAATGCACGCACTGGCGCATGGCCCGGTCGGCCGCCTCGCTCAACTGAAAAGGCTGTTCAGATGCCGCCATAGAATCGTCCGGGATTGAGAATGGAGTTCGGGTCGTGAGTTTGCTTGAGGCGTTGCATCACGGCGAAATCTGGGCGCGGCCGGCCCCACACAGTCTCGGCGTCGAACTGGTCCCGCGACCAATGGACGACTGCATAACCACCGAAAAACTCACACTTCTGCCGCAACTCCTGCAGGCTGTCGATGTCGTTTAGATTGACGAAGCCAACGCCGCGGCCTGGATAGAGCACCAGACCGTTGGATGTCTGAAGGTCTTTCAAATGACCGCACTTGCTGGTGCGTGTGCCGAACCGGGCGACGATCGGTGCTTCATCGCGGCAATGCAGACGGTGGTGCCACTCCGACCAGATGGCGGACAACGCCGCGCCGTCGATACTGCGCGCCACCTCAGTACCGACCAACTCGCTGAGGCTGGCAGCGTGGTGCTCGACAAATGCCGGAACGCCTTCCGCCGCGACAAATAGCTGTGCGCCCTTCTCCATTTCGCTACCTACTATGGTGGATGCTGCCTGTTGATCGAATACGGCGACGGCAACGGGTTCAAGCTGACTGCCTTGAACCTTCAATGCTGCCTCCAGAGCAGCGTTCAGGTCGTCGAACTCAAACAGCCAGGCACCCTCGGTATCGTTTTTCGGGTTGGCACGAAAGGTCACCTCTGCCACCACTGCAAGAGTGCCCAGCGAACCGATCATAAGTTTGTTCAGATCGTACCCCGCGACGTTTTTCATGACGCGCCCGCCGACTTTGATGATGCTTCCGTCCGCCAGGACATAGGTCAGGCCAAGAATTTTATCGCGCAACGTTCCCCAGCCGTGGCAGCGTGGCCCGAAGTGATCGATGGCCAGTGCGCCCCCGAGCGTACTGTCGGCGTGGCCCGGATCGATGTCGAGCCGCTGATTTTCGGCGCCGAGGGCGAGTTGCAGGTCGGACAGTTTCGTGCCGGCGCTGAAGGAAGCGACCATATCGGCAGGCTCATAGAAGCACCCGCCCGCTATTTGACTCAGGTCAAGCGACTCGGCTTCTCTGGCCAGTGTTGCGCCGATGTAGTAGTGGGTGCCGCCGCTGGCCGGTGTCACGGCGCTCCCGGCAGAATTACAGCCGGCGAGACATTCGGACAGTTCTTCGACTGTGTTTGGGGAATGCGGCATAAACAGGTACCGATGCGTACGTTGTGACAGAGGCATCTACGATAGCCCCATGTGCACCGGACGCAAATTACAGGCCTGCCATATAAAACAAATTGATGAATTGGGTCAGGAGCCAAGATGGAACCGTTGCGGCACAGTTTGGGTGGACCGGCTTAAAGCATTGTTCTCGAGGGCAAGGATGACAGCAGCGCAGTATGGTCGTGTATCAAGTAAATCGGGCTTAATGCAGTATGCACAGTCACGGTGGAAAAATACGCCATTTACCGGTATTGCAGCTGTGGCGTGTTACAGTGCGAGGGCAAGACGTGACGATTTGCCGAGGATCAGGTGTCCAAAGGCGAATCGCTATTTTTTTTGCGTCGGCTGGGTATGTAGCGGATATGTTGAGCAATCGGGTGGCAGACCCGTCGTTGGCTCTAAAGTGGCTCTAAAGTGGCTCTAAAGTGGCTCTGAAGCGCGGACTTGCCTTGGTTTGATTTGACCTGCCCGGTATCGCGCTATATTACTTGCCCGATTTTTTCGTCTGATGAAAATCCTGGTAGGGTTCCCGAGCGGTCAAAGGGGGTAGACTGTAAATCTACTGGCGTAGCCTTCGGAGGTTCGAATCCTCCCCCTACCACCACTCCATGATTTTCTTTGCTGGTTTCAGTGTTCTGCGAACCATATAGCGAGATCGAGCAACTATTGCCAATCTCCGGTTCGCTGAAACCTGAGCACGGGAATCTGAAACCTCGCCGTCGCCGATGCTGTCGTGGTCTGTCATGACTTTGTCTCGCCGCTGGTGGGGGGGGCCGGGGCGCATCCGCAATGGAAAAACTCCCGGGAGCTTGCCGACCGCGGCCGCTTTGTCACGATCGTTGCGCCGTCACACAGTGACATGGTGCGAAGGCATCCCTGGCACTTCGATCCCGACACCTTCGAAGTTTCGGTCTGCGCTGCGGCGTGACGGAGTCGACTTTGATCTCCGCGTTGTCGGTGACAGGCGGGTGTTGGACAGCGTCAAACGCGCCGTTCGACGTGAACGGCGTGACGATTATTTGACCTTTACCGCTCATGTGGCAGCTGCGCAAGGTCCGTGTCGGCGTGATACCAAGACCGGTGACTGAAGCGAACGACATGATCATCACCCTTAAGCTCATGGAGTACTGGGCCAGCGGCACCGTTGTGGTGGCGGCTCCGTTGAAGGCGATCCGGCAGGTTGCTACGAAGGGCGAGAATGTCATCTTTTTCGAACCCGGCAACCCCGATAGTCTGGCGGCGGCAGTGGCCCGGCTATTAGACGATCCAAAGCTGTGCGGACGTATTGCCGGCGGCGGTTACGAACGCTCGCGCGATTTTTCGTGGGACACGCTGGTACCGCAGATTATCGACAGCTTCGGTGTGTCACGGCAGGACATTGATTGAAACCCTATAACCGTTTCCCGAAGATAGCGGTGCCGATCCGGACGAGGGTTGCGCCGTGCGCGATGCCGTGTTGGTAGTCGTCGGACATTCCCATCGACAACTCGCTCAACGGCAGGTCGTGGGTTGCGGCCAGGTGGTCGCGAAAGTCGCGCAGCCCGCCGAAAACTTCGGCCAGGGTTTCCGTAGTCACTCCGAACGGTGCCATGGTCATGAAGCCGAGGAACGCGACGTTGCGACAGTCACCCACTGCCACGGCGAGTTCTTCGAGGGCTGTCTCGGAGAGCCCGGACTTTGTTGCCTCGCCGATGAAGTTTGCCTGCAGCAGAATATTCTGCACCTTGCCCAGTTCGCCCGCTATACTATCGATGCGCTGCAGCATTTGCAGGGAGTCGACCGAGTGAATCAGGTAACTGTGCTGCACGGCGGGACGCACTTTGTTGCGTTGCACATGGCCGACAACGTGCCACTCGATATCGCTCGGCAGCACCGCGGCTTTCTCCACCAACTCTTGAATTCGGTTCTCACCGAAGCGGCGTTGCCCGGCATCGTAGGCCTCACGGATACGATCGCAGTCTATTGTTTTGCTGACCGCGATCAGGCGCACGTTTTTCGGGTCGCGGCCGGCAGCTGTTGCCTGCGCTGCAATCCGTCGATTGACATCGTCGAGTCGTGAGGTGATCTTAGCTTTCATCGGGGACCGCGAATTAACACGAATTAAGTGACGTGACGCAATATGCCTGACTCCGACGACAATCGCAACTATCGCAGCACCAGCCGGATCAATTTCGGTCGGTCGCGACCCGCCAAAACGCGGTCGCGCGAACGGCTTTTGCGGGATTGGTACGGTGAGGAGCTTGCTGATCGAGAGGTGGAGTCGCAACAACCCGCAGCACGTGGGATTGGCGGATTGATCGACGCGCTCAAGGCTGAAATGGGTGGCGATGAGCAAGTGTTGATGCGTACTATCGTCGATCAATGGGACAGTATCGTTGATGAAACGACCGCGACGCAGGCGGTGCCGCGGCGGATCGAAGGTGATGTTCTGCATGTGGAAGTATTCAACGCCGCATTCCGCTATCACATCCAGAGTTTCGGGGTACGGCAGCAGATGATCGACGCGGTCACGCGTCTCAGCGCCGGCCGCATCACGGATGTCAAATTGATCGTCGGCGGAACGACGATGCGCCCTGGAAACAAACGGGGGAGGCAATCGTGAGTCTTGAGACATTGACAGCAGCGATACGCGACATTCCTGACTTTCCGAAGCCGGGGATCATCTTCAAGGACATTTCACCGATCCTGCAGGACGGTGCGTTGTTTGCGGAAGTGATCGACATTATCGGGGGGCGCTACGAGAATCAGCAGATCGACTCGATCGTCGTGATCGATGCACGCGGCTTCATTTTCGGCTCGGCCTTGGCATACAAGCTTGGTTGTGGGATTTCATTGGTGCGCAAGCAAGGCAAGCTGCCGTGGAAAACGTACTCGGTATCGTACGACCTCGAGTACGGATCGGCGGCTGTGGAGATCCATATCGACGCGGTGTCCGGCGGTGACCGGGTGCTGATTGTCGACGACCTGCTGGCGACCGGCGGCACCGCGAAGGCGGGCGCGGCTCTGGTCGAAAAGATAGGTGCCCGCATCATCGCGCTGGAGTTTGTCATTGAGCTGTCATTTCTCAAAGGTCGTGACCAGCTCGACGGCTATACGGTGAATTCTTTGATCGAGGTGAGCGATTGACCGGGCCGTGCTACAGGAGGAAGGTCGGAGGTTGTTTGCGCTGCTTCCCGCGGGAGACGGAGGCGTGGGACGAGATTGACGCGCTGCAGGAACACAACTGAAGGGGATTCTATCGGTCTTGGAGGGGCTTAGCGCGCGGGCGCAGAGGTCTCGGGGCGTTTTTTCGGAGCGGTCAGGCAGCGACGAAATTCACTGTCACTTCCCCTAAACCATCGATCACGCCATGAGCGGTATCGCCGGGACCAACGGGCACCATCCCGGTGCAGGTTCCGGTCGCCACAATTGAACCGGCAACCAGACCGGTGGCGGCGAGCACAGGGTGATTCGCCAGCCAAGCTGCCACGGCAAACGGCTCGCCGTAGAGGGAAACTCCCGTGTGCCCGCGGTCTTTCTCGGCACCGTTGATCGTCAGGCCCACAGGCGTACTGAATAGATCGAGAGCTGACCAATCGTCCGTCCGGTCACCGATGACGAGACCGTCGTTGAAACCACTGTCGGCGATTGCCAGGTGGGGCAGTTCCGGCAGTTTCTCGCTCAACCGGCAGGCGACCAGCTCGAACCCCGCTGCGATCCACGAGGTTGCGGCGGCGACTTCCGCCGCGGTATAAGGCTCCGGTCGTGGCGGCAGGTCCTGTCCCAGGGCCACGAGCACTTCCGTCTCCAACAACACCGGATGGGTACAGGGCGCGGCATCGCCACTGTCGTAAAGGAACTGCTCGTAGATTGGTCCGAACATCGAATCCGTCATTCCGAACGCTGCCATGGCAGCCGCCGTCGTCAATCCGACTTTGTAGCCGATGGTCGTTGCGTTCGACAGCTTGGTGATTGCGGCCTGCACATCGTAGGCTTCGTCGACTGTCTGTGGCAGCTCGACCGCATGCACATCAACCTGGGTTCCGTGCAGGCGGGCTTGCCAAAGCTGGGTTGCGAATTCGTTTGCCATGTTATGGCTCCTGATTGAACGGCATGGCGGTCTGATACTGACCGGGTGTTGCTTGGCGGGTATGGAAAACGTCGAAGCCAAGGTAATTGCCGAAGGCTTCCCACAGTACGTTGCCGATAGTCGCCGGGGTGATTGCCACGTGGTGAGGGAAGCGCTGCAGCACGACGTTGCGATACAGCCATTGCAGATCTTCGATGCGGCACCATCCGTACGAACCCGATGTAGTGGCCGGATTGTCCTCGATTTGACCTTGAGCGATCAGTGCCTGCCAGCCGCCGTCGACGTCCTGCGTGATCCGGCTCAAGGTGACCGGCGATGCTTTCATTTGCAGTTCGACGACGCCCTCTACCTGATTTTCGGCCGCGATGCCGGCACTCAACAGGATTTCGTGCGACGCCAGACGCGGCTGCTCCTTGGCGAAGCTCTTCGGGAACACACCGCAATGCCAGATATTGACGAGGTCGTCGTCGTCATTGTGCAGATTGTTCCAGTCTGCCAGGGCCGCGGGTTTGCCGCTGGCCAATTGCAGCGCATGCATCGAGAGCGTGCCGAGGATATCCGCTTCGCAGGCAGCCGGGGTGAGCGTATCGGTGAAACGGCTCATGGTGGTGCAGGCGCAGACACCGTAGTGGCGTTGGATACTGGTCCAGCACTGCACAGCGAACGCGTCGAGATCGTTTTCCGCCTGCCAGCGGCGCAGGAACAACTCGAGCTTGGCCATGCGCAGCATGGTTGAATCCGCCATTTTCGACGAATCGGCGTAATCGGCGATCGATTTGATCAGGTCGCGGACTTCGGCATCATCGTCGCTGATGGCACGGACACCGCCGAATACTTCGGAGAGATCAAGCGTGACGGTAGTCGGACCGAGCCGCTGCAGACGTTTTTCATCGAAGCGGCAGGTCCAGAAGGCGTCTGGCCGCGCTCCGATCTGGCCGTAGCGCGCCTTCCGAATGCCGTTGACGACCCGGCAGACGCGGACAAACCAGTCGAGGTCGTCGTGGAAGGACTGATCGGACGGAAAGCAGACCGGCCGTTGGCCCACACTGTAGGTAAACCCGACTTGGCGCAGTGCTTCACCGATACTGAGCAGCCCGCAGAAGGCATCGCGACGGCTCATGCCGGGTGTCAGTGCGTGTTCTTCCTGGCAGCCGAAGATCAATACCGGCACGTTCAGCCCGGCTTGCTTCACGGCCAGGGCCGCGGCCTGTTCGTCGCCGAAATTGACGGCACCGATGACGATGCCCTCGACTTCCTGCTCGCGGAACAACCGAGCGCAGGCCTCAGCTTCCTGCCGGGTCTCGACGCAGCCAAGCTTTGACTGGCCGTCTTCGAGCACCACGGGATCGAGCGCCAGTTGCCGCATGGCATCAATGGTTTCTGATCGCATCGCCGCCGCCAGCTCGCTGCTGAAGAAACCGCGATTGGCCGGAATGAACCCGATTTTCATATTTGCCGCAGCCATAGACACTCGCCTCCAAAATTGTTGTAGTCAGGGGGGGGGACGATAGCACGCGAGGGTTGCTCGTGCTACCTTTTAGGAAAGCCGAATTGGCATTTAACATGCCGGACCATACTGCATACCCATTTTATGAGCCCAATATTGACGTCACGCCTGCATCGTTACATATGCTGCTATGCCGCTGCATCGGCGGCGGCACTGACGCTGCTGCTGTCTGGCTGTGGCAGCGGGCAGAAACAGTCGATCGAAAGCCTCGACGAACGTGTCGATAGTCTTGTTCCCAACCTCATAGGCGTTTGGGAGGAGCGGCCACGATATGGTGTCACCGGCAAGCAGAAATTCGTAGTTCTCGATTTGCAGGAGGGGGGCAGAGGAACGATCTCGGTGAAAGTCGGAATCGTTGGTCTCGACGGCCAGATGGAGCCCGACGCGCCGGAGATGACCGGCAATGTCGTGTGGTCAGGAGGAGACGGTGAACTGTATATGACCTTTGCCGATTGGCAGACGGCGATTCCGGGAGTGATCGTCAGCGGTGGTGCCGATCGCATTATTACAGCGTCCGATGACTTTTTCATTGTCTACGGCGGCGGTGAAGCAGGCATCACTATCCGCTATCGCCATGACGCACAAAACACCGCGGTTCCGCTGACAACGAAGCAGTTGACGCCCGCCGAGAATTTCATCATGGCCGGCGACCGATCCTTCCAGATTTCACCCGAGGGCAGCATGCAGGTGACCGGCAACCCGGCCGTTTTGCGCTGGGTCGATCCAGTCACCAATTCGGCCGATTATCTTGTCGGCCGGCATATCGAATACTTCAGGCCGGGCGGTTTTTTCGTTGTCACCGGAGGTGCCACGATCGTGCAAGGCGATGAGTGGACCAGTGACGACCGGGAAAGTTCCAACTTCGTGCTGTTCGCCGACCTGCGTACCATCATTGAGCAGCAGGCCAAATCAGTTATCAAGGAGCGCACGGGGCCGGAGTTGACGTTTGGTCGCGAGATAATTATCGAAGACGAATGACCTGTCGTTTTGCGTTGACACCATGCAGACCGTACGCCGGCGATGGTCGGGGAAGGCCAGTTCAGCGTGTCGCCGAGTAAATTTCCGATTCACTTACGGCAGGGCTTTGAGTTCACGCGCAACTATTTGCTGCACGCCACCTGTACACTATGAAGTGATCAGTCATCATCATCGATGTTTTCCGGCAGCTGTGCCTTGGATTTGGTGAGATTGGCGTGACCCAACAGTTCGGAGAGGTGTTCGACGTACTGGGCGCCGTCCATGCCCCGTTTGTAACCGGAGCGGCCGACGGCCTTGCCGCGGCGGTCAGTGATGATAATCGCCGGAAAGCCGCGTACTAAGTGTTTCTGCGCCAGCTCTTGGTTGAACTTCTTCAATTTCTCGTCCTGCTCTTTGAACCTTGGAAAATCGACAATAAGGCAAACGAAATGGTCGGCGGCGAGTTTGATGAAGGCTTCGTGCTTGAAGAATTTTTTGTTGATCAGCATGCAGTAAATACACCAGTCGGAACCCGTGAAGTTCATAAACACAAACCGCCCGGTCGCCTCGGCCTTCGCCAGCGCCACGTCGTAGTCGGTCTCCCAATGGACCTCCTCTTCGGCTACCGCAGCAAATGCCAGCCCAATGACCGCTATAATTGTCAACACCCACTTACTCACCATCTCAGGTGCTCCGGGTTGATTCAGTGATCCGCAAATATCGAATATAGGATTAGCCTTGTCTATGTGCAACGGCCCATCGCCGTCGCTTCATCGAATTGATTCAAGGACCGCTAACGAGTAGAATATTGCTTATCCCTTATCACTGACGCTTTGAAAGACCTCGATATCCATTCCGACACTATGACTTTTGCCGAATTCACCGAAGCGATCCGCAATGAGTACACCACACCACCGGGCCGGGCCGGTTTTGCCAGTCACCTGGGGCCGTTGAAAGCGGTTTGGTTCCACACCCGGGTGTTTGCGATACTTGTCAGCGCTTCTTCCAAGGTGAAGGACAATGTTCTGGACCAGCACATGGCTGCAGTGCACGGACGGCGTGTCCTGCAGCTTGCCGAAACAGCGGGGGGCCGGTGCCATATCTCCGGGTTCCGGCATCTCGAAGCGGTCGACGGCCCGGCTGTCATCGTCGCCAACCACATGAGCGCATTCGAAACAATGGTCTTACCCGGGATGATTCTACCGTTCAAGCCATTCTCATTCGTGCTCAAGTCCAGCCTCATGAAGTACCCGGTCTTGGGCAAGGCTCTGGGCGGCATAGACCCCATCGTCGTCGAGCGCGTCAACGCCAGGGAAGACCTCAAGACCGTGCTGACCGAAGGACACGCCCGCCTTGAGGCCGGCAAATCTGTGCTGCTGTTCCCGCAGCACACTCGCAGTCTCGAAATGGATCCGGTTGCCTTCAATTCCCTTGGCGTTAAACTGGCGCGTGGCACTGGCGTGCCCATTGTACCGATTGCTTTGCGCACGGATTTTCTCGCCCAGGGCCGGTTGATCAAGGACCTCGGACCAATCGATCCGTCTCTCGACCTGTATTTCGAATGCGGCCCCGCGCTCGAGGTCGAAGGGAACGGTAAGGAAGCCCACCGCGCCTCTGTCGATTTCATTTTCGAGCGCCTGAAGCAGTGGCGCTCCCAGTAGCTTCTGACCTCCCATGACGCAGATGTTGTCAGAAAAGACAATCCCCTCGAGATGGTAACTGGCCGCAGGAAGTGGCTGCGAGTGAGTTGTCGAGGTTTTTACGACAGACCATCAGTTTCATGTCACTGGATATAAAAAAAATACAATTCGCAGGTGCGGCGGGCGAATGACGACGACGGTAAATCACACTGCATCGCAAAGACAACCCAATCGACCAGCGCACCGGTGCATTGGCGAGGTGGTCAGCAACGGCCCATGGGGATCATCATTGCTTGTCACAATGCTGAATTTCAACAGATACAAACTTCCCGTATGCCGCGCAATGCAAGCATGTCAGTCCCGGGGATCCTCATCAAATGAATATTTCCCCTCCACGCGAGTCCGAGGAAAAGACACTGACGGTGGCGGCAGGTACGATGTGATCAACTACCACCGTTGACAGAAGAAACGCACGATCGTATATTTCAGTTGATGATGCTGGCCGAAACTAAACTGCTGTTCAGACACATAATGCGGCAACCCATGCTGACCTACGAAAAACGCACTTCCCTTGCCTTGCTGGCGTTGTGTATCTTCGCCGTTTCCGGCGGTGCCGGCATTGTCGTGCAGACGACAGCGTTCCGTCTGCGCGACGGGCAGCTGGTGGAAGGTAAGTTCAACCGCAAACCCGAGGGTTTGTTCCTCCGCAGCAAGTACGGTGGGAAACTTTACCGGTGGCACGAACTCGATGCCCAGGGTCTGCCGCGTCCACTACGCGATGATGTTCGGCAGCAGGTAATCGACTGGTTACAGGAGGCGCAGGCACATTACGACCGTGGGGAGATCCCGCAGGCACAGCGCCTGTTCAAGCATGCCTATAGTGCCCGTGGATTCCTTGAGATCGAGGACTGGGAACGGCCCGAGTTTGAGAACATTGGTAACAAGGCTCGCGGCTATGTCCTCCACGAGAACCGCTGGATCCCGTTCGAGCGGCGCCAGGAAGTAGTCGGACTCGCGCAACACCGCGGTCGCTGGCTGCCGGTGGAAGAGGTGAAGGAATTGAAGGCGTTTGAGCAGGCAATTGGCACGGCGAGGAAAATTCAGCGTCTGACGCAACCTTCGCGTGTCGATTACCAGAATGCAATCATCGGCATCCGCGAAGTGCTCGAAGCCTATCCCGAATCCAAGTTCCGGAGCCTGGTCGAACAGGAGATCGCCGATCTGTTGCGTAAGTTCGATCGGGAAGCCTACGCCCAGGTGCCGCCTGACCTGCGGCGACACCCGCTGCTGCCACAGGTGCCTCCGGCGAATTTGGAACCGATCGCCGATGTCGCCGACAACGCCACGAATTACTATGGCAACTCGAGCAACTATCCGCCGAATTCGCAGTATGTGCCGGCCTTCCTGCTGACCCCGAATCCCGAGCAGACCGATGCATTTCGCACCAGCAACGAATCAGATGTGCCCCTGTCCGAACGCAGCCCGGAATTTCTTATTGGTAATGATTCGGAAGAAAAATTCTCAGAGAAAGGTCCAGCTTTTCTTATCGACAGCAACAATACCAAAATGTCGCAGCGCGGGCCGAAGTGGCGTCTTGGCAAGGTGAAAAAAAAGTAGCACGTTGTGGCCACATGGCGCAGAGCAGACTAAAACTCCCGACGACTCGTGCGGCAGCTTCTTGCCGTCGCCTGCTATGGCCTGTTCTTTTGCCGGTCATTGTCATCTTGATAACACCTGCCAATACGCTGCCGGCGCAGACGGCCACAGAAGCTGCCGGGACGCCTGCCACAAACTCTTCCGGCAACAGCCTTACCGAACTTTCGGAACGTTTCACCAAAGTCATGCGCCGCGTCCGCCGCTCCATGGACCGGTTGCAGGATGCACGCCTCGATATCACACCGCAGTTGGAGCGCATTGTCTCCGAAGGGGCTGATGGCCGCCGCGACGGTTTTCCGGAGGTGATCGCGATTCTGCAGCAGCGGATTATCGTCGAGCGCACGCTGGTAAGCAATCTGGAGACAGCTCAGGATCTTTACGGGCGACTGGGCGAAGTGACAAGCACCGAGCAGGAACGGCTCAAGGGACTCAACCAGCTGATGGTGCGAGATCTTGTCGGCATGCGTGACAACCTGGTTTCACAGACCGAACGCCTTTCCAAAGTGCTTGATGAAGAGGGCAAAGTGCAACTGTTCAAGCACTATGCCGACGTCAAAACAGAGTTTCTGGCGGACATGGTCGACAAGCTGCAGGATGAACAACTCTCGACCCTTGACCGCTACTTCGAGCTCTGGCGCGAAATGGTCCGTACCCGGTTGCTCGCCGATCAGTATCAGCTGCTCAATTTCGCGCATTACGCCCGGGCCTTTGAGTGGATCGAGGGACGCAACGCCGCCCCAGAAGCGATTTCCGACATCGATGCCGGTGACTACCTCTCTGATATGGGCCGGGCCGACCTCAACAGCGTCAACCTATCGTCCGTACTCAATGCGACCTTCGCAAAGTTGGTCGCCGATGCCTATGACCTGCCCACCACATCTGAAACCGTTGTGCCGGAAAACGGCTTCCGCGTCAGCATCACACCCAACCACGGACTGGGCGGCGTTTACTATTACAGCGACTCCGGCATCGGCTTGCGCGACGCTGCCTACGTTCACGCCCATGGCCACCAGCCGTTCTACGGCGAGCGTATTTCCTTCACACTGCTGGCGTCACAGGACTGCAGTTTCATTCTGCGCTATGTCGATGCCGTCGGCAACGTTCTGCAGATCTGCCCCAACCGTTACGCGCCCGAGCTCAACCGGCTCGCGGCCAACGTGCCGACTGTCATTCCGCCCCGCGATATGGCATTCGAATTTGCAGCCAGTGGACCGCCCGGCATCGAGACCGTACGCCTCATCGTGACACCGGACGCCGGCTTCATCGATGTCGCCCGCGACCTGGAGATAAGCCTCGTCGACGTCGTTGCAGAGGAGTTGCAGACGCGCACGGATCCCGGCGAGATGCGACTGCAGTCTCCCACCACCCCGCAGCGCGCCGCCGGCTACAACACCGCGATCTTCGACGGCAAGGTCACCGGCAACGCTATCATGGTTGAAGCCTTCGTCCGCATCCTGCCGCTGCTGAGGAATGCGCCGTAACACGACCCTCTGGGCTCGTGATCCACTGCCTATAAGCGTGGTATTTCTTCCGTCTGCTGGCCGAGTGTTCCACAAGCACTGTCAAGATTTCCCGCGTGCGATACCTTACGTGCTTTACTGCCTCCACTGATACACCACACGGACAAATGGCCGAACCGGAAAAAAATCCTTCTCTTTCACCGTCATCGACGTCGTCCCCGGTTCAGCGTGTCGTGCTGATTGTGCTGGCTCTGGTGCCAATCGCCGTGGTCGGCCTGATATTTTTTCAGACCATGAGTAACGCATCGAGCAAGAAAAACCAGTGGCGCGATGTGACCCCCGACCAGTTCAAGGCCGCCTCTACGAACATCAACACAGTGGCGCTCGGCCAGCGTGTCTACACGCAGTACTGCCTCCGTTGCCATGGTGCTGAAGGTGAAGGCGACATCGGACCGTCCCTCAACCACACGAACTGGAAAAATGCCGCTGCTTACCGCGAAGCATTTGACGTAGTTTCCGACGGTGTCAAACGCACCCAGATGATTGCCTGGAAACGCACCCTCGATCCGCAAAGCGTCCACGCCGTCACCAGCTACGTCTGGGCCTTCCGCACCGGCAAAACGCCGACGCCTTCCGGGCCGTCGGAGCAACCCTGACCAGGCCGCCCGCGATATCGTTAGGCCATGGCCGTTCAGTCGTTTACATCTCGTGCTGATCCAATCCCCATCAATGGTGTCATCCTCGAAATCGATGGCGGATACAACACGACGCTGAAGGTTGAAGATTCAACAGCAACTGAAGGCTCAGGAGATGGCGCAAAGGTTGAGAGCAGGGCTATTCCAAAAATCTCGTCGAGAATCTCGGCGAATTGGATTGATCGCCGATCCTGGAGAAATTGATTATTATTATCTGAAGGTTCTGCAGAACAAACGGGCAAGTCGCCTGGTCTTCGCCAATAAGATTTGGGTAAGAGCGAATCGGTCATCAATCAAACCCGAAGGCGCCGCGCTTCCACTCCTTGCCCAAGACCTTTCGCACGGGTCGACGCTTGTCGGAGCGTCCAACGGTTTTGCGACGCTCTTTTTTCTCCAGACTTTTTTTGCCACCTCCTCTCACTCCCTCTATTGCCTGGGTCAAGCGAATATCGTCGTCGGTGTCCCATTCCCGATCCGCGCCGGCGGAGGAAATGATAAAGCCCTTTTCCTCGACCTTGAGGACGTACGGCGTACCCCATATGTCAACACCGTTCTTCCTGGTGTCTTTGCCGGCTAATTCGCGCGTGTTCTCCTCGAGAAACTTTGTAAAGGCTGCCGGCTCCGGCAGCCTCTCATGCTCGGTGTGGTAATAAACGATGATTCTGCGAATTGTCTGCATCTCAATCGCCGTGATTTTCTCGCCCCTGATCTTGTCGAAGGCGTATCGCGCGTTCTCTATCACGGAACTGTTCGCAATCCCCAGATAGCCGAGTGCGGACAGCATTATCAGTTTGATCAGCATAATTGAACCATAGTGTTTACTTTGGCGGGCAGCGTTCGCTGACTCCGCCCCGTCGTCCTGGTTTTTGCCGCGGCGCGCCGTTAACCTGAATAATCCAGGTTAGACGCCGGCCTCTGACATGCGTTGCTCCAATTCTCCTTCGATTGCATAACCGGTGAGAAAGTCGTGGCTGACAAACTCGAGAAACTCGTCGCGCGTCAGGATCAGGCACCGTGACGGTTCCACTGCCGCGACCGTCGAGATCGCCGGCGTATTGCGCAGCAGGCTGATCTCCCCGAAGTAGTCACCAGTGCCGAGGGTCACGATCGGCTTATCGCCACGGCTCACCTGAAATCGACCTTCGTAGATCAGAAAGAACCGATCATTCTCCCCGTCCTCGTCAATCACCTTCTCGTCTTTGTCGACGTCGAGGAACTTAAATCTCAGGGCGATGGACATCAGTGCCTGGTTATGCCAGCCGGAGAACATGTCGCATTTGCGCAGAAACCCGCAAATCTGGATGGTTGTGCGAACGGTCTCGGCGCCAAGTTGATCGAGGACCAGGCGCTCGAAATCGGTGCGTTCGAGCTGCAGCAGAGTCAAAGGTACGTCGCTGACCACCGTGCTGGTCCTGGGAATATCGTCGATCAGTGCGATCTCTCCAAAGACATCGCCCGGTCCGATACCAGCGACAATACGAGTCTCCCCGAACTCATCTTCGCGCTCAATGCGGGCACGGCCGGTGGTGATCATGTACAGCGCCTGCCCAGATTCGCCCTGGCGGATGACCTTCGTCTCAGGTTTGACCGCCAGCGGGGTCATCGCGGCAGCCACGGCTTTCAGGACTTCCTCTGAAAGCTGGGCGAATAACAGGCTATCCTTGAGGTACAACAGCACTTCCTCCACCGTCGCTTGCGACTCCGGCGCCCGGTTACGCTTCGCGATCCGACGCTCTGTCGAAAAGAGCCGTGGTCGCAACAGTTGAAAAAGGTTCTGCAGGACCACCCAAACTTGGCACAGCAGCGGCCCCGCGATGAGAATACCGGTGATCGCCAGGGATACTCCGGCGAACAGCCGACTTGACAGCTCCGGCGCATACTCCAGATCCCATACCAACGCACTGCCGCTGCTGCGAATGATGTCACCACCGAACTGCAGCGCCGTGCCCAGCCAGATGAGTGTGCAGGTGACGAATACGAACATGTAGTTTTCTTCACCCTTGTCTTTCTTCCGGGAAAAGAACTCGGATACGAAGCGCCATAACTGCACGACCAGCCGCCGCCCGAGAAAGCGCGTCGACAAGCGCCGCAAGCGAGACTGCTTGCGGAAAATCGCATGAATGAGATCCGCGCCAGGCGTTGCGCCCACCGGGCAGAGAAGAATGAACGCCGTGAGGACCGCGGCGAATACGACAACACCGTTGTCAAGCACAGCACCGGCAGCGATGATCAAAAACGGCGTGGCGCTGGCCTGAAGTGCAGTCGAGATTTCGCATTTCCGGCCACCCATAAAGCCGTCACGGGTATCCACGGCCACGTACGGGATCACCCGTTTCAGGTTGATCGACGGCCCATAAACAACCCGGGAAAATCCTTTCAATACGAAGCCGGAAAGCACACCGGAAAGGCTCATGCCCACACTGATCACGATCAGTGCCAGAAGCCATTCCCCGGCAGTCAACGGGATCGTATACTTGACCTGGCGAATGAAGAAGATGCCACCCGCAATCATGATGCCGCTGAGGATGATCGCCGCTGCATAGCCCCAGCCGAACGGCAGTGACAACGTCCGCAGGGGCGCCGATTCGGCATCCTGCGTTTCTTCCTCTCCAGCGGGGACCAGGAAGCCGCGTTCGACGGCAGTCACCACGAAGTCGTAGAAGCTGCGCAGATTCGGCCGCTCCTGTTTCTGTAGAAGTTCGTGCAGGACCTGCTGGACGTTGCGCTCACCGTCAAACTCGGCAAACAACGCCTGCTGCTCCTTTGAGAGTGCCAGGTAGTTGGCGAGCTGCGTCTGTTTCAACAGCTGTATGCCATCGGGCATATCGCGCGACTCGAGGTGTTTCGAGCACCGCAATACATGCTCATTGAGCGGATTCTGTGTATCGTCTGGCATTGTGATACCGTGTTTTCGATTGCAAATTGCGGCTGCGTTACGCCGGTTTTTCCGTTCGCGATCAACCCCGTCCCGTTACGCTTCAGTGAGTCTGCAGGTTCTGGATATTACCCCGAGAACTGAAGAACTAACCAGTCATGCAATGATAATGATTTTAGCCCGAGCCGGTAGCAAATCAAGCGGCAAGAAATGTTGCGTCCGACAAGCTACATCGCAAATAGACAAAAATGTCCCGGACGCGAGGATGGCAATGATCGAGATGTCCGCGAGCATTTCGATCAAGGTGAACCTTGCCTGCCCCGAGCGGAGTCGCCGAGAGCAATCCCGTCCCTGCCTTTCCAGTCGGGATAGCCGCTGCGAAATGAACCATGCTATTTGCTACGGTTATTCGGGTATATGTCCATACCGGGAAGCCAAAGATGCAGGGAACGCTACTGCGTCGCGCTCCTCATCCCTGACTTTATTAAACCGGCGATCGCAGCCGCTCGACGGTGTCGCGATTGAGCTCGACACCCAGCCCCGGTTGGGTCGGCAGCGGAATAACGCCGTTTTCCATGCACAGGTCTTCCTCTACAAGCTCTCGGCGCAGCGCCGAATGGCAGAGCTCGGCTGGCAAGTACTCGACGTAGGCGCAGTTCGGGGCAGTGATCGCCATGTGCACCGAGGCGGCAATGCCGATACCGGACTTCCAGCAATGCGGCACGATCAACCGGTCGCGGTCCGCTGCCAGGTCACAGACGCGCTTTGCCTCGGTCAGCCCGCCGACGCGGCCGACGTCGGGTTGCGCGACGTCGATCTTGCCGCGGTCCATCAGGTCGATGAACTCGAACCGCGTCGTCTGCCACTCCCCGTAAGCGATGCGGATGTTGAGATTGTCGTGCAGGAACGCTATACCATCGAGATCATCCATCTGCAGCGGGGTCTCGATGAAGAACAGATCGAATTCCTCCAGGCGCTTGAGTGTACGCAGGCAATCACGTGCGTTGGACCAGGTGTATTGCACGTCCACCATGAGCACGAAATCCGGACCGACGGCTTCACGGCAGACGCGAACAACTTCGGGCACAGACTCTGCCGGTTCGTCGAGCCCGTGATGGGCGTACGGCCCGGAAAGCGTCACCTCCAGCTTGGCCGCAGGGAAGCCGTATTCCTTGGCGCGCACAGCCCATTCGGCCAGCGACTTGCTGTACGAATCGAGATCCTTGCCGCGGGGCTGCAATGAAGCGTAGGGCTTGATAAACGGCTGCTGCTCATCGCCGAGCAGCTGCCAGCACGGGACGCCAAGCGCTTTGCCTTTGATATCCCACAACGCCATATCCAGCGCCCCGATCGCATTGATGCCGAGACCGCGCCGGCCATAGTGCATACTGCCGACGTACATGCGTTCCCAAAGCTCCTCAACCTGCAGCGGGTCCTGGCCGATAAGCATGTCCTTGAGCCCCAGTGCCATAGTGTGAATAGTGGGGCTTTCGATGATGGCGCGGGCGCCCCACGGATTGGTGTCGCTTTCGCCGATGCCGATAATACCCTCGTCGGTGTGGATCTCCACGACGATATCGTCCTGTGACCCATCGGTGTCTTCGGCATGGAGATCTGGGAGCAGCAGGACATGGCAGATGACGTCAGTTATTTTCATTTGGAATCCGGATATTTGTGGGGTTGCCTCGAACGGAAGATGTTGCAGTTTTCAGCGAAAGCAAGGGGCTCGCCGGTGACCGCGACGCAGGAGGCGGGTTGTTCCAGTACGGTGATCTGAATTTTAATACATAAGAAAATACACCCGCGTACGTCTATACTGTGTACCCCAACCACCTAACGGAGGGATTTGTGTCAATGATTCGTTATTTCATACTCCTGCTCCTGCTCGGCCACTGCGCCTTTGCTGCCGACCGCACGGCGGCCTGGAAGAAGGTCGCCGAAGCCGAAGCCAACGGCCTGCCAAAAACTGCCATGGAGCTGCTCGAACCGATCGTCGAAGGTGCCCTGGCCGACAAAGCCTATGCCGAAGCGGTCAAGGCGATAACCAAGAAGATCCGCCACCACACCGAGATCCAGGGCGGCAAGGCGGAAGAGAAGATCGCCAACCTCCAAGCCGAAATCAAAGACGTGCCGGACGAAGTCAAGCCGATTCTCGAAACCATCCTGGCCCACTGGTACTGGCACTTTTTCCAGCAGAACCGCTGGCGCTTCATGCAACGTACGCAGACCGGCGAAGCCGCCGGCAACGACATCATGAGCTGGGACCTGGCAAGGATCCTGGCCGAGATCGACAAGCATTTCTCAACCGCCCTGGCGGCCGGCGAAAAGCTGCAGAAGATGCCGATCGCCGATTATACGGAACTACTCACCGCCGGCAATGCACCGGACAGCTTCCGTCCGACACTCTACGATTTCCTGGCCTTTGAGGCCCTGAGTTTTTACAGTGCCGGCGAGCAGGCGGGAAACCGCGCCCAGGACGCCTTCGACCTCGGCGCCGACACCCCGGTCTTCGACAAGCTCGACGACTTCCTCGCCTGGAAGATCGAGACCAACAACGACACCTCGACCAAGGTCAGGGCATTGCAGCTCTACCAGGACCTGCTGCGCTTCCATAAGAACGACGCTAACCCGGATGCCCGCATCGATGCCGACCTCGGCCGCCTGGTCTACGGCTATAACCAGGCGTATGGCGCCGACAAAAAAGAGCGCTACATCGCAGCGCTCGAACGCTGCGTCGATGAGTGGGCCGACCATCGCATCTCTGCCCGGGCGCTGCATCACTGGGCGACGATACTGCAAAACGACAGCGATTTCGCCGGCGCCCACCGGTTGGCGACGCGCGGCGCCAGGGCACACCCGGAGACCCCGGGCGGCAATTCCTGCCACAACCTGATTCAAACCATCGAAACGAAGCAGGTCAACCTGATGGTCGAGCAGGTGTGGAACGAGCCATGGCCGAAATTCAGTGTCAGCTACAAAAATATTGACAAGGTCTGGTTTCGCGTCGTGCCGTACGACTGGAACAAGCTGCTGACTTCACGGAGCTGGTCACTCGATCAGTTGGCTACGCGTCAGCAACGGAAGGAACTGATCGGCATGCAGCCTGTTAAATCATGGTCTGTAGATCTGCCGCCGACGGACGATTATCAGTTGCGGCAACACCAGGTCGAGGTGCCTGGGGACCTGGCGAAGGGCCACTATTTCGTCATCTCCAGTTGCACCCCGAACTTTCAGAAGGAGAAAAATTTCGTGAACTATCGCAGCTTCTGGGTCAGTGACCTGGCGATCGTCACGCGAACGCGGCAGGGATCGGACCGTGTCGGGGGTTTCGTTTTGGATGCGGGCAGCGGCGAGCCGATCGAGGGTGTACAGATCCAGTTCTGGAGCAGGGATCGCCGGAATTGGCAGCGGGCGGGAGTCGATGAGCGCACCGATAAAAACGGCTATTTCAAAGCAGCCATCAGCTCTCAGCCGCATGTCATTGTGGCCAAACACCGGGGCGATCGTGTTTCGACAAACAACCTTTCGGCACATGCCTATGACATGACGCCTCGACCGCAGGAACACACCACGTTTTTCACCGATCGCTCGCTCTACCGCCCGGGACAGACGATCCGTTTCAAAGGCATCTGCACCTATTCGTACCAAGAGAAAGACGAGTACCGCACCATCAACAACCGCAAGCTCATGGTCATTTTCCGCGACGTCAATCACAAGGAAATCGTGCGCCGCGAGTTTCGCACCAACGATTACGGTTCGTTTTCCGGAAGCTTCACGGCGCCGCGCGATCGGCTGATGGGCCGCATGTCGATCGTCGTCGAGGGTCAACCCAACGGCAGTACCAACGTCACTGTCGAGGAGTACAAGCGCCCGAAGTTCGAGGTTGCCCTTGAGCCGCCGGAAACCGCGCCGAAGCTGGATGCCGGCGTCACCATCACGGGACATGCCATCAGCTATACTGGGGCCGCGGTGAATGGCGCTAAAGTGCAATACCGTGTCGTGCGTGAGGTTCGGTATCCGCCGTGGTGGGGCTGGTATCGCTGGTGGATGCCGCAGCAGTCCGGCGGCCAGGAGATCCTGCACGGGGTCGTGCGGACCGAGATCGACGGGTCGTTCAAGATCACCTTCAATGCCATGCCGGACCGGACGGTGCCGGCGGCCGATGAACCGACCTTCAGTTTCTCGGTCTACGCCGATGTCACAGACACCGCCGGCGAAACACGCTCCGGCAATCGCACTGTCAACGTCGGCTACACGACTCTGCAGGCGACGCTCAGCACCGACCAGTGGCAGGAGAAGGACAAGCCCGTGGTGCTGACGATCGGTACGCGCACGCTTGATGGCGTCGGCCAGAGTGCTGAAGGTACTGTCAAGATTTTCCGACTGCAGGCGCCGGCAACCGTCCAGCGTCCTCAGGCCCAAGGCTGGCAGCGGCATCACCGCATGTTGCGGCCGGCCGGGCAGGCGGGTGAGCCGGACCTTTCCGATCCCAACACCTGGCCGCTCGGCGATGTTGCCGTGGAACGGCCGTTCACGACGGACGCCGAGGGCGGGGCGGAGCTTTCGGTGGCGCTTGAGCCTGGACTGTACCGCGCCAAACTGGAGTCGAGCGATCGTTTCGGCAAGCCGGTCAGTGCCCTGCAACCGTTGCAGGTGCTCGATCCGCAGGCGCCGAAGTGCAACCTGAAGATTCCATTCCTGCTCACGGCACCGACCTGGAAGGTTGAGCCGGGCGACAGCCTCACCGCGCTGTGGGGCAGCGGCTACGATCGGGCCCGGGCATACATCGAGATCGAGCATCGTAACAAGATTCTACGGAGTTTCTGGACCGATCCGAAACGCACCCAGGAGATCATCGAACTGGCAGTGACTGAGGAGATGCGCGGCGGCTTTACGGTGCGCGTTACGATGGTACGGGAGAATCGAGGCTACATAACAGCGCGCCCGGTCACTGTGCCGTGGAGCAACAAGAAGCTCCAGGTGAAGTGGGAACATTTCACTTCGAAGCTCGGGCCGGCCGAAAAGGAAACCTGGACCGCGATAATCACCGGGCCGGACGCCGAAAAAGTGGTTGCCGAGATGGTCGCCGGGCTCTACGACGAATCGCTCGATGCATACCTGCCGCACCATTGGGCGCAAAGCATCGATGTCTTCCGGCATGACTGGTCACGCCTGCAGTCGCAGTTCCAGAACCTCCTTGTTTCCTGGCACCGTTTGCAGGGCCGCTGGTCGAGCCGCCGGAAAAACGGCAGCCTCAGCTATCGCGGCTTCCACCCAGACGTTACCAGGAACTTCTATCACGGCTATGCCAGACGCCGGGGCGACTTGCGCATGCGCAGCTTAAGTAGTGGCCCGGTACCGATGGCGGCGATGGAGATGGCGGAAGATGCCAATGAGATGGACATGGCAAACGGAGACGACGCGTCGGCTTTTGGGAAGGCAGCCTCAGAGGACAAAGCAGTTGCTATGGACCCGGCCGCGGCGCGGGCGGGCGGCGCCGAGCCGAAGGGACCGGATCTGAGCAAGGTAACGGCCCGCAAGAACCTGCAGGAAACTGCTTTCTTCTTCCCCCACCTGATCAGTGACGGCGCGGGTCGCGTCAAACTGGAGTTCGAGATGCCGGAGGCTCTGACCAAGTGGAAGTTCATGGCGTTGGCGCACGATGCCGAGCTGCGTAGCGGTTTCCTCCAAGACAGCGTGGTCACCGCCAAGGACCTGATGGTGCAGCCGAATCCGCCGCGCTTCCTGCGCGAGGGTGACAGGCTTGAGTTCACGGTCAAGGTGATCAACCAATCACCGACTCGCCAGCAGGGCACCGTTCGCCTGTCCCTGGCCGATGCACGAACTGCGCAGTCCGCAGATCAAGCGCTGGGCAATGAGCGGACCGACAAGGTGTTCGACATTCCTGCCAAGGAGTCGCGGACGTATTCCTGGACGCTCGCGGTGCCCGATGGCCAAGGGTTCCTCAGCTATACCGCCGTGGCCGCGACCAGCAAGCTTTCGGACGGCGAGGAAGGCTACCTGCCGGTACTACCGCGTCGCATCATGGTCACCGAATCGCTGCCGCTGCCGGTCCGCGACGCCGGCAAGAAGACGTTCAAGTTCGAAAAACTCCTGGCCTCCGGCGATTCCGACACGATCCGGCACGAGAGCCTGACGGTACAGATGGTGTCACAGCCGGCGTGGTACGCGGTGATGGCTCTACCCTACCTGATGGAGTACCCGCACGGCTGCGCCGAGCAGGTGTTCAACCGTCTGTACGCCAATGCCCTGGCTTCGCACATCGCCAATTCCGACCCGAAGATCCGGCGGATTTTCGACCAGTGGAAAGGGACCGAGGCACTCGACAGCCCACTCGAGAAAAACGCCGAACTCAAGGCCGTGATGCTCGAGGAAACCCCATGGGTCCGTCAAGCCGGGAGCGAGAGCGAGGCGCGCCGCAACCTCGGCATACTGTTCGACAAGAATCGGCTCAACCGCGAATGCAGCGGGCAGCAGCGCCGGCTCGAAGAAATGCAGCGTGGCGACGGTTCGTGGGGCTGGTTCCCCGGCGGCTCGTCGAATCATTACATCACGTTGTACATCACTACGGGCTACGGTCGGCTGCGCCATCTCGGCGTCAAACACACCGACGTCAAGCCGGCGCTTAAGGCACTCAACTTTCTGGATGGCTCGATCAACGAGAGATATCAGAAGTTGAAGCGGGACAAGCGTCTTGACAACAACAATCTGAGCCCGACGATCGCGTTGTACATCTACGGTCGGAGCTTCTTCCTCGAGGACCGGGTCATTGCGGCGAATGCGAAGGAGGCCGTCGACTACTTTCTGGGGCAGGCACACAAACACTGGCTGACCGTGTCGCGCCTGTCGCAAGGACACCTGGCGGTTGGCCTGCAGCGGTTCGGGGTGGGCAAAGAGACACCTGCGAAGATCATGCGATCGATCCACGAGCATTCTCTGAACGAAGAAGAGATGGGCATGTACTGGCGCGACACCGAGCATTCCTGGTGGTGGTACCGGGCGCCGATCGAGACACAAGCGATGATGATCGAGGCATTCGACGAAGTCGCCAAAGACGACAAGGCGGTCGAGGACTGCAAGGTCTGGCTGCTCAAGCAGAAACAAACGCGCGACTGGAAGACAACACGCGCCACGGCCGATGCGGTCTACGCCATGCTGCTGCGCGGCACCGACCTGCTGGCCTCGGACGAACTGGTGGCGGTGGCATTGGCAGACGTCACGATCGAGCCGAAAAACGTCGAAGCGGGCACCGGATTCTACGAAGAGCGTTTTAGCGGGGCTGAGATCAAGCCGGCAATGGGCGAAGTCACGCTGACCAAAATCGACGAGGGTGTGAGTTGGGGAAGCATCCACTGGCAGTACATGGAGGACATGAGCAAAATCACGCCGCACACGGCAACGCCGCTGACGCTGGAGAAGGCGCTGTACATCAAGGAGAACACCAGAAAAGGTCCGGTGCTGAAGAAGGTAGAGGGTATCATCGGCGTTGGTGACGAGCTGGTAGTGCGGTTGGTGCTGCGCGTCGATCGCGACATGGAGTACGTGCACTTGAAGGACCAGCGCGGGGCTGGTACGGAACCGGTGAACGTGCTGTCGAAGTACAGGTACCAGGACGGGCTGGCGTATTACCAGAGCACGCGCGATACGGCGAGTCACTTCTTTATCGACTATCTGCCGAAGGGCACGTATGTCTTCGAGTATTCAACACGGGTGGCGCACCGGGGCAAGTATCAGAGCGGCATTGCCAACATCCAGTGCATGTACGCGCCGGAGTTCAACAGCCATTCGGAGAGTTTTATGCTGGAAGTGCGGTGACGACGTAGCACTGGTTCGGAAAGCTTCGCGCTGCTGGCTCAGAACTGCAGGTCGTCAATATTCTCGAATTCTTCAACGGCCATATCTACGGGCGGTGGGGGCATTGGCGGTGTCGGGCCGGTGTCGCCGACAGGCGCCAGGCGCCAGGCCTGCAGCGAATTGAAATACTTCACCTGCCCCTGAGGATCGGTCCATTTGCGACCCTTCAGATCGAAATGCACGACAACATCACCGCCGGGATTATAACCGTCGAGCAGGGCACACTTGTCCTGGACCAGCTCGAACTTCAGGTACTCCGGGTATTGCGGATTATCGGCGTACTCGACGACAAATTCGCGTTTGCGGAAGCGATCGGAAACATCGACGGTTTCTCCGAACTCCAGCAGGCGTCCCTGAATCTCCATGCGTATTCTCCTTTGCCTTTGACGGGTCCGACAATATAATACCTTCACCGCTTTGCCATTATTCCTCACTACACGCCCTACAACTTGAACGACAATCCCGAATCCGCAAGCCCGGAAGAAAAGTTGGAAACGGCACTGCCTGACGAGACGCAATGGCACCGGTTGTTTCTGAGCATCGGCCTGGCGTTCGGCGTTGCCTGGATCCTTCTCATCCCGCCGTTCCAGACGCCGGACGAGTACAATCATTTTTACCGCGCCATCAGTTTCGCTCAGGGGCGCCTGTGCTGCCACCCGGTCATCGGTGAATCCGGTACGGGTGCCGTCCTGCCAGGCGCCCTGATCCAGACCGAAGAGAAACTCGCCGCGCGTGACATCAGTGTCATCACCAGCCCATCGAAGCAGTCAAACCCTCAGGACCTCGCCCGGCTTATTGCTGCTTTCGACGTGCGGATGCGTCAGGGCGATACGCGATACTACGACTTTGCCAATACCTGCAACTACCCGGTCATCGGGTATGTGCCACAGACGATCATCAGCTTTATCGGGTATTCGCTGAACCTGCCGGTGCTCATCGTGCTGTACCTGATCCGCTGCGCCAATCTCATTGTCTACCTGATCATCGTCTGGTGGGCGCTCAAACAGATGCCGGTCCTCAAACCGGCGCTGTTCCTGCTGGCGCTGATGCCGATGTCGCTGCAGCAGGCGATGGCGCCGGGGGCAGACAGCATCATCAACGTTGCCGCCTTTCTTTTCCTCGCCATAATCCTGCGACTGACGCTTGACGACAGCCGCGAGACTATCGGCGGGCGGACAATTGTTGGACTGACCGTACTGGCCGCCATTATTGCAGTCGCCAAGATCGCCTACCTGCCGCTCTGTCTGCTCTGCCTCATGCTGCCAGCTGCGAAGTTCGCAAACCGCCGGGTGTGGACGGTGACAATGATTGCCGTACCCGGCATCGCCGCGGTCCTGCTGGCGGGCTGGCTGCTGTTCGTGCGCCAGTCGGGATTGCCGCATTTGCAGGCCGCCGGCCCGGAGACCATCGGCGCAATCATCGACAGCCCGTGGCGTGCGCTGCTTTTTTGCCTGCAGAATATCTACAACAACATGACGCTGCCGCTGGTGTACGAACAGTTTGTCGGTCGTCTCGGCTGGCTGGATACGCCCGTGCCAATGGTTTTTGTAATCGCTTTCCTGGTTATGCTGCTGGTGGCGGTCGCTGCCGAACCGGCGCCTGCCGCCACAGCCAGGGCGTTGGGTCGCCCCGGGCTTGTCGCGGGACTCGTTTTTCTGGTGTCGATATTTGTCCTGCACGTGTTGTTCGTCACCGTCAGTAACAGCATGCGGATCGTCCAGGGACGCTACTACATTCCGCTGGCGATGAGTGCCCTGTTCTGCCTGTACTGCTGCACCCGGGGCCGGCTGCGGATACCTGCAGAATTCCGTGTGAAGCCGTGGATTTTTGCCGCTTGTTCCGTGCTGATGCTGACGGTGACTTCGATTGTTGTTTTCAGGCGATATTGGTTTGCTGCATGACATCACTATATTGTGAATGGCACAATCGCCGTAATCCGGCGATTGCCGCCACTGGCGTATTCGACTCGCTACTATTAGCGGTGCATAGTCACCGTTCAGACTTAATTAGGAGACAGTGATGATCACAGCGATCACCGGCGGAAACTGGGGGGACGAGGGCAAAGGCAAGATCACCGATTCGCTTGCCGTGGATGCCGACTTCGTCGTGCGCTTTCAAGGCGGGGCGAACGCCGGCCATACGGTAATCAATCCGCACGGGAAATTTGCCTTGCATCTGCTGCCGTCCGGTGTTTTTTATCCCAATGTCACCAACGTCATCGGCCCCGGTGTAGCGCTGGACCTGGATGTTTTCTGGGACGAGCTCGACGAGTTGCAGCAGCGCAACGTGCCCGAGCCGCGACTGAAGGTTTCAGACCGCGCCCAGGTCGTGCTGCCGCACCACCGACTGCTCGATGGCTATGAGGAAGAACGCCTCGCCGGTGCCAGTTTCGGCTCCACCAAACGCGGTATCGCCCCGTTCTATGCCGACAAGGCGCTGAAGGTCGGTATTCGCGTCTCCGACCTCGCCGATCCTGATCGCATGCGAAACCAGCTCGAACGCGCCCTGCCCGCCAAGGACATGCTGATGACCGGGCTCTATGGCAAGGACCGCATGTCGATCGATGCGATCATTGACTCCCTGACGACTCTGAGCACACGGTTGACATCCTACATCTGCGACACCACGGTGCTGCTGCACGACGCGATCAAGGCCGACAAGAATATCCTGCTCGAAGGCCAGCTTGGGGCGTTACGCGATCCGGAACACGGCATCCATCCGTTCACGACTTCATCATCGACACTGGCGGGGTATGCGTGCGTTGGGGCCGGCATACCGCCTTATGCCATCAAGAAGATCATCGCCGTCACCAAGGCATATTCAAGCTGTGTTGGGGCTGGCCCGTTTGTCACCGAGTTGTCGGGAGCAGACGGCGACGAACTGCGCGAGCGCGGCGGCGACGCCGGCGAATACGGCGCCACCACGGGACGCCCGCGACGGATGGGTTGGTTCGATGCCGTCGCTACGAAGTATGGCGTGCGGCTGCAAGGAGCCACCGATGTTGTCCTGTCGCTGGTCGATGTGCTCGGGTACCTTGATGAAATCCCGATCTGTACGGCCTACGATGTCAACGGCGAGGTGGTCACGGATTTTCCGGTCGGCCGTGCCTTGGACGTTGCCAAGCCGGTGTACGAGACGATGCCCGGTTGGAAGTCGGATGTCTCTGAGGTTCGTGAATACGACGAACTACCAGCTGCCGCTCGCGACTACGTGGAGAAGATCGAGTCCCTGATCGCCGCGCCGATCACGATGATTTCCGTCGGTCCGGCCCGTGACGCGCTGATCCACCGCTCGGCGTGAGCGTCTTTGAAGTTTCCGACGACTGCCTGCGCCTCGGCCTGCGCGCCACCGCTGTCGTCTTTCGCGACGTTACGATCGGCCCGGCCAATGCCGGGCTGCAGGCGGACTTCGAAGCGGAGACAGCTCAAGCACGCAGTCGTTACGCCGATCTCAAGGCGTTGATTGCCACCCCGGAACTGACGCGGCTTTACGAAGTGTTTCGCAGCATCGGCGTCAATCCGAAGAAGCACCCGCCGTCGATACCTAATCTGTATCGTTATGCTCTGAAACGCGGGCGCCTGCCGAGCATCAACAACTTCGTCGATGCCTACAACCTGATTTCCCTGCGAACTTTGTTCAGCTTGGGGGCTCACGATCTCGCAGCTCTGTCGCTGCCGGTAACCATGCAGTTGTTCGACGGCAGTGAGACGTTCATTCCGCTGGGCAGCCAGGAACCGCGGCCGGTGACGGCAGGCGAATTCGGATACGTCGATGCGGACAATCGCGTCATTTGCCGACTGGACGTTGTGCAGGGCGAGTTCAGCAAGGTCACCGCCGCCAGCAAGGAGGTGCTGCTGATCGTCGAGAGTACCGATGCGATGTCCGCAGAACGGCAACAGCAGGTTGTCGGCGAAGCAATCGGCCTGATCCAGACCTGCTGTGGTGGCACAGCGGAACGAATCGACTGATCTGGGCAAAGGACTGCTCAGACCTCCATAATCACCTTGCCGACCGAGTCGCCGCTTTGTAAATACCGCAAAGCTGCCGTTGCATCGTTGAAGGGCATTACCCGGCCGATATGCGGCGGCGGCAGCTCCAGTGCCGATAGCTCGTCATACAGCCGTCGCATCTCATCGGCGCGATCCCAGAGCCAGATCAGATTGAATGCCATGACACTCTTGTTCTCCGAAATCATGCTAACCGGATCCAATTTCGGACGACGCCAGTATTGCCAGCCGAGTTTCGCATAGTTCGGCCGTTGCCCCGACGGCATCAGATCGGCCGCGCCAAATATCACCAGGCGTCCGCCCGGAAGCAGCCTGCGGTACAGCGGCTGGAACGTTGGGCCTGCAACTGCATCGAGGACCAGATCGAATCCGTCGCGGCCAGCCGAAGCGAGGACCTTGTCGAGCCGCTGCTCGAAGGCAATGCCGTCACGGACGATGACTCGCTCGGACGGCAGCCCGGTGACCTCCGTCTTTGCCGCCTGCCCGACAGTACCTGCCGCTTCGCCGCGCAGCCGATCGATCAACCCCAATGCCGCGAGCCCTACACCGCCGGCGGCCGATTGCACCAGCACAAATTGGCCAGGCCGCAGGCCGCCAAGCTCACGCAGTGCATACCAGGCGGTCAAGGACGCCACAAGCTGGCCGGCGCCCTCGGCCATCGACCAACCCTCCGGCAGCGGCCAAAGGTATCGGGCATCGACATTGAGGTGTGTCGTATAGGCACCGAATCGGGTCAGTCCCATGACCGGTTGGCCGACTGCCAAGCCGTCGACGGACGGGCCGACCGCGTCAACAACGCCGGCGAACTCCAGCCCCGGCACGAACGCTCCGGACGGCGTGGCGGAGTAGAGCCCGAGGCAGGCAAAGACATCCGCAAAGTTGAGGCCTACTGCCGCAACACGGACAGTGACACAGCCTGGGGCAGGCTCACTCAGGTCATCGCCGGCCAACTGCAGTCGGCTGATATCGCCGCTCTTTGGCAGGTGCCAGATTTGCCGTAATAGGGACATGGACTGGGAACTTACACGATTTGCGCACACATTGACATCGAATGTATGGATGAATCCAACTCGGCAGTCGGAGTGCTAAAGTAACTTGTGTCATCCAAGGGTTTTACAAAATACAGAGTACGGCTGGCACAGCGATTGCAAAACTGACTGTCAATGACACCGAAACAATCAAAAAAGAAGAGGCCGATTGTGAAGGTCCTGGCCATCGCGGTTGTCGGGCTGGTAGTGACATTCGTCATGGCAGACTTGATCTACGCCGGCATCGTCAGAAAACGGCAGGCTAAATGGGAAGCAAACGTCGATCGTAACAGTGACGGCGTGCGGCGCGGCTGCGAGGCGTTCACGGTCGGCAGTGGCGACACCGCCCTGCTTATGGTTCACGGGTTCAATGACTCGCCGGCGCTCTACAAGCTGATGGCTGACGAACTGGCAGAGAAAGGCTACACCTGCCGCGCCATGCGCCTGCCTGGCTTCGCCGAGCCGTATGAGGCGTTTGCAAAGCATGACCGGCAAGACTGGCTGCAGGCGATTGCCGAGGAGGTGACGAGCTTGCGCCAGACGCACGACGAGGTTTGGATCGTCGGCCATTCGACGGGTGCGTCACTGGTGATCCGACACGTACTGGACCATCCGGACACGGCGGCGGGTGTGGCGCTGCTGGCGCTGCTGGTCGAGGTTTCGGGCGAACGCAGCCCGGTGCTCTCACCGCATGCCTGGTTCAAGACGACCGGTGCGTTGCTGATGTTCACCGATCGCATCGAAACCTGCTTCGAACTGGACATCAATTCGCCGGAGGGCCGGACGGTGATTGTTCGGGAGCAATTCGTGCCGCTGACGACCATCGAAGAGACATTCGCGATCGCGTCAGAAGTTCGCGACCGCGCCCCCGAGATCACAGTGCCGGTTTACACAGCGGTATCGACGGCGGATAAAATTGTCGACACAGAGGCCGCGGTGCGCTTTTTCGAACAGCTCGGTAGCGCGCGCAAGCAGCTGGTTCGTCTGGATGCGTCCGGGCACGTGATACCCGTGGACTACGGCTGGCAAACGGTGTGTTCGGATATTGACGCATTCATCCAGGCGTCGACGTCGGAGCAGTGAACGGACTCAGTCGAGCAGTTCGAAGTCTTCCTTGCCGACGCCACAGTCAGGGCAGTACCAGTCGTCCGGGATGTCTTCGAATTGTGTCCCCGGGGCAATTCCCGAATGGGGGTCGCCGATTTCCGGATCGTAGATCCAGCCGCAAACAGTGCAGATCCATTTTTTTGCATCAGTAGCAGAGGTCATTATTCAGCTTTTGGTGTTTTGCTGTTCAGGGTTAGTTCTATGTTCAAAGCCCGGCGTTCGTTGACCGCCATCACTTCCAGACTGAGAAGCCGCCGTCGACAACAAGATTGTGAGCCGTCACGTAATCGGACGCCGCTGATGCCAGGAACAGTGCAGCGCCCTTCAGGTCGATGCCCATGCGGCCCCAGCGCCCCAGCATGGCGCCATCCGCGAAGTCCGCAACAAAGGTTTCCGGCAGGTTTCCCGGCTTTTCGAAACCGCCGGGAGAAATTGCGTTGACGTACACGCCCTTGGGCGACAGCATGCCGGCCAAGTCCCGGGTGAGGCCGACGACTCCGGCCTTGGCCGCAGCGTAGTCGACGGGTTGGCCGGCCATACCGCTGCGATCGTACATCCGACGGTCGCGGCCGATCAGGGTAGCGGCTGAGGCGATGTTGATGATCTTGCCATAGCCGGCCTCGACCATATAGCGGCTGACTTCTTTGCAGCAGTTAAGGCAGCCCGTGAGGTTCGTCGCGATCATATTCGCCTCGTCCTCGGGGTCGCGTTCATGGATGTTTCCAGGACTGTTCCCGGAGCCGCCGCCCGCGTTGTTGATAAGGATGTCGATGCGGCCCTTCCATTCAAAGGCCGCTTTGGCCATCGCAACGGTATGCTCGTGACTACGCTGATCCAGGGTCAGGCCGAGGGTCTCGACGTCATAGGCGTTGCCGAGTTTCTCGGCGGTCTCGTTGGCGCGGGTCTCGTCGCGCGAGGTGACGACAATATGACAGCCAGCCTCGGCCAGGGCACAGGCCATGTCGTAGCCCAACCAGGCGTGGGCACCGGTAACGATGGCGATGCGACCGTCGAGTCGAAAGAGATCTAAAACATTCACGGCATTTCGTTTTTTGGTGCGTTGATTCGCAGCGGGCAGGGTAATGTAGCAACGGCAATTTGCAACCGTATAGCACGGCATCGTCTGTTTTTTTCACCATCATTCACATGTGTCTCCAGCGCAACACATGGACTTTTCGGCTCACATTACTCTAACACGGCCAGAACTTCCTCGGCGTGCTCGGCCGGCTTCACCTTGGGGAAGACGGCCTTGATGTTGCCGTCTGGACCGATGACGAAGGTGGCGCGCTGAATTCCCATCCGCTTCTTGCCGTACATGTTTTTCTCTACCCAGACACCGTAGGCCTCGATCGTCTGGCGATCGACGTCGGCCAGCAATTCAAAGGGCAGCGAATACTTGTTGGCGAACTTCTCGTGCGATGCCACCGAATCGGCACTGCAGCCGATGATCACGGCATTCTTGTCGGTGAATGCGGAATGGTTGTCGCGGAAGGCGCAGGATTCGGTGGTGCATCCCGGCGTGTCGTCTCTCGGGTAGAAGTAGAGCACGACGTTTTTGCCGGAAAAATCCTCCAGTGAAATGGTCTCACCGGCCTGTGTCTGGCCGGTGAATTTCGGTGCCGGGGTGCCAGGTTCGAGTGCCATCGGGGTACTCCTTGGTTTTAGTGTTCGGCATTCAGCGTTCGGCATCTGTTCTGCGCCTACTTCGCGCGGCAGACGAGCCCTTTCAAGTACTGTCCTTCGGGAAACGTCAGGGCAATAGGGTGATCGCCCGGCTGGGCGTGTCGATCGATAATCTGGACGACCCGATCAGCGTCGAGGGCTGCGTCCGACACGATTTTCTGGAAGAGATCCGGGGCGACATGGCCGGAACAGGAGTATGTCAGGAGCAGGCCGCCCGGTTGCAGCAGTTTCAGCGCCAGCAGATTGATGTCCTTATAGCCGCGGCTGGCCTGTGGCAGCCGCATCTTTGACTCGGCAAACCGCGGCGGATCCAGCACGATCACGTCGAAACTGCGGCGACTGTCGCGATATTTTCGCAGTACCTCGAAGACATCGCCTTTTACGTCCGTGACCCGTTCGCTCGGCAGCTCATTCAACTCGACATTGCGGCGGCCGAGTTCGAGAACAGTGGCCGAGGTATCGATGTTGGTGACGTCCGTGGCGCCGCCGGTCAGGGCGGCAATGGCAAAGCCGCCGGTGTATGAAAAGCAATTGAGAACGCTCTTGCCCTCGGCGAGGGCTGCGAGGTATGTGCGGTTGTCGCGCTGGTCCAGGTAAAAGCCGGTCTTTTGCCCGGTACGTATGTCGACATGATATTGACGGCCGTGCTCGGTGATCGCGATCAACTCCGGCGGCTCACTACCTGCCAGCACGCCGGCTGCGGGCGGCAGATTCTCCTTGCTGCGGACGCTGACATCGGAACGTTCGTAGATGCCCTGGCAGTCCGTGAGTTCCTGCAACAGTTCGACGATTTCCTGTTTGAAGGCCTCGACTGTGCAGGCCAGGAACTGGCAGACAAGAAATTCACCATAGCGATCCACGATAAGCCCCGGCATGCCATCTGACTCGGCGTTGATCAGCCGGCAAGCTGTCACCGGCAGCGACGGCAGCGCCGACCGAAAGTCGATCGCCGTACTTAGTCGTTGCTGGAGAAATTTCCGGTCGATGGTGTCTTCCGGCGCGAATGACCACATGCGCACTGGGATCTGCGATGCCGGCGAATAGCCACCGTGACCGATCAGCACGCCATCGTCTGTATAGACATCGACAACTGCGCCGGCAGCCGGGTCGCCCTCGATGCGGTCAATCGCGCCGGAAAAGATCCAGGGGTGCAGACGGATGAGGGACTTTTCGCGTCCGGCTTTGAGAGTGATCACGGGCATGGCGGCTTGGAGGGTTTACGGTGTCAGGTTTCGCGTGTCGGGAAAAGTCGATTCGATGAAGTACAATGAAACCTTGAAAACCTGACACCTCAATCCCCGAATCCTACACCTGAAACACCAAACCTGTAAGGGGAAGACGTGAGAAAGATAGACGAAACTTGTGAATGGGCGGTTTCCGACCTGGCCAAAGCGTACCATGACAAGGAGTGGGGCGTGCCGGTGCATGACGACCGAAAGCTGTTCGAGTTCATCGTCCTCGACGGTGCTCAGGCCGGTTTGAGCTGGGAAACCATCCTAAAAAAACGCGAAGCCTATCGCGCGGCGTTTGACAACTTCGAGCCGGACATCGTCGCCCGCTACGGGGACGACAAGATTGCTGAGTTGCTTGGCAATGCTGGTATCGTGCGCAACCGGCTGAAGATCAACTCAGCCGTCCGCAATGCCGGCGCCTACTTGAAGGTACAGGAGGAATTCGGTAGTTTCGATACCTACATCTGGGGCTTCGTCGATGGCCGCCCGATAGTCAACCACTATAAAGTGTTGCGGGAGATCCCCGCCTACACGGCGGAGTCGGACGCGATGAGCAAGAACCTGAAGGCGCGCGGCTTCAATTTCGTTGGTACGATCATCTGCTATGCCTTCATGCAGGCAGCCGGCCTGGTCAACGACCACGTTGTCAACTGCCCGCGGCATGCCGAGCTGGACGGACTGGAATAGACCTCACGCCTCGGCGGCGCCGAGGCCATATTTTTTGATGATCCTGTCCGTCGCGGTATCTATGTCATTGCTGTAGACGATCAGATCGGCGTTGTTCCGGAAGAAGCTGATACGTTTGTCGTAATGCTCCGCGACAGTGTGCGCTGTAACCGAATAGCGCCGCTGTTTCTCACGATTGTAGAGAATCTTCCGGTTGCGAAAATCGAAGCGGCTGGGCAGCACCAGAACCACCTGACCGCGCTCGCGGCATTTATTCAGCGTCTCGATGCAGCCGTCCGGGGCACTGTGAGAATTTATCAACGTCCCGCCGCCGAGGCACATGACGATGTTGTTGAGACCGAGGTGCTCGAAGAGGATTTCTCGGCTGCGGTTGTAGTATTCGTCGGGGTTGGGATTGATCCGGCGCCCCGTTTCCATGAAGCAAATCTGTTCGTACTCGGTGTCGAGGTCGAACGCTGTCCAGTCCTCGAGTTTCATGGCGATGCGGCTACCGACGCTGGTCTTGCCGCAGGCACGTGGCCCGATCATGAAAATGTAATCTGTCGCCAATACGAAAAATCCTTGTTCCCGGGTTCGCGAGGCGGACAAAAGCACATGTACAGCGATACTCGGTGATCGGGCTTAAAATTGCTCAAATACTACCGAGGAGCCGTGGCCGATCAGACGCTTTCTATGCCGGCTTCGTGGTTTAGTGCTTATGTCCCGTCGGTCCAATGTAAACCCGGGTCGCACCTTTGCGACGTGCTGCTCCGAACTTCTCGCCGAGCTTGTCGACATCGGCGCCGCTGGCTGCGATGTACTTGTCACGCTCCGCCATGAAAAGATCCACGAACGGCGGCAGCTGCTTCGCTGGAGCCTCGTGGTACTTCGTCTGATGCCGCTTCCACAGCAGTCGCGACAGGTTGTAGGAACCATTGGCGCGGTCCGCGTGGCCAATGTCGAGCCATTTGAAAATCTCATACAATGAAGCCTCGATGATTGCCTGCTGTCCCTTGCCACCGTCGGCATTGAGGACCTGTTCGATATTTTTCGCCAGGAATGTCTCGTAGCTGATCGGGTTGGCACGAAGGTAGTGGGAGCTGTAGTGCTCGTAAGTTTCGTATGCCAGCGAATTGAGATTATAGATGTACAGCACGGTGATCGCCTCCTCGAGGAAACGCTTGTGCTGGTTGTCCGCTGATTGGCTGTAGTCGTTTACGAGCCGGTTCTCCATGTGTTCGTGGATGCGGCCGATGATCTGGACATTGTTCGTCATCGTCATCGTATTGTGCTCCTTACTGTAAAACATACGACCTTCGCGGAAGGAGCTTATCATGCTCTGGCGCAGGATATGACCGTAATTAACATTGCCCGACACCATGTCGGTCATCGTGTCGCTGGCGAGCCAGTAGATGGCGTGCGCTTGATGAAGACGCCAGTCCAGCGGACCGTACTGGCCGTCGACACTCAGCATCCGCTCGATGTCGAGCTTGAGCTCTTGCTCGACCCGCCGGCGCTGATAGAAATAAAAAACTTCGAGCGCCGCTGCCTGCATATTGGCAGCGTCCGGGCCGACATTGAGTGGTCGGTCGATTGGTGAATACGTCTCGAAATCGAGCACGTCAATCTGCTGCGCCACGCCCGCGGCGATGTATGCTGCCACGCCCGGGCGTTTTTGCAGAACTTCCAGCGATTCGGCTGCAGCGGCCAGGCGCTGCAGTTCCTCGGTGTCGCCCCGGGCCAGATAGTCCCGCATCTTCAGCGCCCACTGGTTACGGAACTCCGCGGCATGTGGATCGATTTTGCTGCCGATACGGTCGAAATACAGGCGCGCGAGCTCGTGGCGGATGACTTTGTCGTGGGGATTGTACTTCAGTGCCTCGTCGCGCAGCAAGGTAATGGCGCGGTCGATCCACTGCCAGCGTTCGAGCGGATCGGCGAAGTCGTGCGAGATGTTGTACGCCATGTTGAAGGCCTGATATGTCCAGATCGACGAGAAATTCGGCTGCAATTGGGTGATCCAGCTGGTGAGTTGCAGAGCGTCGAAGTACTCCCCGCGGTCTTGTTGCTCGATGGCCCGCCACCACAGGGCGTCGACGGTCAGTGCCCGCATTGGCCCGAGTGCGAACGTCGTGACTGCCAGCGAGGGCGGGATATCAGGATTGTCGACCATGCGGTTAAGGTCGCCCTTTGCGTGGTACGCGTCGATCTGGGACTGGTTCCACACCAACCCGGCGATGGCGAGTATAATGGCGGCGAGCTGGATGATTCGTTTCTTGGTCATGGCGGCGCCGGGAAATTGATGGTTTGCGTACATAGCCTCATTACAGTACCGTGCCGACGACAACCAAGCATCTGCTGCATTGTAACAGCTCTGTAACGTTGATATCGCCGTCTCGAATTTTGCGACTGCATCGTTGGTGCAGATTCGTTCCGTTGACAGTGGCTGTAACTCACACCGCCTTGGGTGGCGGAAAAATGAGCTGCGAAAAACATATCCGTTATGAAATTTAGAGAAAAACCGCGGCCCGATTGAGGGCATACTTCTTATTGCATTCCCCCGTTCTGGATTGATCAGCCGGCCGATGTCATTACCTTACGAGCAAAGGGGAAGCGTTCGCCGGGCGTAGTGGCAGGTGGATGTTTTTTCGGTCCTTCGGTTTTCCCATGAGACCTTCTGTTGGTGGGAACGGCTTCGCCCCCGGGAGCATGTGATGCGTGCAAAGGGAAACGTACCGGCGAATGGCACTCTTGGACAAGGGTTGATACCCCAGCCATGTGCCGGGGTATTAATATGGCGTCGAAGCACTTTTCAACGCCTATAGTATGCACATCTAAAACCCCGCAACTTCTTTGGCTCATGTCCTTGCTGACCCTCTCCAACATTGCCAAGTCCTACGACTCCGGAAACGACCAGGTCCACGTGCTGCAGGATCTTGACCTGACCGTCGAGGCTGGTGAAAGCCTCGCCGTTGTCGGTCCGTCCGGCTGTGGAAAGAGCACCCTGCTCAATATTATAGGTGCGCTCGATCGCCCTTCGTCCGGTCGTTTTCTGTTTCATGGCCGTGACATGGAGCAGCTTGATGACGGGGCGCTGGCGCAGTTCCGCAATCGCGAGATCGGTCTAATTTTTCAGGACCACCACCTGATGCCGCAGCTCTCGGTGCTTGAAAATGTTCTGCTGCCTACGTTGGTGCCCGGTGCCCCGACCGATCCGTCCAGCGCCACAGACATCGCGAGAGATCTTCTGTCGCAGGTTGACCTGGCGGCGCGGCTGTCACACCGCCCGGCGCAGTTGTCCGGCGGCGAACGCCAGCGTGTCGCGGTCGTCCGCGCCCTGATCAACCGGCCGGCCCTGCTGCTGGCAGATGAGCCCACAGGTGCGCTTGACCAGCAGGCGGCCGAGAACCTTACTGAGCTCCTCGTCGAGCTGAACGATCGACATCAGGTCGCTCTGATCACTGTCACCCACTCTGCTGCGCTGGCAGCGCGTATGCAGCGGACCTGCGAACTGCGTAACGGAACACTGGTCGATCGGCCGACAGCACAATGACTTTCGTGTCGCTCATTCGGCGTAACCTGTGGTATCATCGCCGTGCCGTGGGTGGTGTGTTTGCAGGTGTTGTGATTACCACTGCGGTAATCACCGGTGCGTTGCTGGTCGGTGATTCCGTGCGCCACAGTCTCGCCGCTACCAGTGCCGAGCGTCTCGGTAACGTCGGTGGAGCGATCATTTGCGGTGATCGTTTTGTGCGCCATGCGCTGGGCGCCAGTATCGGGGCCAGGCATACGGGCGACACGGCTGCGGTCGTGCATGTCACGGGTATCGCGACAGCCCCCGATCGCGAAACCCGGGTGCCGGCAATCGAGATCTTTGGCGTCGACGAAGCGTTCTGGGAGTTTGGAAAAGCATCGTTGATCCGCCGCATCGCGCCGGAGCAGATCGTCCTCAACACCCGGCTTGCCGGGCGGCTCGGTGTTGAGAAAGGCGACACTGTGCTGCTGCAGATGGAGCAGCCGAGCTTTCTATCGCGCGACGCCGCGTTGGTATCGGTCGAGCGGCCGTACGTGACTTTGCGCCTGAGCGTTGAGGCGGTGATCGATGGTGCCGGGTTTGGCAACTTCAGCCTACGCAACAGCCAGCTTGCCCCGTACAACGCTTTCGTGTCGCGCGCGGTGCTGCAGCAAGCGATTGGTCGCGAAGGTCTGGTCAACCTGGTGCTCACTGAGCATGAGCAAATACCCGACGTTGCTCTGGTTAATGCCTGGACACCTGCTGATGCCGGCCTCGTCGTGCATGACGGTGTCGATCTCGCCCATCGTAGTGAACTGCGCAGCCGCCGGGTATTTTTTGACCGGGCAACTGCTGCTGCTGCGGCTGCGCAACCGGGTGCTGCGCGTGTTTTAACCTACTTCGTCAACGAGCTGCGCATCGGCGACCGGGCCACGCCATATTCGATGGTTTCGGCATTGGACCCCGCCCTGTTGCCGGTTGCCGACCTGGGTGACGACGAGATCATCCTCAATCAATGGTGTGCCGATGACCTCGGTGCGCAAGTCGGCGATGCGCTGTCGTTGCAATTCTACGTGCTTGAGCGTGGCCGGCAACTCACCAGCCGCGAGGCGAATTTCATAGTTCGCCAAGTGATTCCGACAGAAGGGGCCGGTATCGACCGCTCGCTGATGCCTGATTTTCCCGGCCTCGGTGTTGCCGAAAACTGTCGCGACTGGGACACCGGTACGCCGGTGGATCTCGACCGCATCCGTGACAAGGACGAGAAATACTGGGACGATCATCGCGGCTTGCCGAAAGCGCTCATCACCTGGCAGCGCGGCAGCCGTATCTGGGACAATCGATTTGGTACAGTCACCGCTGTGCGCTATCCGCAGTCAACCAATGCGGCGGGTAATCTGGCTGCTGCGGTGCTGGCAGATCTCGATCCCGCAGCGCTCGGACTGCAAAGCACAGCCGTACGTGGCCAGGCTCGCGATGCGGTGGCGCTGGGGATGGATTTCGGCGGGCTCTTCATCGGCTTTAGCTTTTTCCTGATCATCGCGGCCGTGCTGCTCACGGTTCTGATGTTTGTTTTCCATCTCGATCAGCGACTGGCCGAGCAGGGCATCTTGGCCGCACTGGGCTTCGGCAGGCGGCGCATCGGTTTCATTTACCTGGGCGAAGCAGTGTTGCTGTGCACGCCCGCGGCAATCTGCGGAGCGGTTCTCGGGGCGTTGTACACGAAGATGATGATTCACTGCCTGGGCACGACCTGGCGTGATGTCATCGGCGACTGGTCGTTGCATATGCACGGCGAACCGCGGACGTATCTGATCGGCGCGCTCAGCGGTATTGCAGTCTCGCTCGCGGCGATCTGGCTGGTCCTGCGCCGGCAGACGCGGGCGACCGTCGTCCGGCGGCTTGGCGGCGGTGCCGCTGCCGCCAAGCAACGCCGGCGCATGTGGCCCGCGGTGATTGCACTGGCAACAGGCTTGCCGGTGCTGCTGCTGTTGACCGCCGTTGACACGGCAGGATCGGCGCCGGTTGTTTTCTTTGGGATCGGTGCCCTGCTGCTGGTGTCAACTCTGGCTGGCTGTGCCTGGTGCATCGGTTGGCTCGATTGCCACACGACGGTCACCGGGCTACGTGCGATCGGCTGCCGGAACGTCGCCCGACGTTCCGGCAGCAGCCTGGCAGTCATCGGCATGCTGGCCTGCGCAACGTTTCTGATTGTCGCGCTCGAGTCGCAGCGTACGCAGCGACAGGTCTGGTCGGATCGCAGTTCCGGCACGGGTGGTTTTGCGGTGTTCGCATCGACAACGCATCCGTTGTACGTCGACCCGAACGCCGAAAAGGCGCGACGCAATCTCGGACTGGACGAGCCACCGTTCGATCGTGTGCAGTTCGTGCCGATGCGGCTGGTCGACGGCGACGACGCGAGCTGCCTGAATCTGAATCGGGCGATACAGCCGCAGATCACCGGCATTGACGTCGAGGCGTTGGCCAGTCGCAATGCCTTTACGTTTCAGAAGACGAGTGGACCACCCGGTGCGGCCCCGTGGGACATGCTGCGTTACCAGCCCGGCGCCAATGCAGCGCCGGCTGCGCTCGATTACAACACGATGATGTACAGCCTCAAGCTCAAACTTGGTGACACGCTGACCTACGTCGACGATTTCGGCGAGCCTTTCACATTCCACATCGTCGCGGCGTTACGGCCCGGAATGCTGCAGGGGATGTTGCTGGCGGACGCAACTGCCCTTGAGGCGCGTTTCCCGGCGAGTGCCGGCTTTCGCATTTTCCTTGCGGACGCCGCAAAGCCGACCGACACGGACGCTATCGACGCTGCAGCATTGGCAACGGCGATGAACCAGCGGTTCCGTGATTTTGGAATGGACGCGGTACCTGCAGCGACGCGATTGGCGGCGTTCAACCGCGTGCAGGACACATACCTCTCGATCTTTCAGGTGCTGGGCGGGATCGGCGTCGTGCTCGGAGCGTTTGGACTGGCGGTCCTGGTGCAGCGCAACGTTGCGGAACGCCGGCCCGAGCTGGCGCTCATGCGGTCATTGGGCTTTCCGGTGGCGGCACTGCGGCGGCTGGTGCTGGCAGAACACTGGGTGCTGCTTGCGGCTGGCCTGGCCTGTGGCGTTGTTTCAGCGCTGGTTGCCGTACTGCCGACATTCAGCGACAGTCGGGCTGACCCGCCTTGGGCAGCGCTGGCACTTGTACTTGGCGGCGTGCTGCTAAGCGGTATTATATCCACACGGCTTGCGATCCGGTGCGCGTTGCAGGGAGACCTGATCAGCGGCTTGCGACGAGAGTGAATCAAAAATGGAGTGACCGATGAAGAATCTGCTGAGTCTGGAAGGGAAGCTGGCGATCGTTACCGGTGCTGCCAAAGGTATCGGTGAGAATATTGCCACGTTATACCGCGATCATGGCGCCGGGATCGTGATCTGCGACATTGACGACGACTGCGGTGCGGCGACGGCGGAGCGACTCGGTGCGACGTACAGGCATTGCGACATCAGTCGTCAAGAGGACGTGCAGAGTCTGTTTGAATTCACCGAGACTGAAATCGGGCCCGTCGATATTCTGGTCAACAATGCAGGGTGTGGAAGGGTCGTGGAAGGCGGCCGTGCCAGTGTCGAGGAATTCCGCACGGACGTGTGGCTCGAAAAAGTCAACATAGACCTCAACGGCACGTTTTTCTGTTGCCGACAGATGTCAGAGCGCATGGTGGCGCGCGGCAGCGGTTGCATCATCAACATCGCTTCGATTGCCGGGGTTGTGGCGCTGCAGAAGCAGATCGCCCACGATGCTTGCAAGGCGGGTATCATCAAAATGACCGAGTGCATGGCGATTGAGCTCGGGCCCAAAGGGATCCGTTGCAATGCGATCTCGCCCGGCTCGACAGTGACTGCAGCGACGAAATCGATCTTCTACGCCGACGACGGTTCGCCGAACCCGGCTGGCCAGGAACTGCTGACGTTTATCCCGCTACGCCGCCCCGGCGAGACCAGCGACATTGCCGGCGCTGCCTTGTACCTGGCATCCGATCTGGCGTCCTATGTCAACGGACACAATCTTGTGGTCGATGGCGGCTGGATTGCCGGCTTCAACCGTAACTTCTGAGAGTGCCGGCGCCGGCAGCGATCCTGGCCGGGCTTTGGGGCGTAGTGAGAACTGGGGTGGTTGACAACACCGCTCAACGAGATCCTGCGACTATGAAACCGCCAGGCGCCGGCTCGAAGCTCCGATGCTCAGGTGACCAAGCTGTGCTCCCCAAAGGGCTGCCAGCCCTGTCTCCGCAGAGGCAGCGGGGGATCGGACGAAAATCCCCCCCCCTTCATGAAGGGGGGGAGATGGTAGGAGAAGCGTGCTGCGGGACTCGGACCCGCCTTCCTTCTTCCTCGTGGCCGCATCGCTCCAGCCTCGAGATGAAGATCGGGCTGGCTTAGATGTCACCGCCGTCGTCTCTGTCACCACCGCGGCGGTCACGGCCCTTGCTTCCTTCGCCGCGTTCGCCGCGTTCGCCGCGTTCGCCGCGTTCGCCGCGTTCGCCGCGTTCGACACGTCGTGCCTTATGAGCGGCTTTGATTTCTTCGTGGGTCAATTCGCCGTTACCATCGGCGTCCATCTTCGCGAATTTCTGGTCTTTGCCGCGGAACTCGTCACGATCGATGACACCGTTGCTGTTGGCGTCCTGTTTTTCGAAGCGTTTCTTGCCGTGTTTGCTGCGCCGGGCCTTTCTTGCGGACTTGCATTCTTCCTTTGTCAACTGACCGTCGCCATCGGCATCGATCTTGTCGAAGTGCTCGTCTTTGCCGCGGAACTCATCACGGTCGACGACACCATCGTCATTGGCGTCGCCGCGCAGGGCGTCGTTGTCACGTCTCCCGGCACGGGCTGCCCGCACTTTGCCGTCGACCCGCTCGACGCGGACGGCGTCGGCGCTGATCGTCCGGGGTTCGAGGACGCCGGCATCGGCATCCTCGGCATTCGTGTTCAGTGTGATGTTGAGGGAGAGACAGCAGACAGTGAAAGCTGTGAGTGTGCGCATAGTGGGGTTCCTCCGTAGTGGTTGATGCTTGAGCGTTGGTGCCTCGCACTGGGTCATTCAGCATTCGGGGCGGTTAGGATGTTTCCGTGTACTCTCCTGCGTTATTTACTTTTTCTTCGGATGATGACTTGTTCTTGTGCGAGTTAGTTGCCGGCTTTGGTCGTCATTGGTGTTGTACGCACGATTTGCCCAGTAGTTTAGTCGATACCCGAAAAATCTTTGAACCAGTCTCTGTTTGCTGCTAAACTGCAGTCCCACGAGAAGGAGCCTGAGACATGACGAAGATACTTGGAATTTGCTTTTTGCCCACCGCTTGCCTGCTCGGTTGTTGCGGCTGTCTTCAGGTGCCTCAGTCGGTACCACGGTCCAGCGTTGATGCTGCGACGATTATAAAGATCGACTACGAAGTGCAAATCACGGCGACCGACTCGGTGCATGAGAAAATTCGGTTGTTCGAAGAGTGGATGCGCGATCCGTCTACCGGCACGGACTCTTCAAGGCATAGGCGCATGGCAGTGCACCGTGAGATTCGACAGCACCTGTCCCGGCACAATCGGCAATGGTTCGATACCGAACTTGCGAAACTCGAGGAACGTCGGCAGGCGCCACTGGATCCGACCATTGAGCTTGCCGAACTCCAGGCTTTTCTTGACTACGCCGATCGGCTGCTGTTTGTCAGGAAGGATGCTGCAATAGTGAAGCGTCAGACAGTACCGTTGAAGTTGCGGGCTAGTGCGATCACTGAGAGCCTCAAGCTGCTGCAGGCTTTCCTCGCAATTGGCGGTGAAACGGGTCCACCATCGACGCTGGACGACCTCAGGCGGCTCGAAAGGCAGTGCAGGAGGTTTTATCGGTCGAACAAGGATGGACTGCTGGCGGTGCACGAGCAGACCTTGATTGCGCACCTTGCATACCTGCAGCGTACGATCGCTGTCCGAGAGTCCCGCACCGCCGAACCCGACTTCAGCCAGAGTGAGGAGCTGCTGACGTCGATCCTGAAGGAAGCTGGCAACGCCGGCTCGCTCCGGCAGCAGCGGCAGACAGCGACGCAATTGATGGAGCAGCACGAGGGGCGGCTGGACCATGCCCACGCCGTGCAATTGCGGGAACTGGTCACGGCGCTTGAAATCGCGGCGGCCGACACGCCTGGGCCAGCGGCTATTGACGACGGCTGGCGTCGGACTTTGGCGCAGATCGGCCGCAATGCAGAGGCTGTCGCAAGCGGTTCCGAGGATATTGTCCAGCTGCTTTTCGATATTGGCCGATACACTTTGCAGAATCGTCTCGATCCGCACCACCGGATCCCGAACCGGCCTGCCGCAGGCTACTATGACAGTGAGGGGCGCTACGTGACACCGTAGCTTTCCGCGAGCTGGGGATGATCGATCGCGAGCCGCTGCGGTCGGGCTCAAAGTGGAATGACGTTTTATGCCTTAGCGTCGTGATCGGCGATCAGCTCGGCGACGAGCGTCTCGAGCAGTTCGGCCGGTGCGCCGTCGCGGTCGCGTTTCTCCGTCCATTGCCAGAGCTCGAGATAGGCGTCGCTGTTGGTGATGCCTTCGCGGGTTGCGACGTGATCGATCTCTTCCTGGAAGCGGTCTGGCAGCGGCTTCGTCAATCGCTTGCTGCCGTCGAACACACGCACCTGGGCGGGTATGTCACGCCAGTAAAGAATCTGATAGGTTGCCATTTTGTTCGACTCCTGTGATGTTGTTGGTAAGGTACAGCCATGCGCGAGAACATCTATTACTGGAAGTGCGACAGCCCGCTCTCGTACGAGGAAAAGCGGACGTACAACGACAAGTATCAGACGTCCGACATCACGGCGACGGTTGCGGAGATCGCATCAGTTCATTTCTCTGGCAGCGAATGCCAGGTCGAAGCGACCGGCAGTGCCGGCAACCATTATGCCTATCTGCTGCACGCCGGTGACGAGACCTGGTTCTTCCGTGCCGATGACGGCAGGATCGACGACGACTATATGGATGCGGAATCTGCAGTCATGGCTCGCGTGCGGGAAGCCGGTGTTCCTGTACCCGAGGTGATGGTCACGGACACCTCGCTCGACCGCTTTCCGGTGAGATACCAGATCATGGCATTTGTTCCACACCCCAGCCTGCGTGAGCTTGACCAGGACGGGACGCTCGACCGTGTTGCGGTGAGCCGCCAGCTCGGCGGTTATGTTGCCCAGTTTCACGGCATTGGCGGCGACAGGTATGGATTTTTGAATACCGAACACCTGCGCGACACAGGAGAGTTTCTTGGTCTCGACGCAACCCATGCCGACTTTTTCCATAAGTGTCTCGACGACCACCTTGGTTATCTGCGTGACGTCGATTTTCTCGATGCCGACACGGTCCGTGGGATTAGCGGCATTTTTGAAAACTTTGCAGGCTTACTGAACCTCGAGCAGCCGGCACTGGTGCACAAAGACCTGGCGTTCTGGAATGTCGTGGGTACCGATCGCGAAGTCATGGCCATCATCGATTGGGACGATGCCGTACTCGGTGATCCCGTCGATGACCTGTCGATCCCGCTGTGTTTCTATCACAGCGAGGTTATCGAACCGCTGTTGGAAGGCTATCGTGAGCATCGCGAATTACCGGATGACTTCGATGAACGCGTGTCACTGTACCTACTGAGGAACATGCTGTGGAAAGCGAAGATCCGGCATTTCATGGGCTACTTCGACATGGGCAGTTCGTTTTTCATCCGCAGTCGTGAGAACGCGGATTCACTCGAGGCCTTTACCCGGTCGCGTATCCAGATGGCGATGAACGCGCTGCTGTAATGTAATACAAGAGGAATTGTGATGTCCGTAGAACGTGTCACCGAGATCCGCCGCCATCTGGAAGCGGCGTTCGAACCCAGAATTCTCGAGATCGAGGACCAGAGTCATATGCATGTGGGGCATGCCGGCGCGGCGAGTGGCGGCGGGCATTTCGCGGTCCGCATCGAGGCCGCGGCCCTGGCTGGCGTGAATCGGGTGAAACAACACCGGATGATCTACCACGCGCTCGGGGAAATGATGGGTGCCGAGATCCATGCGTTGAGTATCGAAGTCGAAACGTAGAACGGACGCAGAGATCCATTCTACTGAAGACGCGCCCGAATTCTCTCAAAATCGTCGTAGCCCGCTGTCAGATATTGCCGCTCACCGTTGTTCTCGAGAACAAGACTCGGGAACGTCTGGCACCCAAGTTCGCGCTGCAGCCGGAAATCTTTTTGCAGCAGGTTCTCTGTTTGTGGTGATTTCAGGTCGTTGCGAAACTGTTCGCGATCGATTCCCAGTTCGCCGGCCAGTGCGACGAGGGTCTCGGCATCGGACGGGTTGCGTGCCTCAAGATAATAAGCCTGCTGGATGCGGTCGAACATCGCCGGCCCGCTGCCGTTGACAGCGTGGGCCGCAAGCACGGCGCGGCAAGCGGGGTACGTCGAACGGCGCGGTTGGCATGTCGTCCAGAAGTCCCAGTTGAACTGCGCGCCGGTGCGTACGCTGACCTGGCGCCAGGCGCCTTGGATGTACTCGCGCGTCTCGTCCGGCATCGATTCATCCGAGTCCGGCGCCAGCCCGCCCATGACATAGCGCACCCCAACGGATTGCGGCAACTGTTCGAGGATCTGCCGGAGCACGTCGCGGAAGCCCCAGCACCAAGAACACATCGGGTCGGCGACGTAGAAGACTGTGAGCGTCGTCATAGGCGGAACGTCATTACGTTTGCTTCGCGTTGTCGTCGTGTTTTGGCGCAGGCGTATTGGCCAGTTGTTGAAGCACGATCGCTTGCCTGCTGCTGACGATTTCCCGTAGCCCGTTGTTGCTGAACTTTTCAGTGAGTTGGAGACCGACATTCATTTTACTCAATATACCATGGATCGCCGCTGGTGTTGCGAAGAGTCATTGACGCATTGCGTTTCACGAATCACGTTTCATACATGTTCATCATTGGCCAACGCTGGGTAAGTGAATCGGAACCGGAACTCGGGCTTGGTGTCGTCGCCGATATCGGTGTCCGCGATGTCTGCATTCAGTTCGGCGCCGGCGAGGAAATGCGGCGGTATGCTGTGGAGTCCGCACCTGTGCGGCGGGTGATCTTTGCTGCCGGCGACACGGTCGCGACACGAGATGATACCGAGATCACCGTTGACGAGGTCATCGATGATGACGGTCTGATCACTTATGTTGCCGGTGCGACACGGATCGCGGAAGTCGCATTGTCCGATCGAATCACGTTCAACCAGCCGCTGGACCGATTGCAGAACGCCCATGTCGATGAACCGCTGCTGTTCGACCTCCGCGTCGAAGCGCTGACTTGGCGCAACCGCAGCCGGCAGTCGTCAATCCGCGGCCTTGTTGGCGGCCGTGTTAGCCTGATCCCGCATCAGATCTATGTCGCCAACGAAGTGGCCAATCGACCGATCCCGCGGGTCCTGCTGGCCGATGAGGTCGGGCTCGGCAAGACCATCGAGGCCGGGCTGATCGTCCATCGCCTGAACCTCAACGGCCTGGCGTCGCGCGTGCTTATCATGGTGCCGGATTCGCTTATCCACCAGTGGTTTCTCGAGTTTTATCGCCGGTTCAACATGTGGTTCAGCATTTACGACGAGGCGCGTTGCGCCGCTGTAGTCGACGGGGCGCCGGCCGGAAATCCTTTTCTCGACCAGCAACTGATTCTTTGCGGTATTTCCTTTCTCACCGGCAGTGAACGGTACCGGAACTTCGCGATCGAGGCGGGCTGGGACGTCGTAGTTGTCGATGAAGCGCACCATTTGCGCTGGACTCCGGAGTCGTCGAGCGCGGAGTACGAGCTGGTCAATACCCTTAGCCAGCGCACGCCCGGGCTGCTGCTGCTGACGGCGACGCCCGAACGGCTCGGGCACGCCGGGCATTTCGCGCGGTTGCGATTGCTCGATCCCGATCGTTATCCGGACTTTCTACAGTTCGAGGAGGAGGCTGCACAGTTTGGCGATGTCGCAGCTGCCGCCGGCCGGCTGGTCGCGGGTTCCGAGCTGACCGATGATGACTGCGCCCGCATCAAATCCGTTTTCCCCGAGGACGAAGCACACGTCGAACAGTTGTTGTGCGATGTTTGCAACAACGACGATGCCGCCCGATCGAAACTGCTCAACGAGATGCTTGATCGCCATGGGCCCGGCCGTGTTATGTTTCGCAACACGCGCCATGTCATCCAGGGATTTCCCAAGCGTATTTTTAAGCAGCACATTCTCGATGGAACCGAGGCGAACATCGAGATTCTGCGCTCGGAGTTCGTATCGGAGAAACGCAATCCGAAGTCCGAGGTCGACGCAGATGACCCGCGCATCGTTTGGCTCGCAGCATTGTTGCAGGAGTTGGCTGGTGAGAAAGTACTGCTGATTTGCCGAACTACGCAGAAAGCGATCGCGATCGATGAGGCGCTGCAGAAGAGCGTGAACGTCAAGTCGTCGCTGTTCCATGAGGATCTCGAGCTGATCATTCGGGATCGTAACGCATCGTGGTTCGCCGAGACCGAGGGTGCGCGCATTCTCATCTGCTCGGAGATCGGCAGCGAAGGTCGGAACTTCCAGTTCGCGCATCATCTGGTCTTGTTCGATCTGCCGATGGATCCGGAGTTGCTCGAACAACGTATCGGGCGTCTCGATCGCATCGGTCAGACTGCGGATATCAAGATCCACGTGCCGGTTGTCGCGGGTAGCCCGCAGGCGCGTCTTGCCGAGTGGTATGCTGATGGTCTCGACGCGTTTTCAGGACCGACGACCGATGCCGAGCTGTGCATCGAAAAATTCGGTGCCCGTTTGTCCGACCTGGCGCTCGCAGTGGTCGAGGACTCAGCAGATGCCTGGGGGGAACTGGTGGCGAATACGCGCGCTTTCCACGATGAATTGGCATGCCGTGCTGCGATTGGCCGTGATCACCTGCTCGAGTTGAGTTCCTGCAACGCGGCCGCGGCCGACACCCTGGTTACGGAGATCGTGGCAGCGGACGAGGCGCGCACTCTGGAGAAGTTCATGTACGATGTCTTCGAATGGTACGGCGTCAAGCAGGAGGAACTGGCGCCGCGCAGCTATGTGCTGAGCTGCGAAGAATTGTTCTCTGAAGGCATCCCCGGTCTCTCCAATGACGGCGCTTCCGTGACCTTCTCACGTCGCCATGCCCTGACACATGAAAACATCGAGTTCCTCACCAGCGACCATCCGATGGTCATCGGCGCCGTTGACATGTTGCTCGGCTCTGAGCGCGGCAACAGCAGCGTGGCGACACTGGAAGGCAATGAACGCGCCGTTCTTCTCGAAACCGCATTCGTTCTCGAACCGACTGCCCCGACCCGGCTGCATGCCGATCGTTTCCTGGCGCCTACACCGATCCGTATCGTCGTTGATCATCGGCAAAAAGACCGGACTGCGTCCTTTACGCACGAGTTCCTTCATGAGCAACTGCGCCCTGGGGAGGGCTCCTTGTTGGACCGCCGCGAGCTGACGCATACACTGATTCCCGCGATGTGCGAGCAGGCGCGGGTTTTTGCGGAGCGGCAGGCGACGGGCATCCGCGATGAAGCGGTCGCTGCAATGTCTTCAACGCTCGGTGCCGAGCTTGAGCGCCTGCAGGCCTTGCGCAAAATCAACGATCACGTCCGTGACGACGAACTCGAGGCATTGACTGCACAACTCGACGAGCTGCGCATCCATCTTGAGGCCGCCGAACTGCGCCTCGACTGCGTCCGCGTCATCTGGGTGAGCGGGTAGGGCGGGACAGGTGCCCAGGCATCGTCCGGCCACGGATCAGCTTCCTGCTTCTCTGCCCTGTTCCGTACGTTCTTCACCGGGATCGATGTGGCGCTCGACGCTGTCCGCAGCGCAGCCGACCATGCACGGGCGCTTCGCCAGTGCCTTGCCCTCGAAGGCGGGCAGGCAGAAACGCTGGGCCTCCAGCAGCTCGATCACCATGTCGCGGATCTCGTCGAGCGCCAGGCATGCTGCCGTCAAAGGGTCCATGCAAAAGGCCTGGAAGACGAGCTCAGGGTCGGCGTTGATCGTCGCTTCGACAGCGAGTCTTTGGACATTGATCTGGGTTTGGTTGATTGCGGCTCCGTGCATCGGGATTTTACCGACCTTCATCGGCTGCAATCCGTTTTTGTCGACGTAGACTGGCACTTCGACGCAGCAGTCGTCGGGCAGGTTGTCGATCAGCCCGGTGTTTTCGACGTTACCATGGATGATGGCCGGTTTGCCGCCTTCGCAGGCGTTGATGATATGTGACCCGAACTCGGAGCTGCATTCCAGGTCGACCGGCGTCTCCCAGCTCGCCATCTTTTCCATCTGCTCCTCCCAGTCCGGCCGGTCGTACAGTTCCTTGATGAAGCCGCTGCCGCCGTTCCACGCGCCGCCGGGGCAGTATTTTTCGATCAGTTCCGGACGCTTTCGCCACCAGGGTGAATACTCCGAGCAATGGCCGCTTGATTCGGTTACCGGTATGCCGAAGTGCTTGACGTACTCCATACGCACGGTGTCGCCAAGCCAGATATCCGGCTGCACCGCGAGCTGGCGCATCTTCGGCAGCAGGTCCTCGCCGTTCCTCGAATACTTGTAAAGCCATGCCTGGTGATTGATGCCGGCAACCTGCCAATCGACTTCTTCGAGAGGCACATCGAGGCGCTCGGCCCATTGATGGGTAAGGTGCTGCACCGAGTGGCAGAGCCCGACGAGCTTGATGCCCGGGGCCAGCCGGTACATGCCCCAGCAGAGCATCGACATCGGGTTGGTGTAGTTGAGCAGGACCGCGTCCGGGCACAGTTCCATGACGTCCTGCGCGATGCCGGCCTGGTGCGGCAGCGTGCGCAGGCAGCGCATGATGCCTCCCGGCGTAAGGGTGTCGCCGATGCACTGGTTTACACCGTACTTCATCGGGATATCGATTTCCGAATGTATCGCGTCGTTGCCGCCGACCAGCAGACTGGTGATGACGTAGTCGGTACCGGGCAGGGCCTCACGGCGGTCGGTCGTCATTGTGCAGGTGGCGTTGTCGTAGCCGCCTTCCTTGAAAATCCGCTCCGCTATCCGGCCCGCGTACTCGAGGCGTTGCTCGTCGATATCGACGAGCGCGAGTTCAGCGTCACAGGTGGTTTCGTGGGTCAGAATGTCAGAAGCGAGCCGGCTGAAGAAACTCAGGCTACCCGCTCCGATGAGGGTTATTTTAGGCATGTCAATTCCAGGCGTGAAGAGTTGAGATTGTAATGGCGCTTATCATAGCGCCGCTTCAAGGAATGACTATCGATCTTCCCGCCTTCGTCGGGTTCGTGAGGCGGGTGTGGCTTCGATGCCGGGCGGACAATCCGGCCGCATAGCGGCCAGAACGGAATTTTCGTCGGCCCACTGCGGATTGCGGTTGCGAGTCGCCACGACGAATGCCTGCAGAGGCGGCGGCAGTTGTCCGAAGTTCGGAAACATCCACAGTGTGATCACCGTGCGGCGCGCGTCCGTGCCGTTTGCGTGTGCCGCGTGCAGCAACCGGGAATCACCGATCACCAGGTCGCCGGCTTTTACCGGCACATCCACCTCGTCCGGCTGCGTCGAAAACTCAGCCATCTCCAGATTCTCCGCCCGGGCGACCGCCGGGGCATGGGCGTCTTCCAATTGATCGTGCAGCGGGTGATCGCGCAGATGTGAACCCGGGATGACGCGCAGACATCCATTGCTGCGGTTGGTGTCGACGAGATAGTACATGAAAAACGTCTGTACCGGCTCGGTCTCGTAACTTCGCGGGTGCGTCCAGCCCATCCAGTCGAAATGCCAGAACAGCGGCGGGCTGTGCGATGGTTTGCTGATGACATAGCCCGAAGTGAACCGGACATCGTCGAAGCCCATCCGGCGGTAGGCATCAAGGGCAGGCTGCAGTGTTGCGAGTTTGGCGAATGCCGGATTGCGTCCGATCGGGATCATGCTTCCCGTAGACCGCTGTTTCTCATTGTCGGCTTCGGGTACTGCGTCGATCAGTCGGTCGGTGAGTTCACGCATCTCCTGCAGCAGTTCCGGCGGCAGTACATTCTCGATTACGCAAAATCCGTCTTCGAGGTGCTGTCGTCTTTTCTCTCGGTAATAATCCATATCATTCATCTTAGTCCCCAGGTTTTCTGTAGCGCGTGATTCGAGTACAACCTTCACATATCCGACCGGTCCCCATCGCTCATCTGCGTTGCCAAATAGTCCGCCATCGCTCAATCATTGACTGCCGCCGAGAACTGCCGACGGAATGCCGAAGCTCCGCCGTGCGCCGGATGACGGACAGTATTCGCTTCGATGCCGAGCCCCGCCAGCGAAGCCTCGGCTTTGCGGCCGATGCTGATAATCCGCCGAGCCGAAAACAATTTCATGAAGCGCTGCAGGTATGGTACCGCTGCCTGCAGTTCCGATGTTTTCGGTGTACGGTTGCTGAGCATGCCTGCCTTTGGACAATAGGGGTGCCATGGAAAAACGTTCCACAATACAAATTCGGTCGGCGCCAATCCCAACTCGACAATCGCGGTCTGCCACACGATGCTGGCGGTCGGCTCGGCAAAACCGTTCCTGTTGAGCGCCGGTGAGCTGGTACGCTGGCCTGTGAGCCCGGGCAACAGATGATCGGGATTGATGCCGCGCCCGGCGAGGTGTCCAAGCAGCAAGCGCTCCGAGGTCATGGCGATGCCGGTGAAATGTCCGCCCTGGTACCCGAGCGCCTCGGCGATCAAAAGGTATCGGGCGCCGGTCCGCTGCGACAGATAGTGTTTCAATTGCCGGGTGCGGATCATCGGTGCCCGAGAATTCTGATCATGCGCCGTATCGACGTCGTGCCAGGGATTGAACACGTCATCCATCGTAGGCGCCGATTGCAGTTCGGCAATGAATTTCGAAATGCGGTTCGGCATGGTAGTCGTATTTTTCAGATCGGACGCTACCTTAAACGCTCTTCCAACAAAACCAATGACGAGGCTAAATATGCGCATCGACAATGATCAAATATATGTCGAAGACGTCCCGGTCACAGCGATTGCCGAGACTTACGGGACACCGACGTACGTCTATGAAGAGAACACGATCCGCGCAAATTTCCGGCGCGCCCTCAAGGCGTTCAGCAGGTACTACGAAGACTTCCGCTTCCACTACGCAATTAAAGCCAACAACAACCCGGCAATCGCTCATATTCTGCGACAGGAAGGCGCCGGTATCGACGCTGCCAGCGTCAATGAGATTCTATTGGCGAAGAAACTTGGATTTGCCGGCGACGATATTGTCTTCAGCGGCAACTTTCTGTCGGACGATGATATCAAGGCCGGACTCGACACCGGCGCCGTTTTCAATCTCGATGACCTTTCACTGTTGCCCCGGCTGCTGAAGTTCGGTCAACCGGACATCCTCAGTTTTCGCGTCAACCCCGGGTATGGCAAGAGCAACGTCGGAGATTATGTCACCAACGCCGGGCCCGGCGCCAAATTCGGCATCCACCCGGACCAGGTGATGGACGCCTACCGGGCCGCTCGGGATGCGGGTATCAAGCGCTTTGGCGCCCACATGATGCCGGGTTCCTGCCTGCTCGATCCCGGGTACTTTGCGTTTATCACGGAACTGTTGCTTGATATTATCGGCAGGGCCGGCAAGGAGCTGGAGATTGACTTCGATTTCATCGACCTGGGTGGTGGCCTCGGCATTCCCTATCTGCCCGATGAGGAACCGCTGGACGTCGAGGCGACCGCTGCGCAGGTGGCGGAGATCTTCACGCGAAAAGTCGGTGAGTACGGCCTGAAGCCGCCGCGCATGATCATGGAACCGGCACGGTATTTCGTCGGCGACGCTGGCTATCTGGTTGGCCGCGTGCATTCGATCAAGAACAGTTACACCGAGATCGTCGGCACCGACATCGGGATGAACACCATTGCCCGCCCGGCCATGTATGGGGCGTATCACCACATCTATGTCAACGGCCGGGAAAGTGAGGATCGCCGGCCGCTGGGCTTGACCGGGCAAATTTGCGAGAACACCGACTACTGGGTTCGCGATCGCGAGCTCCCAAGGAACATCGCCGAAGGCGATCTCGTTGTCGT
>Ga0114993_10000029_pt1 | contig 121067 bp, 117 predicted proteins | sample ArcticOcean_MG_C_FD_87042 | JGI IMG/M metagenome (GOLD analysis project Ga0114993, IMG submission 87042) | Marine microbial communities from western Arctic Ocean - ArcticOcean_MG_CB2_150 | ecosystem: Environmental > Aquatic > Marine > Oceanic | place: Arctic Ocean: Canada Basin | collected... | reverse complement strand
GCCATGGGAGCAACTCTCGCTGGAGCATTAAAATTTAATGGGGTTTTTACTTTGCAAATGCAGGGTGATGGCCCGATATCCCTGATTGTAGTTGATATTTCCACACCAGATGAAGGAAATACATTTTGTTTACGTAGTTACGCTAAGTACAATAAAGATAAGTTACAGATGTTTGATAAACCAAACGCGAGAGAATTGTTAGGAAATGGTTATTTAGCCCTTACTGTTGATCAGGGAGAGGATACTGAACGTTATCAGGGCTTAGTTGAATTAGTGGGAAATACATTGTCGGAGTTTGCGCAGCACTACTTTAGACAATCGCAACAGATGGATGCTGCGGTTATGGTATCAGCAGGTCGTGACGGTCTCAGTGGCTCTTGGAGGGCCGCGTGTATTATGTTGCAAAGGGTTGCTGAAGATAAATTAGAAGCACTTCCATCAGATGAGGGAAATGATCCATGGCGACGAAACATGATGTTGTTGGCCACAGGAACAAGTAAAGAGATGCTTGATTCAGAGCTAGATCCCAGGCACTACCTTTATCGATTGTTTCATGAAGAAGGGCTAAGGGTGCTTCCAGTGCGCCCATTATCACGCGGTTGTAGGTGCTCTGAAGAACGAATTATATTGGTTCTCAAACAGTTATCTAAAGAAGACCTACTAGATTTTTTGGTTGGAGGTGCTGTAGAGGTGACCTGTGAATTTTGTAACTCGACTTATTTGTTTGATCCTGAGACATTAGAGAGACGTTATACGGATTAGGAGATAAGGCTGAGAAACCATAAATATACGAATAATTTTTTGATTTAAATTAATGTTTGTTATTTCTATTCGTTTATAACTCAAGTGTGGAGTGAATCTGTGGGCATATTAATAAGAAGAGCTTTGTTACTAGTTGTAACATTATCGTTTGCGTCATGCGCAGAAATTTCTACACAAGCACAATTTCCTCAACTGACATATGCACATCTAGGTAAGTTTATATTAGATGTTTCCAAAATAGAGATAGTTAATGAATTTAAGTCAACATTAAATGCAAAAACGGTTGAACATATGATGCCTGTTCCTCCGGCCTTAGCAGCAAATCAGTGGGCAAAAGATAGACTGGAACCTTCAGGGTTTTCAGGTCGTCGTGCTGTATTTACTATTGTTGATGGTACGGTTTTATCTAAGCCATTGACGCGAGAAGATGGAATTCGGGGTGCTGTTAAAATAGAACAGTCTGATCTTTTTGAGGCCAAAATTTCGGTGCGACTCGAGATTTTTGATTTTAGTGGTCGCCGGCTTGCAATGACTAAAGCCGACGCTTTACGCTTTAGGTCTGTGTCAGAAAATATAACCTTAAATGAACGCGATAAGATTTGGTTTGCTATGAGCGAAACATTAATTGGGGATCTGAATAAAGAGCTAGAGAACTCTATTCCTAAGTTTTTAGGAAAGTATATTCTCTAAATTATTTTTAGACAAACTAGTCAAAAAAATTATAAAATTAAATTATTTTAGTAATAACCTATGGTACTGGATCTCCCGTTTTGGCCCAGGTTGTTAGGCGTTCTAGAAAAGCATCACAATTCTTTAGTTCGTCTGATGCAATCCATTCATTTGCTTTGTGCGCCTGTTCAATATTTCCAGGGCCGCATAAGATTGCTGATATTCCTTTAGATTGGAACTGACTGGCCTCCGCCACGTAAGATGCAGTGGTTGTTGTATTATGGCCGGTTAAATACCTCGCTAACCTTTCAGCTAATGAGTTTTGATCCTCCTGAAGTGGCAGCACAGAAGCCAAAGGCTTGGTAGTAACATTTGCTGAGGGGTTTTCTTTTCGGATTCGAGGTTGGATATGTTGTGTGATGAAGTCATCAAATTGCGATTTAATTAAACCTATATCTTCCTCTGGGACGGGTCTAAACTCCCAATTGAAGGAACAATATTCTGGAATAATATTTAGAGCTTCGCCCCCTTGTATTTGACCAATATTAAATGTCGTCCAGGAAGGAGAAAATCTATTGTTAGGATCTTTTTGAGTTTCTTTATCTTTTGCTAGGTTTGATAAAAAATTTATAATTTCTGCTGCATACTTTATAGCATTAACACCTAAATGCGGAGCACTAGAATGGGCAGAAACTCCTTTTATCTCAGTTTTAAAACCCTGTATGCCCTTATGAGCATTAACAATTTTCATGCTCGTTGGCTCACCAATAATAACCAGCTGTGGTTTTATTAAGTTTTTGCACATATCTTCTATCATACTCCCAACTCCAAGGCAGCCAATTTCTTCGTCATACGAAAACGCTATATGTATTGGTGTTATAAGGTTGGCTTTAAGAAAATCAGGTACTTTAGATAACACTACCGATATAAATCCTTTCATATCGGCTGTTCCTCGACCATACAGCCTTATTTTATTATCTACAGATTTTCGATTCAGCTCAAATGGATTAGTTTTCCATGTTTGGTTAGCAACAGGAACAACATCTGTATGGCCGGACAAAACAATACCCGCCGTATCACTTGGACCTATGGTGGCGTATAAATTTGCTTTGGTTCCATCGTGATTACTAATACGCACAGATTCTAAGCCTAATTTACTAAGATAGTTTTCAATGTATTTAATTAGTTCAAGGTTAGAGAGTGCTGATACAGTGTTGATTTCGATCAGGTCGGAAAGAATTTCTTCTGCAGATAAGTAATCATAAAGCATAGAACTTATGCCTTCCAAAAAGCAGGAGCAAAAAGTACTAAAATAGTAAATAGCTCAAGACGGCCCAATAACATTCCAGCAGATAAAAGCCATTTAGCTGCATCAGGAAGAGTGGTAAAATTGCCATCCGGTCCAATAACAGGACCAAGTCCTGGTCCTACATTAGAAATGGCTGTAGCGGCACCTGACAATGCAGTTAAAAAATCAAGACCAAGAGCACTGAGGCCGAGAGCAAGTATAATAAATACAAGAACATAGAAAAAAAAGAAGCTCATAACTGACATGGCAACTTCATCAGTTATTGGGCTGCGGTTATAATAAGGAATGAAGATACCATGCGGTTGAACTAATCGACGAATTTGTGCTGCTGCCGTTTCATATAAAACTTGGATACGGAAAATTTTAATTCCGCAGGTAGTAGACCCTGCACATCCACCAATAAACATAATTATAAAAAATATAGTTAATGCCAATGGTCCCCAACTATCGAATGAAGCAGTGCTATAGCCAGTCCCAGTTAATATTGATACTGTGTTAAACGCAGAAATTCTGAGTGACTGTGTTGTGCTAAAATTTTGTGTTGTGAATACAATCAACACGACTATTACAACCAATAACAGAGCTAGACATAAAAACCAGCGAACTTGTGAGTCACGGAATAACGACATTGGTCTGCCGCGCACAGCTTGTAAATACAAGACAAACGGTAGTGATCCAATTATCATAAAAATGACAGCTATCCATTCAATACTCGGTTTTTTAAACACTCCAATGCTATTATCTGATGTAGAGAATCCGCCTGTGGCAATTGTCGTCATTGAATGAGCAACTGCATCAAACCCGGGCATTCCGGCAAGCCAATAGGCGAGTGCACAACACGCGGTAAGTATAAAATAAATTGCTCCAATTGCAGTTGAGACCTGAGCGGTTCTTGGTAAAATTTTTTCTGTGGTGTCAGAGCTTTCCATTCTGAAAAGTTGCATACCTCCAACTTTCAGCATGGGTAATAGAGCTACAGCAGTAACAATAATACCTATGCCACCGAGCCATTGAAGAAGAGCGCGCCAGAGTAATATCCCAGGGGGAGCCTGATCCAAGTTTACTATTACTGTTGCTCCTGTGGTGGTAATTCCAGACATCGCTTCAAAAAACGCATCTGCGAAACTAAGATTCAATTCGGCAAAAGCGAATGGTAATGAAGCGAAGAGTGTAACCCCTAGCCAACTTCCTATGGTTAGTATAAATGCCTCTCGTATTCCAAGAGACATATCGCTGCCGCGCATTGTGAGGATTAGCGAGATACCAATGAACATTGTTAATCCAGCAGACGCTAGAAATACTTGCCAGTCTGAATGCCCGGTTAATGCATCTATCAACGCCGGTAAGGACATGGCCAGCGCTAACGTTGTTAGCAGCAGGCCTAAAATGAATAATATAGGGCGTATATTGAGCACGACTTTGCTATCTATATCACTTTGTTGTCTATTACGGCATTTTAAGGGTTATATTTAAACCAAATAATGATCAATATTTTTGTAGCAAGAGTCCAGAGATATAATATTTTAATTTATTACTAGGCTGAACTTCCAGCATCTTACTTTAGCCTTGGTTGGCTGATTAGAGAAAGAAATTCTCGTCGCGTATCAGGGTTTTCACGAAATGCACCAAGCATTCTGCTAGTTACCATTGAAACCCCTGGTTTATGAACACCTCTAGTAGTCATACATTGATGTTCTGCTTCAATTACCACGGCCACTCCTTTTGGTTGTAGTACCTCTTGGATGCATTTCGCAATTTCCACAGTCAGTTTTTCTTGTATTTGTAGTCTCTTCGAGTAGGTTTCAGCAACACGGGCTAGCTTGCTAATGCCTACTACACGGTGATTGGGAAGATAACCGATATGAATTTTTCCTATGATTGGTGCTAGATGGTGCTCACAGAATGATTCTAATCTAATATCACGCAATAATACTAGCTCGTCATAGCCTTCTACTTCTTCAAATGTACGCTGTAAGTATGCAACAGGGTCTTGACCATAGCCGGCGAAAAACTCCTTATAGGCTTGAACAACTCGTTTGGGTGTATCACACAAACCTTCTCTATTTGGATTGTCTCCAGCCCACTCCAACAGCGTCCGCACTGCCCTTTCAGCCTCTTCTCTTGTAGGACTGCTTTTAATATTTTTATCGGCTGTAGGGTGAACAGCTATATTACTAGGTTTGTTAGGGGTGTCAGGCATAGGTATTTCATTTATCCCAATTTCAGATCTTCATAGTAATCGAATTTATTGTATTGAGAAGATATTTTATTTATTTTTATCCGTAATTATTACAAGAAATCCATTCAATTTAAGTTAATAATTTGGTGAGGGCTATCCAAGGAAAATGCAGGGATTTTTACGTCAAATAGATCTCCGTGATCTGTCTGCATTTGATATGAACCTACCATTATTCCTGAAGGTGTGGCCAATGGTGTACCGCTAGTATATTCAAATATCTCGCCTGGTTCTAGAACAGGCTGTTCTCCCACTACTCCCGAGCCCCTAACTTCCTGAACCAAACCATTAGCATCTGTTATATGCCAATAACGGGTTTGTAGTTGTACTCTATCCGTTCCATTGTTTTCAATTCGCACCTGATAAGCCCACACAAAGTGATCATCATCTGGGTCAGATTGATCTTCTAGAAATATTGGTGCTACCGTAACGCTTATGTCATTACTCGTTAAATTATACATGCTGTCGAGCCCTCGCAAATACTCTTAATATCGGAAGGATTTTTTATAAATCCAACTTTATAGATAAGTTATGACAATTACTTAGCCTGATTGTCCAGTAGTGCCGTAGTGGGTCGTCGTTTATTATTTAGCTAAAATCAAAAAAATGTAATAAACTAATTAAACATTTAAAATAGAATTTATCTATTTCAACTTAAATTATAACAACTATTTTTAAAAAATATACGAGGATAAAGAAAAACGATAGAATATATTTTTTCTAATTAATTAAGGAAAGCTCGATTTTCTTTACATTCTCCAGTAAAACGTTCGTATTGTATTATTTTTAATATCATCGCTTAAGGTAAATAATTGCTTTATAGAAATGCTGGTATATAGGAGAAAACATAATGAAAACTATTACAGTTGCAAAAAATGATATGGATCAACGTGTGTCTCGGTTTAGTAAACTAAAACCGCTTGCGTTTGCTGAAAGCCTTGACATGTCACAGGAAGCCAAGGATGTGATTTATGCGCGTCAACTTCTTTCAGTAATAGGTTTGGGAGGAGATGCTGATACCCCTGTCAATAAGGGGGCACCTATTCAGGGTGCTGGTGGCATGACTATGACCATGGCTGTATGTCCTCCTGGTAATGGTCCTTCTTTGCACGCACATCAACAAACGCATGAAACTTTTACAGTTTTAAAAGGTCGATTTGAAATTACATGGAACGATGACGGCAGTGAGAGCGTAGAACTCGATCTATTTGATACTATTTCTGTCCCACCAGGGGTTTGTAGAGCTTTTCGAAATGTTGGCGATACTGAAGGCGTTCTGCAAGTGGTTATAACAGGTGGAGTTCATGATATGGGCGACATCGATTTTCCAGAAGCTATAGCACAGAAATTAGAAACTTTTGGAGATGGAGTGCTTGAACAGTTTGAGGAAAGGGGTATGACTTTTACTGCTGGCCAGGAGTAGTTATTTTTTAGCTTTGATATCGTGGCGTAAATTACTAAGCTTTTGTTCATGACGTATGCTGTAGTAGTTTCCAGCAAATATAATTGTGGCTCCTAGTATTACAATAAACTTTGCTGACTCGTTATACAGCAAATATCCAACTAATATAATTAGTGGTAGCCGCATAAAATCCATTGGGATCACAATAGTTGCATCGGCCAAAGAAAGCGCACGAGCCGAACAATAATGTGCGCTTAAGCTGACTGCTCCGACTGCGAATAACCAGAATAATTGGTTTAGATTAGGGGTTACCCAAACCATTGAAGACATAACCGCACCTATTGGAAGTTGAATAAGGGCCATATAGATAAGTATTGTTATGGGTAATTCAGTTTTTGTTAGTTGTTTAGTGGCTGTTAAAGTGAGGGCAAAACCTATGGCAGCCGATAAAACGAGTAAGGTTCCTGGATTAATGGATGCCATGCCTGGCCTTACAATTATAAGAATTCCTATGAAACCTAAAAATATTGAAGTCAGACGACCTCGATTAAACTTTTCACCAAGAAAGAAGACTGCAATAAGTGCAGCCCAGATGGGTGTAGTAAATTCAATGGCAAAAACTTCTGCTAAAGGCAGTAACATCAAACCAGAGATCCAACCAAGTTGGGCTAAAAGATGTACTAAATTTCGGAATAAGTGTAATTTTGGCTTTTCAGTTTTTAGAGATGCCCATCCTTTATAGGCGATAATAGGGGCCAGAACTATCAGTGCTCCTATGCTTCGAAAAAATTGAACTTCAAAAGCGTGTATTGCTCCATGTAATTCCCGTACAGATATGGCCATAAGGGTGAACGATAGTAATGCACCAACCATCCAGAACGTTGCTTCGAGTAGCGGTGATTTATTGTCGGATTCTGAAAGATAGCTCATATCGAAAGCTCTAGAGTAGTTTAGTTGAGGACCTCTACGTTCAGTTCATCGGCAATTTTATTTAACCCTTCAAGTAACTGAAGAGGCAAAGGTATGCCATTTAGAACTCTATCAGCAATTGCGGCGTGACTACCGTCACCTGGTAGACGCACGCTGTCTATACCTTTCAGAGTTGCAGAATTATGCATGGTACGGATCACTTGATCAATTTGTTTTTTAAATTCAATGACATCCATGAATGCAGATATGTCTAAAGCAATAATAAACTGTCCAGTATTAGTGGCAGAACTTTTGTCCGCATTCATGTCTATGACATCTTTACCAAATGCAGCTCCATTAAGGGTTCCAGCTAAGATACCAAATATTAATGCCAGCCCGTAACCTTTTGCACCTCCAATAGGCAATAAGAAGCCACTATCTGATAATGAGGCATCGGTCATTGATTTTCCCTCATTATCAATCATCCAGCCTTCCGGCATAGGAATACCACGCTGTGCATGTACTTTAACTTTTCCGTAAGAGGTAACCGTGGTGGCCATATCAAGTAGGATAGGTTTTTCTTCCATCCCTGGTATTGCCACAGCAATCGGATTGGTCGAAAGCAATGGCTCAGTGCCTCCCCAAGGTGGAAGGTGGTTAGCGCTACCAACAGCTACATAAATGCCTACCATATCATGTTCTAACGGTAGCATAGCATATGCTCCAGCAGCGCCTGCGTGATTGGAATGATGCACCCCGACCCATGATACCCCTGTTTTTTTAGCTTTTTTAATTGCTAATTCGGCGCAGTAGTTAATAACTAGATGTCCCATTCCATTATCACCATTGACTAGGGCAGTTGCTGTGCGTTCCTGTGATATTCGAATATTAGGATTTTTATTAAAACCACCTGCTTGCAACCTACTTATGTATCCAGGTAGTCTAAATATTCCATGAGAATCTTTGCCCATTATGTCTGATTCTGCCATAAAGTGAGCGACTATAGCTGCATGATCATTAGAAAGGCCCGTTGAAACAAAACAGCGTTGCATAAATTCTTCAATTTGGACGCGTGTAAAGCGCTGCATAGTTTGCTTATTGTTGAACATAGTTTTTCCTTGTAAAAAAAATCGGTTTCCGAATATATCAGCAATGGTTCACATAATAAGAGAGTTTATTCCATCTGATTAGCATAATATTATTGTATAGCTATTTTTATCTTGTAAAAAAATTGATTGGTTTATGTGAGGAGGACACAGGAAATGAATGTTAAAAATATAGAAACAAGTACAATTAAAAGAATCGCAGAGGCAATTCGCTGCGGTGATTTATCAGTTATAGAAATAGCTGAATGGTCCATTGCTAATAGACAAGACCGGGGAGGGGTTTTGGAGGCATACAAAACGTGGAATCCCGATCAATTTATTTTAGAGGCCAGAGCTGTGGATAGTGTGTTTGCTGCGGGAATAGATTTAGGTGCATTTCAAGGAATTCCTGTCTCTGTAAAAGATCTCTATGGAGTTTCCGGTTATCCAACTTTTGCTGGCTGTCCAAGGGAACTAGCAAAAAAATGGCAGATTGAAGGACCAGTGGTTAGAGCTTTGCGTCATCAACTTGCGATAGTATCTGGAAAAACTCACACCGTGCAATTTGCTTTTGGGGCGTTGGGTACTAATGTTCATTGGGGTACCCCTCGCAATCCTTGGGACAGTAAAGACCATAGAGTTCCTGGTGGGTCCAGCGCAGGAGCTGGTGTTAGCTTATGGGAAGGCTCAGCTTTGCTGGCTTTAGGGTCAGATACTGCTGGTTCGGTCCGTATGCCGGCTAGTTTTACTGGCACAGTTGGCCTTAAAACTAGTAAGGGGCGTTGGTCAACTTCTGGAATTGTACCGTTAAGTCATACTTTAGATACTGCTGGGCCATTGACCCGTAATGTAACTGATTCAATTTCAGCATTTGGAGTGATTGATCCACTTGTAAGTAAATCACCTAATGACTTCTTTGGACGGGTTGAAAATGCAAATCTGTCTGATTTTAATATTGGAGTTTGTGATTGGTATTTTAATGATTGCGATCCAGGTGTTGCAGAAGGAGTAATGTTAGCTCTGAATGAATTAGAACAAAAAGGAGCTCGTATATCATCCGTAGATTTCGCAGAAATTGAAGAGTCCAATACATTATTTACAAAAGGAGGTCTGTCGGCACCTGAGTTCGCTAGTTTTATAAATAATGAAATGTTAGAGTTTAAAGAGGATCTCGACCCTAATGTTGCAGGCCGTTTTAATGCAATGGAAAGTGTTGAAGCAAACGAATACATTGCACGTTGTAAACATCGACTTCAACTTTCATCAAAAATGCGCGAAAATATGCTTGGTTTTGATGCCATAGTTGGTCCTACAATTGCGATTTCACCTCCTACACTTGCGGAAGTATCTGAATCGAAGCAATACCACCGTCGCAATATGGCGGCATCACGAAATACCAGTACGGTAAATATGCTTGATTTATGTGCAATAACTATTCCGGTAGCACTAGATTCTATTAATATGCCAGTTGGTTTGCATGTAATTTCTCAGCATGGTGATGACGAGAAATTATTGGCCATAGCGTTAACTTTCGAGAAGGTTCTGGGTTCAGCTCGAGAGCGCATAGGTGTCCCGCCATTATGTAAATAATAAATTATGTTATGCTCAGTCTTTAAACGCCCGTTCCCCACGTGCTAAAATTCTTTGCATTGTCCTTAGAACGGGACGTTCTATTAGTTTTCCGTCTACGACTACTACTCCTGTATTGGCTTCAGTAAATGCACCAATAACCTTTCGAGCGTATTTTATCTCTTTATCACTTGGAGAATACACTTCATTAATAATGGGTATTTGTTTTGGATGTATTACCCCCTTTCCCGTGAAACCAAGATCAGCGCTGGATTCTGCCTCATTACGCATTCCAATCTCGTCATTCAAATCAAGCCATGGAACATCTATGGCGTCGATTCTGGCTGCAGCAGCTGCGTGCACAGTCCTTGATCGAGCGTAAAGTAATGACTCCCAGTTATTTGTGCATCGCAATTCAGCTGCGAGATCAACTGCTCCGAATAAAAGTGCATCAAGACGAGATGTTGACTGGGCAATTTCATAGGCAGCTTCTAAACCTTCATTGGTTTCAATGATTACTTGGAGGCGTGTGTCTAAACTATGTTCCTCCAATGTCTCAGCTATGCCACGAACTTCTTCGGGGCCTTTAACTTTTGGTAACATTATAGATGGTACAAAACTCTCGCTGGTTAATATAGCCTGTATATCTGACATGCCCTCAGTAGTTCTTCCACAATTTACGCGAACTATTTTTTCAATACCGTCAACTGGTTGGGTGTCAGAAAATATTTCTAGCATTTTTGTTCTGGCTTCTTCTTTATCATGTGGGGCAACACCATCTTCGAGCTCAACACATATAATATCTGCACCAGATGTTAGTGCTTTTTTAAAGTATTCGGGACGATTACCTGGCGTAAAGATAAAGCTACGGCGAGATTGTATGTTGTTTTCAATCATGTTTTAGTGACTTCCAGAAATGTTTATTTATACATAAAGAATTTTTGCTATAAACGATATAGCCCAAAAGGGGATATAATTGGTACTTTTCATTGACCGCTTCTTATGTTCCCATAGCAAAATATTGAATGGGAGAAAAAAATGATAAAAAAAATTCTTAGTGCTACGGCTATTTTAGCGATGGCTTCATCGGTAGCATATGCTAAATCTGTAAATATTGGCTTTGTAACGACTTTAACAACTGGCGCTGCCATTATTGGAGTGGATCAAAAAAAGGCTGTTGACCTTGCTGTTGAGCACATTGGTGGCAAAATGGGAGCCCTAGACGTAAAAATAATATATGCAGATGACGAATTTAATCCCCAAAAGGGTAAACAGAAAACTGAAAAACTGATCAAATCTGGTGATGTTGATATAGTTGCAGGTTATATATGGTCACACGTTCTTCTGGCTTCGGCTCCAGTGGTGCTTAACGCTAATAAAATTTTGATTAGCGCTAATGCCGGTCCTTCTTTACTGGCGGGAAAAAATTGTCATAAGAATTTCTTTAATATTTCTTGGCAGAACGACCAAACTCCGATGGCACTAGGAGAAGTCCTTAATCAGAGGTCAATAAAGTCACTTTATGTGATAGCTCCTAACTATGCCGCAGGAAAAGACATGGTTGCAGGAGTTGAACGTACGTTCAAAGGTAAGGTCGTTGGGAAAGATATGACAACGTGGCCTACTCAGATAGATTGGTCTGCCGAGTTTACAAAGGTTAAAGCGGCCAAACCAGGTGCAGTATTTACTTTCTATCCCGGAAAACACGGGGCTGCTTTTTTAAAGCAGTATGCACAAGCAGGACTGTCTAGTACTCCTCTCTATTCAGTTTATACTTTAGATTCACTTAGCCTGCCGAGACTACAGCAGGCTAAAATGACAGGGGTTCTAGGCACAACAATGACTCAATTCTGGTCGCCAGATATGGACAACTCTCAAAATAAGCGTTTTGTTGCTGATTTTAAAAAGAAGCATGGTAGCTATCCGTCATTTTATGCTGCACAAGCATATGATTCTATCTTTCTTATTAAGTCAGCTGTAGAAGCTACTGGCGGAAAGGTCGGCGATATAGATGCTATGCGTTCGGCTCTTGAAAAAGCGGATTTTCCTTCAGTAAGAGGGAAGGTGCGGTTTGGTAAAAACCATTTCCCAATTCAGAACTTCTATAGCCGTGAAGTAGTTGTAGATAGCGATGGAAAGTGGACTACAAAAATTACTGGTGTAGCATTGAAAGACCATCAGGACGTTTACGCCAAAGACTGTAATCTATAATTTTGAAGTAAGAATTTGTTCTAAGACGGGGGCTATAGGCCCCCGTCTCTGTATTAAATTCCTTGGAAGAGACCATGGATATAAATATTTTTATTGAACAACTTTTAAATGGATTTCAGCTTGGAATGTTGCTGTTTTTGTTTGCAGCTGGGTTGACGTTAGTTTTTGGTATTATGGATCTTGTAAATTTAGCGCATGGATCTATTTACATGGTCGGAGCCTTTATCGCTGCTACGATTACATTATGGTTAGACTCGTTTATTTTAGGAATAATCTTTGCTTTGCCATTAACCTTACTGTTTGGAATGGTGTTAGAGTTTATTGCGCTAAAGACTATTTATGCTCGGGATCATATGGACCAAGTATTGGCTACCTTTGGGCTAATATTATTTCTGAATGAATTTGTAAGAATAATATGGGGCCCCGCGGGTCTAGCGATACCTTTACCTATATTGCTTGATGGGAGTATCGACCTACCTCTAGGTATTGTTTATCCCGCATATAGATTATTCATAATTATTATTGGTGTTCTAGTTGCAATAGGTTTGTATTGGCTGGTTGCAAAGACGCGATTAGGGATGCTGATACGGGCAGGTGCATCCAATCGGATTATGGCTAGCGCCTTGGGTGTTAACATTCGATTACTTTTTACTGCAGTTTTTGGCCTGGGTGCTATGCTTTCTGGGCTAGCAGGTATGCTTATTGCTCCTATTAATCAAGCCCAAATTGGTATGGGGGAGGAGATATTAATTTTGGCATTTGTAGTCATCGTTATTGGAGGAATTGGATCTATACGCGGTGCATTTATTGCCTCTATTCTCGCTGGGGTAATGACACAATGGGAAGAGCTTTTCTGGATGTTTTATTGTTAGCACTTCTTCCGTCTAATGCTGCCGAAGCAGCTGGGCCAGCACTATCTTCTATGCTTATCTACTTACTAATGGCGGTTGTATTAGTCTTTCGCCCGCAGGGCTTATTTCCTCCTCGAGGTGGATGATAAGATAATGCGGATACTAATGAAAAAAGCTACTTCTTCTAGTACTGCAATCCTGCTTATAGTCTTTGCTCTTATGCCTTATGTTGCACCACTCGTAGGTGAGGTGTTTTACGTAGATGTATTTGCACGTATAATGATTTGGTCAATTGCAGCAGTGGGACTTAATTTGATACTTGGTTACGGTGGAATGGTGAGTTTTGGCCATGCTGCCTATATCGGCATTGGCGGCTATACCGTAGCTATATTTAGTTTTCACGAAATAAATAACGGTTTCATTCAGTGGCCTGTAGCTTTAGTAATCAGCGGAGCTGTTGCTTTGCTGTTTGGCGCTCTATCTCTTCGTACTAGGGGCGTATATTTTATTATGATTACTTTGGCTTTTGCTCAGATGGTTTATTTTTTAGGGGTAAGCGCAGATAAATATGGTAGCAATGACGGGCTAAATGTGTGGCACCGTAGTCATTTTAAGGTTGGCAATGTCAATTTTAAAATTGATGATAACATCACTTTTTATTACGTGATTTTCTTTATACTCCTTCTGGTGATTTATTTTACTCGGCGTTTGGTTAAATCTCGTTTTGGAATGGTTTTAAAGGGATCTCGGTCCAATGAAATACGCTTAAACACAGTAGGTATCAGAACATATTCCTATCGTCTGACCGCATTCGTTATTTCCGGCGTTATATGTGGTTTAGCAGGTATTTTGCAGGCTAACTTTGAGAAATTTGTTAGCCCAGACATGATGGATTGGCCGCGTTCTGGGGAGCTAATGTTTATGGTTATAATGGGTGGATTAGGTACTGTATTTGGACCTGTGATGGGTGCAACAGCTTATCTTGTTCTATCAGAGATTTTATCAAGTTTAACTATACACTGGCATCTAATTTTTGGCCCTCTATTAATTATACTGGTGTTGTATGGTCGAGGGGGGTTATCGGGTCTTTTTGGAAAAAGCAATGATTAAACCGTTACTAAAAACACAAAATATTTGTAAGGCATTTGGAGGAATTGTGGCTAGTGATAATTTATCATTAGAGGTAATGACAGGTCAAACCCATGCTATTATTGGCCCAAATGGTGCGGGTAAGACCACACTGATTAATATTTTGTCTGGACAACTTTTACCGGATTCTGGAGAAATAATATTTGATGGTAATTTTATTACTCGTCTTCGATCATCAAAGCGTGCAAACCTTGGTTTAGCTCGCTCATTTCAAATTACAAGTATCTTCCCTGATTTTTCGACTAGAGATAACGTAGTTTTTTCGATTTTGGCTCGCAGCGCTCATAATTTTCGATTTTGGCGGCCAACTCATGATGATGATGAGCTGCGTATCCCTGCGCTTGAAATTCTGAATAGAATTGGTTTGGGTGCTCGTGCAGATGTAATTTCTGGCAATCTAGCCCACGGTGAAAAGCGTCAGTTAGAAATCGCAATGGCCCTTGCAACGCAACCTAAAATGCTGCTTTTGGATGAACCAATGGCCGGCATGGGGGCTGAGGAAAGTCAAACCATGATATCCTTACTTAATGAACTAAAGTCCGATTATACTATGCTTCTTATTGAGCATGATATGGATGCTGTTTTTGCATTAGCAGATCAAATTACTGTGTTGGTGTATGGTAGAGTTATTGCTTCTGGAACCCCATCAGACATACGTGCTAATGAAGAAGTCCGTGCGGCGTATTTGGGTTATCACGAAGAGATCATATGATGCTTAGTGTGCAATCAATTGAAGCAGCGTACGGTGACAGCCAAGTGTTGTTTGGAATGACTCTAGAAGTTTCTGCTGGAGAATTTGTAACTCTTTTAGGTCGCAATGGTATGGGTAAGACAACTACCGTAAAGTCAATTATGGGAATCTTATCCGTAATAGCAGGCAATATTAAATTCGAAGAAAAAACGATTAGTAATTTACCATCATTTCGGGTTGCAAAATATGGGATTGGATTAGTACCTGAAGGTAGACAAATATTTCCTAACTTAACAGTACGAGAAAATTTGATTGCTACCGCTATACCTGCAACTAATAAAGGAGATGGGTGGTCATTGGAGCGAGTCATTGATTTGTTTCCGATTTTGAGAGACCGCTTGGGCAGTATGGGCAATCAGTTATCAGGCGGTGAACAGCAAATGCTAGCTATTGGCCGAGCGCTAATGACAAACCCTAGACTTTTAATTCTCGATGAAGCGACAGAGGGGCTCGCTCCAATGATTAGGCATGAGATATGGACATGCTTACAAAGGCTTAAACAGGAATCATTAGCACTTTTGGTAATAGATAAGAATGTGGATATTTTATCACAAATAGCTGACCGTCATTACATTGTTGAGAAGGGAAAAGTTGTTTGGAAAGGAACATCTCTGGAACTTCGTGCTAATGAAGAACTAAAACAAAGATATTTGGGAGTTTAAATCACTTCAAATAAATCTCATGTTCTTTGGGGTATCTACTCTCTCAGCCTAAATCTTTGTATTTTTCCTGTAGAAGTTTTAGGAAGTTCTTTCACGAAGTTAAACCAGCGTGGGTATTTATAAGGAGCCAAATTTCTTTTGCAATATTCGCGCAGCTCTTCGGTTAAAAATTTAGAGTAACTATTTGGGTCTTTCAGAACAACGTATGCTTCTGGTTTTATCAACCGATCTTTATCATGTCTTCCAACTATGGCTGCCTCAAGAACTTTTTCATGCGATATTAATTGAGCTTCAATTTCTACTGGGGACACCCAAATTCCACCAACTTTTAACATGTCGTCACTTCGTCCATAGCAGACAAAAAAACTATCTTCATCAATAAAATATGAATCACCAGTACGAATCCATCCATCAATTAAGGACTCTGAGGAGCGCTTAGGCAGTTTCCAGTAGCGTGAAATGATAGATTCTCCTTTTATCATTAGATCACCAATTTTATTAACCCCTAATGTATTATTAAATTTATCTACAATTTTTGCTTGGCATCCAGGAACTAATTTTCCACTAGTTCCGGGTTTTAGTACATCGAGACGGTTGCTAATGAAAATATGGAGGGTTTCTGTGGTGCCGATACCATCTAAGATTGTTAGGCCTGTTTTTTCTTTCCATTTTTTAAAAATTATTTCAGGCAGAGGTTCACCTGCTGAAACGCAAAGTCTTAGAGATGAAAATATTTTTATATTTTTATTCAAAGCGTGCAATTGAGCACCGTAAAGGGTAGGAACGCCATAGAAAATAGAGGGATTAAAAGTTTTTATTGTTTCATAAACTGTCTTTGGGGTTGGATGACCGCTATATAAAACTGCTTGACCGCCTGTCCATAGTGGAAAAGACATAGCGTTTCCTAATCCATATGCAAAAAACAATTTTGCAGCTGAATAGTGAACATCTTCAGCCGTTATGCCGAGTGTTTCTACCCCGTAGTACTGGCTAGTAATAACCATATCTTTATGTGCATGAACGGCACCCTTAGGCGTACCTGTTGATCCTGAAGTATAGAGCCAAAAGCAATCATCATCAGCTTTTGATGGGTAAGCCATTAAAGTCCTTTTCGATGCACTCATCAACGAAACTAGGCTACCTTTATTGCCTTCTGTACAAATATTAAATTCCGGGCTGTTCTTTGTAGCTATAAGTGCAGTTTCGAATTTTTTGGCATACTCGGGAGAGTATATAGCTACAGCACAGTCAGAATCTTCAATAATAAAAGTATAATCTTTTGCACGCAGCAGGGTGCTAATAGGTACTGGAATGTAGCCAGCTTTTATTGCTCCCCAGAAGACATAGAAAAATTCTGGGCTATCTTTAATTACCATGAGGACACGGTCGCCTTTTTCTATCTCTAGGTTTTTCAGAGCATTTCCCGCCCGATTTACATTTTCAAATAGTTCTCTGTACGTAATATCGCTTTCTAGGGCACGAATAGCGACCTTATTTTCTCGTCCTTCATCTAAGTGAATATCAATAAAGGGCGCAGATACGTTAAAATTTGGAGAGAAAGTTAACTCTGTTGGAACTACAGAGCTATCTATTAAAAGTGTGTTATTTTTCATGGTATTCTTAATGAAATATCACGTATTCATAGTCTATGTCTAAGCCATGTATGCCGCGCTTTGGGGGAGCTATCCAGCTTGCCATTTTACCTGGTTCTATAACTGGTACCATCAGCGACTTTACAAATGCGTAATCATCTGCGGAGGGTAGCCATTCATGACGACGTTCTTGCCACTCATTCTGAGATAAAATCGTACCATCCGGCGTACAGTTTATATCTTTAAATACCCCAATGTTTCTATTAAAGGCTGGGTCAGGAAGTTTAAGCACAGTATTTATAGCGTAGTTTCTAATAATTTTATTAAAACGACTTATACCGCGTTGACTATCTTTGGCGTAATCTTCTCTCAGTTTGTAATTTATTGCGGTAAGTAGTGTTGATTCTTCAGTAGATATTTTATTACCTTCAACCTTAGGAATCAAAGTTTGGGAATTAGTTAAAATATGATCATCATCCATTCTAGCTTCTTGGTATCGGCCTTTTAGCCCCATAGAGTAATAGTTGGCTGCATTTGTGGACTTTTCTGATCCGAATAAGTCTAAGCAGATAGAATAATGAAAATTTATCCATTTTTGAATAGTCAGGAGATCAATTCCGCCAAATGGACGTATGTTATCACTATCATGTTTTTGCATAAGCTCGCATGTTCTTTGAATAATACGCATTATACCAGTTTCGCCAACAAACATATGGTGAGCTTCTTCAGTCAACATGAAACGGCAAGTCCTAGATAAGGGGTCAAAGCCTGACTCTGATAAGGCTGCGAGTTGAAATTTACCATCTCTATCTTGAAAATAGGTGAACATGAAAAACGATAGCCAATCATCTGTGGTCTCGTTAAATGCCTCTAGAATACGGGGTTTATCTGGGTCACCAGCGTGGCGATCGAGCATTTCATCTGCTTCTTCACGTCCATCTCGTCCAAAATGCGCATGTAAAAGGTATACCATAGCCCATAGGTGTCGTCCTTCTTCGACATTAACCTGGAATAGGTTTCGAAGATCGTACAGAGATGGACAGGTTTTTCCCAGATGACGTTGTTGTTCAACTGAAGCTGGTTCGGTGTCTCCTTGAGTTACAATTAGTCTGCGTAATTCTGTTCTGTATTCACCTGGTACCTCTGACCATGCCTCTTCTCCCTTATGGTACCCAAAGCCTATTTTACGGTTTTGTTCTGCAGGGCTTAGAAAAATTCCCCAACGGTATTCAGGCATATGTACACGTCCATAATTAGCCCAGCCGTTTGACTCTACACTTATAGCCGTCCGCAAATAAACTTGGAATGTTTCTGTATCAATAGGCCCGAGTTCGTTCCACCAATTTAAGTAAGCTGGTTGCCATCTTTCGAGAGCACGCATAAGACGGCGATCATCAGAAAGGCCAACATTATTGGGTATTAAATCATTATAATTTATATTCATATTCTAAATTCGCTCTCGTTCGAATTTGGGCTTCTTTCCGCTGCCATATAGTTGTAATGAATTACTTGCGTTTTTACGTAAGAAAACCCAGTTCTGCCAAGCAGATAAACGGGAAAATATTTTACTTTCCATAGTTTCTGGACCTCCAAAACGCAAATTGGCTTCCATGGCTGTTAGAGCATCTGGAGAAAAACTAGCGCGAGCTTCAATAGCTACTCTAATTTCATCTTCCCAGTCTATATTATCAGGAATAAATGTTACTATTCCCAAACTCTCTGCTTCAGTTGCTGTTAAATTTTCACCAATTCTATCCTTAATTCTGGATGTTTTTTCGTTTTCAGAGAGGAATCGGCTATCTATCCGTGTTAACCCGTTGCACATAACTAGCGGACCAAAATTCATATTAGTTAGGCGAACTGTTGCTGGCATCATATCAGAATTCAAGAGTATGCCATCAAGCATATAAGAAATATCTGCACATAGTGCCAATTCCATCAGGGTTCCTGTGAAGCAGGAGCCAGGCATTATTAGAGCAATTATACTACGAGAAGAAACATCAAGTCGCTTAAAGGTCCGTTTTAGGTAAAGGGTGATTTCACGTATGAGCCAATGATCAGCATTTTCATACATTGCTTGGTCGGCCGCAGCAATATTTTGGCCATCACCTGAAGTTTTTAGTATCCACGTACCTAACTCAGGTTCATTAAATCGTAAATGAAGAATTGCATCTTCTAATTCACGTGCCATGGCTATTGGCCAAAAATCACAACCTTGAGCATGGATCATCTCAACATTATTTGGAGGAATCTCTTGCGGAGCAGTTATTGTTAGAGTCGCTGACCTTAGATCACGATCGTAATCTACTGTTACATATCTATATCTGAGTGTGTTGTTACTAATTTTACGTTCTAGATCTTTCAATAAAATGCCTTTGTCACCTGAAGGACGATCACTCAATTTTACAAGAGATTCTGCTTTTTTAAAGGTAGCGCTCTCAAGATCTGAACGTGATGCTAGCTCATCCACAAGTCCCCACTCCAAGGCCTTTTTTCCCCTTAACCCATCTCCATTAGTGCAGAAGAAATCTGCTCTATCTCGACGTACACGGCGTTTTTCAATAACTCTAGTTAAACCTCCAGTCCCAGGTAATACTGCCAGCATAGGCACCTCGGGTAATGAAACAGATGTAACTCCGTCATCAACTAGGATTATATGACTTGTTGCTAATGCTAATTCATAGCCGCCCCCGGCAGCATTGCCATTTATTGTACACAAATAACTTTGTCCTGAATAAGCACTGGCATCCTCAATAGAATTTCGAGTTTCATTTGTGAATTTACAAAAATTTACTTTGTCGGAGTGCGAAGATTGTCCGAGCATTTTTATATTAGCGCCTGCGCTAAAGATACGGTCTTGGTCAGAAGTGATTATTACTGCCCCTATTTCAGGGTGTTCAAATCTAAGGCGTTGGATTGCGTCGTTAAGTTCAATATCAACACCCAGGTCATACGAATTTAGCTTCATTTCGTATCCCTCTGATATACCTCCATCTTCTTTAATATTTAATGCTAATCTGGCAATTCGACCATTAAAACTAATTTTCCAATGCTTGTAGTGGTCAGGACTTGTTAGAAAATCTATCATAATAATTCTTATTCTAGTTACGATTAACTAAGGAGTTTAGATCACTCGAACATCATAATACAGTGTACTAAGAAAAATTATGAATAATTGGTCTAGGATTTTAGATGGACTTATCAAAATGAATTACTCAAAAAATTATAAAAACATTGATATTGCAGGCCATCGTCTGGAATATTATTGGACTAGACCTCGAAATATCAATGATACTGAAATAATTTTTTTACATGATGGATTGGGTTCAGCTGAGTTATGGCGGGATTTCCCAGAAAAAATATCAGATATAACTGGATTACCGTCATTAGTTTATTCGCGATATGGATATGGTAATTCTGATCCACTAACTAGGCCACGCAACATAGATTACATGCATTTTGAGGCACTTGAGGTTTTACCGACTTTGAGGAACGAACTAAACATTGGAAAACCTATACTTATCGGCCATAGTGATGGCGCTTCTGTAGCACTAATTCATGCTGGTGCTAATCAATGGCCAGTGAAAGCAATGGCTATAGAGGCCGCTCATGTTTTTGTTGAAAATAGAAGTATAGATGGTATTGAAAAGGTAAAGGAAGAATATATTAAAAATAACTTGCGTGAGAAACTAGCAAGATACCATAGGGATCCTGATTCTTGTTTTTATGGATGGAATGACATATGGCTCGATCCTAAATTTAGATCTTGGAACATAGAAAATTATTTATGTCAGATACGATGTCCGACCCTTGTGATCCAGGGCGATGTCGATGAATTTGGTACCGCGGCGCAAGTTGCTGCAATTAGGAAGCAGTTAGGGGGGGTGGTTAAAACTAAAATTTTTAGGTCTTGCGGTCATTCTCCCCACAAAGACCAGCCTCAAAAAACACTTAATATCATTTGTAAATTTCTAAATAAATATTTAGAAATTTACAGTTTGTGAATTTAAATATAACTTTTGGATACAGATCACTTGGATGGGACTATGAATAAAATATACGACTTGGTTATTAAAGGCGGAACTGTATGGACCACTAGTGGGCCAAGTGAGACAGACGTTGCTGTTAAAAATGGAATTATTTCAGAAATTGGTAGTATTAGCTCTGATAGTGCTGGAGACGTTTTCGATGCAACGGGTTTGATGGTCTTGCCAGGCGTAGTGGACACTCAGGTTCATTTTCGTGAGCCAGGAAATGAACAAAAAGAAAATCTTGAGAGTGGCACTCGCGCTGCAGTTTTGGGCGGAGTAACCGCTGTTTTTGAGATGCCAAACACAAATCCATCAACAACTAATAAACTTGCTTTAGAAGATAAGTTAACTCGTGCCAGTGGACGTGCTTGGACTGAACATGCTTTCTTTGTTGGGGCATCCGCAGAAAATGCTGAAACACTAGCAGACCTGGAAAAATTGCCTGGATGCTGTGGTGTAAAAATGTTTATGGGTAGTTCTACAGGAGATTTATTAGTACCAGATGATGAAAATATTCGTAGGGTTTTATCTAACGGAACGAGAAGAGTAGCTGTTCATTCAGAAGATGAAAAACGTTTGATAGACCGTAAGGACTATCGAGTTGATGGTGATCCTTCCTCTCATCCTTTGTGGAGAGATGAGGAAACAGCAATCAATGCCACACGTCGACTAATTAAATTGGCTAGAGATACTGGACGTAGGGTACATGTTTTACATGTATCCACTGCTGAAGAGGTTAAAATGCTTGCTGATGCAAAAGATATTGCCACCTGTGAAATAACACCTCAGCACCTTACTCTGATTTCTCCTGATTGCTATAATCGCCTAGGTACATATGCACAAATGAACCCTCCTATTCGAGATCAACATCACAATACCGCTCTATGGTCTGGTGTTACTGGTGGTGTATTTGATGTTGTTGGCTCTGATCACGCTCCGCATACAGCTGAAGAAAAATCAATGGCTTATCCTTCATCTCCTTCTGGTATGCCGGGCGTTCAAACGCAGCTGCCTTTACTTCTTAATCACGTAAACTCGGGTCGAATGACATTGGCACGTTTAGTAGATTTAGTATGCTCTGGCCCGGCACGTATATATGGCATAGCAGGGAAGGGAAGGATTGCTCTTGGCTTTGATGGTGATTTTACTTTGGTGGATATGAAAGCTAAGCATCAAATAAAAGCCGATTGGCTAGTTTCTAAGTGCGGATGGTCACCTTTTGAAGGAATAGATGTAACTGGTTGGCCTATGGGTACAATCATTCGTGGCAATGTAGTTATGCGAGATGGAGACATTGCTGCAGCACCTATTGGTAAACCTGTGCGATTCCAAGAAACACTCTAAATATGGGATTTTGGTTTTGACCACCTATAATGACTTCTAAGACCGCTAGAGTTTGGTTGGATTAGGTGCATCTCCATAAACTTCTTTAGGGTCAAAAACTTTTTCTGACTCTTCAAAGCTTAGTTTTTTAGGGGTATTTGTATTGTCTCCAATAGGTATTGAACGGAAAAAGCATGATCGATAGCCTACATGGCAGCTTGCTCCACCATTTACCTCTGCTCTAAGCCAGACTGCATCTTGATCGTCATCGATACGTATCTCAATTACTTTCTGAACAAGACCACTAGTAGCGCCTTTGTGCCAAAGGCATTTGCGGCTGCGACTCCAATAATATGCTTCGCCAGTAAGAATTGTTTTTTCTAGTGCTTGGGTATTCATATAGCCATGCATTAACACCTCGCCGCTTATGGCATCCGTGGTTACTACAGGTATCAAACCATATTCATCGAACTTAGGTGCTAGCTCGTCACCCTCTTCTACTTGCTCTATAGATATTCTGGGGGAGAAAAGCGTAGAGATTTCTTTTGTCATATCCATTAGTCCTTTCAGATGTGTTTAGTATACATATCTGTGGTGCTAGTTGTGTGTGCTATACTGGTTCTGAATCACAAGATGTCAAGTCGCTCTATTATTTAAAGGAGATAATTTTAGTGATAAATAATGAGAAAAGCCTCGAGATCGAGGCCATTCCAGTTACATTGTTGACCGGCTTCTTGGGTAGTGGAAAGACCACAGTTCTAAATTATTTACTTCAACAAACCGGCATGAATAACAGTGCCGTAATAGTAAATGAGTTTGGTGAAATAGGAATTGATCACGAGCTGGTGGTTGGCGGTAAGGAAGATATGGTTTTATTAAATAATGGCTGTTTATGTTGTACTGTTCGAGGCGACTTAGTGAATACTTTACGGGATTTAATGATGGTTCGCATGCGAGGTGACGTTCCTCCTTTTGAAAGAGTTTTGATTGAAACAACAGGGCTTGCTGACCCAGCCCCAATTCTTCATACATTGATGGGAGACGATCTTACAGTAAGGTATTTTCGTCTGGATGGTGTTGTAACAAGTGTTGATGCGGTAAACGGTATGTCTACGCTCGACTGCCAGTTTGAATCTATAAAGCAAGTAGCGGTTGCGGATAGACTTTTAATAACTAAAACTGATTTAATAGATGCGGTTTCTCTTAAATTGCTGGAGGATAGACTTAATCAAATAAATCCAGCGGCACCCCGTTTGATGGTGGTGAATGGTGCTGTGGAACCTAAAGAACTATTTGGTATAGGATTATATAATCCAGAAGAAAAAAAACCTGATGTTATCAAGTGGCTTAAAGAAGAAGCGTATACTGAAATTGAGTTACATTCCCACGACCATCATGATGTTAATCGTCACGATGATAAAATTAGGGCATTTTGTGTAACTTTTGATGAGCCGATAAGATTAGATGCTGTAGAACAATGGTTTGATTTAATTATGTTGCTAAAGGGACCAGACTTGTTAAGGGTTAAGGGTATAATCAATGTGGCTGAATTAAATGGCCCCGTTGTAATACACGGAGTTCAGCATGTTTTTCATCCACCAGTGGAATTAGATTCTTGGGAAACTATAGATAAACGCACGCGTATAGTTTTTATAACACGTGATGTTGAACAAAAAATATTACAAGACACGCTTAAGAACTTTGCCGGCCGGCCGGCTAATTCGTTGTCAGCTATTACCTAATTTCTAATGCTCGTGCTATATGGCGAATTGGGGCATATTGAATGTAGTTATAGCTTTTATTAATATTTAAACTTATGGGCGCATAATTTATGAATAACACTATTTTAGTAGAACGGCATAATAATGTAGCATTTATTACTTTAAATAGGCCTGAAAAACGTAATGCTCTTCGACAGGTTGACTGGATATTGCTAGCCAATACTATTGAATCAGTGTCCCGAGAAGAAGAGCTTCGGTGCTTAGTTATTAAAGGAGCTGGAGATGCGGCTTTCTGTGCTGGAGCGGATATAAGTGGATTTGAAGAAGAGCGCGCCACCCGGGAGAAAGTGAAAGCCTATGAAGAGGCAACTGGTAAGGCATTTTTTGCAGCCCATGAATGCCGGTTACCGGTAATAGCTATGATAAACGGTTTTTGTTTGGGGGGGGGGTTTGAATTGGCTTTGGCTTGTGATCTTCGTATTTCTAGTCCTTCTGGAAGATTTGGAATTCCAGCTAAGAATGTCGGCCTCTTTCTTTCTTATGGTTTGCTTGAGCTTTTGGTTGATGCAGCTGGTAAACCGACAGCACTTGAAATTCTTTTAGAGGGTCAGATCTATTCAGCAGAAGAAGCTAAATCTAAAAAATTAATCACACGTATTGCAGATCAAGATAATTTGTTAGAAGAAGTTACGAGTTCTGCCAAACGGATTGCAATTGGCGCACCGCTTGCGGCTCATTGGCATCGTAAAGCCATTCGTCGAATAGACAAGCGAAATCCATACACGTCCGATGAGATGGACGCGCAATATGATTATGCTGATAGTGATGACTATAAAGAGGGATATGAAGCGTTTCTTAATGGAAAAAAGCCTGTGTTTAGAGGCCAATAACTCCACCTTAGGGTTTTATCCTCATGGAAAAAGTAAATATAAAAAATAATACCGGTCAAAAAGAACCAAAATTTTATTGGTTAGTTTGTAGAGTTTTTATTCCTTTTGCGCTGGGTTATTTTTTATCCTATTTATATCGTACTGTTAATGCGGTTATAGGCCCTAATTTAGTTGAGGAAATTGGTCTGAGTGCCGGAGGCTTGGGTTTATTAACCAGTGCTTATTTCATTTCATTCGCCGCTGCGCAACTGCCTTTAGGTTTTTTCCTCGATAGTCATGGGCCTCGCCGAACTGTATCTTGTTTATTGATAGTTGCCTCAATTGGGGCTTTGGTCTTTAGTTTTGGGTATGGATTATGGGATCTCGCATTGGGGCGTGCGTTGATAGGTCTAGGCGTTGCTGCCTGCTTAATGGCTTCTTTTAAAGCAATGGGAGAATGGTTTCCTCGCGAAAAACTACCCATTGCAAATGGTTTTATAATGGCTAGTGGGGGACTGGGAGCTATCACTGCTACTGCACCTACACAGTATTTGGTTGCGAATGTGGGATGGCGCTATGGATTTTTAGTGCTGGCTATATCCACTTTAGTGGTTGCGATAATTATTTGGTTTGCTGTGCCAGAACGTGAGCGCGAGAGGAGGGTAGGTGGCTTAGCCGATCAAATTAGTGACTTAAAAAAAATATACGGAAAGAGAGTTTTTTGGCAGCTTGCTCCAATTACTGCCTTATCTCAAGGAACGTTTCTGGCCATCCAGACACTATGGGCTGGGCCCTGGTTAAGGGATGTTGCAAAACTCGAAGCTGTTTCCGTTAGTTTTACATTGCTATACGGTGCTGTTGGTTTTGTATTTGGAAATATTCTTATTGGGTTAATTGCAGTCAGGCTTGCTAAAAAAAACATCCCACCAATTGTTGTGGTCACGGTTGGTATGATCTTTTTTATTTTAGTACAACTACTTGTTATTGGAAAATGGGTCGCTGCACCAAATCTACTGTGGTTTGTATTTGGCATGTTGGGATCTGTTGGTGTCTTAAGCTTTGCTGTACTGTCCCAATCATTTCAGGACCATCTCACTGGACGAGCTAGTACAGGGATGAACTTGCTAATATTTCTATCAGCTTTCGCAATACAATGGGGAATCGGAGAAATCATCAATCTCTGGCCGTTAGATGTAGGCGGAGGTTATGCTGAATCTGGCTACAGGACAGCATTTTGTATAGCATTAGCGATGCAGGTGTTGGCGTTAGTTTGGTTGGTTTACGATAGGCGTTTTCGACAAAATATACATGTTAATTAGCCTTATGATTTGTTTATGATTAACAAAATTTTTACCAGTTATACTTTTGATCTGCATCCAATGCTCGTATCCGATACTATCGAAATTGCTAAATTGGATTGCTGCAAAGTATTGCTCATGAATGATTCTCATTACCCATGGCTAATATTGGTACCCCAGAGGCCGGGTTTACAGGAATTACATGATCTCAAATCTGAAGATCTAGTTCTCACTACATCTGAGTTAGTTAAGTGTAGTAAGGTTATGGAAAAGCTTTTCTCACCTGACAAAATTAATATTGGATTACTTGGTAACCAGGTACCCCAGCTGCATATTCATATTATTGCTAGATTTACCACTGACGCAGCTTGGCCAAAACCAGTTTGGGGGCAAGTGCCTGTTTTGTCATATATTCCAAAGGAACTTGATAATAGGGTTAATTTATTGCGTCGTACGTTAACCGCTTGATTATTTTTCTTTTATTTACTTGAGTTTATTTAATTCAAAAATAAACCAAGCAGTCATTGTAAGAAGAAGCACGGCCCCGACTTGGTGGGTTGCAGCTAATGGAGTTGGAACAGCTAATATCAATGTTGTGATACCTAGCGCCACCTGCAGAAAAATTGCTATAAGCAGACCGTTTGCCACGTTCCTTGCCCTTTGCACCAGAACAACCCATCTACTTCGCCACCAAGTTATCAAAGCTATGAATAATGAGAGGATAGCTAAGATGCGGTGGTTAAATTGTATGGTTGCGATATCTTCAAATGTACTGGTAAACCAAGGACGAGGTAGATAATCGGATGGGATTAATTTTCCGTCCATTAGAGGAAATGTGTTGTATGCAAATCCTGCGTCTGTGCCCGCAACAAAGGCTCCTGAAAGAATAGTAATTGCGATAATAAAAAAAGTTAGCCTTGCGAGATTAACTATACCTCTTGTTTTCTGATCTTGTCTTTCTTCAGAGTGGGGAAACCGCAGCTGTAGGGCCGTCCAAAACAATGCTATGTATAACGCTAGTGCTAATAACAAGTGTGCGGCCAATCTATATTGGCTTACTTCTGGTTCATTTATTAACCCGCTTTGCACCATATACCAGCCTAAAACTCCCTGAGCGCCTCCAAGAAAAAATAAAAGAATTAAGCGTGGTGCAATTGAGAGGTTAATTTTTTTCTTAAATAGAAACCAGAGAAAAGGTAATAGAAAAACTGCTCCAATCAGTCTTCCCCAGAGACGATGGATAAACTCCCACCAAAATATTGATTTAAAGCCAGCCAACGAAATGCCAGAATTAATTTCTTGATATTGTGGACTTGCCTTATACAGGTTAAATACCCGTAGCCACTCAGATTCAGAAAACGGAGGGAAAAAACCTATCAATGGCCTCCACTCAACCATAGATAGTCCAGAGCCTGTCAGGCGCGTAATACCTCCTATTGATACCATTACCAAAACCATAGCGGACAAAACAAATAACCATGAAGCAATAACTTGGTTATTATCAAACTTTCTCCTGCTTTTTTGATGTATATGTGCGGTTTGGTTCAATGTTAATCTAAACTCCGTATTTATTAGATAATCTGGTTTGAGTATGTTTGGGTTTCAAGCTGCCGCGCCTATCGGTCGCAGTTATGGTTATGAAGGAGCTGTTAGCTGTGCGTCCCATCGTCGCACAAAAATGTTGATCAAATAGTGGCCCAGACGGTAACCTTGTAGTATATCATATTTAAATTAACTAACTGTATCCATTACAATCATGGTGGGTGCTGTTTTCGGTATGAAAAAAACCAGGATAGTTTTGTCTTTAAATATACATCAAGGGCTGGGGTCTATGATCCGTAAGTCCTCATAGTTAAGGAAAACGATTGAATGTGGGTAGCAATCATAGTGGCTTTGGTAGCCATCGGCTCGTTAGTGTTTCACTTATATACGCCATGGTGGTCGACAGAAATTGCATCTAATTGGGGGTCGATGGATACAACCATCGACATAACGTTTTGGATTACAGGTGTTGCTTATATCCTCATTTTGATGTTTATGGCGATGTGTATTTACCGGTTTCAGTCTAAATCTAAAAAAAGACAGAACTTAGAAAATACAAACCATAAAGCCGACTATAACCCCGAAAGTAAAAAGCTGGAGGTATGGCTTACAGTTATTACCGCTGTTGGAGTTGCCGGTCTTCTAGCTCCAGGACTCTATGTATGGAATGATTATGTAACGGTGCCTGAGGATGCTGTAGAAGTAGAGGTTATGGCCAAACAATGGGAGTGGGCCTTTCGTTATCCTGGTGCTGATGGAAAGCTTGGATTGTCAGACGCAAAACTTATAAATGAAGATAACCCGTTTGGCTTACACCTTGACGATCCAAATGCGCAGGATGATATACTTGTATCAGATGGGTATGATTTGCACCTTCAGTTGGGGCAGCCCGTTACTATGCTGTTAAGGTCATTGGACGTTCTTCATGACTTCTATGTTCCACAATTCAGGGCTAAAATGGATATGGTTCCTGGTTTAGTCACCTACTACTGGATGACTCCAACACGGACAGGGGAGTTTGACATCCTCTGTGCTGAGCTTTGTGGCACGAGCCACTATGCCATGAGAGGACTGGTAACGGTGGAAGGCAAAGATGCCTATGACGCGTGGATGGCAGAACAAGAGACTTTTGCTCAGACACGAGCAGATATAAAAAATAAGGATGACTTAATTCCAAAAGTGGCAATGAACGCTAATGCGCAGGAAACCGATACGCAGACAGTTACGCGCTGAATAAGGTGTTAAGGAAATTTAAAGAAAGAATAACGAGGTTTAGTTGATGGTTGATATAACTCCGGAGAAAATTGAAAATGTAGGTCCGGCTGAAGTCCCTGAAGCCGATCTTTACCATGCTCATAGCTGGTGGACAAAATATGTATTTAGCCAGGATGCAAAAGTAATAGCAGTTCAGTATGGCTGCACCGCGGTGGCAATTGGACTAGTGGGCTTAGTGTTATCATGGTTGATGCGATTGCAGTTGGGTTTCCCGGAATCATTTTCATTTATCAGTCCCGAGTTATATCTGCAGTTTGTTACCATGCACGGTATGATTATGGTTATTTATTTATTAACTGCACTATTTTTAGGTGGGTTTGGTAACTATCTTATACCATTGATGGTGGGTGCTAGAGACATGGTATTCCCCTACGTGAATATGCTTAGTTACTGGATTTATCTCGTAGCCGTTCTTGTTCTGTGTGCCAGCTTTTTTGTAACTGGCGGACCAACTGGTGCTGGCTGGACCCTTTATCCTCCGCAGGCAATTCTCACAGGAACACCTGGTGGAGCCGGGTGGGGAATAGTTTTAATGCTAGTTTCGTTATCCCTGTTTATTATCGGTTTTACAATGGGAGGGCTTAACTATGTAGTTACAATTCTTCAAGGTCGGACGCGTGGTATGACATTAATGCGCATGCCATTAACGATTTGGGGGATTTTCACTGCTACCGTTTTAGCATTATTGGCATTTCCGGCCTTATTTGTAAGCGCCATTATGATGACTTTAGATAGCGTTTTGGGAACTAGCTTTTTCATGCCAGCTATTGTGGAGTTTGGTGAGCAGCTTTCTTACGGAGGAGGAAGCCCAGTTCTCTTTCAACACTTGTTCTGGTTCTTTGGCCATCCTGAGGTTTATATTGTAGCCCTACCAGCATTTGGTATCGTATCAGATTTACTTAGCATTCATGCTCGTCGGCATATTTTTGGTTATCGTATGATGGTCTGGGCAATTGTAGGGATTGGAGCACTTAGTTTTGTAGTGTGGGCACACCATATGTATGTAAGTGGGATGAATCCCTACTTCGGATTTTTCTTTGCAACAACCACCTTAATCATTGCAGTTCCAACAGCTCTTAAAGTCTATAATTGGACTTTAACCTTATGGCGCGGAGATATTCATCTTACTATTCCTATGTTATTTGCAATTGCTTTCATTATTACTTTTGTTAATGGAGGAATTACGGGCTTATTTCTAGGGAATGTTGTTGTTGATGTACCGCTCTCTGATACCATGTTTGTGGTAGCTCATTTCCATATGGTTATGGGTGTCGCGCCGATTTTAGTAGTGTTTGGAGCGATTTATCACTGGTTCCCTCTTATGACAGGAAGAATGCTTAATGATGCAATGGGAAGGTTTCACTTTTGGGTTACGTTCGTAGGGGCGTATCTGATTTATTTTCCAATGCACTATCTTGGTTTCGTTGGCGTTCCACGACGCTATTGGTCAGTGGATGATACGAGTTTTATCCCAGATTCTGCTGCAGATCTTAATGCCTTTATTACCGTAGCAGCTCTAATTGTTGGGTTTGCTCAAGTTGTCTTTATTTTCAACATAATAGTCAGCACATTTAAAGGAAAGCTAGCAGAGCGCAATCCTTGGAAGGCAACTTCACTAGAATGGCAGACGGATACCGTGCCTCCTGGTCACGGAAATTTTGGTAAAGAATTGCCGGTTGTTTATCGTTGGGCTTATTCATTTAGTGTTCCTGGAACTAAAGACGACTATGTTCCGCAAAACATTCACCCTGATGATGTAAAACTTGTATCCTCTGAAAGTAATGTCTAGTGGAGTTTTTTAGTGACATAAGGGTAAAGCCTTGGTTGGAAGCCCAGGTTGAAATCGATAATGCTCATAGCGGAGGATCTATAGCGCTACCCAAGGAAAAATTAGCATTGCGCGTTTTTGTAGGTGTAGTTGGTGTAGTGTTTTCTCTTTCAGTAGTGGCCTACTCTGACAGGATGATATTGGCCGATTGGAACCCGGTTCCCGAGCCGTTAATAATGTGGATAAATTTAGCCGTTTTATTAGCTAGTAGTGTGGCTATGCAATGGGCTGTTGTTAATTCACACCGTGATAAAATGGCAAATGTTGAAGTTGGGTTATTAGTGGGAGGGGCATTTGCTTTAGCATTTTTAGCTGGTCAGCTATTGGTTGTTAGACAACTTGATGCACTTGGTTATTTTGCTCCCACTAATCCAGCACTGGCTTTTCTATATATGCTGAGTGCGTTACACGCTATTCATCTTATTGGAGGGCTTTATGTTTGGGGCCGTACTGTTTTGAGAATATGGCGCGGCTATGAAGCCAGAAAAGTATATTTTAGCGTTGAGTTATGTGCCTTTTATTGGCATTTTTTACTAGCTCTATGGCTAGTTTTATTCGTTTGGTTTGTGATTACGTAAAGAAGGGTATGGGCATATGGCCGAAACAGATGTAGAGCATTCAGCAGCGTCCATTGATCGACAGGATGGGATTCAAGGTGTGATAGCAGACTGGGCGTCTGATCAAAGAGCCTTTAAGGGTGTCCCTTGGGGAAAAGCCATGATGTGGATTTTTCTCTTAAGTGATACGTTTATATTTAGTACTTTCTTAATTTCCTACATGACAGTCCGTATGTCTACGCCTGTTCCGTGGCCACCTTCAAGTGAGCTCTTCGCTCTTCATATGTTTGGTGCTAATATACCTTTAATACTAATTGCTATAATGACTTTTATTCTTATAACAAGTAGTGGCACCATGGTATTGGCGGTTAACTATGGCTATAGGCTAGACCGAAAAAAAACCACTTTATTGCTCGTCATAACAGCTATCCTCGGAGCCTCCTTTGTAGGTATGCAGGCCTTTGAATGGACGAAACTGATTCATGAGGGTGTAAGACCATGGGGCAATCCGTTTGGTGCAGCCCAGTTCGGATCGACATTCTTTATGATTACTGGTTTTCATGGAGCACATGTTTCTATAGGAGTGATATTTCTTTTACTTGTTGCTAGGAAAGTGTGGCGTGGTGACTATGAGGCTAATACCGAGCGTAGAGGTTTTTTTACTAGTCATAAGGGTTCCTATGATATAGTAGAAACCACAGGCCTTTACTGGCATTTCGTGGACCTTGTGTGGGTTTTTATTTTCGCATTTTTCTATCTCTGGTAAGGGGTTTTTTATGTCAACAGCTGCTGAAGGCCAACAACATCCTCTAGGTATTTATTTCAAAATATGGGGATTGTTATTCGTACTTAGTACATTATCGTACATGGTCGATATATTAGAAATTCAAGGATATTTGCGTTGGTCCTTGATAATAACCTTTATGCTAATGAAGGCCGGTTTAATTGTGGCTGTTTTTATGCACATGGTTTGGGAAAGATTGGCTATAGTTTACGCTATTTTGTTACCACCTTTGGCATTGATGGTCCTAATGGCTCTTATGGCTATAGAGGCAGACTATACCCATATTACGCGTTTGCTATACTTTTTTGGAGGAATACCACTTAAATAGTTTTATTAATTAATTTATATCGAATCTAAATTCGAACATTTATTGCGACATTAAATATAAATTTATCTTCCATCGAAGATTTTATTAATTTGTAAAGTAATGTACGGGTTGCTGCTGCTGGCGGATTTCGGGCGAGCATTCAAACTTCACCATCTGGGAAGCCGATAGCCCGGAGGAATTTCACACCGACATTTCATCACTGAACCTTCATCCTTGGATGCGGCTAGAAGTTACATCGATTATTGAACATCCTTCGATGAAAGCTTACGAAGAGCGGGAGGGAACATATCCGACGATCTAGCGTAACGCGAGAGTCGGTATCTAGTCTTAGTAGTCTCTGTCCACTTTCAGCTCCAAAGTAGGGTGATCACAATTTCGGATAGAGAGTAGAGTATATCCCACAGTGAAACTTACTACATTTATAGATTGCATATTGTTTCAAAATTTTTCATCGCTTAAGGAAACCTAGAGGATATTCCGCTTTTAAGTTGAAAGCGTTATATTTTTACTTGTTCGATGATTAATGCTGCAAAGAGAGCAAACAGGTAAATTATGGAAAACCCAAAAAGACGACGTGCAGACTTATCATTTTGGTTTCTTATAATTTGTATAGCTAGCCAGAAAAAATAAGCACCTAAAACACCTGCAGATAAACCATAAATTAGTCCAGCTGTACCTAGTATTAGAGGTGCGAACGTAAGTGGTATCAACAGTACTGTATAAATTAGTATCTGACGCCTAGTTTCAGCGGCTCCAGACACCACTGGTAACATAGGTACTCCTGCTTTGGCATAATCACCTTCGCGATATAATGCTAGTGCCCAAAAGTGTGGAGGAGTCCACATAAAAATAATGAGAAATAGAACGATGGAATCCAAAGTTATTGATCCGGTAACGGCAGCCCAGCCTATCATGGGTGGTATTGCTCCAGCTGCTCCTCCTATAACTATATTATGTGGTGTTCGTCTTTTTAACCATATTGTATAGATAAAGATATAAAACCCGGCGGCAAATGCAAGTAATGCAGCGGCCACCCAGTTTAATAGGAACCCCATAACTAGGACCGGTAGTATATTTAATAGAACACCAAATATCAGTGCTTTATTGGGTGAAATTTTACCTGCAGGTATAGGACGATTTTTGGTGCGCTCCATCAAGGCGTCAATGTCTCTTTCGTACCACATATTGATCGCACCAGCAGCACCGGCGCTGATAGCAATACAAATAACTGCTAATGCTGCAAGCACTGGTGGTAGGTTGCCGGGCGCTACGAATAGACCAGCAAACCCAGTAAATACGACGAGAGACATTACCCGAGGTTTAAGTAAGGCTACGTAATCTATAGTTATTTCACTTATTCGTTCGACAAAATTCTGTGTCACGTCAGTGCTATGAGCCACCATTTGCTTCCTCCTCGCCTTAACTGTAGTGAGATAATGATTATTAATTAATAGTATTTACTTAGCAGTTCGTAGCCGTTTGATTAAAAAAAGCTGTGCGGCTTTTTGACACGTTTAGTGCTAACACTAGTTTTATGAAAAAACACTACTTTAATTAATTATCCAGTTGTTTTAATTTCTTTTCGGGTGTCTATATTTAATGAAAGTAACTTATGAAACAATTTCCCTAATTATGATTACCCCAATAATTAATAGATTGAAATTGATGTTAGCTATTATTTTATCTAGAGGCTTAAGTGTTTATTAGTCCTGCTTCAGCACATGGAATTCTTGGTGGTGATTCAGCAGGACACCATGGTCCATTGATCCTTCTTGGTATAGCAATGGCTGTTTTTATAGCTCTATATGCTGAGAAAAAGTGGAAACGTAGTAAGTTGCGTTTAAAAAAATCTGCTGAGGAAGCTTCTAAAGTAGAAGAGGATGAAGTTGAATAAATAAAACAGCTGGCTTTATCAGCTATACTATACCTCCCAGGTGTGTCCTCTGCGTAAAAGTTTATTAAAGTCACCTTTTCCTTTTGATTTTTTTACAGTTTTAATTTGCTCGTGTACTGCCCCGTCATAAGTTGGTGTGGGATCACAATAGAGGACCCCGAGGGCAATAGGAAAGCTAGGAGGTTGCATGCTGGCAAGTAACATAGCTAGCATTCGGTTTTTTTCATCATGTATCAGAATGTCTTTTTCTTTAACACCTTGTTCTCCAATTGTAACTATTTCGAGCTCAATAGAATTTTTTTTCATTATTAGTCCTTTATTTAATCCAGAACCAAATATGAGTGGTTGTCCGTGTTCAACGTGTATTTGATTATCAGCGGCAACAGATTTTTCAGTAAAATGACTAAAAACGGCATCATTGTACACAATACAATTTTGAAATATTTCTACGAATGAGGCGCCCTGGTTTTCATAAGCACGTTTGAGAACAACCGGAAGATGTTTTTGTAGGATGTCTGCAGATCTGGCTATGAATCTACCGCCTACTCCAATAGCAAACTGAGCGGCAGAAACTGGGCTATCTATAGATCCATAAGGAGTGGAAGGAGAACGTGTGCCAGGCTGCGATGTTGGAGAATATTGTCCTTTAGTAAGGCCATAGATTTCATTATTGAATAGTAAAATATTTAGGTCTACGTTTCGTCTTAATGCATGCATGGTATGATTGCCACCAATAGAAAGCATATCGCCGTCCCCGCCAACAACCCAAACGTCTAACTCGGGATTGGCTAGTTTAACTCCTGTCGCGATTGTTGGAGATCTGCCGTGGATAGTATGGAAACCATAAGTTTCCATATAATACGGAAATCTGGCAGCACAACCGATGCCTGAAACGAACACTGTCTTTTCAGGGTTAGCTTGAAGATCAGCGAGGGTTTTTTGTACGGCCTTAAGAATAGCATAATCACCACAGCCCGGACACCACCGAACTTCTTGATCAGTTGCATAATCTCTTGCAGTTAGCTTTTCTGGAGGTGTTTGTACATTCATTTTATTGCTCTATCCGACCACGAATGGCCCCTTCTAACTCATTGATCAGGAAAGGCTTGCCATTTACTTTATTAAAACCTTCCGCTGGGATGAGATACTGCGCACGTAGAAGTGTGACTAGTTGGCCATTGTTCATCTCGGGCACCATAACTTGGTCAAAGCTTTTAAGTAGTTTGCCCAGATTCCTTGGTAGCGGCCAAATATAGCGTAAATGGATATGGGCTACGTCAAATCCTTCTATACGCATATTGCTGACTGCTCTACTGATTGGGCCGTATGTTGAACCCCATCCTATCACTACTAAACCATCTCCTGCTTTACCTTGTTCAATACCTTGTTCAGGTATGTCATTAGCTATTCCATCAATTTTTGCTGCTCGCAAGTCGGTCATCTTTTGGTGGTTTTCTGGTGAGTATGATATGTGTCCAGTTCTATCAGCGCGTTCTATACCACCTATTCTATGAGCTAGTTGGGGTGTACCCGGCTTTACCCAGGGTCTTGATAAGGTTTTTTCATCTCTGGAGTACGGTTGAAAATTATCAGGATTGGTTCGGAAGTTAACTTCAAATGAATCATAATCCTCTATATTTGGGATTAACCATGGTTCAGACGCATTAGCCAGGTAACCATCTGTTAGTAGCATTACCGGTGTCATAAATTTTGTTGCTAGACGTACTGCCTCTATGGCTACCTCAAATCCATCTGTTGATGAGCTAACTGAAATTACAGGCATTGGGGAATCTGCATTACGACCAAATACAGCTTGATAGAGATCTGATTGCTCAGTTTTTGTAGGTAGACCAGTTGACGGTCCAGCACGCTGTGAGTTTACTATAACAAGTGGAAGCTCTGTAGCTATTGCTAGCCCTATTGCCTCCATTTTTAAAGCTATACCGGGACCGGAACTGGACGTAATACCCAGAGAGCCTGCATAGGAAGCACCTAGAGCGGCACCCACGGCAGCTATTTCGTCTTCGGCCTGGAAAGTAATTACTCCAAATTCCTTCAGAGCGGCCAACTGATGCAACAAAGCAGATGCCGGTGTTATTGGGTATGAGCAAAAGGTTAAACCAACCTTAGCCAATTGTGTTCCCGCTAAGAGTCCTAGTGCTACAGATTCAGTTCCGGTGACGGTACGATATATACCTGGGTCGATCTTAGCTGGCGGTATGCTATAGCCACCTATCTCAGCTGGCATTTCTGCCGTTTCCCCGAATGCGTGACCAGCATTCAAAGCCGCTATATTAGCTGCAGCAATGTTAGGCTGTTTTGAAAATTTAGCGTTAAGCCAGTCAACTGATGCAGCTCGGGTTCGCCCGTACATCCAATACACTAACCCTAATGCCCACATGTTTTTTGATCTGAGGGCTTCTTTATTGGATAAACCAAATTCCTTGACAGATTCGACCGTCAACCTTGACATGTCGATTTTAATTACACGGTATTTATCTAAGCTGTTACCATTTTCCAGAGGGCTGTTTTCGTAACCAGCCTTAGTTAGGTTGCGTTTAGAAAATGCCCCGACATCAGCTATAACTATACCGCCTGGCTTAACATCTGATAAGTTTGTTATTAATGCTGCTGGATTCATTACGACCAGCACATCCAGGTCATCACCCGATGTCATGATCTTTCTTGCTCCAAAATTAATTTGGAACGCTGATACACCAAAGGTTGTTCCTGCAGGAGCTCGTATTTCAGCTGGAAAATCGGGGAATGTTGCTAAGTCATTTCCTGCAAGTGCTGCAGTCAATGTAAACTGGGTTCCGGTTAGTTGCATTCCATCACCAGAATCTCCAGCAAAGCGAACTACTGCTGATTCTACTTCATCGCGTTTTTCTTCCGGCCGAGCCAGGGCGGCTACCTGGGACATATACTTTTTCCTTGGACGATTTCTTATGGGTTGTATTTGATTTCCGGGGTTATTAGCGAGCACATTGCTACTAGCTTAACATCTTCCTCTGGTAAGTTTCTTTCAAGTGCTAAATGATGTTTTTTTGACAAAAAGTAAAAGTTTTTTTTCTTAAACGCTTTTTTTTTCATTTAATCAAGTGCAGATATCATTTCTTTAACAGTTACAAACTTTTTTCGAGGTGCTTGATTGCTAGCAGCGGTCATTTCAGCTTCGTCAATTTTTTGCCAGTCTTGATAAGTAACTATTCTTACATTTCTTTCTTTTAGCATGGATGTAAGGGCAATACGTCCTAGCTTTTCACTTTCCTTCGTATCTTCAATAATTTGTTTTGCTGCAATAACACCGTCCGGTTTATTTGTTCCTATAACTCCAGTAGGTCCACGTTTAATCCATCCTACTGCATACACACCTTCATCTATTCGTCCATCTATATGTTTAACAATTCCATTATCATTATCGAATGGCACGCCTTTGACGGGAATAGAATAATATCCTATGGCTGCAACTACTAGGCCGCATTCTATCTCAAAAAACTCACCTGTACCCAAAGCTCTTCCACCTTTGACCATTGTTTTCTCTACTCGAAGACCTTCAACTCTATCATTCCCAAGTACCTCTACAGGGTTGGCAAAAAACTCAAAATGTACATTTTTTGATTTAGTAGTCGGATCTACCTGTAAAAACTCACGCATAGTTGTCAGGTTACGTTCCTTTAATCGTTGGTCTCTTTCAGACCAAGAGCCAACTACTTCTTCTGGGATTTGATCTTCATGGACTATGGGCATGCAGTTTTCCAATTTTCCCATCTCTCGCAGCTCAACATTAGTAAATTTTGCTTCAACAGGCCCTCTTCTTCCGAACAAATAGACGTCAGATATTGGCGAAGCATTTATTGCTTGGGTGGCGTGATCCGCAATATCTGTTGCTGCCATTTCATTAGGAGTTTTTACTAATACTCTGGCAGCATCAATTGCCACGTTTCCAACCCCTATTACGGCGACAGCTTTGACATTTAGATTAGGGTTTAAATTGGTAAAGTCAGGATGGCCATTGTACCATCCAACAAAATCAGCGGATCCGTACACACCTTTTTTGTCGTCGCCCGGAATACCTAGTTTTCGATCAGTTGGTGCTCCGACTGCAAGGACTACGGCGTCATATGTTTTTCGTAATTCATCGATGGAAATATCTTTACCTACTTCGACGTTGCCAAAATAGTTAACTGAATTATTAAGTGCTATTTTTTCATAAGCTTTTGCAACCTTTTTGGTTGTCTGATGGTCTGGTGCCACGCCACCACGAATTAAACCAAATGGTGTTGGTAATCGATCAATAATATCGATTTCGACGTCGCTTTTACTTTTAATCAGCGAATCTGCTGTATAAAAACCGCTCGGCCCTGAACCGATAATAGCTACTTTTATAGTCATAAATCCTCCAGGTTTTGAGCTGGACTATAATGAATGTACTTCAATATTTTATTTTTTACTATTCCTAAAGGGAATCTTAAGCATAATATTTTGTATTGCTACGTTTTTTTTATCTACCTGACAAGTTTAATGATAATCTTAATAAGGAAATTACCAAATACATTGTAAAAACTAATAGAAAAACCTTAATTATGTGAATTAATAATAAATTATTAATTCTAACATAGAATAATCTTGTAATAAAATTACTCTTTTAAATACAGTTACTTATTTAAATTATGATATAGGGAAGAATTAATAGATATACATAAATCTGATTACTTAAGCTGGTCGGTGGTTGACAGCGGGCTATGCCGTCACTATCTGTTTGGCACTCCTACGGTTGGAGTGCTAATAGTTGCCGCGATAATCGCGGAATCGCAAAAATATATGAAAATATGGAGGATTAAGGCATGAGTTTTCGCCCGTTACACGATCGGGTTGTGGTCCGCAGAGTAGGATCAGACGAAAAAACAGCCGGTGGTATTATTATCCCTGATACGGCACAAGAAAAACCATCGGAAGGTCAAGTAGTTTCCGTTGGGTCTGGTGCACGTGCAGAAGACGGCAGTATAACGCCGATGGATGTAAAAGCCGGTGATATAGTGCTGTTTGGCAAATGGTCGGGCACTGAAGTAACGATAGATGGAGAGGAACTGCTCATTATGAAGGAGTCCGATATCATGGGTATCGTTGAAGGCAAAAAAAATGCCAAGAAAAAAGCTGCTTAACGCAAATATAACTTAGGGAATTTAATAGAATGGCTTCAAAAGAAGTAAAGTTTGGCACTTCAGCACGCGATAAGTTGCTGCGTGGTGTCGATACTCTTGCCGATGCTGTTTCGGTAACGCTAGGTCCTAAGGGGCGTAACGTTATTCTAGACAAAGCATTTGGCGCACCAAGAATAACCAAAGATGGTGTTACGGTTGCAAAAGAAATTGAGCTTGATGATAAGTTCGAGAATATGGGTGCCCAGATGGTCAAGGAAGTTGCTTCCAAGACTAATGATTTAGCTGGTGATGGTACTACAACAGCCACTGTGTTGGCTCAGGCTATATTTAGGGAGGGATCTCGCGCAGTTGCTGCTGGGATGAATCCTATGGATCTAAAGCGTGGGGTTGATGCCGCTGTAGAGGTTGTAGTTAAGGCAATTGAAAAAAGTGCTAAAAAGGTAAAGACCAATGAGGAAATATCTCAGGTCGGAACCATCTCAGCTAATGGAGACCGCGAAGTTGGAGCAATTATTGCTGACGCAATGCAAAAGGTTGGTAATGAGGGCGTAATTACTGTTGAAGAAGCTAAAAGTCTGGCCACTGAGTTGGATGTAGTTGAAGGCATGCAGTTTGATCGCGGTTACTTAAGCCCCTACTTCATTACTAATGCTGATAAAATGATCTGTGAGATGGAGAATCCGTATATACTTCTCCATGAGAAGAAACTCTCCAGTTTGCAGGCTATGTTACCTGTTCTTGAGGCGGTTGTTCAATCTAGTCGCCCATTGCTGATTATAGCAGAAGATATTGAAGGAGAGGCATTAGCTACTTTGGTAGTTAACAAGCTCCGTGGCGGTCTGAAAATAGCAGCGGTTAAAGCACCTGGTTTCGGGGATCGTCGTAAAGCGATGCTCGAAGACATTGCTATATTAACAAATGGTCAAGTTATTTCTGAAGATCTTGGAATCAAGCTAGAAAATGTAACTCTTGATATGCTTGGTACATCCAAGAGGGTTCATATTACCAAGGAAGAATCGACAATAGTCGACGGAGCCGGTAAAAAAGCTGATATTGTTGGTCGCTGTAATCAAATCAGAGCACAGATAGAAGAAACTTCATCAGACTACGATAAAGAAAAGCTTCAGGAACGTTTGGCTAAGTTAGCAGGCGGTATAGCTATTATACGTGTTGGTGGTGCCACAGAAATAGAAGTAAAAGAGAAAAAAGATAGAGTCGAAGACGCTATGCATGCAACGAGAGCCGCTGTTCAAGAGGGTGTCGTTCCAGGTGGTGGTGTGGCCCTGCTTTATGCTACAAAGGCACTTGATAAGATGACGGCCGAAAACGAAGATCAACAAGTTGGTATTAATATCGTCCGTAAAGCTATTCAGTCACCAGTTAGACAAATTGTTGAAAACTCAGGAGCTGATGGTGCTGTCATAGCTGGTAAGCTATTAGAGCAAAAAAGCCCAACCTATGGTTATGATGCCCAAAATGGCGTCTACACCGACATGGTTAAGGCGGGAATAATTGATCCAACTCTGGTCGTTAGAGCAGCATTGCAGGATGCGGCAAGTGTATCTGGGTTGCTAATTACTACAGAGGCTATGGTTGCTGAAAAACCAGAGCCTGCTGGAGCACCTTCAATGCCTATGCCAGACATGGGTGGTATGGGTGGTATGGGTGGTATGGGTATGTAGTTCTGTACCTAATTATCTTTCTTTAAATACTAAGAGCCGCACTAGTGTCTTACTGTGCGGTTCTTTTTTATTGACAATAGTATGTATACATATAATGTGTATACATATTATATTACTTTATCTGATAAAATGAAGGATTTAGATATTAATAATACTTCTAATTTAGTCCACACAGGCCCCGAAGATAATATTGGTATACTTCTGTGTAGAACTTCAAATGCGTGGCAGCGGCAAGTTAAAAAAACCTTAAAGAAACAAGGTCTAACACAAGCTCAATATGTTTTACTTTTGGGTTTACGCAAACTAGAAGAACGTAATGTTATTGAAAAAAAAACAGTAACCCAGCGAAGTCTTGCTATACATTCGGGTGTTGATCAGACAATGACATCACAGGTTCTCAGGCAGCTTGAGCAAGCTTATTTAATTCGTAGGGCTCCAGGTTCTGATGCTAGATCATATGCCTTATTTCTAACTGATAGCGGACGAAGAACCATATCGGATATTGAACCCGAAATAACGGACCTTGATTCCCAGTTTTTTTCTGTATTAGGTGAAAATACACAAATGTTTAAGGCTACCCTTCAGATATTAATTGGTTTAACACCAAGAATGTCTTCTAGAGGCAACATGTGAACTGTTGTTATTGTTCTTCAATAACTCGAATTATACCTGCCTGATCGAGTTCACCCCATCCTTTATCTATCATTTTCTGCCATAACGATTGCGCATTGGACAATGTTGGTGTGATTAAATTAACTTGCTTAGCAAGCTCGAGAGCCTGATTAATATCCTTTAGTTGAACTCTTGCTGGGCCCCCAGCTTCGAAAGCTCGATCCACCATACGTCCACCATGTAAGTCAAGGACACGTGATTCAGCGAATCCACCTTGTAAAGCTTGTCTTACCATTCCAGGATCGACTCCGGCACGTTTGGCTAACGTTAGACCTTCGGCTACTGCTGCTAAAGTTATAGCTACTATTGATTGATTGGCAGTCTTTGCTACCTGTCCTGCTCCAACTTGACCAATATGAGTAATATTTTTACCTAGAATTTCAAAGATTGGGTTCACTTTCTCTAGGTCGTTCTTGGATCCCCCAACCATTATTGATAGGGTACCATTCTCAGCACCCAATTGGCCTCCCGATACAGGGGCATCAACATAGCGACCGCCTTTATTTTCTACCTCTTTGGCCCACTGCCGGGTTTCATAAACCTTGGTAGTACCCATATCTATGACGTACTTTTTGTTCAACTTATTAGAAATTAATCCGTTAGTTCCATGAAGAATATCATTTACAGCATCTGTATCGGTCACCATTAATATTATTAAGTCAGATACAGCTGCTACTTCACGAGGTGTATTAACTCCCTTTAAACCTTCGGCAACAAGCTCTGAAACTGGGCCTGTACTTCTGTTACTAACAGTAATATTTGCTCCTGCTGAATGCAGATTACGAGCCATAGGTTTTCCCATGTGGCCAAGACCAATTAATCCAACTTTAAGACCCTTTAATTTATCCATGGATCTTCCTTCCTCGTTTTATTTTAAGATACTCTAGATATGTGATAGGTGCAGTTTTCAATATTATCGTTTAGAGATATAAAGTATAAATGTATTATTGTTTAAGCTAATTAGATAAGAAATCTGAAACATTTTCAATAGCATCAACTAGTCCTATTTTATCTATATTAACTCCTTCTGGAAATGCTCCCAAAAGTCTTGATGGTAGAGCTGAATCTAAAATAACAAATATACCTTTGTCGTTTTGTCCTCTTATAAGGCGTCCATAAGCTTGTGATAGGCGGAGCCTAGCTTGAGTGTCGTCGTAAAGGCTTCCTCCAAATTTAGCTCTACGCGCTTTGTGTAGTATTGTTGGCCGAGGCCAGGGAACACGATCGAAAGCCAGTAGACGCAACGATTCGCCCGGTACATCAATCCCATCACGTACAGCGTCAGTTCCCAGAAGACAGGCGTCTGACTCAGCTCTAAATATATCGACTAAGCTGGCAACATTTAATACGTCTACATGTTGAGCGTAAAGTGGTAATCCTACTTTTTCTAGAGGTAAGGCTATTCTTTTATATACTTCACGAAGACGCGCAATAGATGTAAAGAGCCCTAGACTTCCTCCACTTGCAGCGATGAATAACTCTCTTAGTGATGCAGCGACTTGAGCTGGATCATTTCGATTTATATCGTTAATTATTATGACTTTTGTTTGTTTGGTATAATCGAATGGAGAAGCGACGCGACTACGTATGGCAGGTTTAGGAAAATGTATAGAACCTGTTCGTTGTTCAGCAAATTGCCAGTCTTCTTCATTATTTCCACTTCTTCCTGTTAATGTCGCCGAGGTAAACAAAATACCATGAGCATGAGCGGACATTTTTTCAGAGAATGGTAATGTAGGGTCAACCCAACGCCGAAACATACCCGCATCAAAATCTCGACCTTCTATGCGTTCTACTGCAAACCAGTCTACATAATCATCTGGCGTTTCAGAGTAAATATTTTTAAGCATATTTATCCAACCAGATACAAGTATTTCTCCCTTTTGTTTTAAACCACGGCACATAGATTCAACGCGGATTCGTGTTTCAATTTCCATTTTATCAGTATCTACGTCTAATCGCAGTTGAAGTTGGTTATGAAGTTTTAATATAGAACAGACTAATTTTTCTAGCGCTGCTATTAGTTCTTTACCGATGCTTTCAACATTTTCTGCTAAAGGATGAATATAGCTTTCTATGCTATAAAAATTACTTAGGTGAGTATTGCGAGCGTAGACTTGTTCTCTTAGGGCGTTTAAAAATTTTTCCATAGGTCCGCTTGGTTTTATATTTTTTATTCGTTCCATCCACCCAGGCGCTGGTAATATATGCGCTATGGCTACAATTTCTTCGAGAGAATTTTTGGCTATTATATCATCATCATAAATTAGACTACTGGCCCGTTCTCGTAAGCCACGGGACCTACCGTTATTTATCATGCGCAATGATTCAGTGCCGAGAAGCCATCGGCGAAGGTCAGCGCCTTCTCGACCTGAGAGATTATTGCCAAACGCTGTATCAGCGGCCTCAAACAAATGGTGACCTTCATCAAATATATAGCGTGTTGGCAGATGGTTTTCATCATCATTTAAGGATGCCTGTATCATTACCAAAGCATGGTTTGCAACGACTAAGCTAGCACTTTGTGCCTTTCGAGTACTGTGTTCAATATAACACTTAGAGTAATGAGAACAGGATGAAAAAATACATTCACCTCTTCGGTCAGACAAAGAAGTTGTATTAGTTGGTCCAACTAGATCGACTAGCCAAGAAGGAAAGTCACCGCCAAAATCACCGTCGCGCGTTTCGGTTGCCCATCTTGCTAAAAGTCCAAGTGCCACTGAATCCCTTTTATTTGAAGTTGTAAATCTTCCAACGGCTTCTTCCATATTAAGAAGACATAAATAGTTCTCGCGTCCTTTGCGAATAACTACTTTTTTCTTTTTTATATTTGGATCTGGAAAGAGATGGTCGAGCTCTTGGTCAATTTGCTTCTGCAAATTTCTGGTATATGTACTTATCCATACAGTAGTATTATTTCGTTCCGACCATAAGCTAGCTGGCGCAATATAGCCAAGTGTTTTACCCGTTCCTGTTCCTGCCTCGGCCAATACAATGTTCGGTGTATTTGGCAGTTTTTGGGGTAAAAACATTAAACTAGCTGCTGAGGCATAGTCTGCCTGTGTTGGACGGGGTTCCGCGTGTTTTCCAAGAATTTTACTTAGTCTTTGTCGTGCATCATTAGGCTCAACAGGCAGTTCTCCTGCAGGTGAACTAGAAGGTAACTCAGACCACTCTGGTAGCTTTTTCCATATAGCTAAGCCGTTAGACTTATTTATTACATATGTAGTTTCTAATACCTTTAGTATAATTGGTCCCCATAGCCATCCTGCATTCGTCATCTTCTTTGCTATAGCGTGTGCGTCATCTACGTTATCTATGTCGAAGATAATCTCAGATATTAGTTGTTTAGCTATTACATTTAATAAAGATAAAGGAGAATTTATATAATTAGTCTCGAGCTTGAGGGTATTTGCAATTCCATTTAGGGTTGGCAATGTAAACGTAGTTGGATGAACGAATGCGAATAATTCCAAAACGTCATAACCGGCCACGTGATCACAATTTATTTTTCGTGCTATTGATGGAGCATGGCATAGAAGAGCTGGAGTTAATTCTATACGTTTTTGTAAATCACTAAGAGATAGAAGTTCTGGTTTTTCATTGGGATTTGACCAAATTGCTGACGTACTAAAGGTATGTACAGAAGGAAATATAATTTGCTTAGAAACTAGGGCTTGTACGTCTTTTGGGTTTTCCATGCTCATAAGATTCATTTTAAGGTTATTTAAGCTTTGTCGCTAAGCTTTTATTCTTATAGTTTGTTAAGTTCTATTTTCTTGACCTAGTTTTAACACCCGCATAGGTTTCCCGCGGACTTTAATGATTTTTCGGAATAGGGTAAATGAGTTTGATACGTGAATTAGGTGAGCAAACACGCGCATGGCCATTTGAGGAGGCGCGTTCGATTATTAAACGCATTGGCGGAGCTAGTATCGATAATACTCCTAAAAAGGGATATGTGTTATTTGAAACTGGCTATGGACCGTCTGGTTTACCCCATATAGGTACCTTTGGTGAGGTCGCTCGTACAACGATGGTGCGTAATGCTTTTTCAATTCTTTCAGATATACCTACTCGTCTTATTGCTTTTTCAGATGATCTTGATGGATTGCGCAAGGTTCCTGAAAATATTTCTAATAAAGAAATGCTCCAGCCACATATAGGAAAGCCGTTAACATCTGTACCAGATCCGTTTGGAACTCATGACAGTTTTGGATCCCATAATAATGCTCGACTAAAAGCATTCCTTGATAAATTTAAGTTCGACTATGACTTTTATAGCTCGACTAAATGTTACCGAGATGGTCTTTTTGATGAAACTTTATTGCAGGTATTATATTACTATAATGACGTTATGGAGGTAATTTTGCCAACTTTAGGTAAAGAAAGGCAGGCGACATATAGTCCTTTTTTACCGATTTGTCCTCGCACTGGCGTGGTTCTGCAAGTATCAATACATGAAGTTAACCCTGAATCCGGAAAAATTATCTACCTAGATCCTGGCACTAACACATTAACTGAGGTTTCGGTAACTGGAGGCCACTGCAAGCTTCAATGGAAAGCTGATTGGGCCATGCGATGGAGTGCCTTAGAAGTTGATTATGAAATGTCAGGGAAGGATCTAATAGATTCAGTTCGGTTGTCTGGTAAAATAAGTAGAATTTTAGGCACTAGACCGCCCGAAGGTTTGACCTATGAGCTGTTTCTTGACGAGAATGCGGAAAAAATTTCAAAATCTCGTGGTAACGGTCTAACCATTGATCAATGGCTAAGTTATGGCCCCCCTGAAAGTTTGTCTCAGTATATGTATAATAAGCCTAAAACAGCTAAGCGCTTATACTTTGATGTTATTCCAAAATCAGTTGATGAATACCTTAATAATATTGTCAAATATAATACACAAGAACCAGAGGAACGCTTAAGGAACGGTGTTTGGCATATTCATGGTGGTGAGGTGCCAGATATTGAAATTGATATTTCATTTGCAGTTCTTCTCAATCTCGCTAGCGCCTGTAATACCGACGACCCTGAAGTTCTATGGGGTTTTATTGGACGATACGCCGCTGGAGCAACACCATTAAGCAATCCGTTTCTTGATCGTTTGGTAATACACGCTCTGTCTTTTTATAGAGATTTTGTTAAACCCAAGAAATCTTGCCGAGTGCCAGATGATAAGGAACGGGCAGCCATGATGGACTTGATAGCTCGTCTCGAACTGCTAGATGAAAACCCTGATGCAGAGACAATACAAACCGAGGTATATGCTGCAGGGAAAGAACATGAATTTGATTCACTCCGAGATTGGTTTAAAGCTCTTTATGAAGTATTATTTGGTGATACACAGGGGCCAAGATTTGGTTCTTTTGTGGCACTTTATGGCGTACAGGAAACTGTTGTTCTTATAAAGAATGCTTTAGAGGAAAAGGGTCCAAGACCGTCATAGATTATATACTAACAGGGCCTAATTATGAGCGAATGCCCAATATAACTCGCGAGTACGTTTGTAAATATTTCCAGGCCGAAGCTTTCTATTCTCGTAACGGTTCACAGGTTGTACTTTGCTGTAATTACCAGTACTAAAAATTTCATCGGCTGTTTCCAGTTCCTGAGACTGTATTGTGCGCTCAACGATGGTTATGCCGTCGGCACGCATTAGTTCAATTAATCGTTGACGAGTGATACCGTTAAGAAATGACCCATTAGGTACAGGAGTAATAGCTATTCCATCTTTTACAATCCAAATATTTGATGTTGCAAATTCAGCTATATGGCCTGATGAATCACACAAAACCGGATTTTGAAAACCTCGTTTACGAGCCTCAATTAAAGCTCGAGAACTATTTGGGTAGTGGCATGAAGCTTTTGCGTTAGTGGGAGCTGTTTCTGGGCCTGGGCGCCGATAAGGACTTAAACAGCAAGAAAAACCGGTATTATCTGGAAAGGGGGCTTCGAATATTGTCAGAGCGAATTTTGTACTTTCGGGATCTGGTATTACTACATCCAAGGCTGCATCTGCCCAAAACATTGGTCTAATGTATAGGGCGCTATCTGGAGAAAATTTCTTGACGCCGTTAAGAGCTATTTCTTCAATTTCTCCTGCACTTAGCGTAGGCTCCATATTCATAACTTTTGTTGAGTTAATTAGCCTGTGACAATGACGATCAAGGTCCGGTGTTACCCCTTCGAATGCACGCCCTCCATCGAACGTTATTGAACCCAGCCAAATAGCATGTGAATCAGCTCCAATTATTGGAACATTTCCTTCCATCCAATCTCCATCAATATATGTTCTTGAAACCATGATTTTAAACACCTTTTATTATGGAAAATTGAAAAAATTTGTTAAACACATAGTTAATTAACTATTTGTAGAGAGTCTTCTCTTTACCTAGGGTAGTTCAGATCGCATATTATACACATGCCTATTTTAAAAATCGCCCGTATGGGCCACCCAATATTAAGCCAAATATCTCAACCGGTTACAGATCCAACAGCGCCAGAGGTGTCTCGACTGATTTCTGCAATGATTGATACTATGGAAGATGCCAGCGGAACCGGGTTGGCGGCTCCTCAGGTACATATGCCATGGCGAATTGTCGTTTACAAGGTAATTGCAGAGCGTGAAGATACTGGAGAGAATGGAGAGGTGCCAACAACAGCTGTTATAAATCCTGTGATTAAACCATTAGGCGATGAAACTAATGTTGCATTTGAGGCCTGTTTATCGGTGCCGGGAATGGCAGGTCCAGTAAGTCGTTTTAACAGGATTGGACTTACTTATCAGAACATGAGTGGAGAAACAGTAGAATGCGAAACCGTTGGTTTTCACGCACGAGTTTTGCAACATGAGTGTGATCATCTGGATGGTATTTTATACCCAATGCGCATAGAAGATATGTCCCAATTTGGTTTTATTGATGAAATGGGAAAAGATAATGAAAATGGGGATTCTGAGCCGCATCGTGAGGATGCGAACGATGAGTAGGTCCTATAGTCATTATTTGCAGACAGAACGTAAGTTATTGTTGGCAGCAGTGCTTAAAAATGTTCCTTTTGATGGTTGGACCGAGCGAGCTATAATTCAAGGGGCAGCTGATTCTGGTTATGACGATAGTGTTAGGTTAAGAGCCTTTCCCGGGGGGGCCGGTGACGTAATTGAATACTGGAGCGTTTTAACTGATCAGGAGATGGTTGATGAGTTATTAGAGCAAGAAATACAATCCTTGAAAGTTCGGGAACGAATAACAAAATGTGTTCGCTGGAGACTAGAGGCATTAAGTCCTCATCGTGAAGCAAAAAAGCGAGCTATGAGTTACCTAGGTCAACCCCAAAATATAAGGCTCAGCCTTAGACTCCTTTATTCTACAGTTGATGAAATGTGGAGAATTTCTGGTGATACAGCCACAGATTTTAATTTTTATACTAAACGTGGGCTTTTGGCTGGTGTTTACATTAGTACACTGCTTTTCTGGCTTGATGATGATTCTAAGGATTTTAATGAAACCTGGTCGTATCTTAATCGTCGGATAGAAAATGTTCTAAGTATTCCAAAGGTACAAAAGAAATTTTCTAAAATTTCCAATACTTTGCCCAAGCCACATATATTTATGTACCGGCTGCGAGATCTATTTATGAAATATAATAGGTATTAGAATAAAGTATTAATACCTTTTGCTAGTATAATTAGGTCTTAATAATAATATTTATTGATTGTTTTGAGGTGTAAACTATGGAGTTACAATTAGGTCCAGAAGATCAAGCATTTAAAGAAAAAATGCGGGCGTTCATGAATGATAACCTGCCTAAGGATATTCAACACAAAGTTAACATGGGTCTTGGCCTAGTTAAGGATGACTATGTTACCTGGCAAAAAATTGTTGGTCAGGCCGGCTGGTTAGCTCCTGGATGGCCCGTAGAGTATGGAGGAACAGGTTGGTCACCAATCGAACGCCATATTTTCAATGAAGAAATGGCTCGAGCTAATGCCCCTAGAATTATGCCTTTTGGCGTAACTATGGTTGGACCAGTTATCATTGCGTTTGGTAGTGAGGAGCAAAAAAATCTTTACCTGCCAAAAATTCTAACTAGTGAAGATTGGTGGTGTCAGGGTTACTCTGAGCCGGGTTCTGGGTCTGATCTTGCTTCATTGAAAACTAAAGCAATTCGGGATGGTGATGACTATATAGTTAACGGCTCTAAAACATGGACTAGCTTTGCACAGTTTGCTGATATGATATTTTGTTTAGTTCGAACCTCAACAGAAGGAAAAAAACAGTCAGGTATATCTTTTCTACTAATTGATATGAATTCACCTGGTATAGATGTACGACCTATCAAGACTATGGACGGTGGCGTCGAGATTAATCAGGTATTCTTTGATAATGTCAGAGTGCCATTTAAAAATTTGGTTGGAAAGGAAAACCATGGATGGGATTACGCTAAGTATCTTTTAGGGCACGAGCGAACAGGTACTGCTGATATAGGTCAGTCAAGGAATCAAATTACTAAGGTTCGTCAGATTGCTCGTGAGGAATTAGTTGATGGGAAGCCATTATTGAACGATCCTGTATTTCAAAATAAAATTGCTGAAATTGAGATAGAAATATTAGCTCTTGAATCAGTATTATTACAGGCTTTAGCTGCAGAATCAGCTGGTCAGCCTCCAGGGCCAGAAGCTTCGTTGATTAAGCTTCGTGGCACCGAAATTCAGCAGGAAATAACGGAGTTACTCTTTGAAGCAGTTGGAAATTACGCCCATCCCTACGTTCCAGAGGCATTAGAAATGGGTTGGAATGAAGAACCAGTTGGTCCTGATTACGCGGCTTCGATTGCTTCGCGGTATTTTAACACTCGAAAAACCACGATTTACGGTGGTAGTAGCGAGATACAAAAAAACATTATTGCAAAAGCTGTACTTGGTTTTTGATTTAATTACAAATAATCCCAGAAAGACTTATCGATGGATATTTTGCTCAACGAAACACAAACATTACTGAAAGATAGTGCAGAAAAATTTATTGAAAGAGATTACTCCTTTGATGTACGCCGCTCAGTATCGAGTTCAGAGGAAGGGTTTAGCAGGGTAATATGGAATAAGTTTTCTGAACTGGGTTGGATTGGGCTTTCTATGCCGGAAGAGTATGGGGGTTGGGGCGGAGATTTAGTGGATTTTTCTGTTCTTTTTGAAGAAATTGGTCGTGGTTTAATTGTTGAGCCTTTTCTATCTACATCTATATTGGGAGGGGGGTTACTAAATTATAATGGTTCTGAAAATCAGAAAAAATTAATAATACCTGATCTTATAAACGGACAATTACTTCTAGCTTTTGCGTTTACGGAGCGTCATTCTCGTTACAATTTAGCAGATGTCGAAACAACTGCCAGTAAGACAGATGAGGGATATGTTCTTAATGGTAGTAAGAGTATAGTCATACATGGATCAACAGCAGATAAGCTTATTGTTTCGGCTCGAATATCAGGTAAAAGTCGCGACCAACTAGGTATTTCATTATTTATAGTTGACGCTAACGCGGAGGGTATTAAACGGCGAAGCTATCACATGGTAGATGGTCTAAGTGGAGCTGAAATTATATTAAAAAATGTTTTGGTCTCTCATGAAAATGTAATAGGTGAGCCTGGTCTAGCGTACCCTTTAATTGAAAAAGTTATTGATGAGGCGTGTATAGCTATTTGCGCTGAATCGGTTGGTCTTATGTCTGAATTAGTAAGGACTACTGTTGATTACCTTAAAACACGTGAACAGTTTGGAGCTAAAATTGGGAGCTTCCAAGTGCTACAGCATCGTGCTGTTGATATGTTTAATGCGCTCGAACTGTCTCGAGCATTAGTTTATCGTTCTGCAGAAACCATCTCTAATGTTAATGATGCAACAAACAGAGCACGAGCGGCTTCAGCAGCTAAGGTTCAGATAGGGCGCTCAGGTAAATTAATTGGCCAGCAAGCTATTCAACTTCACGGCGGGATGGGTATGACAGATGAACTTTCAGTTAGCCATTATTTCAAGCGTTTAACAATGTTGGGCACCCTATTTGGTGATGCTGACCATCATTTAAAACGTTTTGTACAACTTAGTGAAAACTGATTAAGCGCTGGTTTTTTTCTATACTTTAGCGTTTGTCTGTAATTTATCAGATTATAGACAATATAAATTAATTTATAACAGTGTAGAAATTCAGTACTAGAATTATGAAATTAAGTTCAAGTTATTGAAGATATCCAAGTTACATGACCCATTTTTCGTCCTTTTCTTGCCTTAGATTTCCCATATATATGCAGGTGTGCTGTTGGGTCTAACAGATAATCCTGCCAATCATTTATATTATCTCCAATTAAGTTTTGCATTGTGGCATTCGCACTGCGTTTAACGGAACCTAAGGGCAACCCACAAAGGGCTCTTATTAATAAATCAAACTGACTAATTGCACAGGCATCCAATGTCCAATGCCCAGAGTTATGGGGTCGCGGAGCTATTTCATTTACTAATAATCTGCCATCTTTTGTTATAAACATCTCTACAGCTAACAGCCCAATTAATTTAAGGTTTTCAATGAGACAATGTGATATTTGCATTGCGTTTTCTACCTGTTCGGGTGAAATTGGTGCAGGAGCGATAGTTTTATTAAGAATGTGATTTTTGTGTATATTTTCAACAGGAATATAACTTACTATATCACCGTTAGAACCTCGAGCTGAAATTACAGATATTTCTCTTTCAAAGTTAATTAACCCTTCTAGTATGGCTCCACCTGTATCGTTACACGCACCAGAGGCATTCCATGCTTCTTGTGTTTGTGATTCTTTGTCAATACGAATTTGACCTTTCCCGTCGTAACCCATGCGAGCTGTCTTTAGAATTGAAGGGGTACCTAACTCAGTTAACATACTGTTTAGATCTGCTGCATTTTTTACTGACCTAAAAGGTGCTACTTCGATACCTAAATCAGAAATAAAATTCTTTTCCTTAACCCTATCTTGAGAAATAGATAATGCATGACTATTCGGTCTAACTTCTATAATTGATTCTAGATATTTAAAGCTTGAAAGAGGAATGTTTTCAAATTCCAGAGTTACTAAATCTACTGTTTCAGCGAAGCTTTTTAGCGCGACCATATCTTCAAAAGAAGCAATTGTTTTATTATGGGCTATTTGTGCCGCCGGTTCATCTGGTGACTGACAAAAAATGTGATATTGGTAACCTAGGCGAGCTGCTGCTAAGGCGGTCATTCGACCTAGTTGCCCTCCTCCCAAAATACCAATTGTTGATCCTTGTGGAAGGGTTGAAGTCATTAACTTTTCTGACATACTATATGTTTTCTATTGGAGTATCTGCGACACCATTCGTTTGCTTCGTGCGCCAATCATCTAAGGATTTTGAAATATCATAATCATCAATTGCAATTATTGAAGCAGCTAAAAGTGCTGCATTTATAGCACCGGATTTCCCAATCGATAGGGTGCCGACAGGAATACCTGCCGGCATTTGGACTATTGATAATAGACTATCCATTCCACGCAATGCTTTACTTTCTATAGGCACACCAAGTACCGGTAATGAAGTCATGGAAGCTGTCATTCCAGGTAAATGAGCTGCTCCGCCTGCACCAGCAATTATAACCTTCAGTTTTCGGGAACGGGCAGTTTTAGCGTAATTGGCTAAGCGGTCAGGAGTTCTATGGGCAGACACGATTTTTATCTCGTGGTTAATCCCCAATGTTTTAAGTGTCTCCGAAGTATGACACATAGTCTGCCAGTCTGACTGGCTACCCATTATAATGCCTATTATTGGGATTGCCATTTTTTATGTCTCCAAGTAGCCATTGTATTTAGTTGGAAGCTTGCAATTATAGTTGGGTTAGATGTCTGTACAAGCAGTGTATATATAACTCTCTTGGTTTTATGTATATCAAAGAATCCAGACCTAATAAACTAAAGCTCTATGATTATAGAAAGTTAGATGGGTAAAAATTAAAAAGTAATAATATATGTGGCATGCATTACCGATAAAATATATTTCTCATCAAGCAATTATATTAGGAAATAGTTGGTTCTCTATATGAGAAATACTATCTTTTAATACCAGCTTACGCTTTTTTAATCGGTGTAAATGTAGCTGGTCAAAAGTTATCTCTTCAGTAATTTTTTTAATAGTATAATCTAAGTCAAAATGCTCACTTTTAAGCGTTTTTAGACGCCGCAATAGTTGTTCTTTATTAGTATGTTTTTCGTTAGTCACTTTTATTTCCATTGATCAAATGTTTATCTCTATACGAATCAGATAAACCTAAACTAGGATTTTAAACAGTTTTATCAGAAAAGGTTAACTGGAAAATAATGAAATCTAACTTTGACGAACTCAAAAAAATTCATGCAGACCTTGATTGTCAACTAGGAAAAGAGGTGCAGCGTCCTAACCCAGATCATATTATTATGACAAAAATAAAACGTGAAAAGCTAAAAGTTAAAGATGCCATAGCCACTATGGTTAGTTCCTAAAATATGTAATTATTTCTAGCAATCTGTGCTTATAATACTAAGCTGAATAGTATACTGTACTTATTAATTCCTTAATTTTTATTAAGAAGTATTGTTTTTAGAAAATAGCGTCTTTGCCTGCTCACGTAGAATAAATTTCTGTATTTTACCTGTTGAGGTTTTGGGTAAATTACCAAATACAATGTCGCGAGGTATCTTGTAGTTAGCTAAGTTTTCACGGCAGTGATTTATTAGGTCTTCTTTTTTAGTGTTGGCCCCAACAACTAGTTCAATAAAAGCACAAGGTGTTTCTCCCCACTTCAAATCAGGCTTAGCTACTACAGCAACAAGAGAAACTGATTCGTGTTTATAAAGCGCGTCTTCCACTTCAATTGAAGAAATGTTTTCGCCACCGGAAATAATTATGTCTTTCGATCTATCTTTAAGCTCAATGTAATTATCAGGGTGCCATACTCCTAAATCTCCTGTATGAAACCAACCACCAGAAAAAGCATCTTCAGTTGCTTTCTTGTTTTTTAGGTATCCTTTCATAGTTACATTACCACGAGTAAATACTTCACCCATAGTGATGCCATCTCGTGGCACTTGTTTTAACGTATCTGGATCACCTACCATGACGTCCTCAAGAACCTCATACGGCACTCCTTGACGTGATTGTAATTGTGCTTGTTGGTCTAGGGGTAGCTTTTCCCATTCTTTTTGCCAAGCACATATAATAGCCGGACCATAAATTTCTGTTAGGCCATATACATGCGTAACTCGAATCCCTTGTTCCGCCATGCGTGCTAAAGTAGCAGCTGGTGGTGGGGCTGCGGCGATCATAAATTCTACCTGTTGACTGAAGTTTTGTCGATCTTCTTCCACTGCGTTAACCATCATCTGTGCAATAATCGGCGCACCACATAAATGGGTTACTTCATGCTTTGCCAGGGCATCGTAAATATTTTTTGCTGTCACGTTTCTTATACAGACATTAGTTCCTGCTACTAGAGCGGTGCCCCATGTGAAACACCAGCCGTTACAATGAAACATTGGAAGTGTCCATAAATAATTAGGATGGCTAGTGGCTCCCCAAGTAAATACATTGCCCATAGCATTCAGATAAGCTCCACGGTGATGATAAACCACTCCCTTTGGATTCCCAGTAGTGCCCGATGTATAATTTAGTGCTATTGCCTGCCATTCATCTTCAGGAAGAGACCAATGAAACTCAGGATCTCCATTGTTAATAAAAGTTTCATAGTCAATTTTTCCCAAACGTTCACCACCTGGCCCTTCTGGATCCAAGATATCGATAACGTATGGTTTATTCTCCATGAGGTTAAGTGCTTCCTTTACGGTAGGTGAAAACTCCGTATCCGTAATTAATATTTTTGCTTCACCATGTTCTAGTATAAAAGCGATGGTGGCCGCATCGAGGCGGGTGTTTAGGGCATTAATAACTCCGCCCGTCATTGGTATACCGAAATGAGCTTCGATCATTTCGGGAATATTGGGTGCGATAACTGCAACGCAGTCACCAACACTAATTCCTTGTTGGGACAACGCTGATGCTAGCTGTCTCATCCTAGTATAAGTCTGACTCCAGTTGCGTTTAATTTGGCCGTGAATAACGGCTGGTCTGGTAGGATAAGCTGCTGCAGTACGCTTGATAAAACTAAGTGGCGATAATGAGGTAAAATTTGCCGCATTTTTTCCCATGTCTGTTTCATAAGGATTATTCATATTGTTCTCTCATATTTACCGCTAATTTTTATAAATTATAGGCGGTGTTAGTTGCCTATTTTTTAAACAAAGAGTTTGCATCGCCTTTTAATGTAACTCTCTTTTCTATTTCCATCTCCGTACTACAAATCTCATTTTTTAAAAATAGGATATACTCCTTCATTTCTTCAAAAGACAAGTTGTCTAGGTTGTAAGGCTGAAATTTTTTTTTCTTCAAATTGTTATGGGGCTCAATATCATCGTTATAACTCATCCTTTACTCCCCAAATTAACACTTTGCCGTTGTACTAAAAGTGTGACCCACATAAATTGCATCTGCAATACCTTAGAGTATATTTAAGTTCTGAAGGTTTAATTATTAGGATTATCTAAGATGAGTATACCAAAAATAATGAATGCTATTGAAATATCTGAGTTTGGTGGCCCAGATGTTTTGCGTTCTGTTAAACGCAATGTCCCAGTTCTTCAGGCTGATGAAATATTAATTAAAGTTGCCGCTGCCGGGGTTAATCGACCAGATGTAGTACAACGTATGGGTTTATACCCCCCCCCTCCAAATGCTTCAGATTTACCGGGACTAGAGGTTGCTGGAGAAGTAGTTGATATAGGTAAAGAGGTCACTTTATTTAGTAAGGGGGATAGAGTTTGTGCTTTAGTATCCGGCGGTGGATATGCAGAGTATGTAAACGCTCCTGCTACCCAGTCACTTCCTATACCCAAGGGCTTTGATATGAATACCGCTGCTGGCATACCAGAAACATTTTTTACAGTATGGAGTAATATTTTTGACCGGGCTAAATTGCTAGATGGTGAAACAATACTTATTCATGGGGGTTCTAGTGGTATTGGGACTACTGCAATTCAACTTGCGCGTGAGTTTGGAGCAATTTCGTATGTAACTGTGGGTAATTCAGAAAAAGCACATTTTTGCGAAAAAATAGGAGCAAAAGCTTCAATTAACTATAAAGAAAAAGATTTTTATGATGAGATAAAGACGATAACGGATGGGAAGGGAGTTAACGTAATACTAGATATAGTAGGCGGTTCTTATTTGTCACGAAATATCCGATTATTGAGACCTGATGGACGACTTTTGCAAGTAAGCCTTATGGAAGGTGCTAAGGCAGAAATTGACCTTGCTAGAGTTATGTCGCGAAGATTGACAGTAACTGGCTCTACATTACGTCCTCGTTCTAAAGCAGTAAAGGCAATGATTGCTTCCGAATTGTTTAAAAAGGTTTGGCCATTATTCGAAGAAAACAAAATAAATCCAATAATTTATGAGACCTTTTCTTTTAACGAGGCCCCTAAGGCACATCGGCTTATGGAAACTAGTAAGCATATTGGTAAAATCATTATGACTATTTCATAAGTGTTGCTTTGCATTTATAACTTTATCCAGCTATATAGACTTGGATATTAACCCATAAATTTTAAGATGTGTTGGCAAATAGAGGTTTTTTATTAGCTGACTATGACTTAGTAAGGAGGTTCGATGGCAGATCCATTGATGCCAAAAGGAACCGCAATATGGTTGGTCGAAAGTACTGCTTTGACTTTTGATCAAATAGCCGATTTTTGTGGTATGCACAAACTTGAAATACAAGGAATTGCCGATGGCGAGGTCGGTGTAGGTATGCTGGGTCTTGATCCAGTGGTAAACGGACAACTTGAGTCAGGTGAGATAGAGAGATGCGTTGCAGATCCTAATGCGCGTTTGGGGATCAAAAAGAGTGAAAACCCCGCTCCTGTAAAACGGACTAAAGGACCACGTTATGTTCCTTTATCAAAGCGTCAAGATAAGCCAGATGGAATATCTTATTTGCTGCGTTATTACCCTGAACTGAACGATCCGCAGTTATCTAAATTGATAGGCACTACTAAGCCTACGATTAATGCGATTCGCGATAGAACGCATTGGAATTCATCACAAATACAACCTAGAGACCCGGTAACGATTGGGTTGTGTAGACAAATAGATTTAGATGAAGCTATAGAAAAAGCACGCAAGGCAGGTCGCAAACCGGCTGAAAACGCCAATGCGCCAATTAGTGCTGATCTTATTCCCCAAGAAGAGCCAGTTGTTCCAAGTAGGATACCAGATTGGATGGCAGGCGTTCGTTTGGGGGGAACCGGTGGAAATAATAGATAAACCGTATTAGGCTATTTAAGACTTACAGTGAAACGGGTTCGCAGTCTGCGGATCCGTTTCATTTTGCTTTACGTTATGACTAATTAATAATTTTAATTAGGAAAATGAGTAAATTTTTTAACTAGCATTAATATATGCTAGTTTAATCTCTATTAAAGTGTAATTAAATAGCTAAACTAGTTTATTGCAGAACCTCTTATTTTTTTTGGGATAGGTATGATGGTTGAAGCAAAATTTTTAAAATTTGATACTCTTAGCTTACATGCTGGTCAACACCCAGACCCTATTCATGGAGCCAGGGCAACTCCTATTTACCAAACTACCTCTTATGTTTTCCCCGATGTAGACCATGCGGCAAGCTTATTTAACTTGGAGCGTGCCGGGCATATCTATTCACGGATATCAAATCCTACAGTTGCTGTATTTGAAGAACGTATGGCTGCATTAGAAGGTGGGGTGGGTGCTATTGGCACTGCTAGTGGACAAGCATCTCTAATGCTTGCTGTCCTTACGTTGATGGACACAGGAGGACATATTGTAGCTTCTCGAAATATATATGGTGGTAGTCATAATTTATTTTTACATACACTTCCTCGATTTGGAATTCAGACAACGTTGGTTGATCCACGAAATCCAGATGAATTTCGTAAATCTATCCTCCCAGAAACTCGATTGTTATTTGCTGAAACGATTGGTAATCCTGGCCTTGAGATACTTGATATACCGTTAGTAGCTGATATAGCTCACGAGTCAGGGATACCTTTAATGGTAGATTCTACATTTACAACGCCTTATTTGATGCAACCATTCAAACATGGGGCGGATATTATAATGCATTCGGCAACCAAATGGATTGGTGGTCATGGTATTGCAATTGGAGGAGTTTTGATTGATAGCGGTAATTTTGATTGGGAAAAATCGGGTAAATTTCCAACTATGACTGAACCGTATCTAGGCTATCATGGCCTTGATTTTGTTGAAGAGTTTGGACCTTCGGCTTTTGTTATGAGGGCTCGTGCTGAAGGTATGCGCGATTTCGGAGCTTGTTTATCTCCGCAGAATGCATTTTACCTTATTCAAGGTCTAGAAACACTATCAATCCGGATGAAACGTCATGTTGAGAACGCACGTGCTATAGCAGAATTTTTAATTGAGGCTCCAGAGGTGTCTTGGGTACGATATCCTGATCTAGAAGGGCATCCGGATAAAGATTTAGCAAAGAAATTACTACCCAACGGTAGTGGTTCAATTGTCACGTTTGGCATTAAATCGGGGGGAGGAGGAGCGCGCAAAACTGGCGCTATCTTTATAGAATCACTTGAGATCTTCTCACATTTAGCAAACGTTGGTGATGCAAAGTCACTCGTAATCCATCCAGCAAGTACAACGCATCAACAGATGGATGCAGAGGAGCTACAGGCAGCAGGTGTCGGCGAAGAAATGATAAGGGTTTCGGTTGGTCTAGAAGACACGGCTGATCTGGTCTCTGATTTACGCCAAGCTCTCCGTTTGTCCCAAAAATAGGGTATACTTTCTGATGGATATTGATTTAAATGGTTCCAAAGTATTTGCCCATACTGGTGGACAAAACTTTGATCCATCGCTACCCGTAATGATCCTTATTCATGGCGCAGGAAATAATCATACTTTTTGGGGTATGCAAACTCGTTATTTTGCTCATCATGGATACTCAGTTCTTGCTTTAGATTTGCCGGGCCATGGTCAATCAAATGGACAACCACTACAAAATATAAGTGAGATTGCTAGCTGGTTGTGGAAAGTAATTGAATGCTTAAGAGCTAGCCAGGTTAATTTGGTTGGTCACTCAATGGGTTCATTGATAGCGCTTGAGGCTGCCGCCATGCATCCAGAAAAAGTAGAATCATTGATATTAGTTGGTGTAGCAGAACGTGTTGCAGTCCATAAAGATTTACTAAGGGCAGCTCTAGATGATGATCCATCAGCCTATGATATGATTACTGATTGGGGTTTTGGAAAATGGTCGCATTTGGGTGGTCACCAGGTTCCAGGGCTATGGATGCAAGGGGGCTCAAGGGCTTTACTTGCTTCAGGATCACCTGGAGTTTTAGGCTGTGATTTAGTTGCGTGTAATGAATATACTCAAACTATTGAAGCTGCCAAAAACATTACTTGCCCATCTTTAATATTAATTGGATCTAAAGACCGAATGACCCCGCCCGCTATGGCAGAAAACTTAATAAAAAATTTAGTAAATGTAGAAATACAAACCATTGAATCTACCGGCCATATGATCATAGTAGAGCGAATTAATGAGACAATTGATATTATTGCAGATTTTTTGATACGGGTTGCTACATGAGTAAAGACAGGTGCAATGAGCGCCGGGAAAACTATTTAGAATTTATTACAGTCCCTACCAGATGGATGGACAATGATGTTTATGGACATGTTAACAATGTCGTATATTACTCTTATTTTGATACAGCAGTTAACGGCTATTTAATGAAGGAAGCAGGCTTAGACTTCCGACATTCACAGTCTGTTGCAGTGGTGGTTGAGACTGGGTGTCAGTTCCATAGTGAGGTTTCATTTCCAGATATTTTAGAGGTTGGGATTCGAGTCAGCCGTCTTGGCAGCACTTCTGTAACGTATGAAATAGGTATATTTAGAGAAGGATACGATACACCGGCAGCTACAGGTCATTTTGTCCATGTATATGTACAAAATGGAAAAATGACAACTGTGCCTATTCCCGATAAAGCAAGAGCTGTTCTTGAGAATTTAGTAGTAAAAAATTAATTTTTCCAAAGCTTGTTAGAAGCTAATTCAGCTCCTCGAATCAGTGATTTATATTTTTCTACCGCAATTTTAGAATCCACTGCACCCATTCCAGCAAAAGTGGCGAAACCACAATCTGCGCCGGCAATTATACGCTCACGTCCGACAATGTCAGCGAATTGACAAATTCTTTGAGCAACAAGTTCTGGATGTTCAATGTAGTTGGTAACACTATCTATTACTCCTGGTATCAAAACTTTATCGTCTGGCAATTTACGTTCTATAAATACGTTCCACTCGTGAGCATGGCGTGGGTTGGCAGCTTCAATTAGCAAGCCCATAGGCTTTGCTTTTAGGACTTCGTCTATAATAGCTCCAAGCGGGATATCTCTATGATGCGGACCTTCATAATTTCCCCAACAAATATGCATTCTAGCTCTATCTGCTGGAATATTTTTCAGTGCACTATTTAAGATTTCTATCTGCTTAGCCGCCTGCAGAGTGAATTCGTGGTCACTAAGGTCACGAAAAACTGTGTGTCTACCCATTGCTAAGTCAGGGCAATCAATTTGAAGAATAAAGCCGGCTCTAACTATGGCTTCATATTCTTCTTTCATTGTATCTGCCAATTTTTGTAAATATTCAGTATTAGATGAGTAGAATTTGTTTTCCTGAAAGACTGCAATTACACCTGGCGATGCTGCATTCATAAAAACGTCACTAGTTTTAATTTTGGATGTTGCTGCTTTTAAATTATTAATATCTCGTAATAATGGTTCTCTATCACGTACTTTAACCTCTCCAGTACAACAAGGACGGTTCAGTCTTCTAGTTCCTGCGGCTTTTGCCTGATTCCTTCGGTATTCCGGGAAGTTAGACATATCATCAAATCGAATGGATGCACTTTCTCCTGAAAAGCCATCAAGGCGCTGTTGTATATAGGTTGCATACCCTGTCTTACCCATCTCACCGTCATTTATAATATCTAAACCCCAATCAAGTTGATTTGAAACAATATTAGCTACTGAATTTTTAAGCAAACTTATAAAGTTATTGTTTTCGTATGGTTCATTAAATTCAATTTTATATAATATATCAGTTAGCTCGTTAGGACGAGGGATGCTGCCAACGTGTGTAGTTAATATTCTATCTGTACTGGTTTGCATTTTTTCCTACATATACGTAAATAGCTATAAAGCTAATAAAGCTTTTTATATATAATAGAAATGGTTTTACTGATTAAACAGGCAAAACCATTTCTATATTTTTATTTAGATATAATTAAGCAGCTTTCTGTTCGATTGGTTTGGAACTAGAGTCACCACTGAAGATTTTTATTTTTCTTGGTTTTAAAGCTTCAGGTATATCACGTTTAAGTTTAATAGTCAGAATGCCATTTTGCAGGCCAGCACTCACAACATTTACGTGGTCTGCTATTGAAAAGCGTCTCTCAAAAGATCTGGCAGCAATACCACGGTGTAGGTATTCGGTTTTATCATTCCTAGTATTAGCTAGACCTTTTATGAATAGAGCATTTTCTTTTTGTATTAAATCTAGGTCTTCATTACTAAAACCGGCAACCGCCATAGTGATACGATAATCGTCCTCGCCCTCTTTTTCAATATTATAGGGCGGGTATGTCTCTATATCTGTTTTTGAGGCAGTATTAATTAACCGATTCATATGGTCAAAACCAATACTTGATCGGAATAAGGGTGATAGGTCATAATTTCGCATGTTACTTGTTCTCCTTATTGAAGCAACAGAGTTTTTGGTAGAACATTCACCACCATGGTCGAAGTCCTCCAATATTTTGCAGTTAGAACCCACTCAGGCATTCCAACAGCTTTCTAGAATTTGGGGGGTAATAATAAAATTTTCAAGGTATGACTTTGAAAATACTGCACTAGTTTATAAAAAAATAGAAATATAAACTAATGACCAGGTGCAATATAATTGTATGTTTAAAATATTTAACGCGTCTAAATGTTCTTAATTAAGAACATTTATGTTGATTGCTTTAAGCCAATATTTGAAAATCTTTTGTTAAATTTTGCAACTTGCCCTGCAGAGTCGACCAACCGATGCTGTCCTGTCCATGCTGGATGCGTTTTGGGGTCAATGTCGAGGCGCAGAGTATCACCTTCTGATCCCCAAGTTGAACGAGTTACATATGTGCTGCCATCCGTCATCTGGACAGTAATATTATGGTAGTCAGGGTGTATTTCTTTTTTCATAATATGCCTTCTTTTCAGAAACTGACTTATAACTAACGTAAACAAAGTCTGCAAGCATTACTAATAGATTATTATCTGGCTTTATCTTGACTTGTTGTAGACGATCCGCACTGTTAAAGCACACCTTGGTAGAAATATATTAACTTAACAACCCGGGAACGCCGTGCATGGTAAAAACTGATTTAGGAGAACCACCGCGACGGGATATAAGGCTTTTAAGACGCTTGGGAAAGTTTCTACGTCCTTATCGTATACATGTATTTGCAGCTCTAGTGGCCCTTACTATAGCTGCAGTTACTGTTCTCGCTGTTGGCGAGGGTATACGCCGTTTAGTAGATGATGGATTTGCTGCCGGTAACTCTACGTTACTTAATGACGCTCTGATGGTTTTGCTTGTTTTTATTATTTTTTTAGCAGGAGCGACCTACGCTCGGTTTTTTATAGTGTCATGGATAGGTGAGCGTGTTGTTGCGGATATTCGAAAAGCAGTTTTTGATCATGTTCTTCTACTGAGCCCGGCTTTTTACGAAACGACTAAGGTAGCTGAGGTGATGTCTCGGCTGACAGCTGATACGACCTTATTACAAAGCATTGTTGGGTCGTCTGCTTCAATGGCGTTACGAAATGTTCTTCTATTCTTTGGAGGGGCTACTATGCTGGTAATTACTAGTCCGAAATTAAGTGGGCTTGCTTTATTGATTGTTCCTATAGTTTTAGTTCCTATAATTATTTTTGGACGTAAAGTTAGGCGACTTAGCAGAAATAGTCAGGATAGAGTTGCTGATGTTGGTGTTTATGTTGATGAAAGTATAGCGAACATTAAAACAGTTCAGGCATTTGTACACGAGCCAATAGACCGGCTTCGTTTTTCTGAGAGGGTTGAAGAAGCATTTAATGTTGCCATCTTGCGAATACGCGCAAGGGCTTTATTAACGGCCGTTGTTATTATGTTGGTGTTCGGCGCAGTTGGTATTATTTTATGGTTCGGTGGTCATGATGTTATAAATGAAAAGTTGAGTGCTGGTAAATTATCAGCATTTGTTTTTTATGCTATTATTGTTGCCGGTTCTGTTGGGGCTATTTCTGAAGTTATTGGAGATTTACAAAGGGCCGCCGGGGCTACTGAACGTTTATTTGAATTGCTAGAGATGACTAGCGAAATTTCGGCACCCCCTAACCCTATAGCCTTATCAGCCTTACCCCAAGGTAAAATAATTTTAGATGAAGTTTCATTTAGTTATCCTTCCAGACCAGATCATTTGGCTCTTGATAGCTTTAATCTTGAATTAGCACCAGGAGAACGAATAGCTTTGGTAGGACCGTCTGGTGCTGGTAAGACTACAATTTTTCAGCTATTATTAAGGTATTATGATCCTCAGAAGGGTGTGCTTTCTTTCGATGATATAAACTTACGTGATCTGGATCCCAAGCAGCTTCGAAGTTTAACAGGCATAGTATCTCAAGAACCAGTTATTTTTAGCGCCGATGCATGGGAAAATATTCGCTATGGTAGACCAGAAGCTTCAGATGAGGAGGTAAGAGCTGCGGCAGATGCTGCGGCTGCAACCGAATTTATTGATCGTTTTTCTGAGGGATTTTCTACGTTCCTTGGTGAGAAAGGTGTTCGATTATCTGGTGGTCAACGACAGCGTATAGCAATTGCAAGGGCCGTACTAAGAAATCCGAAGTTGCTACTACTAGATGAAGCAACAAGCGCTTTGGATTCGGAAAATGAACGGTTAGTAAATACAGCACTGAATAGTCTTATGAAAAACCGTACTTCGATTGTAATTGCTCATAGATTAGCCACTGTTGTAGCGGCAGATCGAATAGTTGTAATGGACCAAGGTAGATTGATTGCTACAGGTACTCATGACGAGCTTATAGCACAAGGTGGTCTTTATGCGAGGCTAGCGGAACTACAATTTACAACTAATGGAATTCATATTAACAATTAATAATTACTATCGCTGGGTTAACTTGAATTCTATCCTTCTGTTGCGGCGGTAAGCTATTTCATCGCTTCCTATGTCTATTGGTTGGTGTTGACCAAAACCTGCAGCTACTAGACGGTTAGGTGATATCCCTTGATTTATCAAGTATTTTACAACTGAAGTTGATCTTGCTGAAGATAGTTCCCAGTTAGATGGGAATTGTGTGGTGCTTATAGGGCGCTCATCAGTATGGCCATCAACTCTTAACACCCAGTCAAGGTCTTTGGGTATTTCTTTTGAAATTTTTCTTAATGTTGTTCCCAATAAACCGAGTTGTTGACTACCAGCCTGGTTAAGATCTGCTGCGCCTGATTCAAAAAGTACTTCTGACTGGAATACAAACCGATCACCTACTATACGAATATCAGCTCGGTTTCCAAGAGTTTTGCGTAGTCGTCCAAAAAATTCTGATCTATAACGTGCCAGCTCTTGGACACGAGTGGCCAATGCTGCATTAAGACGCTTACCAAGATTTACAATCTGAGTTTTTTGCTCTTTGTTTTTTGATTCTGAGGCTTCTAATGCCTCGTTTAGGGCGGCGAGTTGAATTCTTAGTTGTCTTAGTTGTTCTCCAATTAAAGATATTTTATTTTGATATGATTTTGACAAGACTTTTTCTTCTGACAATGATTTCTCAGCTATCTTTGTGCTATTAAGTAATTCTTTTAGTCGGATATCTCGTTTATCTAATTCCTCTTGTACTAGCAAAGTACGTTCTGATTCATCTACAATTTTTGCTCTAAGTTCTTTTGAAAGGTCCCGAACCTTCCCTAATTCTCCCTCGGTATTCTCTAATGTACCTATAAGGACGGAAACTTTCTTTTCCAAGTTTCTTTGTACTTCTTTAACTTTTTCTAGTTCTCCCTCGGTATTCTCTAATGTACCTATAAGGACGGAAACTTTTTTTTCCAAATTTTTTCGCACTTCTTTAAGCGCTAGAATGTCTCGATTTAGTCTTTCAAGATCCCTTAACTGTAATTCAATTGAATCTTTGTCATTTTTAATAATTTTATTTAGATCAAAAATTTTATCGTTGTGTGTAGCTTTTTCTGTAGCTAGTTCTTTTTCTATGCTCGATAGTCTTACATTTAGTAAGTCTCGTTCAGATATGGATGATTTTAAATCAGATGAAAGCTGCGCTATAGAGAGCTGTAACTTTAAATTTGAATCCCTTTCTAGATTAAGCATCTGGCCTAGTTCTTCAAGCTCCGCTGTTAATTGTTCTAGTACAGTATCTCTTCCAGATAGAGCGTCTGATAAAAAAGCCTGGGCAAGCGCAAATACCATAATCAAGAACACAACGACTACTAATAATGCGGCCAATGCATCGACAAACCCAGGCCAATAGTTTGCTGCGTTGTAGCTGCGGGAGCGAGAACTAGGCATAGTTCATTCCAACATATTAAAGCCGGCCGTCGCTCTCTTCAGAGCTGGCAGCGATGGTGCGTGCAAGCAAACGAATTTCTGCACGTAGCTCCTGGATCATTTCAGATCTTCCGCTAGCAGAATCTTCTACTAGTCTTGCTAGGTAGTTATCTAAACTTCGAATATGGCTTTTAGTTGCATCATCGATACCTCCAATTTTTCCTTCTGCAAGTTTGGGCAACGTGATTAGCATTTCGCTATGGGATTCAGCTAGTTTTAACATTAAATCTTGTTCAGTGCGCATTTGATCTGTCAGTGTAGTTAGACCGTCAGCTAAAGCTGTTATTGCAACATCAGTTTTACCCTTGGTAGCCTCTCCCCTTGTAATTGTGCGTTGTAGATTATCAAGTGAGTCGGCTGTTTTCTCTAGTAGCGCTTGAATATAAGCTGGTACGCTCTGGTCACCATCTATAGCTCTCATGCTGCTTGATACTTTTGTAAGACCACTTAGCCAGTCTTCCAATTCATTATAAAAACGGTTATGTGCAGATCCAGCCTGTAGGTCAAGAAAACCAAGTATCAAAGAGCCGGTTAGTCCAAATAGTGAAGAACTAAAAGCTGTTCCCATACCATTTAGGGGTGCACTTAATCCGGCTTTTAAGGAATCGAATACTTGTGTAACGTCACCTCCGCTTACTTGTAGACCTGATATAACATCTGCAACTGAGCGCACCGTAAGTAATAAACCCCAAAAAGTTCCAAGTAGTCCTAAAAATATTAACAATCCTATAAGATAGCGAGATAGGTCTCGTGCTTCGTCAAGTCGAGCGCTGATTCCATCCAGGATTGATCTCATGGATATGGTGTTTAGGCTGGGTTTTCCATTACTTTCACCGAACATAGTTGCCATCGGAGCTAGTAGAGATAGATTTACTGACTCAGATAATACTGTTCTCTCACTCCTGTATGCTTCTATCCAGTTAACTTCAACATTCAACATCCAAACTTGTCGAAATACTAGCAAAATACCAAATACGAGAACGAATACGATAATACCGTTTATTGCTGGATTGGCCATGAATGCTTCGTATAACTGATCATATAGAGCACCAACAGCTAGTGCTGCTATCATAAGAAATATTACCATGCGGGTCAGGTAGCGTTTTGGTCTGGTCATTATCAGATAACCGTTGTGTTTCCGTCTAACATGCAGCTTATAGCATTATATAAAGACATAAGATTGTGATTATTTCATTGTTTACCTGTACTATGACAATTTTAGGGCAATATTTTCCAATGAGCTTTACTGGCGGCTTGAGAATTATCGTTGGCATAGGCTAATAATTGTATATGAATGTTTTTTCTTTCTTATTAAGTACTGGAATTGTCAGCAGAATTGATACATTGTATTAGGCTGTCTTTTATTGCTCCGTTTGACGCAACAATAGTATCAGAACTCTCATTTAAATTTTTGTTTTCGAGATCAGCTAAAAAGCCACCTGATTCTCGTACAAGCAAAGTACCCGCCATAATGTCTTTTGCTGAAACATCAAAACTCCAATACCCATCATATCTGCCTGCTGCCAGATAAGCGAGGTCAAGTTCGGGTGCACCCACAGCTCTTATAGCAGCAGTACTTTCCGTTACAGATCCTAGAGTGGTTAAGTAATGTAGGTGTTTTCCATCAGTCATGGAGGGCATTTCTGTTGCAATTATACATTCATTAAGGTTTTGACGATTAGATACTCGGAGACGTGTATCATTTAGGAATGCCCCGGTGTTTCTAATGGCCCAAAAAAACTCTTCACTTAAAGGGTCGTAGACGCAGCTTTCAATAAGGTTTTTATTATCCAAATGGGCTATTGATATTGCGAAATGTGGTTGACCGTGCATGTAGTTTGACGTCCCATCAAGGGCTCTGACGACCCATTGGTGACTGCTTTCGTCGTTATTTTCCTGTTCATTAGAATTGCTATAATAACCGTATGTGGGCCTAGCCTTACTAAGCTCGTATTTTAATGTTCCTTGTGCTTTACGAACAGCTGCTTTTACGAAATTTTCGGGTCCCTTTTTAGAGACCTGTAGCTGTTGTACTTCGTTAAAATCTCGAGCTAAAGCTCTGCCTGCCCGTCTCGCAGCCCGATCCATCACGTTAATTATAGGTGAACGCATCATAGATTATATACTCACCAGCTGTTTAAAATTAATCACGATTTTTGCTGTGGAATTGTCTTTAGTTCTTTGCTCGTTCACTGTTTTTAGTCCTTTGCTCGTTCAACATAAGTTGCGTCCTCAGTTGACACTACTATGCGCGTTCCTGCCTCTATATGTGGCGGCACTAAAACTTTTACTCCGTTTTCGAGCTTGGCCGGTTTATAGGAGGAAGAAGCAGTTTGACCTTTAACAACTGCATCTGCTTCAGTGACTACAAGCGTAACTCTATCTGGTAATGAAATTCCAATTGGAGAATCTTCGTAAGACTCTATCGTAACTATCATACCATCCTGCAGAAATTGGCTTTGTTCGGGTCCCAATATATTACTATCTAAAGTCACTTGTTCGTATGTTTCCTGATCCATAAATGTGTGTTGATCTGTGTCACTATACAAAAATTGATATTCATTTTGTTCAAGTCTAACGCGTTCAACAGTCTGTGCTGACCGAAATCTTTCGTTGAGTTTTGTTCCACTTCGGACGTCGCGAAGCTCAACTTGCAGATATGCGCCGCCTTTACCTGGTTTGACATGCTGTATTTTTACTGCTCGCCAAAGCCGGTTCTGATGTTCTATGACGTTTCCAGGACGGATTTCGTTGCCGTCAATTTTCATTAGTTTAGCCTATTTAATAATTTATGGGGCGCGGCTATCTAACAGTTGGTAGGGTCAAACGCAATGATTGTAATTAGCTGGGTGACCGACCATTTAAGATAGTCGATGTAAATTCTGATATTGCTGTGCCAGGACTTTCCTTATGGTCCCATACACTAGCAGAAACTGCAAGGAAGTCTGCTCCTGATTCAATTAGAGGCAAGCAGTTTTTAGCAGTAATCCCTCCGATAGCAACGCAGGGAATTTGCATCATTTCATTCCACCATTGTAAAATACTTGGATTAGCATAAAATTTTGGTGATTTAGTTGTTGTCTGATAAAATGCTCCAAACGCTACGTAGTCTGCTCCAACTTCTGATGCTGCCATGGCTAAGTGACGAGAATTGTGACAAGTAACGCCAACAATAGCGTTGTCACCAACTATAGATCGGGCTTCTTTATAGTTTGTATCTTCTTGACCTATATGGACACCATCACAGCCACACTCTGCTGCAAGGTCTGGTCTATCATTCATAATAATTGCGACATCGTAGGCTTGAACTAACGGCACTAATATTTTAGCTATTTTTCTTATAACTATATCAGGAGCCGCTGTATTATCAGGGTTTTTAATGCGCAATTGAAGGCAGGCAACACCACCTAATTTAAGTGTTTTTTCTAGTTCTTCTACGAACTTAGAAAGCTCCTGGTCATCTATTCTAGGCGGTGTTATTAAATAAAGCTGACAAGTAACTTCTGATTTAGTGTCTAATTTAGTCAAGCTCTATTTCTCACCACTGATAAATATTAACCGAGGGATTAAAATTTTCCCTGATATATTGATATTACATTACTTAGAAGCTTTAGAGCTTCTTCTTTAGAGCGCTGAAAGCTATTTCTTCCTATAATTGATCCTGATGCACCACCATCGCGTAGTTGTCGAATTTCATTGTATATGTCCTCAGTTTCTTTTGCCGCACCTCCCGAAAACACTACGAGACGCCGGCCGTTGAAAGCAGACTGTAAAACGTGTGAAATACGTGTGCTTAAACTAGAAATATCTATTTTATGGGCCTCATAAATTTTCTTAGCTTCAGGTTGTTCAATGAAACTAGTGGGTGGTTTTACCTTAATTATATGAGCTCCAAGTTGTGCTGCCATATGTGCAGCATAAGCAGTGACATCTATCGCTGTTTCACCTTCCTTGGATATGTTACCCCCTCTAGGATAGGACCAGATTACAACCGCTAATCCGCATGATTTTGCTTCTAATGCTATTTCTCTGATTTCTTCAATCATTTCAAATTGTTCATCTGATCCAGGATACATAGTAAAACCGACTGCAGCACATCCAAGACGCAACGCATCATCCACCGCCGCAGTAATAGCTTGATCTTTGCTTGTTGCATGTGAATTTGCGTTGTTAAGTTTTAAAATCATCGGCACAGATCCAGCAAAAGTATCGGCTCCGGCTTCTAGTTGGCCTAGAGGAGCAGCATAGGCATTTAGTCCGGCATCAATAGCTAGTTTGAATAAATAATGTGGGTCGTAGGCTGGGGGGTTGGGAGCAAAGCTCCGTGCCGGCCCATGTTCCCAGCCCTGATCTACAGGTAAAATTACCATCTTACCGGTTCCAGCTAGCTTGCCCGTCATTAGAATGCGAGCTAAATTTGTTTTACTGCCCGGATTATCACTCTCATAATGTGAAAGAATCTTGCGGACCCGCTGGGTTATTTTCATATTTTTAATCTCGCGTTTAGAACAGGTTTGTTTTTTTCCGAGAGGGTCAAGCATTAGTTGGTATCTTGACTTAAACGACATGCCCGATTTTTGCAATTGTTAGATAAAGTTTTCCTTTAATTTTTTGTTTAACCACTGATGGCAAATAGATGCTTTATCATTATGTTTACTAAGGTCGAGGGCATTCTCATAATCAATTTCAATAATTTTACATCCTGCTTGCGAAGCTATATCTGTAATTTTATTATTTAATATTTCGGATCCAGAGTAGCATATGGCCTGAACACCTTCTCGTATCGCTGATAAAGCATGACCAGCCTCTCCAGAACAATCTAAAACGCTATTAAATGATGCTTGAGGAAAAGAGTTATGGGCTTGAGAAATAAGTTCACGAAACCAAGCGGGACCAGCATAAGCTACTGCATTAGTTGGGCTAACAAGCGTTACAGAAAGATTCAACCTTATAGCTGCCTCTAAAGCATTTTTAGCATCCTCTAGAGCATAAACAACTATTTGTGGATTTGATTTAATAGTCACTCTTTATAACAATTTTTACCTGGTGATGGGTGTTAAATTAATAAATATTAGTAATATCTAAAATAAATAATATATTTAACCTATCCCAATTTAGCCATTTGCAATGCAGTATCACTCATACGAGATGAAAAGCCCCATTCATTATCATACCAGCTAAGAACACGAACCATTCTATTGTCGGTTACTTGGGTTTGGGTCAAATCAAATATGGAACTTGCAGGATTGTGGTTAAAGTCGGAGGAGACAAGCGGTTCATTGTTTGTGGTGAGAATACCCTTTAGTTGTTTTCCAATAGCTGCTTTAATTATGGCATTGTTCACTTTTTCTGTTGTAGTATTTATTTTTGCTTCAAAAACTAAATCTACCATAGATACATTTGGAGTTGGCACACGTACTGCCGTTCCATCTATTTTTCCTGCAAGTTGAGGTAGCACAAGGCCGACAGCCCTAGCGGCGCCAGTAGAAGTAGGGATTATAGATGTAGCGGCTCCACGAGATCTATGAAGGTCAGAGTGCAATGTGTCCAGAACTGGTTGATCACCAGTGTAGCTGTGAACGGTCGTCATAAAACCGTGTTTTATGCCAATTTCGTTATCTAACACGGCCGCAACCGGTGCTAGGCAGTTAGTAGTACATGATGCGTTAGAAACTATCTTATGAGATTTTCTTAACTTATTGTTATTGACACCTTGAACAACAGTGATATCAGCGCCGCTGGCTGGTGCTGATATTAAAACTTTTTTAGCTCCGGCATCGAGATGTTTACCTGCAGAATCTTTAGAGGTAAAGATGCCAGTACATTCTAGCACTACATCAATTTTTAAATCACCCCAGGGTAAGTTAGCAGGATCTCTTTCAGCTGTTACCTTAATTCGTTTTCCTATTTTGGATTTAGCTCCAAGATCAATCCAGCCTTTGCCGCTACGTATATTTCCAGGAAATGCCCCATGTATTGAATCATGTCTTAGTAAATGTGCATTAGCCTCAACTGACCCTAGATCGTTAATAGCAATGAAGTCTATATCCTTTCTTCCTTGCTCATATGCTGCTCGCAACACTAAACGACCTATTCGGCCAAACCCATTGATTGCAACACGTATTGCCATTTTTATTATCCTCTGTTTTACTATTTATCTAACGAGTGAATGTTAAAAATTACTTTTTATAGCTCTGATCGAACAGCATCAGCGACTGCTTTCGGTGAAATTCCAAAATGTTCATACAAATCTGAAATTGGAGCTGATGCACCAAAATCTCTCATACCTATAACCTTAGATTCGTCTGATACATATCTTGACCATCCAAAACACGCTGCCGCCTCAACAGCTATTCGGATTTCAGGTTCTCCTAGCACCTCATTTTGATAAGACTTTGTCTGTTGTTCGAAGATTTCCCAGCATGGCATAGATACCACAGCCGTTGCAATTCCATCAGCAAGCAAAAGATCCCGCGCTTTGAGAGCAATTTCTACTTCTGAACCGGTTGCTAGAATTGTTGCCTGACGGTTTGTTTTACCATTTATAGCTTCCGCGACAACGTAAGCTCCACGTGCGCACAAGTTATCTTCAGTGTGCTCTTTACGTATTGTCGGCAGTCCTTGACGTGTAAGCGCTAAAACAGATGGTGTTTTATTACTTTGTATTGCCAGCAGCCAGCATTCTGCAGTTTCAATCGCATCTGCAGGACGGAATACATTTACATTGGGCATAGCACGTAATGATGCAATATGTTCTATCGCTTGGTGAGTCGGACCGTCCTCTCCCAGACCAATAGAATCATGCGTCATTACATAAATTACTCTTAGTTTCATAAGTGCAGCAAGACGAATAGAAGGCCGGCAGTAATCAGTAAATGTTAGAAAGGTACCCCCATAAGGAATAAACCCTCCATGCAATGCTAAGCCATTCATTACAGCTGCCATAGCATGTTCGCGGACACCATAATAAATATACCGTCCGCTATAATCCAAAGAAGATATAGGCACCGTTGCAGCAGTCTTTGTATTATTAGATCCTGTTAGATCTGCGGAACCACCAATCATGGATGGTAGGTGTTCAGTAAGAACCTTTAGAGTTTCTTCACTTGACTTGCGTGTGGCCCATTTAGGCAGTTCTTGCTTTAGTTTTAGCTTATGAGCATTGATTATATTAGATATATTTTTTGGTAGAATGTCTGAGTGTAAGCTTTCAAAATTTTCACGCTTATCTCTGTCAGCTTTTTTAAGGTTTTCATTCCACAGATTATGGATTTTAGCCCCTTTTTTTCCTGTATTTCTCCAGGCGTTTAGAATTTCATCAGGTATTATAAAGGCATCATAAGGCCAGTTTAATTGTTTTCTTGCTGCTTCAATTTCATCTGCGCCGAGAGGAGCTCCATGAGTAGCGGAGGTGCCCTGCTTATTTGGAGCCCCGAAACCAATAACAGTTTGACAAGCTATAAGTGATGGCCGATTGCTAAGTTTCGCATCTATTATTGCTTGGTCTATAGCTTCTGGATCATGACCGTCAATTTTATTAACGTGCCAACCACTTGCCAAAAACCTCTCTACTTGATTATCGGATACTGTTAAGCTGGTCTCTCCATCTATTGATATGTTGTTGTCATCAAATAAGACGATAAGCTTCTCGAGTTTAAGGTGACCAGCCATAGAAATTGCTTCATGGCTAATACCTTCCATAAGGCAACCGTCACCTACAAAAACATAAGTAAAATGGTCAACTATTTCACTGCCGAAACGTGCATTTTTCATTCGCTCAGCTAGGGCCAGCCCTACGGCATTCGCTAAACCTTGACCAAGAGGCCCTGTTGTGGTTTCGATTCCTGCTGCATGACCATATTCTGGATGTCCTGCAGTGCGGCTTCCAAGCTGGCGGAATCGTTTGATTTCTTCAATAGTCATGTCGCTATACCCTGTTAAATAAAGAAGTGAGTATAGCAAAATAGATGCGTGACCATTTGAAAGAATAAACCGATCACGGTTAGGCCACTTTGGTGCATTAGCATCAAATATTAGGTGTTTTGTGAACAAGACGGTTGCAATGTCGGCCATTCCCATAGGTGCACCTGGGTGACCCGAATTGGCTAATTGAACGGCATCCATTGATAGAGCTCTGATGGCATTGGCCATCTTATTGTGGCCGACTTTATCGGCTTCTGGCGGTGAAGCATTATCCATTATATATAACAAGGCTTTCTGTGGCGAAGATCGAATTACGTCCAAATACAAAAATAAACTTTGGGCGATCAGAACATGCCAACCTGGTTAATCGCCGTCAACGGATTCGTCTATAATTTATTCCCGATGTGCACCTTTAGAGTTTATTTTATATGTTATTACTAGCCAAGTCATCTGGTTGATCCTTTTGGTTCAGCATAAGCAGATAACTTGATTAAAAATTTTATAACCTATTAGGGGTTTAGATCTCCACACTGCATGCTAGTATTGTATCGTCATTTTTGTAATAAAATGATATTATAGAAATGGGGGTGTATAATGAGTGCTACAGATGATGCAAACCAAAGACTGGATGATGCTTTGGTGCATTTAGAAGAAGCTTTGCAATTGCGTGTAAAAAACTCTGAAGTTTCAGCCGAGGCAGAGTTAGAAAGATTGAGGCTTGAAAAGCAAGTTAAAGTAGCAAAAGATGAAACTGCTAGTTTAAAAAAAATGAATAACACTTTGGTGCAACGTCTTGATGTGGCTATAGATAAAGTACAAAATATACTTGCTAAGTAATTTAGCTATCATAAAATTTGAATAGATATAGAGTCAAAATTAAGTGTCACAAGTCGAAATAACAATAAATGGACGACAGTACCGTGTATCTTGTGAGGATGGACAAGAAGACCATCTTAGTGAGCTTGCAAAGTATTTTGATGGAAAAATGTATGATTTGATTGACGAGGTTGGTCAGATTGGAGATGCAAGTTTGATGGTTATGGCTGGTTTGCTTATTGCTGATGAGTTATCAGATGCAAATCAAGAGTTGGCTCAAAAGCAAAAATTTTCTGAAAATACTTATATTGATAAAATCAACTTATTAGCCAAAAAAATTGAGTCTTTAGCTAACGCCCTTAATGCAGGTTAAATAGAAAAATATGCCACTTGCAGTAGAGCGCCAGCTCATTTATTTTAATATAGGGTAGTTTCTGGATAGTACGTGTTGCACTCAAGTCTCGGGGACCTTACTCATCGAATAGGGAGCTGTCTCTGTCGGGACCGAGGTCTCGATCATGCGGCGCCCACCTGCTTAAGCAGGTCTCGGTGGACTCGTCTGGCAGACGGCTAAATCGGTGCTACCCACATTTATAGGTTAACAACTATGCAGGGTTTCCATTAAAAAAACCAATAAGTTTAACATTAGTAATAAAAAATCTAAACAACGAATTGCAGCCTTAACTTTAAGAAAAAAGTTGAATCTAAAATTTGGTGAAGAATCGGCTGATAAATTAGTTGATGTGTTTTTAAATAATTCTTTACTAAGGGCCGCAATCTCAACAGCCAATGTGGTTGGTGGTTATATGCCAATAGAAAGCGAAATTGATTGTATTCCTTTGTTGAAGACGTTGTTTACTGAAGGTTTTAATATTTGTTTGCCCCTTATAGGAAGGTCGGGTTCTCCGTTATCATTTCGAAGTTGGGAACCAGAAGACAATATGAAATTGAATTCATTTAGTATTCCTGAGCCTTTGCGATCAACATCTCTAGCAATACCTGATGTATTACTTGTTCCGATGCTTGTGTTTGACTTGAAGGGAAATCGGTTAGGGTATGGAGGTGGTTACTATGATAATACTATTAGGAGTTTGCGAGCAAAAAATAAATTAGGAAGTAAGCTTTTAACTGTTGGAGTGGCTTTTTCTGGGCAGTTAAGTGAGCAGGTGCACGTTTCTAGTAAAGATGAGCCTTTAGATTGGATCCTAACTGAAACTGATGCCACGTATGTTTCTGAAGGAGCTGAAAGCATTTTAAGTGTGGGTATGTAAAAATGAAAATATTGTTTTGTGGAGACATTGTTGGAAGAGCTGGACGCGACATTGTTATTCAGCTTTTACCCGATTTGAGAAAACGGTTAGAGCTCGATTTTATTATAGTAAATGGAGAAAATGCTGCTAACGGTTTTGGTATAACGAAAAACATTTGTTCCGAACTATATGCTGCGGGTGCTGACGTTATTACCACCGGTAATCATGTTTGGGATCAACGTGATATAATTGGACAGATTGACGCAGATGCTAAGCTTTTAAGACCAGCAAACTTCCCCCTTGGTACTCCAGGGAGGGGAGCTAATATTTATGAAACAATAAATGGGCGCCGGGTATTAGTTATTAATATAATGTGTAGGCTATTTATGGACCCACTGGATGATCCTTTTTCAGTACTTGAGCGGTTACTTTCTGAAAACACACTTGGTGGTTCAGTGGATGCTATAGTTATAGATGTTCATGGTGAGGCATCATCAGAGAAAATGGCTATTGGCCATGCCTTTGATGGTCGTGCAAGTCTCATAGTTGGAACGCATACACACGTACCTACTGCAGATTCGCAAATTTTGGACGGTGGAACAGCATATCAGACTGATGCTGGTATGTGCGGAGATTATGATTCTATTATCGGTATGCGCAAAGCGCCAGCAATAGAAAGATTTCGAAGAAAAATCCCTGGTGAAAGACTTAGTCCCGCCTCAGGTCCGGCCGACTTGTGCGGCGTATTCATTGAAATAGATGACAGAACTGGTTTAGCTGATTATGTCGCTCCATTGAGAATTGGAAATAGGCTGCTTTCAACATGGCCGGATAGATATGAAGATCGTTAAATGAATCGTATATAGTATTTAAATTTAGTTTAATCGTATTAAAATATTTAAGATAATTGATTATTACGTATAGAAATCAAAGTGTATATATCGCATATTATACAATATATAGTATATTAATATTTAAAACCCACATAAACTAGAGAGTATTGAGGCCATGGCAGGCCATTCGCAGTTTAAAAATATAATGCACCGTAAGGGTGCTCAGGATAAAAAGCGAGCAAAGTTGTTTGCTAAACTAGCACGTGAAATAGAAGTTGCAGCTAGAATGGGCATGCCTGATCCATCACAAAACCCACGTTTGCGTTCAGCAGTGGTGGCTGCCCGCAGTGCAAATATGCCAAAGGACCGTATCGAACGCGCAGTTAGTAAGGCTTCTGGTGGTGAAGATGGGGCAATGTATGAGGAAATTCGTTATGAGGGGTATGGACCTCACGGAGTTGCAATTATAGTTGATGCTTTAACAGATAACCGAAATCGAACAGCTTCAGAGGTGAGATCGGCTTTCTCTAAATTTGGTGGTAATCTTGGAGAAACTAATAGCGTTGTTTTTATGTTTGATCGTATTGGACAGATAACCTTCAGGGCTGATATTGCGGATTCTGAAACTATGTTTGAAGAGGCATTAGAATCTGGAGCACAAGATGTTACTAGCTCTGATAGCTCTCATGAAATAACCTGTGATCCTGAAGATTTTGGTCAGGTGGTTGAGGCACTTGAAGCAATTTTTGGGACTCCCGAGTCTGCTGGATTACTTTGGCAACCCCAGACAACTGTGGATATAGATGTTGATGCTGCTCAAACGCTGGTTAAACTAATTGATATGTTGGAAGATGGAGATGACGTGCAAAATGTATCTGCTAATTTTGAGATGAGTGATGAGGTGATGGCACAATTATCTGAATAAGTTGTGTTGTAATATATTTGTGCTTTTGTGGAGGCAAAAATGCTCTTGTTAGGACTGGATCCGGGGTTAAGAAATACGGGTTGGGGAGTGATTGAGGCTGAGTCTAATATGTTACGTCATGTTGCTAATGGGGTGGTTCGGTCGGGCACTGGACTATTAGCGAATCGACTTCTTAAGCTTTATGAAGATTTATCGCTAATTATTGAATCTTATACATTGGATGGTGCGGCTGTGGAGGAGACGTTTGTAAATAGAGATGGACAAGCTACTCTGAAACTAGGTCAGGCGCGCGGCATAGTGATGTTAGTTCCAGCACAGGCTGGTGTAGAAGTGGCTGAATACCCTGCCAATACTGTTAAGAAAAGCGTTGTCGGTTACGGTCATGCAGATAAAAACCAAATTGGTCACATGGTGTCGATTTTGTTGCCAGGTTCTGATGTAAGGTCGCCAGATGCTGCAGATGCATTGGCAGTTGCGATCTGTCATGCTCACCATATTTCTACTGCAAAACGAATGGAAGTTATCCGATGATTGCTCGCTTAAAAGGCACTATAGATGAAATAGGAGCTGACTGGTTAGTGATTGACGTATCTGGGGTTGGATATTTTGTACACTGCCCTTCAAGAACTATTAATGCACTGCCCAAAGTTGGCAGCACTGTAGCAATTTATATAGAAACACATGTGCGTGAAGGACAGGTCTCATTATATGGGTTTTCGGATATTCGAGAGCGTGAATGTTTTCGTTTATTGACTACGGTTCAAGGTGTAGGTGCTAAGGTCGCAATAGCAATACTTGGTTCCTTGTCTCCTGATCAACTTGTTGACGCTATAATTGCTCAAGATAAGGTAGAATTGACACGGGCAGAGGGGGTGGGACCAAGATTGGCTGCACGACTACTCACTGAGTTAAAGGATCGTATATTATTAGTTTCCGTAGATATTACTGACAGATCAGTTAAAAAAGAAAACCTAGCACTGATTGAAGAACGAGGTAATTTGCTAGGAACGAATAATGACGCGATATCAGCTCTAGTTAATTTAGGATATGGTAGGTCAGAGTCCTATTTGGCTGTATCTCGTGCTGTAGCAGAAATGAGTGAAGACCCTTCACTTGAGCTAATCATTCCAGCAGCTTTGAAAGAGCTTGGTCAATGAGTGGGAGAAGTCCTATAGATCAGAAGAGGTTAGTTGATCCCCATGACGACCAAGACGAGAGTTTAGAAGTTAATCTTCGCCCTCAAATGTTAACAGAATTTGTGGGTCAGAGTAATCTCTGTAAAAATTTGTCAGTTTTTGTTGCTGCTGCAAGACAACGTGGTGAATCTATCGATCATGTTTTGTTTCATGGCCCTCCGGGTTTAGGAAAAACAACTCTGGCGCGTATAGTATCCCAGGAGCTTGGTGTGGGCTTTAAAACAACTTCTGGTCCAGTTATTACCAAAGCCGGCGACTTGGCAGCAGTTTTAACAAATCTACAGCCCCGCGATGTTCTTTTTATTGATGAAATACATAGGCTAAACCCAGCTGTTGAAGAAATTCTTTATCCAGCTATGGAGGATGGTGAACTGGACCTTATGATTGGAGAAGGACCAGCCGCTCGCTCAGTGAGAATTGAACTGCAGCCCTTTACGGTTGTTGGAGCTACTACGAGGCTAGGGTTGTTAACAACGCCTTTGCGTGAACGGTTTGGCATTAATATGAGATTAGAATATTATTCATCTGATGAGTTAGTAAAGATAGTAAGACGTAATGCTGAACTGCTGGAGCTATCGATTACAAATGAAGGAGCGGCAGAGATAGCTAGTCGAGCGAGAGGAACGCCACGAGTAGCTGGTCGTCTATTGCGTCGGGTCCGAGATTTTGCAGTTGTTGAGAACAACTTGCCGGTTGATAAAAGGTTTGCTGACTTAGCTCTAGCGCGTCTTGAAGTAGATGGACGTGGCTTGGATTCCATGGATCGCCGTTATTTGCATTATATTATTGAAAACTATTCAGGCGGACCTGTTGGTGTTGAAACCATTGCTATAGCACTTTCAGAGGAACGAGATACTATAGAAACCGTTGTAGAACCATTCTTAATTCAACAAGGTTTTATACAACGGACTCCAAGAGGTCGTGTTTTAACTGCAGGAGCATATAGGCATTTGGGGTTAGAACCTAAAAACCTTAACCAAGGAAAATTACTGGATGGTCATAAGGTTGCCACAAATGATTCCCATAGTCATGGACTAGAAAATGATATCGAAGATTGAATCTAAACATCGACTGAATGGGTGGTTTGAAAATGGTGAACACTTTTTACCAATAAGGGTTTATTATGAAGATACAGATGCTGCGGGGATAGTCTATTATGCTAATTACCTCAAATATGCAGAAAGAGCACGTACCGAGATGATTCGCTTTCTAGGAGTAGAGAATCGACAATTAATGTCCGAGAAAGGATTAGCTTTTGTTGTTCGTAGATGTATGGCTGAATATCTGCAGCCAGCATACCTAGACGATGAGGTTACTGTGTGTACTCGTATAAAAGAAGTTGGTGGTGCAAGTTTTACTTCAGTCCAAAAAATTATTAGAAATGGTGGTAACTTAGATGAAACTCTGCTTGTGAAATTAGAAATATATTTAGCATGTATAAATAAAAACCAACGTCCGGTCCGAATGCCAGCAGATATAAGTAATGCAGTTACTGGTCTACTAGCAGCATAGTAAGGGCGTAAAATAAAAAGATATTTTCACCAATTTTAAGGGCGTTTTGTAATTATGGAATCTAATCTTATTGATGCGGTCGCTGTTTCGGGTGGCGCTATGGTAACTGATTTTTCGGTTTGGGCGCTATTTCTTAGATCAGATGTCATAATCAAGTTAGTTATGGTGGTGCTTTTTATGGCCTCTTTTTGGTCCTGGACTATTATTATTGATAAATGGTTGAGAGTGCGTCGTTTAGAAAAAGAAGCAAAAAGATTTGAGGAAAGCTTCTGGTCAGGTGGTTCTCTAGATGAGCTGTATGAAAGCTTTGGTGCTAATCCTCGCGATCCAATGTCGGCTGTATTTGCCTCTGCCATGACAGAATGGCGCCGTTCAACAGAGCGTGGACTGTCGACAACATCAGAATTAAGGGCAGGTCTCCAAGACCGTATTGAGCGAGCTATGGACGTTACCCTGGGCCGAGAAATGGAACGATTGGAACGTTATATGGTTTTTCTTGCTTCTGCGGGAGCGACAGCACCTTTTATTGGTTTGTTTGGAACTGTATGGGGAATTATGAATAGTTTTCAAGCAATAGCTGTAGCAAAAGATACTAGTCTTGCTGTTATAGCACCAGGTTTGGCTGAAGCGTTGTTTACAACGGCCATGGGTTTAATAGTGGCGATACCTGCTGTTGCGGCCTATAATAAATTTAGTACAGACATGAATCGTTATGCGCAACGCCTTGATGGTTTTGCAGCTGAATTTACTGGGATACTTTCTCGACAGCTTGAGGAGTCTAAGTAGGTTATGGCTCGTCGGCGTGTTAGGTCTAATCTCCGCAGGCCTTACAGAGGTCCGGTTACTGATATCAATGTTGCTCCTTTCGTAGATGTAATGTTGGTACTTGTAATTATTTTTATGGTTGCTGCACCCTTATTGAATATCGGGGTTCCTGTTGACCTTCCTAAGGCAACTCTTAAGCCACTGAACGAAAACCAAGACCCATTAGTTATAACCGTAAACTCTAAGGGTAATATATATATTCAAGAAGCTGAGGTGCCAGAAAACGCGCTTGTGGCCAGGCTTCAAGCTTTAACGCAAGCCAATAAGGATTTAAGGATATTTGTACGAGGTGATCGAAATATTAATTATGGCCGGGTTATAGAGGTTATGGGTATGATTTCTAGAGCAGGATTTTCTAAGGTTGCACTTATTGCAGAGGCACCCATGCCCAAAGAAAGGGTTAAGTAGGTCTTCCGGATGTTATTGCTATGATGGGTTTCGGCAGGATGCGTAATGGTGTTTTTACCTCTATTAGTGCTCATTTAGCAGTTGTTTTATTTGCCCAATTTGGGCTACCTCAACTTTTTACTAAGCCGCCGGTGTCCGTAGATATTATACCTGTTGATCTTTTACTGTTAAATAAAAAAGTTACACCGCCACCAGCAGAAGTCATAAAGCCAGAGCCAAAAATTGAGGTAAAACCCCCAAAGTCAATTCAAACTAAAAATTTAGTTAAGCAAAAAAAAATTCAACAGACACTAAGTCCTTCACCACCCCCACCCATGAACAAGCCAAAACCGGCTAGTAAAAAACCATTAAAAAAGTTAAAACCTAAACCTACAATTTCTTCTCTTGCTCAGCCTCGTTTAAAGCCAGTATTGAAAAAAAAAGCCAAACCTAGTCAACAAAAAAAAATCACAAAAATAAAAGAAATAGAAAAGCCTAAGCGGGATTTTGCATCAGTATTAAAAGATGTTTCAGCATTAAAGAAAGCTAAGAAGATACCGGAGATTTCAAAGATTAAAACAACAAGTAAAAACACGTTATCGCAATTGCAGAGGAAAGAAAGAGCTTCAATCACTGAAATAGAACGTTTAAAGCAAATGATTAGGCAGCAAATCAAACCCTGCTGGAGTCCTCCCGTTGGTGCTAAAGAAGCTGAGGGTCTAGCGATAACAATAAATATACGTGTTGATAAACGTGGTTATGTGACTAATGCAAAAATTGTAAATGGTGAAGCAATGAGGAGTAGTAAAACCGTACAAGCTGCCGCTGATGCCGGACGTCGTGCGGTTCTTAATTTGGCTTGTCAGCCGTTTAGATTGCCGCAAGATTTACATGATGAATGGAAAGATATTAACTTTAATTTCGATCCAAGAAAGATGTTGGGTTAGATATGTTGTCATATTTAGATGGATTGCTTTTACGAAGGGTGTTTTTTTTAAGTTTATTCCTATTAGTTTTTTTATCAGAAAATACTCGTGCACAATTAAGTGTAGATGTAAATCAAGGAACAGTTGTACCTTTACCAATAGCGATACCGGATTTTATTGCTAGGAATGTAAAGGCTAAGAACATGGCAACTGATATTGCAAATGTTATAACTGCAGATTTACAGCGATCGGGTTTATTTGCCCCGATAAATAAGCGAGCCTTTCTATCTCGCCCGACGAACTTGGCTGTGCGCCCTAACTTCGTAAACTGGAAACCTCTTAATGCTCAGGCTTTAGTCGTTGGAGAGGCAAAAATATCTGATGCTGGTGAGTTAACAGCTGAATTTCGTCTTTGGGATGTATTTGCTGAACAACCGATGTTAGGTCTGAGACTGAAACACCCTCGTGCCTCATCTGGATGGCGGCAAGTAGCTCATACAGCTGCTGACCGGATTTACGAACGAATTACAGGTGAAAGTGGTTATTTTGATACAAGAATTGTCTATATATCTGAATACGGCCCTCCAACGAAACGAATTAAGCGCCTTTCAATAATGGATCAAGATGGGGCAAATCATAAGTATTTATCGGACGACAAGACTTTGGTGTTAACTCCTAGGTTTTCTCCAATTTCTCCGGAAATAACTTATCTTGCCTATTTTAATAAACAGCCTCGCGTTTACCTCTTTAACATTGACACCGGAGATCAAGAGGTACTTGGGGATTTTCCAGGAATGACTTTTGCGCCGAGGTTCTCACCAGATGGTAAAAAAGTAATTATGAGTTTAGCTCGAGGCGGCAATTCTGATATTGTTGTTATGGATTTACGCACCCGTAAATTACGAAGACTAACGACACATTCATCTATAGATACTTCTCCTAGTTTTTCACCCGATGGTCGTCAGGTTGTTTTTGAATCGGACCGTGGTGGAAAACAGCAGCTTTATGTGATGAATGCTGATGGTAGTAAACAACGTCGTATTAGCTTTAAATCAGGTGCGGGATATGGAACCCCTGTTTGGTCGCCGAGGGGGGATTTAATTGCTTTTACTAAAATGCAAAGTGGGTTATTTCATATTGGTGTTATGAAAGTTGATGGAAGTGGAGAACGGTTATTAACAAAAGGTTTTCTAGTTGAGGGCCCAACATGGGCGCCAAATGGAAGGGTGTTAATGTTCTTTAAACAAAAGAAGTATGATACTAAGTGTAAATGCAATAATTCACGACTTTATTCGATTGATTTAACTGGTCATAACGAACGAGAAATTATTACACCTGTGGAAGCTTCTGACCCTGCTTGGTCTCCTTCGAGTTCACGTCGGTAGATCTAAGGTATAAATGAGCATAATATGTTATAAATGTATCTGTTTTTGGTAAATTCAGCGGATGATTTTCTTGTTTCGAATCAAATCGTTTAGTATAGTAATTAATATGTAGTATATGCTGGTATTAGTGATTAAGATGGTTTCTGTACAATTACATGTGGCCTAATTTATTTTTGTAAAACGGTTTTGTTATAATTTTCAATAATAGAGACTGGTCTTAGCTGATTTATTTGGCAGTAGCTTTAGGGAGTTTATAATGAAAGTGAATTTACCATTGGTTGTTGCGGCTGCTTTTTTGTTAGCTGCTTGTGCTACTCCATCTGACGATGGCGCAAACTCAGGAAGCGGAGGTAAAACTGCAGTAGCCTCGAGTTCGAGTTCGAGTTCGAGTGCGCCGGTAACGGCTAAGACTATAGCACCGGCGACAACAGCAAAATCATCCCCAACAGGAGCAAAGCCTGGATCTCAACTGGATTTAGAGATTACCATTGGGGATCGTGTACTCTTCGGTTATGATAAATCGACACTAACTTCCTCTGCACTTACACAGATTGAAAGGTGGGGTGCATGGCTTATTACGTACCCACAAAACAAATTAATTATTGAAGGCCATGCTGATGAACGTGGCACTCGTGAATATAATCTAGCTTTGGGCGAGAGAAGGGCAAATGCCGCGAGTGAATACCTTATCTCTCTTGGTATAAACCCTAATAGATTGAGAACCATTAGTTTTGGTAAGGAACGTCCGGCTATTCCTGGTTCAAATAAAAATGCTTATGAGCAAAATAGGCGTGCTGTTGCTGTTCTTGATACTAAGTAGTTAATGTATTTAATATTAGCTGTACAAACTTCTGTATCGGAGTGCATTTTTTTTAGTAGTTTCGGAAATTTGTTGGTATAACAGATATTCTCATCTGATCAGTCATAGGGGTATATGTTTTTGTCCGTCATATTTTTGCCGGAATTACAGGCCAGTGTGATAACCTATGATTGGTGAGTATCTTAGCGTTGTGGGTATTCGGAATCTAAGTTGAACTATCTAAGGGCGGTGCCATGAATGCACCTTGTTTAAGGAACATTAATAAAAAAAGCCCCTATTTTTTAGGATTGGCAACGTTCATTAGTGTTAACTTATTATTGCTAACTATTGATCTATCTCCTGTTTTTGCCCAATCCAGCAATATACAACCTGTTTTGGAAACGCTTAAACGCTTTGAAAGTCAGTTACAGACACTTGAACGCACTGTTTATAGAAATTCACCACCTCCTAAGCAGAGCAGTGGGGAACCTTCCTTAGCAGTTTCTAAGGCTCCTCCACCTGCCGTATCGCAGCTACAACTCAAATCGAGCGAGTTGGAGGAGCAGATTCGAGGTATAACAGGACAGATTGAAGAATTTGGCTTTAAGATAACCCAAATAAAAGATCGTTTAGATAGGTTGGTTGCGGACGTAGATTTTCGTTTGCGCACTTTAGAGACTGCGAATATTAAGATAAAATCAGAAACGAGTGATGGAATAGAACAGCAAAATAAAATTGCTAGTACCTCACAAACTCTTATTACTCCTGGTGTAAAGGAAGTTAAAAGTTTTAAAGATACGGACAACATGGGAACTTTAGGAACACTCACTGAAAGCCAGATTGAGGCTGCGAGAGTCAAACAACAACTAATTGTTGATGGTACAATTAACCAAAAAAATGTTAGTAAAACTGTAACATCGGTGCTTCCCGTGGGTTCCCTACAGGACAGATATAAGTATGCCTTTAACTTCCTAAAAAGAAGAGATTTTGAGGGGGGAGAGAAAGCATTAAAAGCTTTTGTCGAAGCTTATCCGGGAAATAAGTTATCAGGTAATGCCCAATATTGGCTTGGAGAAACCCACTACGTAAGAAAAGATTATGCTGCGGCGGCGAGTGTTTTTGCGGAAGGTTTTAAGAGATATCCTAAAAGTAATAAAGCACCTGATAATTTACTCAAACTAGGGATGTCACTTTCAGCTCTAGATCGTATTGAGGATGCATGCATTACTTTCAACAAACTAGATAAAGAATATCCAAATTCTAAGGCCGCAATAAAACAGCGTTATAAAAAAGAGCTTATTCGTCTGAATTGTGAGTAATACCGAAGACAAATGTGTTTACTAAAATAATTCTGATTTAGATAGCTGAACAATTTAATGCCGGAATCCGAAAATACATATACAACCGAGGAGTTTATAGAACGGATGGCTAGTTTTGAGCCATTTGAAATTAACCCTAGGATTGCTGTCGCTGTATCTGGAGGCGGGGATAGTATGAGTCTGGCTCTATTAGCATTACAATGGACAAAGAGCTGCGGTGGTTCAATGGTGGCAGTTACTGTGGACCATGGTTTAAGAAATGAATCTGCAAGTGAAGCTTTGCAGGTTAAAAACTGGCTGTGTCATTATAGTATACCTCACATTACCCTTAAATGGAGAGGACCCTATCCCTCTAATGGTTTGCAAGCTGCTGCCCGTAAAGCACGTTACCAATTAATGATGGATTATTGCGGTCAAAATGCAATCTTACACCTGCTAATAGGCCATCATAGAGAAGACCAAGCTGAAACAGTAATGATTCGCCATGAAAGTAACAGTGGACCTCATGGTCTGGCGGCGATGGCGTCTGTAAGAGAATTGTCGAAAATACGACTATTACGTCCTTTACTAGAGGTCTCTCAGTCTCGACTGATCAACACACTTACTAATATTGGTCAAAGCTGGATCAAAGACCCTAGTAATAAAGATATTAAAATGGCACGAGCCCGTTTGCGGTTAAAGGGGGGCATATTAACGCATGAAGAGGCAATAAAAATAGCCCATGTACAAGCAAAAGAACGTATAAATGACGAGAATGCTACTTCATGTCTATCCGCTCGAGCTTTACGGTTTCATCCAGAGGGATTTATTACGCTATATCGCAATGCTTTGAGAAGTGAAGATAATGAAGTTGTTGAACGATTATTATCTAGAACAATTATGGCTGTTGCTGGAAGGAAATACCCGCCTCGTAGCATGAAAACCCGGCGTTTACAGAGCCTTATAACAAGTAACAATAGTTTTAAGGGTTATACATTAGGTGGGTGTAGGTTATTAACGAAGAGAGACCTAATTTATATATGTAGAGAGGAATCCGGAGTTGGTCCTCCTGTTAAACTAACTGAAGGGGTTAGTTTGCTTTGGGATAACCGATTTTTGGTATTATTGAAAAAAAACTTTGACCTCGAGTTAAAGTTAGGCCCTCTCACTGCTTTAGGGTGGAATAAACTGATCAATTTAGATAAAAAACTAAAAAGAAATATTATTCCTTATGAAGTACGGACTGTACTCCCAGCTATTTGGGTGGATGATGATTTAATAGCTGTTCCCCATATTGGATACTATAGTCCTGATATAATTGGTTTATCTTCTGAGTTGGAAATGAAATGGATGCCTCCAGTGGCTGTGGGGCCGGCATGGTTTGGTTTGGCTAAATTTTAAGGTCTACTTGCAACCACTTTAATAAATTTCATTGTTTATCTAACATTCGATACCTATTTAAATATAATAGAATTAAATTATTTGTGTATTGCGCAGAGACATTCGTATGGTTAGCGTAGGCCTCTTAGGCTATTTTGCTTGGATTAATGGAGTGGAATTTTGAATAAAATTAGTAAAAATTTAGTCCTATGGGTTATAATCGCATTGCTAGTTGTAGGACTTTTTAACTTATTTCAAGGCTCGAGTCAGAATGGAACTGATCAGCAGTTGGCTTTTTCTGATTTTATTTCCCAAGTTGAAAGCGGTCAGGTATCTGAAGTTACTATTCAGGGTAATGATATTACAGGGACGCTTAAAAACCACTCACCTTTTTCAACTTATGCACCTGACGACCCTCAGTTAGTGCAAAGATTAAATGATCAAGGGGTGCGTATCAGTGCAGCTCCTGTGGAATCTATGAATCCTATTCTTGGTCATCTGTTAACTTGGTTGCCATTTATAGTGATTGTTGGAGTATGGATAATATTTATGCGACAAATGCAGGGTGGTGGCGGTCGTGGTGCTATGGGTTTTGGAAAATCACGTGCTAAACTCTTAACTGAACATTCAGGTCGTCTTACATTTGAAGATGTTGCAGGTGTTGAAGAGGCTAAGCAGGAAGTCGAGGAGGTTGTTGAGTTTCTGAGAGATCCCCAGAAATTTCAAAAGCTTGGCGGTAAAATACCTAAAGGAGTACTTCTAGTAGGGCCTCCAGGTACAGGTAAAACCCTTTTAGCTCGTGCTATAGCTGGTGAAGCTAATGTACCCTTCTTTACAATATCAGGCTCTGATTTTGTAGAAATGTTTGTTGGTGTTGGTGCTAGTCGAGTACGTGACATGTTTGAACAGGGAAAGAAAAATGCACCATGTATTATATTTGTTGATGAACTTGATGCTGTAGGCCGACACCGCGGTGCCGGCCTTGGTGGAGGAAATGACGAACGTGAGCAAACTCTCAATCAACTGCTTGTGGAAATGGATGGTTTTGAGAGTACCGAGGGAGTAATTCTGGTTGCTGCAACTAATCGCCCAGATGTTCTTGATCCTGCGCTTCTTCGCCCTGGTAGATTTGACCGTCAGGTTGTTGTTCCTAATCCAGATATAGTTGGTCGTGAGAAAATTCTTAAAGTTCATATGCGCAAGGTGCCGCTAGCTCCAGATGTTGAACCTAGAGTTATAGCCCGAGGAACGCCTGGTTTTTCTGGGGCTGATTTGGCTAATTTAGTAAATGAAGCGGCTTTACTAGCTGCTCGCAAAGGCCGTCGTATGGTGACTATGAATGAATTCGAAGAAGCCAAGGATAAGGTTATGATGGGTGCAGAACGTCGTTCAATGGTGATGAGTGAAGATGAAAAACGAAACACTGCCTATCATGAGGCGGGTCATGCGCTTGTTGGTTTACATGTTGAGGGATGTGATCCTCTGCATAAAGTGACAATTATCCCAAGGGGTAGGGCTTTGGGTGTTACAATGTCTCTACCAGAACGTGACCGTTATTCCTATTCAATGTATGAGTTGAAAGCGAGAATTTCTATGATGTTTGGCGGGCGCATTGCTGAAGAGCTCATTTTTGGCAAGGATAAGGTAACGACGGGTGCTTCTAATGACATTAAAGAAGCGACTAATTTAGCGAGAAGTATGATAACTGAATATGGTTTTAGTGATAAGCTGGGGCCTTTGCGCTATGAGGATAATCAGGAAGAAGTGTTTTTAGGCCATTCTGTTTCGCAACATAAGAATGTTTCAGAAGCTACTGCCAAAGTGATCGATGAGGAAATACGAAAGCTAGTAGAAGATGGTGAGGCCGAAGCTCGACAAGTGCTTGAGGATAATATAGATGAACTTCATATTGTTGGTAAGGCATTGTTAGAGTATGAAACTCTATCTGGTGAAGAGGTTCGACATTTACTTGCTGGAGGCAAGGTTGACCGGCCAGATCCTGATGACGATGGATATGGTGATCATGCTCGTTCGTCTGTACCATCCAGTGGTGCTGTAAGTAAAAAGGATCAACCCGCTAGTGGTTTTGAACCTGAACCACAACCACAGGGTTGATATCTCGTGCAATATTAGTTGGCTTAGCAAACTAATTAGTGATTTCTACCATCCTCGACTCTATGTTTTTATTTAATGTCTTTGCCTAGAGAAATAATATGTGTTCGGCCAATTGGTTTTCTTAATGGTTCAATTGCACAAAATATGTCGGATAGTGGAATGGCAGTTCTGCTGGCTGGAGGGCCAACAGCATTTTTATATGTTGAGCTAATTTTTCGTGAAGAAAATGGTTTATTTACGAAATCAATTTATTCAATTAAGGACTTAAAAAATAAAACCATTAATTTATCTGATGTAAATTTGTATTCAGTTTTTGATGTTTTAGAAAATCTTTCTCAGCCGAAGCAGTTATGTTTAGGCTCTAAACTAAAACGATTTGAAGATAAATCTATAGTAATGGGGGTTATTAATGTAACCCCCGATAGTTTTTCGGATTCAGCCATTTCATACAATACAGAATCTGCAATTTCTTGCGCCCTTGAATTATATAAATCGGGAGCGGATATAATTGATGTGGGAGGTGAATCCACAAGGCCAGGAGCTAGTTCTGTTACAGTTGAGGAAGAGATTCAACGTGTCTTACCTGTAGTTGATGCACTTGTGGAAGCAGGAATACCAGTCTCGATAGATACTAGAAATTCTAAAGTAATGAATAGAGCTATAGCTGCGGGTGTAAGTCTCGTAAATGATGTATCTGCATTTACTCACGACCCCAACTCTCTTGCAGTCATCGCAGATAGTGATGTGAGTGTAATTGTAATGCATATGCAAGGGACCCCAGAAACCATGCAAATAGCGCCGCAATACAATAATGGTGTGGTTATAGATATTTACGACTATCTTTCTAATAGAATTACTGCATGCATGGAATTTGGCGTCACTCGTGATAGGATATGTGTAGACCCAGGTATAGGCTTTGGTAAAACTTTAGCGCATAATATGGAATTAATTTCAAATCTTGCAGTTTTTCACGGTCTTGGTTGTGCTTTAAGTATAGGACTTTCTCGTAAGAGTTTTGTACAAGCTATAGTTGGTGAGACATCGCCTAAAGATAGAATAGGGGGTTCGCTGGCCTCTATGTTATTTGCAATAGATCAGGGAACAAACTTGGTTCGTGTACATGATGTAAAAGAAACCGTTCAAGCAGTCTCCGTCTGGAAAAAAATTAATGCATTTGAAGTGGATAGATAATCAATTAGAAAACTATAAATGATAATCTCCAGATATTTTCTTTTACAAAATATTATGAAAACAGTTGGGTAGGAATATGAATCGTAAACTTTTTGGTACCGATGGTATTCGTGGTAAGGCCAATGTTGAACCCATGACTGCACAGACGGCCATGCGGGTTGCTATGGCAGCAGGTTGTCACTTTACTCGAGGAGAACACCGTCACCTAGCTATTATTGGTAAGGACACTAGGCTGAGTAACTATATGCTTGAGCCTGCTATTCAGTCTGGGTTTATTTCTATGGGAATGGATGTCGTCCTTGTAGGACCAATGCCAACCCCGGCTGTTGCAATGTTAACAAGATCTCTGAGGGCTGATGTTGGTGTTATGATTTCTGCTTCACACAACCTATATGAAGATAATGGGATAAAACTATTTGGACCTGATGGTTATAAGTTATCAGATAAGGTGGAAGAAGAAATTGAAGAAATAATGCAGAACGGCTTGAGTGAAAGGCTATCTGGAGTTCAGCATCTTGGGCGAGCGAGGCGTTTAGAAGATGCTCCCGGTCGTTATATTGAATTTGTTAAACACACTTTTCCACGAGGACTGAATCTTGATGGTCTTAAGATTGTAGTAGATTGTGCTCATGGAGCAGCTTACAAGGTAGCGCCACAAGTTTTGCATGAACTGGGGGCTAAAGTAATACCTATGGCCGTTGAACCAGATGGTGTAAATATTAATTTAAACTGTGGTGCTATAGCCCCGGAAGCAATGCAACAAATGGTTCGAGAAAATGGTGCGGATCTAGGTTTTGCTTTGGACGGTGATGCCGATCGTTTAATCGTATGTGATGAAACTGGTTCTATTTTAGATGGTGATCAAGTGATGGCCCTAGTGGCGAGTACATGGCAGGTAAGCGGTAAACTTACGGGCGGTGGTGTGGTGGCCACTGTAATGTCGAATTTAGGGTTTGAAAGATACCTTGAAAATATTGGATTAGATTTAGTACGAACGCAAGTTGGAGACCGTTATGTTTTAGAACACATGCGTGAGCATGGTTATAATGTTGGAGGAGAACAGTCTGGTCACATAATACTTAGTGAATATACAACTACTGGTGACGGATTAATTGCTGCACTTCAAGTATTAGCTGCACGCGCTGATAGCGGTGCTGAATTAAGCGAGATTGGTCGAGCATTTGAACCTTTTCCCCAAATATTACGTAATGTACGCGTGAGTGATGAGACAACATTAGATAATGACTTGGTTAAACGCGCCATGGTAGATGGTGAATCACGATTGGGCAAAGAGGGACGTTTGCTTGTAAGGCTTTCTGGTACCGAACCTCTAGCCCGTGTTATGGCAGAAGGACCTAATAAGTCTGATATTATTACCGTAGTAGATAGTATCGTAGACGCAATCGAGCAGGCATGTGCACATAAATAAATTATTAATTATCTAATGAAAAGTAGCTAATCGATGAGAGGTAGAGTTTTAATTATAGCTGGCTCAGATTCTGGCGGAGGCGCCGGTGTTCAGGCAGATATTAAATCTGTAAGTGCGCTTGGAGGATTTGCTGCGACAGCTATTACAGCATTAACTGCACAGAACTCTCTAGGGGTTCATTCTATATATCCGGTAGCTCCCGAATTTATAAAAAAACAAATGAATGTTGTTCTAGAGGATATTGGAGCCGATTGTTTAAAAACAGGAATGCTTCACAGTGCAGAAGTTATTGAGGTTGTCTCAGATGTAATTAAGGGTAAAGCTAGTCAAATTCCATTGGTGGCTGATCCTGTAATGGTAGCTAAAGGTGGCGCAAACCTTCTTGATGAAAGCGCTCGCTCAGCAATGATTAAAAAAATCTTGCCTCTTGCTACTCTGTTAACCCCTAATGCCCCGGAAGCCTCAGTTCTATCAGGAATTGATGTTGTTGATGTTAATAGTCAGCAAGCGGCTGGAGAAACCTTATTGAAGATGGGTGCTAGGGCTGTATTAGTTAAGGGAGGTCACATAAGTGGAGCGAATATTATCGATTTACTGTTAACTAATAATGGTACTTTTCGCTTTGAGAGTAATCGTATACTTACTCAACATACCCATGGTACTGGTTGTACTTTAGCTTCAGGAATAGCTGCCGGCCTAGCTCAAGGAATGGATTTACAGAGGGCTGTTTCTCGGGCTAGGACTTACTTATCTGCCGCAATTACTGCAGCTCCAGGTTTTGGTTCTGGTCACGGACCAATTGATCATACAGTGACTGTAGATCTGAAAAAAATAAATAGCTAAACCAATATATGACTAATATAAGTAAAATGGTTGGACCAGAACAAGAAAGAGTTCCTGGCATATTATCGTTGGCAACCGCCGGTGCATTGACAACTGTTCTTCTGTGGGGCGGTTCTTCTATGGCAACCAAATTAGGCACAGGTACATTAGATGGGGCTACGCTAGGAATACTGAGGGTAATTGTAGCTGGTCCTTGTGCTTTATTAGTAATTATTGCTATGGGGTTACGACTGCCATGGCATCCAGGATGCAGAATATATTTTAGTATCATTACACTAGCAGGCATGGCCCTTGCGCCTATAATTTTTACACTTGGCGTTGAGTTAACAACTGCAGGTCATGCAGTTGTTGCCAGTTCTTCGACGTCTATATTTACTGGTTTAATTGAATCTATTGCTCGCAGGAAATGGCCATGTTTACGTTGGTGGATTGGAACACTAGTAGCATTCGTAGGAGCATTGATTTTAATTTCTGAATCACTTGGTCTAAGTAATAGCGATGCTACCTGGCAAGGTGATGCTTTATGCTTACTCGGTGCATTTTTTGGTTCAATGGCATTTTATTTGGGGAGTAGATTGTCAATACAATACGGAGCAACGTCTGTAACTTTATGGAGTGTTTTTTTTGCAAGTGTTCTTTTATTACCAGTTCTAGCAGTAACAGAGACAAGTACTAGCTTATTAAAACTTAATATTATGAACTGGGCCGTTGTGTTTTATCTTGCAGCGGGAGCATCAGTTATAGCCACTATTACTTGGTACTATGCACTAAGTCGAGGTGGAATTGGTCGTATGGCGGTTTGGCAGTTTGCTTTACCAATTGTTGGAATTTTTTTAGCGACAATAGTTTTGGACGAACAAATTACTGTAGCTCTTATCGCTTCAGTAATGGTTATACTATCTGGTATAGCTTTGGTTCAACATCGATAAATAGTTTGGTAACAATGAATAATATTTACAGAAATAAGACTATAAAAGTCTATTTTTTTGCTCTTACTGCTATTTGTCTTTATGGCCTTACACCTGTGATTACAAAGCTAGCCGTTGGTTTTACCGATGGAATAACCGTAGGTGCTCTTCGAGCATTAGTTGCGTTACCTATAGCTTTACTTGTTATTATCTGTTGGAAAATACCTTTACCTTGGTCCGGCTATGAAAAATGGCTACTAATTTTGTCGGGCATTTGTGGACTAGCTATATTTCCAATTTTGTTTAGCTGGGGAATACAAATGACTACAGCTGGGCATGCAGCAGCAGCTACGGCTTCAGCAGCTGTAATGGCAGGAGCGTTTGACGCTGTTATAAACCGGAAATGGCCTAGTATCTATTGGTGGGGAGGTATAGCTATAGGACTAGCAGGCGTCTTACTACTGATATGGGAAGCTATTGGATTGGGTGTGAAAGGCGTTTCTTGGCAAGGCGATTTACTAGTTTTTGCCGGTATGTTTTCCGGGGTTGTTGGCTATATTGCAGGTGCTAAACTAACACATAAAGTTGGGGCTATTTCTGTCAGTTTATGGAGTGTTTGTGTTGCTGCGATATTTTTATGTCCAGTTATAGTATGGAACGCAGATCTGTCTACATTATTAGATATTGATTTACGTGGTTGGGCGGCAATCTGTACTTTAGCTTGGGGTGTTACGATAGGAGCCTATATTCTCTGGAATAGAGCCGTAGCCGATGGTGGTATTGCAAGAATTGGTTCTTTACAACTGTTACAACCGGTGATTGGTATAAGTTTAGCTCCCTTATTACTTTCAGAACCCTTTACACTCACTTTACTTATTGCAACTATTATTACCTTATTTGGCGTTTTACTAATCCAGCATAGATAAGGTTTACATAAAGTTGTGTTTGCTTTTGCTTAATACAAAAATAGCTATATAAGTTAGTTATTTTATTCTTTCTGCTAGCAGTTATTACTTAGTTTATAATGAGGTGATTTAGTTTTGACTACACGGTATTTAATGGATTTTGTGGTTGGAGAAGTTATTGAAACTTCCCCTGTATCTTTAAGCGCTAGCGAAATCATAGAGTTTGCAAAACTATATGACCCTCAAAAATTCCATATTGATCCAGAGGCTGCTAAATCAACCCATTACGAAGGCTTAATTGCTAGTGGGTTACAAACTATAGCTGTTGCATTCGGTCAGTTTATCCGCATGGGTTATATACGTGATAGCTCTCTTGGCGGGCCAGGTATAGATCAGGTCGAATGGCTAGCACCAGTTCGCCCTGATGATGAACTTAATACCAGGATAAAAGTTTTAGAAGTGAGGTCTTCAAAGTCAAAACCGGACCGGGGAATATTGCGTTTAGAATTTACAATGAATGTAGCTAATATATCTGTGGTCAAGTTTACCAGTACAACCTTTTTGCTTTTGTGTCCTAGGGCTAAGGTATAAATATGACAGGTTTATATCTAGAAGATTTCTATATTGGCAGACGTTTTGTCACCGAACCAGTAACTCTTAGCGAAGAAGATATACTTAAATTTGCTAATAAATATGATCCACAACCATTTCATATTGATAAAAACATAGCAGAAAATTCAATTTATGGTGGGCTAATCGCGAGTGGTTTTCAGACTATTGCAGTGGGTGCAGGTCAATGGCTGCGGACTGGCTTGCAAGAAGAAACAGGGATGGGTGGTCCCGGATTGCGCGATATAAGATGGCTTGCCCCTGTTCGGCCTGAAGATACTTTGGAAACTACTGTTGAAATTGCAAATTCAAGGGAATCAATTAGTAAACCAGATCGAGGTTTAGTCTGGTTTTCTTACACTATGCGTAGTAATAATGAAGTTATTGCTACCTTTACAGCTATTATTATAATAAAAAAACGTTCAGTTTAGCTTAGATTATTTTTGTAAATAATGCTCATATTTTTATCGTACAAATACTTTGTTAATACCTTTCCTAAAAGGTAAATTTTGTATAAGCGATGTATGCTATAAGTAATGAATTTAGGTTAAGTTACTTTTCAACTTTATTTAAGAATTCACTATTGAGTGCGACAAAGCGCCTATTGACGAAAGTTTTATTTTATTTAGTTTCATTTGTGGGCCATCCTTCCCCAACGAAGGGCGGCGTTCTGAAAGGGGCGCTTATCATGTTAAGTACACCAATTAAACCAGACATACGTCCGGCTAGTCCATATTTTTCATCAGGGCCTTGTGCAAAACGCCCTGGTTGGAGTGTTTCTGCTTTATCGCAAGCGTCAATTGGGCGCTCTCATCGTGCTAAAGACCCAAAGTTCAAACTGCTCAGTATAATTGATAAAAGCCGAGAAATTCTCGGTATACCTAATGATTATCGCATTGGTATTGTTCCAGCATCTGATACTGGAGCCGTAGAAATGGCATTATGGTCGTTATTAGGACCGCGCGGTATAGATGTTTTAGCTTGGGAAAGTTTTGGCAGAGGCTGGGTCTCCGATATTAAAAATGAACTTAAGTTAACTGATGTAAGGGTGATTGAAGCACCATACGGAAAAATCGTTGATCTAAGTTTATTTAATTCTGATAGAGACTGTGTCTTTACGTGGAATGGAACAACATCTGGAGTTCGAGTTGCAAATGATGATTGGATCTCCGATAACCGTGAAGGTCTAACTATCTGTGATGCAACTTCCGCGGTTTTCGCTATGGATCTTCCGTGGAAAAAATTAGATGTAGTTACTTGGTCGTGGCAAAAGGTCTTGGGTGGAGAAGGACAGCATGGAATGCTAGTTTTGAGCCCACGCGCTGTTGAACGTTTAGAATCTTATGACCCTATTTGGCCGATGCCTAAATTATTTCGACTTACAAAAAATCGTAAATTAAATGAAGACATATTCAAAGGAAGTACTATAAACACTCCTTCAATGCTTTGTGTCGAAGATCAGTTAGATGCACTGGGTTGGGCAAAAGAAGTCGGAGGCCTTCCGGCCTTGATTAGGCGGAGCGAGAAAAACCTTGGCATTCTTACAGATTGGGTTGTAGGTAGCGAATGGGCAGAGTTTTTGGCTGAAGATCCAAAAACTCGTTCATCCACTAGTGTTTGTCTTAAAATAATCGACCCTTGGTTTGTTAAACTAGATGAGAACACTCGCTTGGGGATAACAAAATCTATTGCATTGTTGTTAGAGTCTGAAAATGTTGCTTACGATATAAATGCTTACAGAGATGCCCCGCCAGGCTTACGTATTTGGGCAGGAGCAACTATTGAAAGTGATGATATCATTGCTCTCCTTCCATGGCTAGATTGGGCCTATTTAACAATTAAAACGGAATATTAGACGTTAGTCTGATTAATATATAAAAAATATCTAGTGAAAAGTCTTTATAGCTAGGACACCACTTTATTAAGGTTAAATTAAATGGTCAAAGTCTTGATTTCTGATTCCATGAGTTCACGAGCTGAAGAAATATTTCTCAACCGTGGTATAGAAGTTCAAGTTAAAACAGGAATGCATGAGGATGAACTTATTGCCTCTATCGGTGATTTTGATGGTTTGGCGGTACGTTCTGCAACTAAGGTTACAAATAGGGTTTTGTCAGCAGCGAAGAATTTGAAAGTTGTTGGGCGGGCAGGCATTGGTGTTGACAATGTTGATCTAGAATCCGCGACAACGAATGGAGTAGTAGTTATGAATACTCCATTTGGAAATGCTATTACTACCGCGGAGCACGCAATTGCTATGATTATGGCTTTGGCGCGTCAAATCCCTATGGCTGATTCTTCAACCCAAGAAGGAAAGTGGGAAAAATCACGTTTTGTTGGTGTTGAAGTCACTGGTAAGACTCTTGGTATAATTGGCTGTGGTAACATAGGTTCTATTGTTGCGGATAGGGCTCTTGGTCTAAAGATGAAGGTTATTGCTTTCGATCCATTTTTAACAAAAGAACATGCAGGTGATATTGGTGTAGAAAAAGTTGAACTAGATAAACTACTTATACGTTCTGATTTTATTAGTCTTCATACTCCACTTACCGATAACACTCGAGGCATTATTGATGCAACTGCACTAGCAAAAACTAAAGTTGGAGTGCGTATCGTTAATTGTGCACGCGGTGGCTTGGTGGTTGAGAAGGATTTAGAAGCAGCGCTTAAATCTGGCCATGTGGCTGGTGCCGCTTTAGATGTATTTGAGATTGAGCCGGCTAAAAGCAATTCGTTATTTGGCATTGAAAACTTAGTTTGCACCCCCCATCTTGGCGCTTCTACGACTGAGGCACAAGTAAATGTAGCTATTCAAGTCGCAGAACAGATGGCGGATTACTTAATATCGGGATCTGTGGTTAATGCTCTTAACATGCCGTCGGTATCTGCCGAAGACGCGCCTCGTTTACGACCGTATATAAAATTAGCAGAACAATTAGGAAGTTTTGCAGGTCAGATGACTGAATCAGGTATTAAAGAAGTAAGTATTGAATATGAAGGTGATGCAGCAGAGCTGAATATAAAGGCTTTGAATGCTGCCGTTTTGAAGGGCTTATTATCGCCATTATTAGAGGGCGTTAATATGGTTAGTGCTCCGATCATGGCAAATCAACGAGGTGTTGATGTCTCGGATATTCGCCATGATAGGCGTTTAAATTACCAAACGCTCATTCGGCTTACTATTACAACTGAGAACCAAACACGAAGCGTTGCTGGAACACTATTTGCTGATGATAAACCCCGGCTTGTTAATGTAAAAGGTGTACCTATGGAAGCTGAACTAAGTGAACATATGTTATACGTTAATAATATTGATAGACCTGGGCTGATTGGGGGTCTTGGAACCATTTTGGGTAAAGCGGGAGTAAATATTGGGAGTTTTCATCTAGGACGGACCGAACCGGGAGGTGATGCTATTGCCCTGGTTGAGGTGGATGGTGAGATATCAAGCAAGGTTTTGCAGTCAGTGGAAAATTTACCTAACGTTGTGCAAGCTAAGGTCTTATCGTTTTAGCAACTAATTACAATAATATTTTGGGTAGTATAACCGCTTATGTTTCTGGCAGTTAGTTGTTGCCATATATAATAACGAATTGCTAACTCAAATATAGCTAAGGAGATCCTATTATGGATAAAGACTCAGAAACATTGCCACAATTGCAGAAAATATCAAAACTACCTGTGCCAGAGACTGATAGCTTAGATGAAGACATAAAGAAATATATGCAGGTCTGTGAAGAAAAGCTTGGTCTAGTACCAAATGTTATTCGAGCGAAGGCACTTCGACAGGGATCTCTTCGCACTTTTATAAGCAAATATAATCAGCTTATGCTAAGTGATGATAGCGGTTTATCTCGACTTGAGCGAGAGATGGTTGCTGTTGTAGTCTCATGTCATAATCATTGCGTTTATTGTATTACATCCCATAGTCAGGCGGTGCGTGAGATATCTGGTGATCCTGTTTTCGGTGATATTCTTATGACTAATTATAGGGAACTTAACCTATCTGACCGGCATCGTATGATGCTTGATTTTACATGGAAAATGACAGCAACTCCCTGGAATATTGGTGATTCCGATAGACAGTCTCTTTATGATGTCGGGTTTAGCTATGAAGATGTCTACGATATTATTGATACTGTAGCTTATTTCAATTATACAAACCGGATGACCCACGGGCTTGGTATGTTACCTAATAAAGAATATTTTGGTATGAATCGGGAACAAAAAATATGACTCGCTAGCATATAATGTATTTATTCTGAGTGCAGATTAAATACATTAATTTTTGGTAAACATAGCAACTAGTTCAATGTGTTTTGAATAAACGAATTGGTCGACTGGAGTAACTCTGTTTAGGGTATACCCGCCCGATATAAGAATGGATGCATCTCTTGCAAAAGTGGCAGGATTGCAAGACACAGCTATTAATCGTGGTACCTCTGAAATAGAAAGATGTTTGGCTATAGTTTCTGCTCCGGACCGGGGTGGATCGAAAACTACTGCCTGATACTTCATTAGTTCAGAAGGCATGAGTGGTCGTTGAAATAAATTTCTATTTTCTACAATTACCCGTCCGCTAAAACCAGCTTCTCCAGAAGCGGCTAACAGACAATCTATAGCATCTTTGTTGCTATCTATAGCTTTAACTAGAGCGCCAGCTGCTGCAATAGGTATGGTTAGAGTTCCAATTCCTGAGAAAAGGTCCGCAACTCGAGCACGTTTAGGCAATGTACCGAGGTTTTCGATTACTAGATCGATGATCAATTTTTCTGCTTGTGTGCTAGCTTGTAAAAAAGCACCGGGAGGAATTGCTACACTGATTCCATTAAAAGCAACTGTTGGATGCCTCCTTAGAGCTATCGGTTCTAATCCCGAACGTTTGGAGTACCATGAAACTCTAGCCAAATCAAATTCTTCAGCAAAAGCAGCAATCAATAGTGATTGTTTAGGACGAGGTGGTGTTTTTGCGGTTATTAACAAATCTATTCCAATTGATGTGTCGGTCACCAGAAGATCACATCCCACCGAAGGTTCAAGAATTTTTTCTAAAATATTTCGCAGGGGTTGAACAATGTTTTGTAACCTTGGGTGAAGTATTTTGCATTCTTTTATATCTACTATTCTATGACTTTTATGAGAGTGAAATCCAATTATCGTCTTCCCGTGACGGCCGCGAATCCGTAGGGCAGAAAACTCTGCTCTACGTCTAGTTTTGAGAGGAGTAGCACGTACTTCTTCGACGCAATTTCCATTCACGCCAATGCGTTCTAGGGCTTTTACAATAACGCTCTGTTTCCAGCTAAGGTAAGTTTTACTGTTAAGATGCTGAACACTACACCCTCCACAATCACCAAAATGCTCACATGTTGGAATTACTCGATCAGCTGACTTTTTAAGAATTTGTAGTGCTTTTGCTGATCTTCCATTTCCTTTAGCTTCACCAGGCTTCACTCTAACTTTTTCTCCAGGAAGGGTCATTGGAATATATAATAACTCATCTTCAGTTACGGCAATGCCATCGCCATTTGCACCCAGAGATTCTATTACTACTTCACATTCAGAAATTAATTTTTCCATTTTTCTAACCGTGATTTGCAAGTATTAAGAACTCAATATTTCCTTCTGGTCCTTTAATAGGGCTTTCAATAATTCCCATTACTTTCCAGCTTATTAAGCTATTGATCCAAGTCTGAATACGATCACAAACTAATTGATGTAAAGCTGGATCACGTACTACTCCTTTTTTACCAACCTGACCTTTACCAACTTCGAATTGAGGTTTAATCAAGGCAAGCAATTTTGATTCTGGTTTTATAAGTTTTAGCGCTGCAGGAAGAATAGTTTCTAGGCTGATGAAACTAGCATCGCATACTATTAAATCGAGTTGTTCTGGTATTTCTTTTAACGTTAAATATCTTGCGTTTGTTCTTTCGAGAACGATTACTCTTTCATGATTACGCAGCTTCCAGGCGAGTTGACCATGTCCCACATCAATTGCGTAAACTCTGCTGGCACCACGAGTTAAGAGAACATCTGTAAAACCACCTGTTGATGCTCCTATATCTAAGCATACGTTTCCACTAACGTCTAAGTTAAATTCATTGATAGCATGATCAAGCTTTAGACCGCCTCGGCTGACCCAGGGGTGATCGTAACCACGTATTTTCAATTCTACATTTACACTTAATGTTTCTCCAGCTTTTTCAACTCTGCGATCTCCAGCGAATACTTTTCCTCCTAGTATTAGTGCTTGAGCCCGCGAACGACTATCAGTTAACCCCTGATTAACTAATAAGATGTCCGCGCGTAGTTTATTCTTCTTATTACTAACGATTTTTGCCATAAGAATTGAATATCACAACTATGTTTTTTTATATTATAAAAATTATGCCCTAACTGGTATTATGTTTTCTTTACGACCAAGGGCTGATAGAGCAGTGGCAACAATGTTCGATGATGTAAGTCCTGCCTGCGTATATTGTTTCTCTGGTGAGTCATGATCAAAAAACTTATCGGGAATAGTTAAAGTACGTATTTTTAATCCATTATCTAGCAATCCACTTTGTGCGAGAGAACTTAATACTTGACTAGCGAATCCACCGATTGAGCCCTCTTCAATAGTAATGAGAACTTCATGCTCTCGTGATAGGCGGTAAATTAAATCTTTATCTAGGGGCTTAGAAAAACGCGCGTCAGCTACTGTTGTGGATAGACCATGATTAGTTAGTTCTTCTGCAGCTATTAGACATTCCTTTAAGCGGCCACCGTAGGACAACAGGGCCACTGAGGTTCCTTCTCTAATTATTCTTCCTTTACCTATTTCTAAAGGCATACCAATAGATGGAATTTCAATCCCCTCGCCTTCACCGCGTGGGTAACGAAATGCTGATGGCCCGTCTTCTATCGAAGCAGCAGTTGCTACCATATGCACTAATTCTGCTTCGTCAGCCGCGGCCATTAGTGTAAAACCAGGAAGACAGTTCAGATATGCTATATCAAACGATCCATGATGGGTCGCTCCATCTGCACCAACCAAACCAGCACGGTCGATAGCGAATCGCACTGGTAAGCTTTGTATAGCAACATCATGCACAATCTGGTCGTAGGCTCGCTGTAGAAAAGTGGAATATATTGCTACAAATGGTCGATAACCCTCAGATGCAAGGCCTGCGGAAAAAGTTACTGCATGCTGCTCTGCAATACCTACATCGAAACATCTTTCAGGGAATTCTTGGCTAAATTTATCGAGTCCTGTTCCTGATGGCATGGCGGCTGTTATAGCAACTATTCGTTTATCTTTTTTGGCTTCACGTATTAAAGCGTTGGCAAAGACGCTGGTAAAACTCGGGGCTTTAGGTTGAGGTTTTGCTTGAGTGCGGGTAATCAAGTCATATTTAGACACGCTATGGTATTTTTCACCAGCCCCACGGTCAGATTTAAACCCTTTACCCTTTTGAGTTACCACATGTACAAGTACTGGTCCTGATTGTTTGCTATCACGAACATTTCGTAACACTGGTAGTAAATGTTCAATGTTGTGTCCGTCAATAGGGCCTATGTAATAGAAACCCATTTCTTCAAATAAGGTGCCTCCTGTAACAAAACCTCGGGCATATTCTTCGGCTCTTCGGGCAGCTTGTTCAAAGATTTTAGGAAAATGGTGAGCCATTTGTTTGGCCACTTTCCTTAGTGATCTATAACCTTTTGAAGAAATTAGTCTAGATAGATAAGCGCTTAATGCTCCAACAGCTGGTGCGATCGACATGTCATTATCATTTAATATAACGATTAGCCGGCTATCCATTGAACCGGCATTATTCATTGCTTCATATGCCATGCCAGCGCTCATGGCACCGTCACCAATTACGCTTATTACATTATTCGTTTTATTTTCAAGGTCTCTTGCTACGGCCATACCCAGACCAGCTGAAATGGAAGTAGAGCTGTGAGCTGCTCCAAAAGGATCGTAATTACTTTCAATTCTTCTTGTAAAACCTGATAATCCTCCACCTTGTCGTAATGTTCGGATTCGATTTCTTCGGCCAGTTAATATTTTATGCGGATATGTCTGATGACTAACATCCCAGATTAGACGATCCTTTGGGGTTTCAAAGACATGGTGTAGAGCAATTGTAAGCTCTACTACGCCCAGCCCAGCTCCCAGATGGCCACCGGTGATGGATACTGCATCAATTGTTTCTTGACGCAGTTCGTTAGCCAGCTGCTTAAGTTGCTCAGTAGTAAAACTTCGCAAATCGGCAGGTAAGTTAACATTATCTAGTATTGGAGTTTTATTATATTTGTTCAACTCTGATTTACTCATTAAATAATAGGATTAAAATTTCAAACACGCCTTTTAATAATATGCCTTACAAGTTCGCATAGTATGTCTGCTTTATCATCATATAAATTTAGCAAGGCAATTGCATTGTGGCAAAAATTCGCAGCAGTGGCGAGTGATTTATCTATTCCCTTAATACTAACTAGGGTTGCTTTTCCCTGTTTGGAGTCTTTGCCAACAGCTTTGCCAACTTCATTAACATCTCCGGTAACATCTAGCAGGTCATCAGTAATTTGAAATGCAATACCTAAATTAGTTCCAAATTCTTTTAATAATTGTCTTTGTTCTATTGTTGCTTGACCAAGTATTGCACCCGATTCACAAGAAAATGAAAAAAGAGCAGCTGTTTTCATTAATTGGAGCTGATAGATTGAGTTTTCGGTCCATTGATTACTAGCAGCGTTTAAGTCAAGCATTTGTCCACCGGCCATTCCATTGGCACCGCTGGCGTTAGCCAGGCCTGATATAAGGCTACAGCGCACCTCTGGGGATGGGTGAGTTTCTGAATTAGCAAGCACTTCAAATGCCAATGTTTGAAGTGCATCTCCAGCTAGTATGGCCGTACCTTCATCAAATTTTTTATGTACTGTTGGCTGACCCCTACGTAAATCATCATCGTCCATAGCAGGTAGGTCGTCATGTGCTAGAGAGTATGCGTGTACCATTTCCACAGCCGCTGCGGTTCTTAGCGCTTGTTCGTTAGAAACATTAAATAATTGAGCTGTTTGCATAACTAAAAATGGCCGTAAACGTTTACCACCCGATAATGTTGCATACCTCATAGCCTCCCAGAGTTTCAATGCAGCCGGATTAGATGGTGTTAGTAAAACTTTTATTGTTTTTTCAATAGCAGTTGAAGTTGTCACCAGAGCTTCAGCAAGATGAGGCTGGTTAATCAATCTATGTCGACAGGGCTAATTTGTGGTGTGCCATCGGCTGCTAGAGAAATTTTTTCTACCCGCGATTGTGCTTGTTGTAATTTGGATTCACAATGGCGTTTGAGAAAAGCACCTAGTTCATAGGCCTCTAGAGCTTGTTCCAGAGCGCTTTCTCCACTTTCTAGTTGTCGCACGATTTCCTCAAGTTTTTCGAGCGCTTGTTCGAATGATAAGTTGGCAATATCTGGAGGTATAGTAGATTTATCTTTCATATTAGCCATTTGCTTTTTCTTCGGTTAGATAGAAGTTTATACTTAAGCAGTTATGCGTCAACCACCCGATCGTATCATTAAAGTTTGTACATGATTTGCTACACATTCTTCCAGAGCGTTTAAGTCGTACCCTCCTTCTAGTGTAGAAACAAGGCGTCCTTCACAAAACTTATCTGCAACATCACATAGTTTGTTTGTAGCCCAGACATAATCATTCGTATTTAAATTGAGTTGAGCTAACGGATCTTGGGTATGTGCATCAAACCCAGCTGAAATTAAAATAAAGTTTGGCTTGAAGTTATGTATTTCTGGTAAAATTTTGTCACTCATTGCGCTACGAAATTCATTGGAGCCAGAACCCGGAGGCAATGGGACATTTATGATGTTATTTGTTGCACCTCGTTCACTGAACGTACCCGTTCCAGGGTATAAAGGTGACTGGTGAGTTGAAGCGTAAAGCATGTTTGACTCATTCCAGAAAGTTTTCTGAGTTCCGTTCCCGTGGTGTACGTCAAAGTCCATAACTGCTATGCGATCTAATTTGTAAGTATTTCTTGCGTGAAAAGCTCCGATAGCAACATTATTAAATAGACAAAAACCCATAGATTGATTGGCTTCGGCGTGGTGGCCCGGTGGTCTAGTCGCACAAAAAGCATTTCTAGACACACCAGACATTACAACGTCTACTGCAGCAATTACCGCCCCAGCAGCTCGCAATGCTGCTTCACCTGACTTAGGTGAGGCAATAGTATCTCTATCAATTTTGGCATATCCGGTTTTAGGAATTTTAGAAAATATACGGTCTATTTGTTTCGTCGGATGCACTGTACTTATCTGTGCAATATTTGCTTTTGGGGCTTCTTGAAAGTGTAATTTTTCAAATTCTGGTTTTTTCAGTCTCTCCATTATTCGACGCAGTCGTTCTGGTGACTCAGGATGACTTTCTGAAGGATCATGGTCAATACAAATAGTATGTGTTATCAGGGATGTCGTCATTTACCTGGTTCTGTTGAATAAAAATAAATTATATGTGTTATGTTAGAATTAATATAGCAATAAATTATAATGTATTATCTCACAAAATGTTTAAGTTATAGACAGACTTATGTATTTATATGGAAAGCTTAAACTTAATTAATATTTCTTTCACCCCAATTTTATATCTGACGATAAATTATATTTAGTTTTGATAAATTTATCTAAAATCCTGATCAATTATTCATAATTTTCTTAGTACACTGTATTATGATGTTCGAGTGATCTAAACCCCTTAGTTAATCGTAACTAGAATAACAATTATTATGACGGCTATGAACCTGGAGAACTACATTGAAAAATTGGGTTAATAATACCTCTGGGATAGTACGGTTTGTAATTGTTTTCGCTTTGATTGTATTTTATTCAAGCAACACAGCAATAGCTCAGACTAAAAGAGTACCAGAGTTATCTTCAAGAGCAAAAACACTAGACACTAATAGCAACGGCGTAATAGATCGTAACGAGGCGCGGGGTCCGGCTCAGAAAAATTTTGATATAATCGACTTAGATAAAAATGGAAAGTTGGATGGCAATGAATTGGTTAAATATTTTCAGGGAGGGGAAAAACCAAACGTAAAAAAATTAACCCCTTTATCTGAAAGTTTAAACAAACAAAACCGACCTTTGTCACCTATCGCAAAAAATTTAGATTCTAATAATAATGGTTTTTTAGAACGTGATGAAGCTCGTGGCCCGGGGAAGGCAAATTTTGATGCAATTGATTTGGATAAGAACGCCAAGCTTGATGGTAATGAACTATTTAAATTTTTTCAGGGAGGTAAAAGTAGTAAAAAAAGTGTTAGCGGTGGGGGTAGACCGGCCAATGTTGCAGTTGATCTTGTCATAAGTGAACCTCTATCTCAGACAGTTCCAGTTTTAGGCCGAATCATTTCGGATCAATATGGACCTGTTTCAGCACGGGTCAGGGGACCAGTAAATAAAATACTCGTTGATGTAGGTGACCGCGTTAAGCGTGGAACTATTATTGCTTTACTTGATCTAGAAAGACTGTCGCTCACTCGTGATAGGTTTACAGCGTTGGTAAATCAACAAAGCGCTAAACTTACTAGTGTTCGGGCAGATATGGAGAAACGTTCACTTATATTAAAACGCTTGGAAGCGATTCGAAAATCTGTAGCATTTTCCCAGGCGCGATATGAAGATGCTATACAGGAAGTAAATAAACAAAGAGGCAAGGTTGCAGAAACCGTAGCTCAACTTACACAGGCTAAGATTCAGCTAAAACAAGCAAATATTGATCTTCAATATGGTAAGATACGCGCGCCTTACCCCGGAGTTGTAAGTTCAAAACATACTGAGGTTGGCGCTTATTTAAATATAGGTAGTACCGTAGTTAGATTGATAAATGACATGGACATAATGATTGATTCTGATGTACCGGGGAGCCTTCTGGAAGGTTTGCAGATTGGTGCGTCTATCCGATTATTGTTGGACGATAAAACTGAACATAACGCTATAGTTCTTTCGGTGGTTCCAAATGAAAACCCTCGTACGCGCACTCGTCAGGTTAGGTTTAAACCTCGTTTTAATGCTCCAAGAAGATCACTGGCAATAAATCAAAGTGTTACATTATATATTCCAATTGGTTTGCCCAGTGCTGTAATTACTGTCTCGAAGGATGCCATTTTACAACATCGGGGGGAAAACACTGTTTTTGTTGAGCGTAACGGAAGTGGTATACCTCAGAAAGTTCAATTAGGAGTTTCTGTAGGTAGTAGATTCGTTGTTAAATCAGGACTTAAGCCAGGTGACGTAGTAGTAGTTAGGGGTAATGAAAACCTGAGGCCTGGTCAGAGACTAAAAGTTAGTAGTGGCACGAAGACTTCTAATAAATACGGGCCTGGTAAGGTCAAATAAAATGAATTTGATTTCTCTATCAATTAAACGCCCAATATCAGTAATAGCTGTTGTTTTTATGGTTTTATTGTTTGGCTATGTAGCATTACAGCGTATCCCTGTACAAATGGCACCTGATGTCCGGCAGCCTGTAATTATAGTAGTTACACCGTGGCCCGGATCGGCTCCAGCTGAAGTTGAACGTGAAATAGTTAATCGACAAGAAGAAGTCCTAAAAGGTTTGGAAGGAGTGAGATCCATGGAGAGCCGGAGTCGTTCCGGCAGGGCTACGGTCAAGTTGGAGTTTTCTCCTGGTCAGAATATGGACCGAGCGCTTTTATTGGTTGCCAATCGGCTTGATCGTGTTACTGGCTATCCGTCTGAGGCTAGTGAACCTATGCTCAAGACTTCGGGTACTGATGATAATGCTATTGCATGGTTTTTAATAACTCGTGAGGATGGAAATAATCGAGATTTAATTACCTACGGTGATTTCTTAGAAGATACTGTTCAAGAAAAAATTGAGCGTATTGAAGGTGTTTCTGGAGTTAACGTGTATGGAGAAACACAACGTGAAATGCGAATTGTCATTAATGCTGATCGTCTAGCAAAATATTCCTTAACAATTTCAGATATAGTGAGACGCTTGAGAGCTGAAAACACCTCAATTTCTGGTGGTGATGTTAATGAAGGCAAACGCAGCTATGTTGTGCGGACTGATGGTGAATTAAGCGCCCCGGAACAGATTCGTAATATAGTACTTCGCACGGAAATGTCAGAAGATGGCCGCGTTAGCAGAGTAAAAGTCGGTGATATAGCAGAGGTTTATCTGTCCTATAAAAAGGCAAGATCTGTAGCGTATAATTTTGATGATCGAGCCATGGCATTTAACTTAACAAGATCTCAGGGCGCAAATGTCCTTGAGACTATGGAAGAAGTTCACAAAGTTATTAAAAGACTTTCAGAAGGTGTTTTGAAAGACGTTGGTTTAAAAATACAAAATGTTTACGACGAGACTGTGTACATTAATTCTGCGATACGATTAGTTCAGCAAAATATAGTTATTGGAGGGCTTCTTGCTGCTGGAATATTACTTCTTTTTTTAAGATCTTGGCGACCTACACTGGTGATTTCTTTAGCTATTCCTGTATCTGTTATTGGTTCATTTGTTGCAATGGCTATGCTGGGTAGGTCACTTAATGTAATCAGTCTGGCAGGCATCGCTTTTGCTGTAGGTATGGTTGTTGATGCAGCAATTGTAGTTCTAGAAAATATCTATCGCTTGCGGCAAAATGGGATGACACGGTCAGAAGCAGCATATAGAGGTGCAGCTGAAGTATGGCCGGCTGTTTTAGTATCAGCACTTACAACTATAATGGTATTTATTCCAATTTTACTAATGGATCTGGAGGTAGGACAACTTTTCCGAGATATTGCTGTTGCTATTTCTGTTTCGGTTTTACTATCGTTAATTGTTTCTATTACTCTTATTCCAGCCTTATCCAACCGATTATTAGTAGGCGAATATAGCCAAACTAGAACAATTAAAATCCCAGTTATTGATTATTTAGCTCGGGAATTCACATCATTTTGGATTGGTTTTACTCGTCAAGTTGTTAAGTCTAAACTATCTGCACTTGGTGTAGTTGGCCTAATTACAGGCCTTTCAATTGCGTCAACTGTGTTGTTTTTACCTAAGTTAGATTATTTGCCTACAGGTAACCGTAATTTTGTTTTTGGATTTGTTCAGCCTCCTGCTGGTTATAACCTTAATACGATTAATGAAGTCACCAAAAAAATAGCTGATCGAACAAGAAAAAACTGGGCCACTGAAACTGGGAGGGAATCAGAACCTGGAGAGCCTCCAAAGTTCGAACGTTTTTTGCGTGTATCATTTACTGGTGGTGCTTTTATAGGAGGAACCTCCGTTGACCCAACTAAAGTACGTGATTTAATACCAGTAATGCAGTCCGCAGCTTTTCAAGAGCCAGGAACAATGGCTTTTGTTTTTCAGCCTTCCTTATTTGGACGTTCTATAGGAGGCGGTAGGGCTATTGATGTAGATATATCAGGTCCTGAATTGGACACTATTTTTAATGTTGGTAGGCAGGCTTTCTTTAAGTTAATGCCACTTTTACCACCGTCTGAAGGCCACCGTACGAGACCATTACCAAGTCTGTCTCTGGGGGCTCCTGAAGTTCGTATAGAGCCCGATAGAGTAGCACTTTCTGATAATGGTTTGACAGCTTTCGATTTGGGTCAGGCAGTTGATGCTTTTAGTGATGGATTGCGCGTATCACAGATAACCGTAAACGGTAAGCGTATTGATTTAACTCTTATGGGAGAAATTGATAACATAGGAAAAACGCAAGATATAGGTTCACTTCCAGTGGTAACTCGCGACGGCAGAGTTGTTTCAGTGAATAGTCTTTCGAAAATTTCGGTTACTAACGGCCCTACAGAAATTCGTCGTTCTGAAAGAGTGCGTACTATGACGCTAAGAGTTACTCCTGCGGACTCTATTCCATTGCAACAAGCAATAGATCTGATAAGGGATAAAGTTATTGAACCAATTGAAGCAGCTGGATTACCTGAAGGGGTTCGTTTTAGAATTAGTGGTACAGCTGATAAACTGACAGAAACGTGGAATGAAATTGTTATCGACCTACTTCTTGCTATAATTATTGTTTATCTTGTTATGGCAATATTGTTTGAGAGTTTTATATATCCATTGATAATATTACTATCTGTTCCAATAGCAGCTGCGGGCGGACTTGCTGGATTAGCTCTTCTAAATAAGTCTGTGTATCAACCTCTGGATATGCTGACGATGCTAGGTTTTATTATATTGATTGGAATTGTAGTAAATAATGCAATTTTATTGGTTCATCAAACACTAATACATATCCGGTCAGACGGTTTGTCACCTGATAAAGCAATAACTCTAGCAACCCAAAATAGAATACGTCCCATATTCATGTCGACGCTTACGTCAGTGGTTGGTATGCTACCGCTAGTTTTATTTCCGGGGGCAGGTTCTGAATTATATAGGGGCTTGGGATCAGTAGTAGTTGGGGGCTTAGCTTTATCAGCTATTTTAACTCTGGCTGTTGTGCCCCCCATGATGTCAATAAGCGTTGGTTTTAGTAAAAGCTTAAAGTTAGATAAACCGTCATAAGTAGGAACTCAAAATTTCTTAGTGACTGCGTATATATTGTGTAGTGTGTTACTAATTCTTAATGCTTAGTTGTATAAATTTCTTTTACGTCAGTTGTTATAAAATGAAATTTGAGTGCTTTCAATTATATCTCCTGAAGCTGCTACGGCTTCAACGTTTTTGTCAAAGAATTAATGCAGTGCTTTTGCAGATGATGCCTGTATAACGACTATACATTTATTTGGGCTTTCAGGGTCATATCCATGCGCTAAATCGTAAATACCGGCCTTCCTTGCTGCAGGCTGGACAGCATAAAAACCTGGTTCTCATTCTTCGTATGTTGTCGAAATTTCGAAGGTTATTATCGCTGTTAAAGTCGTATCAAGTCTTTCTTAATTGATTTATAGAGTTTATTTTTTACATATATTTAGCCGGCCTTTATATCGGCAACCATTTGGGCGGCGCCTGTGGCGACTAAACGTATATCCGAAGTGGGTGTAACAAGATTAAATCCCTCGTTAATCATACGTATAGCATATTTTGCGCTTGCTCCGTGAAGTCCAGCAACTTTTCCAGCGGCATGGGCCTCCTCTCGAACACGCGCAATTAAAGGTACTATAGGGCCTTCAAAATGATCAAGCTCGGGAGGTCTTCCGTGAGACATTGCTAAATCAGAAGGCCCGATGTAAACGCCGTCGAGTCCTGGTGTATTTACAATCTCTTTGAGATTGCTCATAGCTTCCTGAGTTTCTATCATTGCTAACGTAACTATCTCGTCATTTGCATGAGCCTGGTAATCTTTGCCGCCATACATTAGTGCCCGATAGGGGCCATTTGATCTAATACCCGTCGGTGGGTATTTACAGGCAGAAACGAATGCTTCCGCGTCTGCTCGATTATTGATCATCGGACAAATAATTCCGTAAGCACCCGCATCAAGAAGCCGCATAATAACTCCGGGTTCGTTCCAGGGCGTGCGGACCATGGGCACCACATCGGTGGTGGAAATTGCTTGCAGCATAGTAATAGCTTCTGCCTCACTAACACCACTATGCTGTAAGTCAACTGTAACAGAATCCCATCCTTGGTGACACATCACTTCGGTAGAAAGTGAATGTGGGATTTGACACCAGCCATTAATTACAGGTTGACCAGATTTCCAGGTTTTTTTAAGATAATTTGAGCGCATTTTAGTATCCTAGGTTTGTATTAAGCATGAGAACTAGAGTTACAATTGCTTTGTTCCGAATTTATGTTTTATTAATTAAACCTGTATTTTCTACCATATAAGTTATCTAAAATTTATTCTAATTAAGATAAAAATAAAACTTAATATAAAAAATAAAAAAATATCTAATCTAAGAAATAATAGTCAACATATTGATTCAATTACATAATTCGTATTATGGAAGAGAGCATTTGAAACTGATATCTGTAGGTTATTTGCATATCAACTGTTAGGCCATAAGTTATGTTCCTATGCTTAACTACAAATAATAGATGATATTTGTTATACATATGATAATAACTTATTAAGTTTGGTCTATTTATGCCTGATGATTTTCAAGAAACAACAGAATTAAAAAAACTTAGCGATCAAGTTCTCGTCGATTTAAACTTGTTAGATCACCCCAAAAAGCCCTGGGTCGTAAAACGACAGCACCATTCTGCGGCGCCAGTCTTTGATGTGTTAATAATTGGTGCCGGTCAGAGCGGTTTAGCTCTTTCGTTCGCCCTCAAAAGGGAAAACATAGATAACGTTATTGCAATTGACTCGAAACCAGAGGGCAAGGAGGGTCCCTGGAATAGCTACGCTCGAATGCAGCATTTAAGAACAGCGCTTAATTTAACAGGTCCTGACCTTGGGATTCCATCTCTGACTCCTCGCGCTTGGTACACTGCTAAATATGGGTCTAAAGCCTGGGATGTGTTAGAGAGGTTCCCTACATTAGACTGGCATCAATATCTGACTTGGTACAGAAGTATTCTTAACATACCAGTTTGGAATGAAACAGAAGCGGGGCCTTTGCAAGCAGATGAGCTAAATTCTAGTAGCAGTTTGATCAAGGTTCCTCTGAAATCAACTGGTGTTTCAGGTAAAAATGGGATTGTTTTTGCGAGAGAAGTTATTTTGGCAAATGGTTTGGAAGGCTGCGGCGAATGGTATGTTCCCGAGTTGATTAAAAAAGCGTTACCCGAGGACCTATACTCACAGGCAAATCGTGAAATTGATTTTAATTTACTTAAGGGGAAAAGAATAGCCGTTCTGGGTGCCAACGCTGGTGCTTTTGACAACGCGGCAACTGCGTTAGAAGCCGGAGCGAAAGAGGCACATGTGTTCGTCAGAAGACGTGAGATAGTCAAAATAAACGCGCACAAGCCATTTGACGATATAGCTTATTTGAAACATTTTTCTGACTTTAGCGATTTGGAACGTTGGCGTATCGCGGTACATATTTTACAAACCCACCAACCCCCACCACAAGAATCATTTGATAGAGCTCATGCCCTTAAAGGCTTTCAAATGCATGAGGGTGCTGCTTGGAAAAATGTTTCATTAGGTGGTATTAATGGGAATGATATATTAATTGAAACTTATGGGGGACATAAGCATCTGGTCGATTTTATAATAGCAGCGACCGGTCATATTAATGATTTTAGTTTACGGACGGAAACTTCTTTGTTGTCAGAGAAAATTGCTTTGTGGGCGGATAGGTTTACTCCATTACCAGGAGAAGAATATGTTCCTGCAGCTTCGTATCCATATCTTGGGAGGAATTTTGAATTTATTGAAAAATATCCAGGTGAAGCTCCGTACCTTCATCATATCCACTGCTTTACAATAGGCACACTAATTAGCTTAGGCATGACCGGTAGTTCGGTAACTACTATGCGTTACGGAATACCGAGGGTTATTGAGGGAGTTACAAGACAATTATTTCTGGATGACAAAGATTACTACCTAAACACTATAATGGAACATGATGAAATAGATCTTGTTGTCCCGTCAGATGAGCCTAATGGATAAATTTACGCAGCTCTTTCTAGCAAAGTAGCTATTCCTTGTCCTACACCAATACACATCGTGCAAAGCGCATATTTTTGTTTGCGCTCCTGGAGTTCATAGGCTGCAGTCATTGCAAGCCGACCTCCACTCGCTCCGAGAGGATGGCCCAATGCAATGGCGCCTCCATTAGGATTAACATATTCTGCATCATCGGCAATTCCAAGGTCACGGGTGACCGCTAGAGCTTGTGCGGCAAAGGCTTCATTAAGTTCAATCACATCAATATCACTTATTTTAATTCCGAGTCGTCCTAACAACTTATGAGTTGCAGGCGCTGGTCCAAAACCCATAATTCTGGGAGGCACACCAGCAGTTGCTGTCCCAACTATACGAGCTAGAGGATTTAATCCGTATTTATTTATAGCCTTTTCGGACGCTATTATCATTGCACACGCACCGTCATTTACTCCCGATGCATTGCCAGCCGTAACGGTACCATTATCCCGAAAAGGGGTTGGTAATTTTCCCAAAACTTCAATAGAGGTATCGTGACGAGGGTGTTCATCAACCTCAATTATTCTAGGGTTACCTTTGCGTTGAGGGATTGATACAGGAATAATTTCTTTTTTAAGTCTTCCATTTTCTTGTGCTTTTTTAGCTCGCATTTGAGATCGGTAGGCAAAAGCATCTTGATCAGCGCGATTTATTTGGAATTCTACCGATACATTTTCGGCAGTCTCTGGCATTGAATCAATTCCATGCTCATCTTTCATTTTAGGATTTATAAATCGCCATCCTATAGTCGTGTCCTCTATCTGAGAATTGCGAGAAAAAGCTGTAGTTGCCTTTGGCATCACAAAAGGAGCTCTAGACATACTTTCAACGCCACCTGCAATTACCATCTCAGCTTCATCTGTGCGTATAGCACGTGCTGCCGCTGTTATTGCCTCAAGGCCAGATCCACATAGACGGTTTACGGTAGCTCCTGAAACTACAGTTGGTAAACCTGAGAGAAGAAGTGCCATTCTAGCTACATTTCTATTGTCTTCACCAGCTTGATTTACACAACCATAAATAACATCGTCTACAGATTCCCAGTCTACAGATGCATTACGAGCTATAAGCGCCTTAAGTGGTGTTGCTGCCAAATCATCAGTTCTTACACTTGAGAGGCTTCCACCAAACCTACCAAACGGTGTTCTAACAGCGTCACAGATAAAAGCTTCAGCCATAGTGTCTTCTCCTTAAAACTAGTCGACTTTATAATTAAAATTGTTTTATGCACCCTCGGCTGCGTCTCGTCCTACAATTTTTTCTTTGCTTAGACCATCGGGGTTATTTTCCCAGAAGGACTCATTACAATCAAGGGTGGCATAGGGCATTATCATGCCAGGGTTAAATGGAACTGGATTTTCTCCATCAGCTATTTTTTCAGGCCATTTTTGATCGGCTAAAGCCCCTTTTGCGATGGCTATAAAATCACCTTCATTAGCAGTTAGTGCTGCTTCTGCAAGACTAGGGTCTTGTAATTTTCCATTAGCCATAACAGGTAGGCCTGAGTATTTCTTTGCTAAGCCAGACAGACTATTGTTAGTTTCAAATATTGGTGTAACCCCAAGATGAGCACTGCAATCAAAAAAATCTATACCAGTTTCACCTATTTTAGAAAAAACTACTTCGGCATCTTCTTTTCCACCAGGCCAAACATATTCATAATCATTTACTTTGGTCTGTGAGATGCGCACACCTACAGGTTTTGTAGGCACGGCTTCTCGGACTGCCTGCATTATTTCGCAATGAAAACGCACCCTATTTTCAATGTTCCCTCCATATTCATCGTTACGTAAATTGGTATAAACAGTGAGAAATTGATCGGGTAAATAACCATTTGCACCATGTACTTCAATACCATCAAAACCTACTTCACTAGCTCTACGGGCAGCGTCGCTAAAAGATTTTACTACATTTACCATTTCTTCTCGAGATATTTCATTGGGCGTCTGAAACCCTCCGGCTGCTCCACGATAGCGTGGTATCTGTTCTCCTTTAGGTTTTACCACTGAGGGGGCTATAGATCCCTCAACCCAATTATTGCCTTGATTAATAGCTCCACAATGAAATAATTGCATAAATATGGGCACGCCTTCGGCATGTACGGCATCAACTACTTTTTTCCAAGAATCCCGCTGAGCTTCATCAGCTATGCCTGGCTGGTAAGTATAGCCCTGACTATATTTGTAATCTATATAAGTTCCCTCTGTCATTATTAGTCCCCAACCACCGCGTGCATATTCCGCGTAATAGTCAGCCATCTGTTCTGTAACAAAGCCCTCCTCGGTTGCGCTTGTACGTGTCATTGGCGATACAACTGTACGGTTCTTCAGCGTTAAGTTCCCGATCTTATTTGGAGAGAATAGAACAGGATACCTATCGACCCCTGGTCCGTTTAAAGTCATTTTATTCCTCATGGATGCTAGTTAATCTATTTATATTTTCTTATTTTTCAATTGGTACCCCTACGATACTTCCCCATTCAGTCCATGAACCATCGTAGCTTTTTACTTGCTCATAACCTAGAATCTCGGTCATTGCAAAGTATGCTAATGTTGCCCTGTGACTTAGCCTGCAATAGGAAATTATATCTTTTTCTATGGTTGCACCACGTTCCTCAAACAATTGCCGTAATTCTTCAATTTTCTTGAAGCTTGTATCGTCTGTAAGTAGATCTGCGTAGTATAGATGTTTCGCGCCTGGTATTCGACCTGCACGCTCAGCTCCAACGTCTGGTACCCCTAACATGTTTACTCTCTCACCCTTGTACTCTTCGGGTGAACGGTGATCTAGTAGAACTGTATTTTCTTCATTAGCAATCTTATCAAGCTTATCTAGAATATCATCTCTGTGCGCTCGCATGCCATGATTTATCTGCGTATTGGGTGTATAATTAGCAGGTGTGATTTCTGGAATATTATTTGTTGTAGGGCGTTTTTCGTTTTCCCATCTAACGCGACCACCATTTAGAACGCGTACGTCGGGATGACCCATATAAGTAATAACCCACCAGCCATAGGTCCCGAATTGAGGGGGTTCACCGTAGCAAATAATTGTTGTGTTATTTGTAATACCACTGGCTGAACAACGTTTTGCGAATATTTCCGGTGATGGAAAATCACGGACGAACTCATCCCATAGCCAGTCTTTCCAGTACCACCCCTGTGCTCCCGGTATGTGCCATGAATCATATGCATCCGTGGCGTTCCAATTAAATTCTAAAATTCTGATATTGGGATCATCGAGATGCTCTTCAAGCCATCTAGGCTCAACCAGTTTATTAGAAGACATGCAATATACTCCAGCTTAAATTATAGTCACAATGTATTACGCCTTATAAACATTTCTTAGTAAACTTTTAGGTTGTATAAAAATAAATGTTACATTGAATTGTAGATAAAAGGGGATAAGTTTAGTGAAACTAAAAACTATTGCAATCATGGGGACTGGGGATATGGGCCATGCTGTGGGCCGAGCCCTGATCAAGGAAGGGTTTAGGGTTATTACAGCTCTAATCGGAAGAAGTGAGCGAAGTTGTAAGCTTGCTAAGCTAGGTGGGTTAGAAGATGTTGGTTCACTTGAAAACTTGATAAAAAAATCTGACTTATTCCTATCAATTATTCCTCCCTATGAAGCACTAAGATTTGCATCTTTGTCATGTAATATTATGGATAAAACAGGTTCAGAAACTGTCTATGTTGACTTTAATGCTATAGCTCCCGGTACTTCAAAAAAAATTGGAGAGGTATTTAGTAAAGTGGGACTAACATATATTGACGGAAGTATTATCGGTCCGCCCCCTGGTGAAAATGTAATAACTCGAATGTATTCAAGCGGAAATGAATCTGAAACCTTGTTGTCACTAAGTGGTCCTAACCTAAAGTTTTTATCCTTGGGTTCAGAAATTGGTCGCGCTTCGGCACTAAAAATGTGCTACGCAGCTCTTACTAAAGGGACCATGGCTTTGGATTTAGCGGCGCTTCTAGCTGGAAAAGAAATGGGCGTATATGAGGAATTAAAGGCTGAATTTATTAATAGCCAAGAAGCTGCTTATGGTAGAATGGAGGCTAGGTTGCCTTGGCTGAGTACTGAGTCTGGAAGATGGTCAGGAGAGATGGATGAAATTGCACTCAGTTTTGATGCAGTGGGTTTACCAGCTGGCTTTCACCTTGCAGCATCAGATATTTACAAGCGTTTATCTAATACCTCTCTGGCACAAGAAAAACCGGAAAATAAGGATATAAATAGAACGCTTGATGAAGCATTAGAAATTTTTCATCATGAGTTATTTAGTTTGCCTGACGATTCTGATTAGTATTGTCTATGTTGTTATTCTTCGTCCGTTGCGGGCTTTTACCTTCTGATTTTCCTATTTTTCGTAATCTCCTTAGTAATGTTTCTAGTTCAGTACGTTCAAACTTTAGGTCGGTAATAGCTCGAGCATTACCAGAAGCAGCTTTGATCTCCGCTTTGAGTTGGTTAATAACGTTTTCGAGGGTGCGATATAGTTCGTTAAGCTGTGTTTTATCACGGCAGTCTAAAACTACTTCTTGTTCCATCATTAAATCTGAAAAGGCATTTGCGTCGGACTTACCTGTTTCGGCTAGCTTATTATCGATTTCTTGCCAGGCTGGTCTCCAATGTCTATACAAAGTAGGTGCATTTTTACTCCCTCGAGCCCTTGAGGAAGCCTCAAGCTGGACCATGATACGAACAAATTGCCATACAGAAAACCTTAGGTTAATTGGGTTCTGAACCTTCATTTTATTAGAGTTTTTTATCATTTAATCAAAACCATCTTTGGTAATAGGAATAGACTTTAATACACCTAATTTAGGGCCACAGTAACGGCAATAGCTATTATTAAGTTTTCGGCGTGGTCGACGGACAAAATGATATTTTTGATTGCATCCTCTGCATTTCCAAATAACAACAGCGTGAGTTTCTCGCGATAAATACGATAGATTGTGTCTTATCTCCGGCCTTTGACCAAGTAATTCCATCATTTCTTTCCATAGTTTGCCATGTTTGCAAGAGTAACCGTGGTGTAAGTCAGCTAGGACATGAGCACATTCATGTACGAAAGTATCATCTCGATCCTTTTCACGGCCAGGCTTTAGTAAAGCTGAATTGAGAACTATTCTACGATCTCTAACATACGCTATTCCAGCTCGCGTTTTAGCTCTTTTACTGATATTAACTCTGCAATCAAGCAGTTCTTGGTAAGGCATACCTAATACATCTGCAAATTCTAAATAACAGAATAGGTTCCACTTACTTGCTAATTCTCTGACAAGTCCTAGATGAGAAGAAGATGAAAGGTAATGTTTTTCTATTGTGGAATTCAAAAAGTTAGCGGTCAATAGATATTACCCGGCCTGTTTGAGGGGGAGGAGGTAATAGTTTATGGCTGATTGATATTTGATCAAGTTGGTCAATTATAGATTGAGGCATGTTTTTAGAACGACGATCTGTCAAATCAACGTGTAAGCTAATAAGCTCATTTGTGGAAGCTAAATACCCTTTATCTGCATTATACATCATATGAACATAGTGTAGACGTTTCTTATCGTACTTGAGAAGTTGGGTTTCAAACCGCATAGGATCATTTTTCATTAATTCTCTGTCATATGTGATATGGGCTTCTAGTGTAAAAGTAGAACATTTACTTGTTTCAAGATAAGCAATACCAAGTCCAATATAATCAAAAAATGCATCGGTTGCATGATCAAATGCCAACATATAGTAGGCGAGATTCATATGACCATTATAGTCTATCCAGTTGGAGTCCACACATTCATTATGAAGACACAAAGGCGCCTCATGCGTTGTAATTGATTGTTTGTTATTTGATGTCATAAATACAAACAATGAGTGCAGGTAATGTTTTAGTTATAGATGATGATTGTGGAACCGTTAGTTTTAGTTCAAATTCGTTCAACCGGTTTTGGATTAACATTTCCATTTTAATAGCTCTTTTCTATAGCACATAATTAATTAGGCCTAGCATAACGCAGGAGTATTTCTTCGTTAACTGCCACTCCTAAGCCTGGCTCTACAGGGGCTTGCACGT